>Ga0335081_10000400_pt1 | contig 78748 bp, 70 predicted proteins | sample Lox_Sample_35_FD_206713 | JGI IMG/M metagenome (GOLD analysis project Ga0335081, IMG submission 206713) | Soil microbial communities from Loxahatchee National Wildlife Refuge, Florida, United States - Lox_Sample_3.5 | ecosystem: Environmental > Terrestrial > Soil > Wetlands | place: USA... | reverse complement strand
ACATCCACAATCCTGAAAGCACCATGACAGGAACGAAGACAAACCGCGTTCGAAAAGCGTAGCCCGGAAGTTTTTCAAACGGACTGTAAATATAGCCGAGTATGGGAATTGCAAAGACAATGTGTATCCAGCGGAAAATCGTACGGGTTATGCGCATCATGTCACTCCCTTAGTGGGTCTCTTCCTCGTGCTCACTCTGTAGATCACTTTCTGGCCGCCGGAGGCGACCAGTCCGGCACCTCGACGCCGAACTGCTTCGCGTACTCGGTGACCAATCGTTGCCAGCCGAACTTCATCGCGTCAGCGCCCGCGATGCGACCCATGGGAATTCCGCTAAGCAACCGATCCAGCACATCGAAGGAGATGTGCCAGCCCGCGGCACCCCACGCGATGAAACGGCGATCAATGTTGTGCCATAGCGTCAGGCGCGTGCCGCTGCCGAGCGGTTCGAGCTCCCATCGAATATCGCCGTACTCCAGCAACTTGTGAGCGTCGGCTCGCGTCACTTTCGTGTCAATCGGTGTTGGGTTTCCTACCCAGGTGAGCTTTACCTTGTTTCCAACGGTACCCAGGCTCCCATCAACGACAAAGGGCGCCCACTCGCGCAGATGCGCCGGATCGATCAGGGCCTGCCAGACTTTCTCCGGCGAGTGGCGCAGTTCCCGGACGAGAATGAGCGTCCATTTGTCTCCTTGTTTTCGAACCTGCGCTCCGCTGGCCGGACCCGGTACGTAGGGCTCACGATTGGTCATTTTCCCTTTGTCTTCCTTTTCGGTGATGTTGATTGCTCGATGCGGTCGAGGTGACGTTCGAGAGCATCCAGGTGAGCCGACCAGAAGCGACGAAACTGAGCCAGCCAGGCATCGAACTCTTGAAATGGTCCAGGTTTCAGACGGTAGAGACGGCGCTGTGCGTCTACCGTGGATTCGACAAAACCAGCCTCGCGCAGCACCCGCAGGTGCTTGGATACGGTCGGCTGCGACATACGAAGCTGGCGCTCGATCTCTCCCACTGACCGCTGAGATGCGACCAGCAGGCTCAGGATCGCACGGCGGTTCGGCTCGGCAATGATTTCGAAGACCGATTCCATTCCTTTTATATACCTCAGAATGCATATACGTGTCAAAGTATATATGAGGCGAGCGAGAAGTGCTGGGAGCGCAGCGGAAATGCGGGATACTTCTGGCGGGCGGCGAACCACCCAGGCTGGCTCGCAAAATTGCTCGCCAACCTGGGCCACGTGTTGATTAAATTGACCGATTTTTTCGCTACTTCCCTTCCACTCCTTTCAGCAGAAACGCAACCGGTCCCTGCGTGCCGAAGGCGAATCCACCGATAAAGATTTGGCGGGAAGGCAAGGCCAGCACGGCCAGAGCGCTCTCGCCACCGAGTTCGATGGGAGCCGAATTCATATTCCATTGGGTTCCATCCCAGTGTTCGATGAGAGGCGGACCACCGGCGTCGCCGCATGAGCTCACAACGCATCCGACCGCCCAGATGTCACTGGATGAAATGACGCTAAGGTCGACCAACTCAGAATTAATATCGCTGGGGTTGTCCACGATGGTCCACGCTGTACCGTTCCAGTGCTCGATCAGCGCCTTTTCCGCCACTTCGAGCCCCACCGCCCACACATCGTTGGTCGCCACCGCTTTTACGGCCTGCAAAGCGGCGCCTGTGCCAGGGGCAGCGACTTGGCTCCACTGCGTGCCATCGAAATGGAGTGCGAGCACCGAATTAGGGACAGCTCCAACCGCCCACATATCCGACGCTGAAACGATGGCAATGTCCGACAACCGCCCCCCGGCGATGCGCGGCGCCGGAACTGCACTCCAGGCAGTTCCGTCGAAATGTTCGATGAGGGGAGTCGAGCGATTGCCGCTGCCCAACACGGCGCCGACCGCAAAAATGCTGTTGGCGGAGATCGCCCTTACAGAGTTAAGAACTTCTCCATTGGCGAAGTGCGGGCTCGGCACCACACTCCATTTTGTGCCGTCGAAGTGCTGGATCTGCGAGAGATTCGCTTGTGTCTGCTGCCCAACCGCCCAGACATTGGTCGGAGATAAAGCGGCCACTCGGTTGACTCGGCCCGCATTCACCAAGGGGAGCTGTTGCAATCGTTTTCCATCGAAGTGCAGCGCCACCGGTTCCAGCACCGCGGTCGCCCAAACGTCGTGCTCCGAGTCGGCAGAAATCGAACCGATGGTGCCAATGTCAGGAACTTGGAGAAACTTGAATGTAGTTTCGCTCGCCACGTCTTGCGCGTGGGCTCCGAGAGTTAGTGTTAGCAGTAAGCCGGCGGCGAACAGCGACCAACGCCAAGCGCGAAAGGGTTGTTGAGCAGTTCTTATTGTCATTTTTCTTTTCTTATCCTTGTGGGCTTTATTAAGGTCCTGTGCCTTTTCCTGCAGATCGCGTTGCGATCCTCGGGACTAGCGCAAATGCGGACCGTTTAGGTCCCGCACAAGCTGCTGTCGATTCGAGGCTGGACTCCCAGACTTCGATTCATCGCGGTTTCCTTCAGTCGTCAAATCGTGGTCACGGGGGTGTCAAGATTCATGCGGGCAGGCGCTGTTAACCACGAGAAGCGGGATCATCTCGGACGGCTAAAAACTGTGGGATCCCCGGCTATGGCCTGCCAACCAGAGCTTTGAATGCGTCATCTATGTCTGTGCGCCCCGTCCTTAGTGCACTGTTTTCTATGCGTCCCAAGCGTCGCATTGAGGATCAACTGCGGGAGCTCTGCGCCCGTGCGGCCAGAGCATCAGACCCCGCACTTCCAGCCATCATGTCCGAGTTGGAAGTGGTTCTGAATGAATACATGCGGCGAGTCTCAAATCGAAATTACGCGAACGTACTCCTCTGGCCCAAGTCTCCCCTGGAACGGCGAAAGCCGGCCAAATGAACCACTCTCCACCGAGACACGGTCTACCCGCCAGCGCCACCACTATCGGGTTATGCACGCTGAGCTAGTGTCTTGGGGCCGCTGATGATACTCTTCTAGGCGGTTGGCGTTTCTTGGCGCATTAAGCTGGCCGAGGATGCCGGAAAGAAGTAGAATCGGGCCACCCGGTTCCCTATTTGGGAATCGCAGGTGAAGGCTTGCAGCCGCCTTCGACCGCAATTTACGAATTCGGAACAGAAAGTCGACTTCCGGCAATTGCGGTCAAACGATTCGAGGGGAGAGGCGGGACGTCAGGGATTGTAGTTCTCATTTCCCGCCAAGTCATTGGTATCGTGGGAGCTTCGGCGAAGAAGTTGGGGGAGAGCATTTTCCTCGGTGGCCAGAGGCTGCGGCTGCTGCGGGAGCAACTCGGTCTAACCATGCGCGACGTCGAGATGGGCAGCGCGCGCATCGCCGAGAAGCACGGCAACGACGAATTTTCCATCCCTCCCAGTCGGCTTTCCGATATTGAAACAAAGAACGTCCTCCCTAGCATGTTCCGCCTGTATTCTCTGGCCGCGATTTACCGCCGAGACATCCGCGAAATTATGTCCTGGTACGGCGTCGATGTGGACAGCATGGCGATTGACATGGATGTGGTCGTTCCACGTAAGTCTCATCTTTCCGGGGCCTTGAACACCCTGTCCAGCGTTGAAGTTCCGCTACGTCTTGATCCTGGTTTTGATCCGCGCCGGACGGTAAATTTCGGCCGCATGGTGGAGCAGTGGGGCCTGGTTCCCATGGCGTATCTGGCACAATTCTCGACTTATCAATTCACCTACGGCTACATCGGGAGTGAAGACCTGACCATGTACCCGATTCTTCCGCCCGGCAGCTTTGTCCAGGTGGACGAATCCAAGAGCAAAGTGGCGGAAGGCGGATGGCGATCGGAATACGAACGGCCAATCTACTTTGTGGAAACGCGTGACGGGTACGTGGCCTGCTGGTGCTCGATTAATAAAGACGAGATTGTGCTGCAGCCGCACCCGCTTTCGCCGGTTGCAGTTCGCGTGTTGCGTTATCCGCAACAGGCGGAAGTGATTGGTCAAGTAGTGGGGATCGCGATCAAGCTTGGAGAGTGGCGTCCGGTCTTCGACTCTTCACCAAACTCGAAAGCGCATGAAGCACTGATGTAAGGTGCCGCTCGGAACCTGCTTCCGGCACAGGCGGCAGAAGATCTTTGCCCTCGACTGACAGCCTCTCCAGGTAATCTCTCGCCTGCAATCCTACCGTTTGGCTGGTCTGCTCGGCGTCGCCCACCAGACTGCGAAGGGGTGTGCACAACACCTGCGAGAGCAGCGAGCGATGCGCCTGGTTTAGCGCAGTGTTGGCACTCTCCCTACCGTAGACGCGATTCAATCCCCAGTGGCTGTACCCACCGCCGCGGTCGCGCAGGAGGGCTACGTATTCCAACTTATGCAGCGGCCCAGACAAGGCCTTCAGGGTGGTTGCTTGGAGATCTTCCAGTGCAGAAAGGAGAGTCATGCAAATTACATTTCCGGAACTTTGAAATTTCCTAAGCCGCTCAAATAAAACGGCTTAATTCAGCAGATTATCACGGCGCAGTTCCCCCGCAAAGGAGATTTCGCCGTGAAAAAAATGTTGCTTTGCCTCGCCTCAAGTTTGCTTTTGGCAAGTTTATTGGCCCCCACCCCGCTCCTCGCCGATGATCCCCCCAGCACCGGAGGGGGCGGCAAGCCGATAGCGATCCCAATGCAGCCGACTCCGCCGAAAAAGTAGCAGACATGTTTAGATCAGGGCCACGGGAGACATGGTCTTACTACCCGTAGCCCTCTATACCTGTGAGACAGAATGCGGCCCCCCTCAGTATAGAAATCGTTGTGGATCGTGGAAGAAATGGCTATAGTTCCCGATGAGCTATGTTCTTTCTGTTCTCCCATTGGCACGTTTTGTGGTTCGTACGGGCGTCGCTGATGGCGATTCTATTCTGCCTTGTGTTCAAACAGAGGATCCATCGCGACTTTCCTTTGTTTTCCGCATTTATTGGCTGGCTCGCTTTTTGTGGTATTGCCATGTTGTGGATGGACTATGCTCCTGCGATCACGGAGGCCCAATACAACGTTGGATATGAAGTCGATTCCATCGTCGACGTGAGTCTGGCCTTCGCGGTTTTGTACGAGCTTTTCCGTTACCGCCTCGACAGTTATTCTGATCTGTCCGGCGCGGGCCTGAGCACGTTTCGCTGGGCGACTATAGGGTTCATATTCATTGCTATCGGCCTCGCATGGTACATCCCTATCGGTCACTTTCGACCCCTAGTTCCGACCCAGGCCCTGATTTTGCGAACCGTGCGCACATTGCAATGCGGTCTGCTGTTGTCGATTTGCGTATTCTGCGAGTATTTCCGTTTACCCTGGCGAGGCCGCAGCCGAGGCATTGCCATCGGCTTGGGACTTTACCTGAGCACGAGCCTGGCGCTAAACGCGCTCCGCACGCAGTTGAGTCCATACAAGGGAGTGCCGCTGCGATCGATGATGGATTTCCTCAACGAAGTGGCTTATTTGATAACCGTGCTGGTTTGGAGCGTTTACTTCCTGAGGCCGGAGGAGGCCGTACAGAACTTGAGCCCGCAACTTCCCGAGGAGGACCTGCGAGCCTGGAATCAAGAACTTAGTCGCATCTCCAAATAAGCAAGTCCGTCTGCGGCAATAGCACTCATGTTTCATTGTCGACACTGGCGAGAATCGCTATAGTAGCGGGTGTGGAGCGACGCTGTGCGCAGTGCCGCTTATCCTGAAGATGCCTGACCACGCAGGCAGCTTCGATCACGAGATCATGATGCAATGACTGCATCGATCATCCTCGTTGTCATCGCCCTGAGCCTGCCGCTGGTTTTACTCAGGCTCAGTAAGGGGCAGCGCCTCGCGCCGGAGGTGCTGAAAAATCCAGGCCAGTACATTCGTCCCGTCGATCTGCAGGCCTTTCGCAATTTAACGGATCCTGCGGAAGAAAAATATTTGCGTGAGAATCTGGAACCGGCCGATTTTCGCTCGATTCAGCGCGAGCGTCTGCTGGCAGCTGTGGACTACATCTCCTGCGTCAAAGACAATGCGGCGATCCTGATACAGGTCGGAGAAGAAGCGCGAAAAAGCTCGAATCCGGCCACGGCGGCCGCCGCAGTAAAGCTGGTGGATGACGCAGTGCGTTTCCGCAGGTACGCGCTCATTACCATCCCACAACTGTATTTGAAGATAGTATGGCCCACGAAGGGGGTACCGGCGGGAAGCCTGGCCGACAGCTACGAAGACATCGCCAGCCGTCTCACCTTACTCGGCTCCCCCCGCCCGGTCATTCAGTAGCTCACAGCGAGTGAGGTTGGTGGCCGCTCAGTCCGCGGCCGCCGAGGTCTCCACCGCCTCCACCAGCGGCATATTTACCAGATGTTCGCTGATGAACCACACCTGTAGCTCGTTGGTGCGCAGCACATCGCTGACGACGAGATCGTTGGTGCCGGCATCGCCTAGCTTGTCGGCACGTTCCGCCAGTTCCCGACACTGCCGAATGATTACCTGGTGAGCATCGAGCAGGCGCGAAATTTGCACCGGCACTTCTTCCCTTCCCTTGGGTGGACGCTCGATTTGTGTGGTCTCGGCGACGTCGTGTGCCATGGCAATGCTGATCCCACCGAGTAACTGGATGCGCTCTGCGATCCCGTCCACAATTTCGACCTGCTCGTTGAAATGCTTGTCGAACAGCAAGTGCAGTTGGTAGAAAGTCGGTCCTGCGACCTGCCAGTGCGATTTCTTGTAGAGGTCGCGCAGGGTCATGCTGTCGGCCAACAACTGGTTCAATTGTTCGGTCATTTCCAAACGCACCGGTTCTTCCAATTCCAATGGCAGTGCATGGAGCACGGTGCCGTACTCCTGCAGTTCGCGCGCCCTTTGATGAATTCGCGGTTGTGCATTCAGCTTTGCATTATGGTTGGAGGTTTTCTTGGCCATGGGAGTCTCCTCAAGTTTCTTTTTGATCGCCTTCGAACCCGGATTACCTGTGTCACTCTGCAATCGGCTTTTACAACCCGAAATCAGGATTGCAGTGAGTATCCGACTGTTTGCTGTATGGATGAAGTTTGACAGCCACTGGATTCCTCGACAGCAAGAAAAATCTTGGCGCCGCGATCGGTAGAGAGCAGCAGGATCGAAGCAGTTGTCATATCATGGAAGGTTCCCCTTGTGAGGATGGAGATGGCACCTGTAGCTGAAACCCAGAGCGATGGCCTGGAAGTGCTGGAAACACGCGAATGGCTGGATTCGCTGGATTATGTGTTGTCGAAAGGGGGGCCGGAGCGTGCCGGCCGCCTTTTGCAACAGCTGTCGCTCCACGCCCGACGAGCAGCCGGAGTGAATCTGCCGTTCACGGCAACCACCCCTTACCAGAACACGATTCCCTCGGCGCAGCAACCGCCGTTTCCCGGCAGCCAGGAAATGGAGCGGCGGATCAAGAGCCTGGTCCGATGGAATGCCCTAGCCATGGTTGTGCGCGCCAATAAGATTCAGGAGGGTATCGGCGGCCATATCTCTACTTATGCGTCGGCAGCAACCTTGTACGAAGTTGCGTTCAACCATTTCCTGCGAGCGCAGACCGACAGCGGTGATCGCGACATCGTTTACTTTCAGGGACATGCCGCGCCTGGAATCTATGCCCGCGCATATCTTGAGGGACGTATTCCAATGCAAAAGTTGGAAAACTTCAGGCGAGAGTTGAAGCCCGAAGGCGGGCTCTCTTCATATCCCCACCCTTGGCTCATGCCGGATTTCTGGGAATTTCCCACGGTGTCGATGGGCTTGGGTCCGATCCAGGCAATTTACCAGGCACGCTTTATGCGGTACCTGGAAAATCGCGGATTAAAAGAATCGCGAGGTGGAAAAGTCTGGGCGTTCCTCGGCGACGGAGAGATGGACGAACCGGAATCGTTAGGGTCCATAACTCTGGCTTCGCGGGAACGGCTCGACAACCTGATCTTCGTGGTCAATTGCAACCTGCAGCGTCTGGATGGCCCGGTTCGCGGCAACGGCAAAATCATCCAGGAACTCGAAGCCATCTTCCGCGGCGCGGGATGGAATGTTATCAAAGTGATCTGGGGCGGAGACTGGGACAGCCTGATCCGAAACGATCGCGACGGCTTGCTGGTCCGCCGGATGGGCGAAATCAGCGACGGGCAGTATCAGAAATACTTCGTCGAGAGCGGCGCCTACTTCCGGCAGAATTTCTTCGGAACCGATCCGCGGCTGCTCAAGATGGTCGACCACCTTTCCGATGAGCAACTGGCGCGTATGCGATTAGGCGGGCACGATCCGATCAAGGTACATGCCGCGTACAAGGCAGCGGTGGAGCATGAGGGTTCGCCGACCATCATTTTGGCGAAGACCATTAAGGGCTATGGCCTCGGCGAGGCGGGTGAAGGCAAGAACATCACTCATCAGCAGAAAAAGCTGAACGACGATGAACTGCAGATGTTCCGCTCGCGCTTCGGCATCCCGATTCCCGATGACGAACTGCATGCCGCACCGTTTTACCGGCCATCCGATGACAGCGCCGAAATCCGTTACATGCAGGAGAGGCGGAAGCAACTGGGCGGATATCTGCCGGAGCGCAAGGTGCGCTGCAAACCGCTGGCCGAAGTTTCCGAGTCGCACTTCGAAGAGTTTTATAAAGGTACCGAAGGCCGCGAAGTTTCAACCACCATGGTGTTTGTACGCTTGCTGGGAAAACTTCTGCGCGATCCGGAGATCGGCAAGCTGATCGTTCCCATTATTCCCGACGAAGCTCGTACCTTCGGCATGGAGGCCTTGTTTCGCCAGGTTGGAATTTACTCGAGTGTCGGGCAGCTTTACGAACCCGTCGATATGGACACGCTGCTCTATTACAAGGAAGCGCTGAATGGGCAGATTCTCGAGGAGGGCATCACTGAAGCAGGTTCGATGTGTTCGTTCATCGCTGCGGGAACTGCCTACGCGACTCACGGAATCAACGCGATTCCGTTCTTCATCTACTACTCAATGTTTGGCTTCCAGCGGATCGGCGACTTGATCTGGGCGGCCGCAGATATGCGGACACGCGGGTTCCTGATCGGGGGTACGGCGGGCCGGACGACGCTGGCCGGCGAAGGTCTGCAGCACCAGGATGGGCACAGCCACGTGCTGGCGCTTTCCGTGCCGAACCTTCTCGCCTACGACCCGGCGTTCGCTTACGAAATCGCCGTGATCATTCAAGATGGCATTAAGCGCATGTACGTCGACCAGGAGTCGATCTTCTATTACCTGACCGTGACCAATGAACCGCTGCCCATGCCGGAGATGCCGCAAGAAGACGGCGTGCGCGAGGGCATTCTGCGTGGGTTGTACCGATTCAAAGCATCCGGCAAGAAAAACGCCAAGCTGCGCGCTCAGCTGTTTGGCAGCGGGACGATCATGTACGAGGTGCTGAAGGCGCAGGGGATTCTGGAAGAGAAATTCGGCGTCGCGGCTGATGTGTGGAGCGTGACCAGCTACAAGCGTCTTTACCGAGAAGCCAATCACTGCGATCGCTGGAACATGCTCCATCCCGGGCAGCCGCCGCAGGTTCCGTTCGTCAGCCAGCAATTGAAAGATGCCAAGGGAGTCTTCGTGGCCGCCTCCGACAACATGAAACTTCTTCCCGAGTCGATCGCGCGCTGGGTGCCGGGGCCCGTGGTCGCGCTTGGGACCGACGGCTTTGGACGAAGCGACAATCGCGCTTCGCTGCGAGACTTCTTCGAAGTCGATGCCAAGCACATCGTCATGGCGACCCTGAACGCATTAGCAACCGAAAAGCAAATCAAGCCAGAAGACGCGCAGAAGGCAATCCGCGAGTTAGGTATTAATCCGGAGAAGCCGAATCCCGCGTTCACATAAAAGCCACGCCGCGGGTTTACGCGGATCAGCACGGATTAAATTTTTGGAGAAAGTATAGTGACGGAATTTAAGCTGCCGGAACTTGGCGAGAACATCGATCAGGGCGACCTCGTGCGCCTGATGGTTGCGCCTGGCGCGAAGATCACCGAAGGTCAACCGGTCATGGAACTGGAAACCGAGAAGGCCGTGATCGAAGTACCCTCGTCCGTGAATGGCACGGTAAAGGACATCAAGGTCAAGGAGGGCGAGAAGATCAAGGTGGGGCAAGTGATCTTCACGCTCGAAAACGGGGCAGGCGCAAAGGCCAGGGAATCGAAACCGGCTTCCGCGAAGACTGCGCCGCGGCAAGCGGCTGCCGCTTCTGCGGCACCGGTACAGTCCAAGGCTCCGGGCACCCCGGCTACGGCCGCTCCGCCCGCGCCAGCGCGACGCGCGACGGACACGGTCGCCAGCGAATTCAAACTTCCCGAACTCGGCGAGAACATCTCCGAAGGAGACTTAGTGCGGCTGATGATTTCTCCTGGCGCAAAAGTCTCTGAAGGCCAGCCGGTCATGGAACTAGAGACCGAGAAAGCTGTCGTCGAAGTTCCGTCGTCGGTCAGCGGTGTGGTGAAAGATGTCCGTGTTAAGCAAGGCGAAAAGATAAGAGTTGGTCAGGTCATCTTCACCTTGGAAGGGGCAAGCCCAGTTGCGGCGGAACGCACGCGCCACACGCCGGTTGAGCACGTGTCAGGACAACATGGCGCTCGCCTCGCATTCCAGATGGCGATCCAGGCGGAAGGCAAGACCGAAGAACAGGCTCTGCCACCGGACGTACCCGCCGCAGTCGTACCCGGGGCCTTCGCCATGCCCGTGCAGTTAGGTAAAGACGCCGGATCAGCACACGGCGAACCCATTCCTGCCGCGCCTCACGTCCGGCGCCTGGCGCGGGAGTTGGGAATCGACATCTATGACGTGAAGGGTACCGGACCCGGTGGCCGCATAGGCGAAGACGATGTCAAAGCGCACTCCAAGGCGTTACTGGCTTCGGTTGCTGCACAATCTTCGCGTGCCGCAGCATTCACCGCACCCGAACTCCCCGACTTTGCAAAATGGGGGAAGGTCGAACGCGTCTCTATCCGTGGTGTGCGGCGCAAGACTGCCGAGCATCTGTGGCAGGCCTGGACGACCATTCCTCACGTCACTCAAAATGACAAAGCCGACATCACTGAGCTTGAGCAGTTGCGTGCGCGCTTCGCGCCCAAAGCAGAAGAGGCCGGCGGAAAGATGACAGTCACCGCCATAGCCTTGAAAGTGTGCGCCTCGGCCTTGAAGATTTTCCCTCAATTCAATGCCAGCATCGACATGGGGAAGGAAGAGATTATTTACAAGCAATACATCAACATTGGTGTGGCCGTCGATACCGATCGCGGCCTGCTGGTGCCGGTGCTTCGAGACGTCGATCAGAAAAACATCGTTGAATTGGCCACGGAGTTGACGCAACTGTCGAAGAAAGCGCGGGACAAGAAACTTACACCGGCAGAGATGGAAGGCGGGACGTTTACGATAACGAATCTTGGCGGCATCGGCGGCACCGGTTTTTCTCCGATCGTGAATCATCCTGAGGTTGCGATCCTGGGACTGTCGCGCTCCGGTATGGAACCGGTTTGGATGAATGGTAAATTCGAGCCACGGCTGGTGCTGCCATTGTCGCTTTCGTACGATCATCGTCTGATCGACGGCGCCGACGCGGCGCGCTTCTTACGCTGGATCGCCGAGGCCTTCGAGCAGCCGTTCTTGTTGTCGGTTCAGGGATAGAGAATCAAGGACCACAGAGGACACGGAGGGTCACAGAGAAGCCAATTGCATAGTCTGCCTCAGTGCTCTCTGTGTCCTCTGTGGTTGAGTCTTTTCAATGTCAGACGCTTCTAACTTGCGCATCGCGGTAGTCGGTGCCGGTCCGGGCGGTTACGCCGCGGCATTTCTCGCCGCCGATCTTGGCATGAAAGTCACGCTGATCGATCCAGAGCTGAACCCTGGCGGCGTGTGCCTTTATCGTGGTTGCATTCCTTCGAAGGCCCTGCTGCACGTTGCCAAGCTGATCGATGAGTCGCGTCACGCGAAGAACTGGGGCATCGAGTACGCCGATCCGAAGATTGACGTGGACCGCTTGCGGTCGTGGAAAGAAGGAGTGGTCAAGAAACTGACCGGCGGGCTCGGTCAGCTTTCGAAGCAACGAAAAGTCGAGTACCTGCAGGGCTGGGCATCGTTCGAAAACTCGAACAGCCTGCGCGTGAAGCGAGCCAACGGCAGCGAAGAATCGCTCACTTTCGACCGCATCGTCATCGCTACCGGTTCGCGGCCGGCCATCATCCCAACACTCAAGCTCGATACGCCGCGCATGATGGATTCGACCTCTGCGCTGAACTTGAGCGATGTCCCAGGAAGCTTGCTGGTGATCGGCGGTGGATACATCGGCCTGGAACTAGGCACGGTGTATGCGGCGTTGGGATCGAAAGTGTCTGTCGTCGAAATGTTGCCGGGTCTACTTCCTGGGGCCGATCTGGATTTGGTGCTGCCGCTGCACAAACGCATAGAGAAGATCTTTGCATCGATCATGCTGAGTACCACCGTTGCCACGGTGAAGGAAGAGGCACCCGGCATTCGCGTGACGTTCGACGGTCCTGAGGTCAAAGAACGCGAGCAGGTGTTAGACAAAGTTCTCGTCTCCGTCGGGCGCAAGCCGAACTCCGAGATTCCCGGACTGGACAAGACTCGAGTCCGCCTCGGCCAGCGCGGATTCATTCAAGTGAATAAGCAACTTCAGACTGATGATCCGGCGATCTACGCAATTGGCGACGTAGTGGGTGAACCGATGCTCGCGCACAAAGCGTCGCACGAGGGACGGACGGCGGTTGAAGCTATCGCCGGGCACAAGGTCGCATTTGAGCCGAATGCAATTCCTGCTGTTGTGTTCACCGACCCGGAAATAGCATGGTGCGGCTTAACCGAAACCCAGGCACAGAAGGATAATCGCGAGATCAAAGTCGCGAAGTTTCCCTGGGGAGCCTCCGGCCGCGCGATGACGATCGACCGCACTGAAGGCATGACCAAACTGGTCCTAGATCCAAAGACGGAGCGCGTGCTAGGCGTAGGCATTGTGGGTGTCAGCGCGGGCGAGATGATTTCCGAAGGCGTGCTTGCCATTGAGATGGGAGCGGTCGCGCAGGACATTGCGCTCAGCATTCATCCTCATCCGACGCTTTCCGAAACCATCATGCAATCGGCGGAAGTATTCTTTGGCACCAGCACCGACATTTACCGGCCGAAACGGTGAAGACGCCGTGTGCTGCACTATGCAGTGTCATCCCGAAAAGGTCTCTCTATATTGTCATTCCGAGGAGAGGAGCGACGAGGAATCTGCAGTTCCCGCATTCGCAAACTGCAGATCCGGGATGACAACAAGTCATGCGCCAGTCGTTTGGTCACAGACGAGCCACTGCCTTGCTCGGATATACTGAGTGGTTTCTTTAGCTCACAAGGAGGCGTCGCGTGCGCTGGATCTTCGTGTGCCTGTTATCTTCGACGTTGGCGGTAGCCCTTAATACGCAGGAGACCTCAATGCATTCCTCTACTCAACCTGCTGCACAGCCTTCGTGGCTGATCTCCTCAGCCTCCAAGTTGGAAACCGAACTTGCCGCCAAGTACGGCGATGCGCAGAAAGCCCGTTTGCAGCGCGGCCTGCGGCAGGTCAGCGAGTACTGGCGTGCCGAAGACGGCGACGCCGCGACATTCGAAGATTTTGTCCGCACCAACTTCGCTGGCGACCAGGCCACACTCGACACCATGTTCAGCCGCTTCCAGAGTCTGCTGGAACAGCTGGACGGGCACATGCACGAGATTGCGCGCGAGTTTCGCCAGCAGCAGGATCTCGATGCCGGCCCGGTGCTTCCCTTCGATGAAACTTTTGGCGGATATGATCCTTCGGCCCACGTGCTCGACGATTTTTTCCAGAACAAGTTGGCCTTCACAGTCCTGCTGAATTTCCCGCTCGCCAACTTGGACGAATGCCTGAAAAACGGTCCGACTTGGAGCCGCCGGCAATGGGCAGAGGTCCGATTGGCGCAGCGTTTCGAAAAACGCATTCCCGCTGATGTCAATCTTGCAATTTCGCAGGCCGAAGCCGATGCCGGCCAATACATCGCGCAATACAACATCTGGATGTACCACTTGGTGGATGACAAAGGGCAGCGGCTCTTTCCACCGAAGATGCGACTGTTGAGCCACTGGAACCTGCGCGACGAACTCAAGTCCGACTACGCCGACAAAGACAATGGACTCGCAAAACAGCGGACGATCCAGAAGGTCATGGAACGAATTGTGACTCAAACGATTCCTCGCAGTGTCATTGACTATCCCGGCGTCGATTGGAACCCCTACACCAATCAGGTCACCGCAACCGCCGCCAAGGATTCCAATGCGCTGTCGGAGATTGCAATTAGCGACACTCGCGAGCCGGACACGCGTTACGCCAAGTTGCTTGAAACATACCAGGCTTCGAAGAAAGCCGATCCCTATTCGCCGACCAATCCTACGCTGATTGATCGCCGCTTCAACGAGGACCGCGAGATTCCCGAAGCGCGACTTAAGTCGATGCTGGAGCAGGTGCTGAGCTCGCCGCTGGTGCCGCAGACGGCAAAGCTGATCGAATCGCGGCTGGGGCGGTCGCTTGAGCCATTCGATATCTGGTACAACGGCTTCCGTCCCGGCAGCAGCCACAGCGAGGCGGAACTGGACGCGATCGTGTCGAAAAAATACCCCACGCCCGAGGCTTATCAGAAAGACATTCCGAACCTGCTGATGAAGCTCGGCTTCTCGCCGGAGAAGGCGCAGTACGTCGCTGACCACATCATCGTCGATCCGGCCCGCGGCTCAGGTCATGCCATGGCGGCCGAGATGCGCAGTGAGAAAGCCCACCTGCGCACCCGCGTCGAGAAGACTGGAATGAACTACAAAGGCTTCAACATTGCTGTCCACGAGATGGGCCACAACGTGGAGCAGACCTTCTCGCTCAACGAAGTCGATTACACCTTGCTGCAGGGCGTGCCTAATACAGCCTTCACCGAAGCTCTTGCGTTCGTGTTCCAGGGACACGATTTGGAGCTGCTCGGCTTACCGGCACCCGACGAGAAGGCAAAGGCGGAGAAGACACTGAACGATTTCTGGGGAACTTATGAAATCGCGGGAGTGGCGCTGGTCGATATGGGGGTGTGGCACTGGATGTACGACCATCCTCAGGCAACGGCGCAGCAACTGAACCAAGCCACGGTGCAAATCGCGAAGGATATCTGGAACAAATACTATGCGCGGGTGTTCCACAAGCAGGATGTGGTGCTCCTGGGAATTTACTCGCACATGATCGATTCATTCCTCTATCTGCCGGACTATCCGATTGGACACCTGATCGCATTTCAGATCGAAGAACAGATGAACAAAGCCGGTGCGATTGGGCCGGAGTTCGAGCGCATGGCAAGAGAAGGCCGCGTGACGCCGGATCTGTGGATGGTGAATGCGACAGGCAAGCCGGTAGGATCCGAGGCGTTGCTGGAAGCGACGGAAAGAGCGCTGAGGGCGGGGCCAAAATAATGCCGCTGAAGCGGTCCGTCGCCTCATTTGTGAGCACGCTTGTGCAGATCATATAGGAGTCCACGCTTCGCTATCCAATTCGACGGGACTGTTTCAGGGTTTCAAGGCAAACACCGTGCCTTGGCCATACGCCCCGCCACCATAGGTCGTGCCGTACAGAGTTCCATCGGCGCCCATGGTCAGACCGGCGGCTGGGAAGAGGCCGTCCGGGGCTGAAGTGAACAGATGCAAGGTTCTCTCCGTCCACTGCCCGCCTGGCTTTCGCGGAGGCCTCAGCGAGAAAACTATTCCACCACCACCGAGTCCACCAGCGAGCGTCGTTCCGTACAGCACACCGTTTTTGTCCATCACCAGGGAGCGGTTGGGATTGACTCCGCCAATGCCGTTAATCAATAAGCCTCCGAAGGTGTAAAGAATAGTTTCTTTCCAGAAACCGCCCGGTGTATCGGGTGGCGTGAGCGAAAAAACGATGCCCGAGCTTTGTTTTCCTCCGTAGGTTGTGGTGCCGTACAGCAGGCCATCCTTCCCGAGCAGCAGCGCCCCACCGCCCGTTCCGTCGCCGCTGGAGTTCGTAAAGTCATGGATGGCTGTGCCCGTCCAGTCTCCTCCCCCCACGGGTGGGGTAATGGCGAACACGGAACCGCATCCGCCCACGCAAACGGGCACAAGTCCCTGTGCCGATCCGTAGAGCTTGCCGTCATGACCGACCAGCAGGTTCAGCGGGCCGTTGAAGTAATTGCCATCCGGAAAACTGAACAGCGTCTTCCGGTTCCACGTGCCCCCTTGTGCCGGGGTCAAAGTGTAGATTGATCCGCAACCGTAAAACGCCTTACAGTTGGGCGAATCGCCGCCTAACAGAGTCGTTCCGTACAGCCCGCCGGCTTTTACGTATAGGCTCGTCGGTTGCTCCTGCAAGCCATAGAGGTAGAGGGTATCTTCCTCCCACGAATTTCCATTTGGGGTTAACGAAATCGCGGTTGCCGGAGGTGTGCCTCCTGCTGCTCCTGCGGCGAGGCAATAGACGGTACCGTCTTCGCCTAGTACGACATCGAACGGAAGTAATCCATCCCAGCCGCCCGTGAATAGAAAAAGCTGCGTCTCCGTCCATGGACCGCCTGGGGAGATCGGAGGATTCAAGGCAAACACGGTGCCCCATCCGGGGTACAACCCGCCATGAGTTGTCGTTCCGTATAACACGCCTCCTGCGCCAATGGCGACCGGGCCACCTGGTTCGGTCCCGTCCTGCGAAAAGGCGCCAAACGAGTAAAGAACTTGGTAGGTGCTGTCGGGAGTCTGTGCGAAACCCAAACACCCCATGACGCTGATTGCGGCCATCACGCTCAAACAGCAATGCTTTATGCTATTCATGACTGCACTCCTCAGGCATGCACCCAGAATTCTACCCCTGCCACAAATGAGAAACCAAGGTTGACAGGACACCGGTAGTTGATGCAAGGCGTGCTCATTTGTATTGCTGAATTCTCGCTGCAAAGCGCGCCGCTCCTCTGTGATGACGGTCACATAGCGAGTGGCCGATCAGAATCCTAACCCGTTTGGCATTGTCCTCAGGCACGAAAACCTGGAAGGGTCCAAAACATCGGTGCTCTCATTGGTGTTTTTGTCTCCCAATCGCGGGTTCAGCGGACAGGCTTTGTAGCGATTGATGGGACTAAGGATGCGGCCGTAGTTGGCATCGTGCCTGGATGGCTTTTCTTCATCGACTCGGGAAAGGCTTTCAGCGTGACGGAGGCTGGAACGCCATTCTTGGGCATCAATGACAATATAGTGAGCGACAACAGTGCGGTTTCAACGTCGAAGTTAGCGTGCAGTGATTGCTGAATCGCGGCGATGACTCAGTTCTCGCTCTCAATCTCGCGTTCGTATATCTCGGTGCATCGCCGCAGAGGAGTTGTCACGAAACTCTATTCTGCTTCCATCGTTCGCCCCATTTGTGCCCTAACGCTGCGTTGATGGATTACCCGGACTTTTTAAGCGCCAAAATGCGTCAAAGTAGCGAGGCAGCGACAAACCGCTTGCTGACCACTGTTCGCCACCGTACATTCCTTGCCACCACGCGAGGGGGCCGCTATTTTTTCCTTGGTTTGGGGTTTGGAACGTTTTACTTCCCCCAGACGGCAGGGAGACTACGGCCCCCGCTATTTGTCCAGACATTCTTAGGATTCAGGGTATCAATGCAGCCGTAACAAGATAGCACCCTTCCGCAGGTACTGTCCTAATTAGGACACGACCCTTCCGCACTTTTAACCTTCCTTTAACAGTGGCGAGCTAACCTTACGCTTCTGTCCAATTCGCGGAGGATGCAATGAAACGCTTCGGCACTGCAATCATTTTTTCCCTGGCTTTGGTGTTAGTCTCTTGTGGTGGCGGTTCCACCCCTGACGTACTGTCGGGAAACTGGACGGCATCTCTGCTCAATTCGGACGGAACTACAGCGTTTGCCTTTAATACCACGCTGACACAAAGCGGCAGCCAAGTTGCGGTAACGAAATTTGATTTCGCGAACCCATCATCCTGTTTTGCCAAAGGCACCACCGCAACGGCTTACTTCACCCTGATTGGTACTACGCACGGCGTCACCAGCGGCACTTTCCAGATGACCTTCCAATCCGGGCCTTCAAACCCAAATGGAGATAACTCGCTCGCATTTCAGGGAACCTTGCTGAGAGCTGGCATCTCGGGCTCCTGGAGCCTGACCGGAACCGGAATCGAGTGCACCCAAGTAGGAACATCAACAAAGGGGAACTTTGTCATGACAAAAATGTAGCCCGACCAGGTTAAAGCCCCGGTCCCACAGGATTTCTTCCTCGCGCAAACAAATTTTGCAAGCACAAGTGCGTCGGCCAATACACAACCGTTGGCACAACAATTAAGTATCCAGCCAGATAAACCAATCCGCGTATGACGTGCTGCTCGCGCAGGAATGGTCCGCGGGCCCAGTTGATGTCGAATTGCGGACGCCAGAAGTAGTTGATCGGCACCACGATCCAGGTCAGCAGGGTCTGCAGCTTCCATCCGCGCTGGTCGTAGCCCAACCGCCAGATCGCCCACAGCAGCAACGGCGGCATCACCACGTGGAACAGGCTCAAAAGCCGAATGCCAATCGCGATATGCGGATCGAACATGTACTCCGTCCCGCCTATCAGGTGGCGGCCGCTGACCAGCGCTCCAGCCAGATCAACGACGTAAAGAGTCTGAAAAATCAATAGTCCAGCGGCCTGCGACGAGAAGAGCAGCGGGCTTTCCAGCCACAGTGCCAGGGCGACTAGCAGGTTTCCCAAGTCGCAAAAGTAGAGGAAATTCTGCGCCCCGTACTGGCGCCAATAAAGCGGGATCCAGACGAGTATCCAGACCGTCCAACCGGCCTTCAGCCAGCGGGGGATGCGCATGCCGACATTGTACGAGGCGAGGATTCGAGCCGCGGTTATATGAGCATCCCACGGCAGCTCCTCGTAGGGCACTAAGAACGCCCGTTGATCGATGGACGGACGGGACCGGCTTGTTTATGCCCTGGCCCTTGCCTATAACTCCCCTTGATCCAATAGCTTGAAGACCCTTAGGTGTCTGCCGAAGCCGTGACTTCCGTTACTTGCTGGGGGGCACCGGGGTACCTACGATTCCACTATGAGCTATAGGGCCCTTCTCTTCTGTCCGGACGAAAAAACCGCCCGTGTCGTTACCCAAGTCTTGAGCGAGTTGGAGTTCCAGGTGGAACCCTGCAACGAGCCGTTTGCCGCCGTTAAGAAGTTGATGGGCGAGCACTTTGACGCGCTCGTAGTCGATTGCGAGAACGAGCAGAACGCCAGCTTATTGTTCAAGAGCGCACACAACTCCGGAGGGAACCAGGCATCGCTTGCCGTCGCCGTCGTGGAGGGGCAGAGCGGGGTAGCCAAAGCATTTCGCATCGGCGCCAATCTGGTGCTGACCAAGCCGATCAACGTGGAGCAATCCAAGGGAACGTTGCGAGTGGCACGCGGCCTCCTGCGCAAAGGCGAGACCGCAAAAGGGACGCCGTTCGCTCCCGGAAAACCGGCATCACTCACGACTGCGCCTCCGACGATTGCACCGACCGCGGCCCCGAGCACCTCAGCCTTTGAGCTCGAAAAAGAACCTATGCCGCAACCTGAACCCGCGGAAGCAGCGCTGCTGGAGTCGATGCCTCAACCAGCGATGCCCGCGGCCAGCCAGCAGTATTCCTGGCAGCCGACTTCCCAGCCGATGGCGGAATCGATGTCGACTGCGTTGAAACAGGCAGGTGAGGCAACAACCAAGCCGAGCGATGGAAGCAGCTCGGCGACTTCTTTTGTCACCAGTGTCTCAGGTTCCTTATTCGGCGCTGCGCAGGGCGCAGGCACGGCTGCGGCCCCGGCAAAAACTGCTTCGCCTGCAGACAATGACATAGACGATTTTGAAGAGCCGACAGGTTTATCGATCACCAAGGTGGCGCGTCAGGCTCCCAAGCCGGCGCGCAGCTACACGGGTTTGATCACCGCAGTCGCCATGATTGCCATCGCAGCTGCCGGATATTTCGCATGGAAGAAGTTGCCCGCGGGCGTTCTCACTTCATTACTGCGCAAGGCTCCTTCAGCTGCCGTAAAGAGTCCAGGAGTTCCGACCGCTCCTGTGGTGTCTCAGCCTGCGGCGGTGATTCCGAGTCCTGTAACCGTATCGCCTGCGGCCGCGGGATCCGTTCCAGCTTCGGGTGCTGCTCCGACTGCGGCTGTCATGGTTCCGCCACCTGCTCCAGGCACCGCAACTCCTGGCGTTGCCCCAAAGATTCAAGAAAAAGCGCCGCTAACCGCGGAATCCATTGCCGGCGCGCCGAAGAAACCGTCGCCCGCCATCGAGAGCAGCGCTGCCAACTCAAGTGTTGTAAAGACAATTGACGAAGAAAACCCTTCGGATACCCTCAGGGTAGCGATGCAGGCGCCTAAGAAGGTGGTGACGAAGCCGGCGGCGGTTGAAGCTGAGGAAGCACCGGCCGTTTTTAGCCTAACCTCCGATACCTCAGACCAGACAATCGCCGGTTTGGTCAGTGCCCCGGCGCGAGTTCCCAAGGGTGCGTCGCAAGCGCTGAATGTATCGCAGGGAGTGTCGCAAGGACTGCTGATCAAGAAAGTCCCACCGATTTACCCGCAGCAGGCAATGCAAATGCGGATCCAAGGCGCAGTGCAGTTGATGGCCACCATCAGCAAGACCGGGAACATCACCGACCTGAAAGTTCAAAGCGGAGACGCGGTGCTGGTGAAAGCGGCCATGGACGCAGTCAAACAATGGAAGTACAAACCGTTTCTTCTCGACGGCCAGCCGACCGACATTCAGACGCAGATTACAATCAACTTCAAACTGCCTTAGCGTCGTCAGTTTTTCCGGGCGCCGGCGTGAACCGGCGCTTTTTTCTTGCTCTGCGGACGCTTCCTTTCGAGCATTTATAATCACGAGATGCCTGGCCGCTGAAATTCCTTTCTGTGGGACCAGGAGTAACATCCCATGCGGGGTTGGCTTGCTCTGAGAGCTGAAAGCTCCGGTAGTCGTGTCTATGGATTTCAAACTCGTATCCGATTACAAACCGCGCGGCGATCAGGGCAAGGCGATCGACGCCCTGGTCAAAGGGGTGTTTGACCGCGAGCAGCACCAGGTGCTGCTGGGTGTTACCGGCTCCGGCAAGACCTACACCATGGCCAAGGTCATTGAGCAGGCGAACCGGCCTTCGCTGGTCATGGCCCATAACAAGACTTTGGCGGCGCAGCTCTACCACGAGTTCAAGAGTTTCTTTCCACACAATGCCGTCGAGTACTTCGTCTCCTATTACGACTACTACCAGCCCGAAGCTTATGTTCCCGCGGCTGATCTTTATATCGAAAAAGAAGCCACCATTAACGACGAATTGGACAAGCTGCGTTTGTCGGCCACCCGGTCTTTGTTTGAGCGGCGGGATTGCCTGATTGTGGCATCGGTAAGCTGCATCTACGGCTTGGGCTCGCCGGAGGCGTATTACGGCATGCTCCTGTTCCTGGAAAAAGGCCAGAAGATCAAGCGCGAGGAAATTACCCGCAAGCTGGTAGAGATTCTGTACGAACGCACGGACGGCGACTTCCGCCGTGGAACGTTCCGCGTGCGCGGCGATGTTATCGAAGTCTTTCCTACCTATGACGATATGGCTTATCGCATCGAACTGTGGGGCGATGAGGTGGAATCGCTTTCGCAGATCGACCCGCTGTTCGGGACGGTGAAGCAGAAGTATGTACGCCTGCCGATTTATCCCAAGACCCACTACGTGATGAAGGAAGAGACGCGATCGAAAGCGGTCCAGACTATCAAAGAAGAGCTCGCCTGGTGGGAAGTGGAACTGGAGAAGCAAGGCCGCGTCGTCGAGGCGCAGCGCGTGCATCAGCGCACCATGTACGACCTCGAGATGATCAAGTCGGTGGGTTATTGCCACGGAATCGAGAACTATTCGCGGCACTTCACTGGACGACTTCCTGGCGAGCCTCCACCGACGTTGCTCGATTATTTTGCGCGCGACTATCTGATGTTCATCGACGAATCACACCAGACGGTGCCGCAGTTGCACGGCATGTATCATGGCGACCGCTCGCGCAAGGAGACGCTGGTGGAGTACGGCTTCCGGCTCCCTTCGGCACTGGACAATCGTCCGCTGACGTTCGAAGAGTTCGAGCATCGCATGAATCAGATGGTTTATGTCTCGGCTACCCCCGGTCCGTATGAACTGACGAAGGCGGCGGGCGTGGTGATCGAGCAGATCATTCGCCCGACCGGGCTGGTGGATCCGCCAGTCGATGTGCGCCCAGTGAAGGGCCAGATCGACGACCTGCTGCACGAAATCCGCGAGCGGGTCTCACGTGGGGAGCGCGTGCTGGTGACGACGCTAACCAAGCGAATGGCGGAAGACCTGGCCGAGTACTACAGTGAAGTCGGCGTCAAATGCCGTTACATGCATTCAGAGATCGAGACGCTGGAACGGGTGAAAATTCTGCGCGATCTGCGCAAGGGCGAGTTCGATGTGCTGATCGGAATTAACCTCTTGCGTGAAGGCCTCGATCTGCCGGAGGTCTCGCTGGTCGCGGTGCTGGACGCGGACAAAGAGGGCTTCCTGCGTTCCAGCGGATCGTTGATTCAGACGATTGGCCGCTGTGCCCGTAACCTGAATGGCCGCGCTATTCTCTACGCCGACCGGATGACCGATTCGATGAAGAAAGCCATGGACGAAACCGACCGCCGACGGGCGATTCAGGAAGCTTACAACGCCGAGAACGGGATCACGCCGGAGTCGATTGTGCGGCCGCTTGAAATGTCACTCGCCAGCATCGTCGAAGCTGATTACACCGATCTGACCAGCGCTGAGGCTGACGGTATTCCGGAATTCAAATCGCAGGAGGAGCTGGACACCTATATCGCAAAACTTGAAAGCGACATGCGCGAGGCAGCGAAGCGGTTTGAATTCGAGAAGGCGGCTAAACTACGCGATACGATCAAGGAACTGAGGACGAAGGAGTTTTTGTTCGCGTGAGGCGCCAGCTGACACCTATTGCTAGGTTTGCCACGTCTTACTGTCAGAGAAGTCCACGCCGTATTTTCTCTCTAGTGCAAACACGAAGCTAGGTTCGACCGAAGCAAGGTACGAAACCCATCCACGAAGAGTTCCGATGTCTCCAGCTTGAAGTTGTTGACGCATCAACTTCATCACCAAACCTTTGATGACACGCTTCCTGTGTCGCCCTATCGAGATCTTTCGATCCGACGTAAGTATCAATCCAGCCATTAGTCTTCGACGCTTTCTAGAAGAGAATGCGGTCTTCCGTTCGTTGATCCTCAGGGTGGGTGATACCTGCCCTCTCAGATAGTCGCGCAACTCCTGAAGAAGGTTTTCCAGCACGTTTGGATGATTTGTCGAAAAATATAAATCGTCAGCGTAGCGAGTATAGGTGACATCTAGTGCTCGGGCCCTTTCCGACCACTCCGTATCGAAGTTGAACATTATCGTGTTTGACAAGTGAGGTGACGTAGGCGCCCCAATTGTGAGCGAACTGCCACGGCAGACAATCCTGTTAATGAAGAACAGATCTACATCGGTGATGCTGTCACCCATTTTCCGACGGTTAGTTTCCAGGACAGACGCCACGTCACGATCATGCAAAGAAGGGAAAAAATCTTGGAAATCGACCCTAAGGATATAGTCGCTGCTTACGTGCTTCTCTGCATTTTGCCGGATGCCTATTCCGACACGATAGGCTGTAGCCGCGTCGTGAACCGGTAGGGCGGCCAGCGGGCCGTGTAATAGCCAGCCTTGAAGCAACTTTAATTCTTTCGCCGGATGATGAATTATCCTCACCCCTCCCGACTTCTTGGGAATGGTGTATTCCTTGTATCGATAAGAAGCCGTTGTCGCCACCTTCAGAAGATACGGGATTGGGAGAGCAAGACGTTTGGCGGCCTGTTCAACAATCATGAGGCCACCTCTTGGAGGAATCCATAGAGTTCCTGCGAATATTTCTGGTAAAAGAAATTCACGACTGAAAACATCTTTTCTACTTCGAGGTGCTCGATTTCTACGAGGACTAGGTCAGGTGTGACTTTGAAGTACTGCGTGTCCCCCTGTCGCTGTATGAACTTTGCGGCAAGAAGGATCCTCAGTAGATGCTTAAGCTCTTGATATTTTGGACTACCACCGAAGCACTCTTGGAGAACGTATCGGAGGGTCTTGACATCCGCTAACCGCAGCAATCTTAAGACCTCGAATACGATCAGGAGCTTTTGCTTGAAATTGAATTTTCCGAAACGTTGATAAGGTATGCTTTGGCGGTGTTGCAAAGGAACGACGCGCTGCCTGAGGCGTTGTGCAAGGTCAGTAAAATCAACCCCCGGGGGCGCGTTCACGAGGACCGTTGGCTTGAGGAACGAGTAGGAGCTTATCGTCTCAATCGGCCCAAGGTTGAGGAAGGATTCGGCTGCTTGGAGAGATAACTTGTTTATGACTAGGGCTTTGTTGCGAACACGAGAGTTCGCAAAAAAACCAGTTTCGGCATATGAACCAGGCCCCTCGGGGAAAATCAAAACACAGTCTGCGATGTCCGCAATAACCGATTCAAATGTTGCAAGATTTACAAACGTTCGTTCTGATTCGTCCAGGTTTTGCTTCAGCGCTTCTTCCGCCATTAGGCAGACAAAATCTGACAAGTTCGCGCCAGCCCATTCCGTGAATTGCTTTCGCAAGGATGCTGCACCCTCAGACAAGTCGCCGCCACAGACAAACATGATCGGGCGGGTCTTGGCGTGGTAGATTCGTTTTTGCTGGAAAATGAGGCGCAGCTGGGTTAGGAGCTGTTCACCAGCTTTATTCAAGAACAATTCGCTCATAACCGTATCGCGTCTTACTCGAGCGTGGGCGGAGAGACAAATCCGTCCGACCCCGTAGGGCGAGCAAAGCGAGCAGGACGGATTTGGCTCTCCGCCCTATAGAAACCCGCTCAATACAATCCGGCCTGGCTAATCACCCGGCACCAGAGTCTTGTCGTCAATTTGACGAAAAACCCAGCTAAGACGCAACACCATCGTACCCGGGTTTGAAGTTGCCCAGAAGGGAAAAACGGGTGAGGGAATCTCATCAATCACGCCATCAACAGGACGATCCTTCGCCGGATGGTTCGCTCCGAGAAGCATCCGCTGGCTTAGGGTGACAACACTTACTCCCGGTGGCCCCCTAGAGCAACTCCCCCACCGCGAAAAGTGGTTCGACACGACAGGGATTTGGTTGTGTAACCCTAAGGCTAGCACCTTTAAAGGTGCTATACTTACTTCATGCTGGACCTCACCAAAGACATCCAATCCCTCACCACTTTCCGACGTCGTTCGGGCGATTTCATGAAGCAGATCAAAAAGAGCAAGCGGCCGGTTGTGCTTACGGTCAACGGCAAAGCCGCGGCGGTGGTTCAGGATGCCGAGGCCTATCAACGCCTGCTCGACATCGCCGCGCAAGCCGATGCTGCAGAAGGCATTCGCCAGGGCATGGAGGACGTCAGGAAAGGGAGAGTCCGCCCCGCACGAGAGTTCTTCAAGGAATTCGAGGCCAGGCATGGCCTATCTCGTTAGGATCGCGGCGCGGGCTGGGCGTGACCTGGCCTCGCTCTATGAGGAAATCCACGTCCGGGGCTCAGCGGCGGCCCGGCGATGGTATGCGGGGCTCAAACGAGCAATTCTGAGCCTTTCGACGCAGCCCAACCGCTGCCCGGTAACCCCGGAAAACAAGAAGCTCAGGCACTTGTTGTATGGCCATAGGCCCCACGTCTATCGTGTGATTTATCGCGTCGATGAACGACGAGAGCGGGTTGATGTCCTCCACATCCGGCACGGAGCTCGGCAGAAGTTTCGCATGTCGGACCTGAAATAGCAGCCGTCCAGGCAAACGGGCAAATGCAGAGATCCCTCGTTGGGATGCTTCGTGCTTCGCGAAGCATCCGCGGCCTCAGGATGACAAACCCGTAATTGACTCCCAACAGCAAATTCCTCACCGCTAAAGCGGATTCGGAATGACAAGCGGGTTAGCAGTTACTTCTTCTTCAAAAACTCCGTCGGCGACACGATCGCGATCTCTCGCCACGGATGCATGGCCAACAAATCCGCATCGCCGGTGATGATCACGTCCGCTCTTCCGTTCAGCGCAACTTCCAGGAACTTGTCGTCGTTGGGATCGCGGCACTCGCAGACGAGTTGAATGATCGGAACAGACTCAGCCACGCTGGCGAGCTGAGCCAGGAACAGCGCCCGCTCTTTCCGGCTGACGTAGCGATCAAACTTTGCCCGGGACAAAACCTCCTTCAGTTCATCGGTGGTTGCCGCGGAAAACAGCAGGATGCCGTGGTGCAGCATTTTCTCCACGGCCTGACGCGGTACGGAAATGGGAAACACTACGGCGCTGACGAGAACGTTGGTGTCGACGATGCAGCGCATCAGTCTTTCAAGATGTCAGCCAGAATCTCCTCCGTCATGCCGCGCGCCGCAGCCTCAGCACCGATGCGGTCCATGGTCCGTTCGAGTTCCGCGATGTTCACCTTGCGAATCCGCTCGTATTCTTCCGCTGACATGATCACGGCTACGTCCCGATTCTGTCGGCGGATGAGGACAGGTTCGCGCTGGGCTGCATCCAGCAGGGCGGCAAGCCGCTGCTTGGCTTCGGTCGCGGAGATACTTCGCATAGATCTATTCTAGATAAAATAGTCAGAATAGACAATATCAGATCTTGTCCTTGCTCTCCTAATTTACTGATTCACTGCCATTTAGCCGATTTACCTTCACCCTTATCTGATCCGTAATCCAGTTCACTTCCCACGTCTTGCCGCCGTCACCGGAGAATGACTGCTCGAAATGCGGCTTGTTGGTATTGGTCTCAGACCAGATGAACCGAACTATAATCATGCGACCGTTCAGTGTGTCCTGCGCGTAAAACTCGCCTTGTCCGTTCTTGAATTCTCCAATCTGAGCAGGCACCAGGACGCCATTCTTGCTGTTGGCCCAGGACAGACTCCACTGGTGGCTTTGAGGGTTATAGAGCCGCAAGGTCAGGCCTTCAATGTGGCCGCCGGCACCGTCCGTTTCGAATTCCTCAATCTGGGCCCGGCCGTCCCACACTTTCCGGGTCACGGAGGTACCATCAAATTCGACCCACTTGTCGGATCCCGTCAGCGGATTCAAGCGGCGTTTCAAATGAATTTTCCAGCTGCCGAGCTCGAAATCGAAGTCATGTTGGCCATCACGCACCTGCGTACTGCTTTGAGGGGCATCTGGGCTCTGTCGCGCGCCTACATTCAGGGTAAGCACCGCTGTCGCCAAGCTACCTAACAGAAAGTGGGCAAGGATTTTGTTTTTCATGATGTCTCCTTTCAGGAGCAAAGATAGCCGAAGGGATACGACGAGCAGAGTAAAAACAAGTAAAAAGTTGTGAACCGATGATTTGGGCGGTGGGACAAGTACAGGGGTGATCGTATGCATTCTATGGCCACCGTAACCCAGCTTTCGCGCACATGCGTTTGTAACACTGTTTCTGTGTTACACTAGCTTCGTGTCAAAGCTTCAGAACGTGACGGTAACTCTCGAAGAAGAAGTCGCCCGCTGGGCAAGAATCGAAGCGGCAAGGCGGGATACCAGTGTCTCCCGTCTTTTAGGAGAACTGCTCAAAGAACGCATGTTTGCGCCGGTGCCCTCCGCATCGAATATGGTTTCGCGCCTCGCTAGCTTTGGCAAGCGTCATAAGCTGTCGCTGGGCAAACTGAAGGTCAAAGACTTGATCAATGAGGGACGGCGGTGACTCGGTTCGTGCTCGATGCCTCGGTCCCACTATCGTGGTGCTTTCCGGACGAGCACTCTGATCTTGCACAAGAGGTTGCTGATCGTTTTCAACGTGGCGATACCGCTGTCGCTCCATCCTTCTGGCCGCATGAAGTGCTGAATGCTCTTCTGGCAGGAGAAAAGCGTAAGCGTATCTCACTAGGTTTGGTCCGCGCTTTTCTACGCGATCTCGCCGTTTTGCCAGTCGAATTGCATAGCCTCTCAGCGGCAACAGTTTTTGTTCGCCTGGAATCTCTGAGCCGCAAACACAATCTGACCGTGTATGACGCGGCCTACCTGGATTTGGCTATCGAGAACGGGCTGGCTTTGGCCACACTCGACAAACAATTAGCCGCTGCTTGCAAAGATGTAAAGGTCGGGTTGCTCGGCTAGGCTTGTAACAGGGTGTGTTTTTCTATGCCAGCCGCCGCAATTCCATCACTGCCCGGTACGCCTGATCAATCGCCGCATCCGTGTAGGCCGTGGCCGCCGCATCCGAGTTCGCAATTGTAATTCGTCCAAAGGGTTTTCTTCCTACTTCCCACGGCTCTTGCCCCGGCGACCACTTCGGGTCAAACAGTGGATTGGGGAGGTAGGCATAACCGTGCGCCCAACGATTGACGGTGATGGCTTCAATGTCCCGAGCAGGATCGAAACCTGACGGGCCCAGCATTCTGGCCAGCTGATCACGAATGTTGCGCTCGAAGGTTGAGAACGGAGTCTCCGTCAGTTCCACTCGCCCCATTCGATACTGGTCGCGATGAGGTAACCCAGGACTGCAGGGCGTCCTCAGCATGAACAAGACGATCGGTTCGCCCGGTTTGCTTGAGAATTTGTACTCTCCCAAGGTCACCGGGAAATCGAGGGCAGTATAAGTGTGATAACTGGCGGGTGCGACGATGTGATGAATCCCAAGTTTGTGAAACACCTCCCAGTTGCGAATTGCCACGTGCGTGTAAACGAGAGGCGACTTGACCAGAGAATGCAACGCCTCTTTCTGCTTCTCCGGAAGCTCCGGACACAAATACGGAATCATCATGTTGTAGCAGGCAAGCACACAGTGTTTCGCCCGCACTGATTGCAGCTTGTCAGCGCGCTTGTAAACGATAGCGACTTCTTTCGCAGAATCAAACGCGCCCTCGTGCTGAACCTTTACCACGCTGCTGTTCAGGCGAATCCTCACCGAACCGTTCGGATCATCGAGGCGACCATAATCCGCCCGAGCCGTGACCACATCTTCCATGGTGTGTCCTGGCATCGCCGACGGGATCAGCGCACGCACTAGTAACCGGGCAACGGAAGCGTTGCCGTCGGGAAAATGAAAAATGTATGGTTCTTCCTTTTCGCGATTACCCAGATCCAGACCCTCGAAACCGGGATACGTGAACGAGCGATAATCGTCTCCTGCCTCGTAGCACTCCAACGCCGGAACGGCCTCGATTCCTACGCAGAACAGGTCGTGGGTGTAGGTTTGAAAAAACGGCAGTGCTGCGGGATCCAGCTTGCAGAATTTCGTCAGATAATCCGCATAGCTGATGGTCAGCAATTTTGCTCGTTTTTGCTGGCGCGTCAGGCCAGGCAAATAGTCAACCTGCTCTTGATAAACGCGCGCAATCTCACGCTGCACCTGTGGCGTCAGGGGCGTGTCGTGCAGGAATTCCGGCCAGGGACGCGATCCCATGCCCGTGACCAGGCGATCCGCGCCGAAGGTTTCTCTGTCGAAGAAGCAGCCGGTCCCAAGTTTCGAGTAAAGCTGCTGATCGTATGCCTTGTAGAACCGCTGCGGTACGATACCGATTTCAGTGATCAGCCTTTTCGCTACCTTGCTATATTTTCCCGGGCTCTCGATCGATTGAGTACCCCCATAGCTGAGCAAGGTCCGATTCCCTACGGGAAAGTCGTTGCGCTTGGCATGGCCGCCGAAATCATCGTGATTGTCGAGAACCAGAATGCGGGCCTTGGTTCCGGTCTGCTGACGATAAAAGTATGCCGCCGCGAGGCCACTGATGCCCCCGCCAACCACCACCAAGTCGTACGTTTCACGAGTGCTTTCAGGGGCTCCAGCGGAACTCCAGAAGTTGCCGTCGCGCAAGCTGTGTGCGACAGCATAGCTTCCCTCGTGATTGCCTCGTAGCCCAGTTAAGCCAGGAGGGTAGTAAGGCGAGGCCTGGCTTGTGCCTGCCGGGTCACTCATGAAAGCATGGGCGAAGCTGTTCGAAAGCAGGGATCCACCGACCACCACCGCTACCCCGTCGAGGAAGTCGCGGCGCGTGATCTTGCGGTCCATCCCCAGTTCACGGTCGCGCAAGTCGTCGCTCATCATATTTCAGATTTCTTCAAACAGGAAGGATACGCTGACAACGCTAGCCAGGGGAAATCATTTCCACCAGATGGAAGTCGCGATAAGTGTGAGGACCTCGAGCAGCGCTAATGACACCCACATGCGCTGCCGAAAGATGGAGCGACGCAAGTCGCGCTTTAGGTCCAGAGTGAGGAGTTTCGTGAACTCATCCTCCACTGGATTCGGCTTCGGTTTCGGCGGCGGAACACGCATGACTGCGGGCGCGTACTCCGGCTTGGGCTTGTCCGGCAGAAAAACCTTCGGTGTGCTTATTGTTGATGACCAGTGCGGCAGTACGAGCGGCCCGCTGCCTAGTCCGGGATCCATGGGCTTGGAAGTGAGTTGTAGGGGAGGCATGCGCTCCGGCGCCGCCGCATCCGCCAGATTGCGTAACAGCGAAGTCCACCAGGGATGGCTCATCTGATCGGCGATCAACTCGCCGACGTCAACTGGCCGCGATTCCAGTTCGAGCGGCGGAAGCGTTTCCGGCGTAATTACGTCGCCAACGTTGGTGAAAACCGTGCGGTACCAGGGTAAGCTGAGGCGATCGCCTTGCAGCATGCCCACGTCAACCGGCCGCGACGTCAACTCCAATGGCGGCAAGTTCTCCGGGGCGATCCGGTCTCGTACATTGTCCAGCAAGCGTCGCCAGAGAGGCCGATTCCAGCTGTCGCTGAGTAGTAGATCGATTTCCTGCGAGTCTCGGTGCTCGGGTGGAGCGGCGTTTCCCTGGATTTCCGGCGAGGTCATGGCCTTCACTTAGTGTAAACCAGAATTGCGGAAATTCACCCCGTCCGCCTCGTGACGCGTATCGCTGCGAACCACAAAATGAACCGCGCTCGCCAGATTTGTTGTCTAATTGCCAAGTGGCTTTACCGTCGAAATCCCCTGAGCCATTGCGACCAGCAGGACAGCGTCTGCGCGCTTTGTTCCCGATTCTTACCGAGCTGATTCGGCCACGGCGTGCCCTGCTGGCCCTCGGCTTCGGCCTGATGGTAGTGAACCGGGTTTCCGGCCTCGTACTTCCCTACTCCAGCAAATTTCTGATCGATACTGTCATCGTCAAACATCAATTAGAAAAGCTCAAGCCGCTGATCGGTTTCGTCCTGCTGGCCACCTTGGTCCAAGGCATAACCTCGTTCGCTCTGACCCAGCTCCTCTCCAAAGCTGCCCAGCGATTGATCGCGGAGCTGCGCCGCAAGGTGCAGGTACACGTCGGGCGGTTATCGGTCGCTTTTCACGACTCAACAAAGACCGGCGCCCTTGTGTCGCGGATCATGAGCGACGTGGAAGGTGTTCGCAACCTGATCGGAACCGGGCTCGTGGACCTGGCAGGCGGTCTCTTGACCGCGGCCATCGCACTCGTCGTTCTGTTCCGCATCAGCCCCAGAATGACCGAAATGGCCTTCGGCTTTCTTCTTCTCTTTGCGATTGCTTTGAAGCGCGCCTTTGGCACGATTCGCCCGATTTTTCGCGAGCGGGGCAAGATCAATGCGGAGGTCACAGGACGACTGGCTGAATCGTTGGGTGGTGTCCGCGTCGTCAAGGGTTACCATGCTGAAGCTCGCGAAGAAAATGTGTTTTCAGGAGGTGTGCAGCGCTTACTGGACAACGTGTTGCGGACGTTGACAGCCACATCGCTGATGGGCTTTTCTGCCAGCATTTTGCTCGGCGTGGTTGGGGCCGCCATCATGTACATGGGTGCAAGGCAGGTAGCTGGAGGCGCAATTACGATCGGTGGGTTCTTCACCTACACACTTTTTCTCGGCTTTTTGATTTCTCCTATTACGCAAATCGTCCAGGTCGGCACTCAGCTTACCGAAGCAATTGCGGGCCTAGAACGCACCCAGGAAATCTTGCAAGAGTCCCGCGAAGATCGCGATCCCCGACGGTCGCTCACTTTGGGGACCATACGCGGCGATGTGGACTTCGATCACGTCAGCTTTAGTTACGACGGCAAGCATTCCGTGCTGCATGACGTCTCGTTTCAGGCAGCGCCGGGAACGGTCACCGCCCTCGTCGGCTCTTCCGGTTCCGGCAAATCAACCACGATTGGACTGGTCGCGGCTTTTCATGTTCCCAGCCTGGGCAAGGTGCTGGTGGATGGAGTCGATCTCAGCACAGTTCGGCTGGAATCGTATCGAACGCAGCTCGGCGTGGTCCTTCAGGAATCGTTTCTGTTCGACGGAACGATTCGCGACAACGTTACTTTTGCACGCCCGGAGGCCAGTGAAGCAGAGATGTTGCGTGCCTGCCGCATCGCGCGAGTCGATGAATTCGCCGAAGCGTTTACCGACAAGTACGAGACAGTTGTGGGAGAGCGCGGCGTGAAGCTTTCAGGCGGACAGCGCCAGCGGATCTCCATCGCGCGCGCCATTCTGGCCGAGCCGCGAATTCTCATTCTTGACGAGGCTACTTCCAGCCTGGATTCGGAGTCCGAGGCTTTGATTCAGCAGGGCTTGTCCTTCCTCATGCAGGGACGCACGACCTTCGTGATCGCGCATCGGCTTTCAACCATCCGCCGCGCCGATCAGATTCTGGTGATGGAGCAGGGACAAATCGTGGAACGCGGGAACCACGACCAGCTTTACGCTCTCGGCGGACGCTACTATGAGCTTTATACCAAGCAGCACGGACTGGAGAGTAATCTGTTTCTCGCGCCCGGAGAAGGCGACACTGCCGTAGCTTCCGATGAGAGCAACGGGAAATCCTCAGCAAGCGGCGAACCCAATTTGGCAGACACCTTGCGAGCGATGCGAGGCGACGCCAGTTGATTGACCCTAGGGTTTCTCCTCCGGCTTGGCGCCTTTCTCCATATCCTCCATTGCGCCCGGCATCATGTTCTTAAGCGGCTGATTTCGCTGGTCCTCTAACTCCGGGTGGGGCAGCGGCTTCCGCGGCAGCATCAGATCGCGCATGGCGGTGTTGTAAACAAAGATTGCCTCCACGGTGGCAGCCTGCGCGAGATCTCCCGGTTGCAGCCTCTCGTACACATCCATGTTGGAATGGTGCGTCCGCGAGCTGTAGTCTAGTTCGTCTTGGATAAATTGAAAACCTGGGATGCCCACGGCATCGAAGGAAAGATGGTCGGTGCCTCCCGTGTCTCGCATTGTGATCGTGCTCACGCCAAGGTCTTGCAGGGACTCGATCCATTGCTGGAAGATCGGACCCACGGCAGCATTTTCCTGCAAGTAAATCCCTCGAACTTTGCCGCTGCCATTGTCGATGTTGAAATACCCCGATATCTTCTGCTGCTCGGGCTTAAGTTCAAGCGGGCCGCCGGGTTTGCGCATCCATTCCGGGAGCTTCATCTGATCCGGTGCAGTAGAGCGCGGGAAAGAGCCGAAGTGCTGCTTGGCGTACCCCCGCGAACCCAACAGTCCCTCCTCCTCGCCAGTCCACAACGCCACCCGAATGGTGCGGCGCGGTTTTATTTGCAGCGCATTCAAAATGCGCATGACTTCCATGGCCACGATGCTGCCCGCGCCATTGTCGGTGGCTCCGGTTCCCGACGCCCAGGAATCAAGGTGACCACCGAGCATGACGACTTCATCTTTCAGTTTTGGATCGGTACCTGGAATCTCTGCAACGGTATCGAACCCATGTTCGTGGTCGCTGAAGAACTTTGAGTCAACGTTCATCTCAATCGTGACGGGAACGCTGGCTTTGATCAGCCGATAGATGCGTCCATAGTTCTCGATGGCCGTCACGACCACTGGAAGTGGCGGCGCGTGCTCCCGTTGATAACTTAGCCAGCTGAAACTGCCGTCATCAAAGATCGTCCCACCTGAGCCCCCGGCATTCTTGCCGTCGCGACTGGGAAACAACACGCCCAACGCGTGTTCAGCTGCCAGGAAGGTCCCGACTTTGTCCAGCAATCGCCGCCTCGCCATGTACTCTCTAATTATCTTTTCGTGCTCGCTATCAGGAGCCAGAGGAAATTCGACCAACTTGGCCAACTCTTTTTCGTCCAAGCGCTCGAATAGGGGCTTGTCCACCGGTTTCACGTCACGCATATCGCCAACCAGAACGATCTTGCCCGATAGCTTGCCCTTGTACTGATCGAGGTCTTCTTCCTTCTTCACTTCGATCCAGGTGGCAGGCCCGCTCACCGCGCCATTGGTTGACGGCGACCATGGCGCGGCCTGCGCAATGAACACCGCTGGGTCCGGCGAAACCATACGCACCCAGGTGTTGAGTTGCTGCCACCCCATCCCGAACTCTCCCCAATCTTCAAGGTGCGCGTTGCTACAACCCATCGCGGTGAACTGGTCGCGAGTCCATTCGTTGGCATGTTTGGCGTTGGGCGAGCCGGTGAGGCGAGGTCCGATTCCGTCCATCATTGCTGACGCGTACTCCATAATGTGCGAGTGCTTCAGTTCTTCGTCGCGGATCCGTTCGTACATCGTGTAATCAATGTTCTCTTTCGCCGGCTGTGTCAGTTCGTAAGATGGTCGGCTCGCTTCGCTGGAAGCGGCATTTGCCTTGGTCTTGTCAGCCGCAGAAACGGGCAATGTAAGAACAACTAGAAAACTGATAATCATCCTGTAGAACGATTTCACTTGCATGGGCTCCTTGCTTTCCAAAACGTAAGCAGAGTAGCAGATATTATTGCGTCTTGCAGAGCCCAACCCATTGCCATTCCGAGCGAAGTTGGGTCGTTTGCTTGCGAACGACTGAACGAAGTCGAAGAATCTGCTGTTCTTCTGGGGCGCTAGAAGAACCAACCAGCTCTGTGGCCAAGCCTCTCTCTCGTGCTACGATTTTCTCAGGCATCCCATGGGTGAGGAGAAACTCCGGTCACATTTCGAGTGTTGCGAGCCGATCCTGCGCGTCGAAAACATGGCAGTCAGTCTTCGTTTCTACGTGGACGTTTTGGGGTTCGAGAACGCGGCTTGGGGCAATGATGATTTTACACACATCTCGTGCGGAGGCACCGGTATCTACTTGTCCCGCGGCGCTCAGGGTGCGGGTCGAGCCTGGGTATGGGTCGGCGTAGACAATGTCGAAAAGCTTCACCGCGAGTACCAATCGCGCGGAGTGACGTTCCGTCTCCCTCCAACAAATTATCCTTGGGCCTTGGAAATGCAGATTGAAGATCCGGACGGCAACGTGCTTCGCATAGGTTCAGAACCGAAAAAATCCGGGGAGCATACCGGAAAATGACCGCTCCCCGGGACCTAAGTACCCCCAGCTTTCGCCCCCTACGCGGCACCCGGCGGCTTTTCATCCTGGTATTCACCGCTATACAGGGTTGTGTGCAGTTTGTGTGCCTGCGTGCGCGCCGGCAATTACCGATTGCAGAACGTGCTCACTGGCTGCACACTTCCTGTGCCCGCGCGCTGCAACGATTGGGGATTGAAACCGGGGCCGAGGGGAATTTCCCTTCTCACGGTCTCCTGGTCGCGAATCACCTGAGCTATCTCGACATTCTGGTGTTCAGCGCGCTCTCTCCCTGCGTTTTCGTTTCGAAGAAGGAAGTCCGGTCGTGGCCGTTGTTTGGTTGGATGGCGTCAATGGGGGGCACGGTATTCATCGACCGCGCCCGCTCGACCGACACTCATCGCGCCAACTCGGAGATGACGCAGGCACTTTCCCAAGGCGCCGTGGTCGTTCTCTTTCCCGAAGGAACCAGCTCCGACGGAACCACAGTCCTTCCTTTCCGGCCTGCGCTATTCGAAGCCGCGATAAAAAGTGATGCCGATGTTTCCTCCGCGTCGATCAGCTATCACCTGGAGGATGGTTCGGTAAGCAATGACATTTGTTATTGGGGCTCCATGAAGTTTCTTCCCCATTTGTTGCGGCTTCTGTCCAAGCGGAAAATTCGCGCGCGCGTGCGTTTTTCAGCAGAAACAATGAAATTCGATGACCGCAAATTAGCCGCCCAGACCACGCAGGAGATCGTGGCCTCGCTTGCCGGTATCGGCGAGAAGACCGGCGGCTTTATGGATTGCGGCTGGCAGAGCGCCGGCTAAGCATTGCAGAAGGCCAGCTTGCGCGACGAACGGCGAAGCTCGGAGCGTGCGTTGTCGATCGCAGCGTCGAAAATCTCATTGGCAGTAAGGCGCCGAGTTTCAACCGCGGCAGCTTCAGCAGCGTGAGGTTTGAGAGTCGGCAATGGCCTCACCGGGCACAGGCCAGACTTCGAGCACCATTCGATTCTTCTTGGGAGGGGAGAGTTGCCAGACGGCGGCTGGGGCAGACTCAATTAATGTTGTCAGGGCTTTATCGTCAGCACGCCCTTCAGTCCTGGTCGCGATTCATTTCCGCGGAAAGTTCGGGTCGTTCTTGATTTCGCGAATCTGCTGGATGTGGCGCTCGGCGTGGGTGGAGATCTCCAGCATCCATTGCCAGCAATCGATCACTTCGCGATCGCCGAAGCTGTGGGCCCGCATGTCATCGTTGGTGCTTTTGATGTATTCAATCATGGTGGCGCGCAGCGCCTGAAACTTCCCGAGTGCTTCGCCGAGATCCTTGTAGGTGTCGACTTTTTCGTGGCCGCCGCCGGTCTTGGTATGCACCACACGATCGACGCCGTACCAAAGGATGTCGGCGTCGGTGGCTGCCGATTTCTTGTCCTTCATATCGGGCGAGGCCTTGAGCGATTTCTGGAGGTCGCGCCAATAATCCGGCTCGGCCACGGCCAGATGGGAAACGACTTGGCGGATGCTCCAGCGATCCGGAGAGGGCTTGTACTCCAGTTGCGCCAGCGATAAGCCTCGCACCTGCTCGGCCACCATTTGCGTCGTCATTTCGAAGTGCACAAGGAGGTGTTCGCGGTCCTCCGCGCTCATCGGCGCAGCGAACAAAGGCGCGTTCAAACAGTCAGTATGAGAATCGTCCAACCCCGGAGTACATACGTTCGCAGCATGTTCGTAGTGAGCAGCATGGTAGTAGGGTTACTCCCGAAACATGACACTTGGACGATCAGAACGGAGGAAAGTCACCACGCGATGAAAAAGGAGGAGGAGCATGCGGCCATAGCAGCGTCGGCTGTGCCGCGGCACCGGTTTCGGCCAGCTTTGATCTTCTGAAGTTAAACAACGGCGGTGTGTCCTGTCTGTGCCTCCTCACCCCGGATCTTCCTGCAGGGAAAATGAGTGAGATCGCGATCTTACAAGATCCAGGGCCAACACGTACCAATCCAACGCTATGATGGAAAGATGTGAGCCTGTGAAGGAAGGAAAATCGATGGGCCAAGGATACAACATAGTCGGCTTTGTGGTGATCGTGATCCTTTACGCGGTGATCGGGCTCTTGGCAGCGGCGGGTTCGGTATGTATCTCCCGAAAAAGTTTTGCCCCTAAGACAGAGCAGGTCTTCTACGCGACGTTGCTCATCATGGTCGCCGCATTCTATTTAGCTTTCGCAGCCTATTTCGGGGCAACGACGGCGTGGCGGCTAGAATCGGTGGCCGTAGGGGCGTTCGTCGCGATAGGTCTGCTTGGGATGCGTTTCCCCTTCGCTCTCATTCTCGGATATTCCCTGCATGGGCTGTGGGACCTGCTACACGAACTGCAGGCTCATGGAGCTGTTGCCGCGTTCGAACCGGCTCAGCTTACCCCCATCCCGCTTGCCTACGGAGTTTTTTGTGCAGCCTTTGACTTCTGCATGGCAGCATATTTCTACGTGCGACGCGCCCAGTGGAGCGCGGTTCGGTTCAGGAATTGAGAGTGCTCCGAAGATCGCATGCGAGTATTGCATTAAAATTGATGCGCCAGGCAAGAGCGCTGAATGCGGCATTCGGGTGTATTGGGAGCAGGCCCTACGTGGACTTGGGGTGGGAGACGGGAATCGAACCCGCAACCGTCGGAGCCACAGTCCGATGCTCTGCCAGTTGAGCTACTCCCACCGCAGGCTTCGATTATAACAAGGTGAGGTGGGAGTTCGGAGTTAACCCTTAAACCTTAAACTGCAGAGACACAGAGAACGCTGCAGAGGATGGAAGTTATCCTCGCCCGACGCCGACGTACTCAAATCCCAGGGCACGCAGCCGGCCGGAGTCGAGAAGGTTCTTGGTGTCGACGATCAGCGGACGCCGCGTCACGTGCTTGATGCGGCCAAAATCCAGTCCGCGGAATTCCGGCCAACCGGTGCCGACAACGAGCGCGTCCACGCCTTCGGCGGCCGCGTAAGGCGACTCGCAATAGTAGACCGTGCCGTTGAGTTCCATGCGCGCGTCGGGAATGGCGACCGGGTCGTAGGCACGTACGCGTGCGCCGTTGGCAATCAGAGTCTTCGCTAAACGAATGGAAGAAGAACCGGCAACCGAATTGGTGTTCGGCTTGAATGCCAAACCTAAAATTCCCACGTCCTTGTTCCGTACCGTCTCCATATGCCGCGCAATTTTTTCCAGCAAATGAACCGTCAAATTTTGGTTCACTTCGCGGGCAGCGGTGAGCACTTTCAGCGCGACTCCGTTGCTCTGCGCCAGCTGCGCCAAAGAATCCATATCGCTCTCGGCGAACAGGCCGCCCATCCCGGCGCCGGGCTGCAAACAGCGGGGAGCAATTTTCTTGTCCAGACCAAGCGCGAGAGAGAGATTCACGGCGTCGGCATTCACCCGTTCGCACAGGCTGGCCAGTTCGTTAATGAACGAAATCTTGGTCGCTACAAACGCCGTCGAGGCCTCGCGCACCAGCTCTGCCGTCTCGTGATTCGTGACAATCACTGGCACGCCGCGCATCACCAGCGAGTGAAAAATTTGTTTCAGGACCAGCACCGCCTCATGCGACGAGGTCCCCAGTATGATGCGATCCGGCCAGTTGAAGTCTTCCACCGCACAGCCGGGAGTGAAAAACATGGGCTGCGATACGATTGTCGCCTTCAGGCCGGCAGACTTGATGCGCGCTTCAATGGCGGACGCTGCACCTACCGGAACCGGAGTCACGATCGAGAGAATCGAAGGCTTGGAGCTGGCGCGGGCGATGCGTAATGTGAGGTCGCCCAGGTGTTCCGGCGTATCTTCGGCCAGGAAGATCACCTGTGCTTTGCGGGCAAAGGTTTCGACGTCGGTTGAATAGGCCAGGCGGCCGCAGCGCACGTTACGTTTGATGACTTCCGCCAGGTTCTTCTCGTGAAAAGGAACATTACCCTGGGCCATTTCCACCATGCGGGAGCTGTCGGGATGGCAGCAAAGCACGGGAGTGCCGAAATCGGCCAAGCAGGAAGAAACTACCGTGCCAAGATAGCCAGCTCCATACACCCCGATTTGCATGATGCCTCCGCCGGCCTATCTGGAACGACTTACAAGCGCAGCACCAGCGCCCAGGGGCCACCTTTCTTATTACTCCTGCTTCACCTCCTGGGCAATGCACGGAGGACACGGCCAGATTGCCCGAAAGGACGCCAACAGCGCGGGATTTGGGACGATGGCAATCGGTAATGTGAAGGTCTTTGCAACCTTGCCGAGACGGAAATTAGAGCGTGGAATGGCGCCGCGTGGCAATTGCGATGGGCAGACCGACACACACAATATGTATCGCCACGCCGATCAGCATCATTTTCAGGGAGAAGGGATATTTGCCGGCGCGCGACAAGGGCACGACGACGCGGTTCATGAAGAAATAAACCATCGGCCCGTACAGAACGCCGGAAACATTACTATGCTGCACCAGGAACCGCAGCCACCGGCTGGCCAGAACGAACACCGTCGCTGCTGAAAAGGCAATGAAGAAGTGGCAGGCCAGCCCGAGGATCGCGGTGGCTGTTCCACCATCAAACGCCTGTTTTCCGAGCAAGCCTGCGGCTATTCCCTGCAGGATACGGAGAGGCTTCGCGCCGAAAAAACCATACACCACAAATGCCGCTGTGATATCCATTGCTCCGCAGATCAGGCCGCCCCAAAAAATGGCGGATCCTGTGGCGGTGCGGTGCCTAGGGCCTGTGTACATGATCAGAGAACAAGAACCTTGACCACGTGGACACGGAGAGCAGAGACAAAGCGCAATCTTCCCGTGGCTTCGTGTCCTGTGTGGTTAAAGCTTTTCTTTGGCTAGATGCAGGCGGCGGATGCAGCGTTGTTCTCGACGTTTTTCATGACACGGGAATCGCGAGCCGGGACCGCCTTGTCCGCGCCGACCACCGTCCACAGGTACATCGCAGCATAGGCTCGCCAAGGACGCCAGGCCTCTGCACGGAGTTGCAAGTCAGCAGCGCTGCGCAAACCGAGCGCTCGCAACAGGCCGAGATCGCCGCATGGGAAAGCATCAGGCTCTGCCAGCGCCCGCATCGCGATGTATTGCGCGGTCCACTGTCCGATCCCGGGAACTTCCAGCAAGCGATCCAGAAACACTTGCCCGTCCACGATGCCTTCGAAAGAAATACGCTTATCACTCACAGCCCTGGCGAAGGCCCGAATCGTCTCGCCGCGGGCCTTGGGAAGACCGATGCTGGCCACATCGGTATCGGCGAGCACCTCGGGAGCGGGAAATTGATGCGTGATGCCACTCCCCGCCGGGAATGGTTGACCATAGCGTGCGGCAATCCGTCCGGCCAACGACGATGCCCCTTTCACGCTGACCTGCTGACCGAGAATGGCCCGCACGCCTAACTCAAAACCGTTCCAGCAGCCCGGAACACGCAGGCCGGGTTCCGCATCCACACGCCAGGCGAGCATCGGATCCGCCCGCAGACCTTTCGCGATAGCGGACCAATCGGCGTTCAAATCGAACATCGCGCGAATGCGCTCGCTGATGAAGAACAACGAGCGCGGATCCGGGAACTGAACGCGCACCAGTAGCGCTTGCCCGCCGCTTTCGAGCGAAACCTCCAGCAATCCCCCTTGACGGTTCACCAGAATCGATCGGCGGTAAATGCCGTTTTCCACTACTTCCACGCCCGGCGTCGCGCGTAGTGCGACAAAATTCAAGATATGTTTCCAGCTGTAGGGCGGGCGAAAACGCAGCCGGAAGATGTACTGATTCTCTTTCGGCCCGGTTGCCAATCGTGACAGCCGGCGAACCTGGGTCGGCGTGCGCTCATACACTTTTTGAATGGCAGCATTGAAGCGCCGCACCGAACCGAATCCGGCGGCCATCGCCACCTCGCTCATCGGCAGGCTGGTTTCGTCAATCAACTTCTTGGCAAAGTGCAGGCGGCGAGTCTGAGCGACTGCACTCGGAGTCGCTCCCAAGTGTTGCACAAACAATCGCCGCAAATGACGCGAGCCGACACCAAGCCGCTCGGCCAGCAACTCCACGCCTCCATCATCCAGCGCGCTTTCGCCGATCAGCCGCAATGCCCTTGAGACTGTGTTGGGCGTTCCCAGCCACGCTGGAGTTCCGGGAGAACACTCCGGTCGGCAACGCAGACAGGGCCGAAACCCGGCCTCTGCCGCCGCTGCGGCGGTGGGAAAATATCGGCAATTTTTTTCTTTCGCAGTTGGCGCGGGACAAATCGAACGGCAATAGACTCCGCTGGTGAGCACGCCGATAAAGAATTTGCCATCGAAGCGCGCGTCACGCGAGAGCCGCGCCCGCGAACAGGTTTGCCAGTCCAGACCCATGATCGCCCAATCATAGCCGATCCTCGCGCTTGCATTGGACGTTTTCGGACTATGCTCCGCGTCACAAGCCGTGACCTATCAAGCGGAACCAGACGTTAGCCTTTGACCAGGCTGCTCCCCAGAGGCAACTCCGCCAGATCCTCCCATCGGTCTTGCTGCCTCTCGCGGACAAAGGTCAGCTCTTTTACCTGGATGGTCCGACTACCCGGGAATGTACTCCAGCGCTCGCGCGCCGTGCGATAGGCCCGTTGCGCCAATTCCTGACTGGTGAGTTTGGCAATAGTAAGGTGAGGAACGTAAGGCCACTCCTCCGCCGCCCTCAAAAATCTCGTATCAAATTGTGAGTGCAGTTCACGGATGCGCTCCTCGCTCTGAATGCGGATGAATACCGTCGGAGTCAAAGGTATAAAAGTCTGCACATCGCCCAGCAAAACCTCAAACGGCTGCACCTGGCTGCAGATATCTTCCAGCATCTCCAGTGCAGAGAGTTCGCTTCCCTGCAGGTGTCGGGGCGGCAGGATCGTGATATGCGCCGGAAGGTGAGGCAACTCCGGGTGCAGCTCTCGCCGGAGATTCTCCACAAATTCCCCCACCGCGTCGGTCACATACGCCACAAGGGCATATCGCAAGCTCTGCATGGCAACCGGACGATTATAACTCTGCGGTCCGCAATGGTGTTGGCAAGCACGGCAACCGCCTTAATGACTTCGCCGCGCGGCTTTGTGGGCATGGTGCGGTCCTGCACGGTAGTTTAGAATCGTTAGAGTCGGGGCGTAGCGCAGCCTGGTAGCGCACCTGCCTTGGGCGCAGGGGGTCGTTGGTTCAAATCCAATCGCCCCGACCAATATCCTTTTGTCCGTTCCGGAGACATGGGTAACAGAACCTCAGAGCTGGCCAGCACCGCACATATGTTCGTTGTCGAGCTGCGATTCTAGCGTCCCCTCGTCCTCTATGCTCATCTAAACATTATTCGTTCGCCCTGCAAGCTCATTCTTCGTCATTTGCTGAGGACGTGACTCTTTTTGGGCAGTCGGGCTCGTTTGCTTTCAGCGGCTTACAGATGGCGGGCTGGTTGCATTGTTCTGACGCGTATATGAAAAGGACCAAAACCCGATGTTGAAGCTATTCCGAATTCATGTAGCAGCTCTGATCGCAATCCTATTAGTTCCCATTTGCTTGTTTGGACAGAGCGCACAACCAGGGCTGAAGTTGGGAATCATAACCGGCACTGCAATCGACGTGAATGGTGGCCCGGTGCCCAATGCCACCGTCGAGCTAAAAAGCTTGGACGGCAGTGACCGCCACACCGTGACTACCGCGCAAAGTGGATCGTTCGAGTTCCGCGACGTACAACCCGCCGTGCCGTACGAGATCACCATTTCTGCCCAGGATTTTGCCGATTGGAAGTCACCCAGCATGACGCTCGAACCGGGGCAGTTCAAAATCGTGACTGGAATTCAATTGCAGATCGAAACGCAAAAAACGACAGTCGATGTTCATTACGACCCGGTGCAGGTCGCAACCGAGCAGCTCAAAGCCGAGGAACATCAACGGGTTTTCGGCATCTTGCCGAACTTCTATATCTCCTATGAGAAGGACGCGGCACCGTTGACCGCAAAGATGAAATTTCAACTAGCACTTAGAGTGTCCGTAGATCCGGTCACTGCTGCCGGAGTTCTGGGCATGGCAGGTCTCCGACAGGCGGCCGACAGTCCTCGGTACGGCCAGAGTTGGCGTGCCTTCGGAGAGCGTTTCGGCGCAACTGCGGCTGATGGCTTCTCTGACATTATGATCGGCGGCGCTATATTGCCGTCGCTGCTTCATCAAGATCCCCGTTACTTCTATCAAGGGACTGGGACAACCGGCTCTCGAATCCGCCATGCGGCATTCAGCCCATTTGTCGCCCGGAGTGACAGCGGAAATTGGGTGCCAAACTACTCCAGCATAGGCGGTGACCTGGCTTCCTCCGCGCTGGCGAATGCTTACTACCCTAAATCGGATAGGGGCGCTGGCCTTGTCTTTGGAAATTTTGCCATCGGAACCGCAGAACGAATTGGCGCCAGCCTGGCTCAGGAGTTCATCGTCGGCAAATTCACCAAGAGGGGCGGTCACGTGCAGTGACGCCCCCCAAGCATATAAATCCACGTTCAGCCTAGGACTCCAGTTCACGCAAGTTACGAATCAATACCTTCGTCCAATAGACTTGCTTCGCCCCTGATGGCTTATAATCGGTTCTCACAAAGCAGTTGAAGCAAAGCATTCAGAGCGTTGACCGACCGTACCGCGTGGGGTGTTTTCCGGATTTTCCGACAAGTAGGTTCGACCTTAGGAGATTATTGTGGTTCCCTCAGGAGCCTTGCGTCTCTTCAGCGCAGCAGCCTTAATTTGTGGAGCAGTAATCTGTTACGCGCAAACATATTCGACCTCTATTTCGAACGCTTCAGGTCAGAGCGTCCCCGCGACAACGACAGCGAACCCTTTCGCCGGCAGCGTGCCTACAAAAGTCGTTCCCGGACGCATGCCGCTGTCCCTGCAAGACGCGATTGATCTTGGGCTGAAGCACAATCTAGGACTGCTGCTGTCGAGCGCCGATACTCGAGCCGCCCGTGGCGAACGCTGGCAGGCACTGAGCGCCTTACTGCCGCATGTAACGGCTGAACCCTACATCGACGAATCCAAGGTGAACGTTGATGAAGTCGGCTTCTCCGGGCTTGCCGCTCTCTTGCACCTCTCACCATCCGTCGGGCCGTTTTCTTTCTTCGACGCGCGGGCAGGCGTGACCCAGAAACTCTTCGATTGGAAGTCCATTAGCTCTGCTCGCGCGGCCAGTGCGAGCGTCAAGTCGGCTGATTACTCGCTGTTGGATGCTCACGATCTTGTAGTGCTGGCCGTCGGGTACGCCTACTTTCAAGCCGTGGCAGACGAAGCCCGGATTGCGACTGATGCAGCTCAGGTTCAGACGGCGCAGGTGCTATTTGATCAGGCTACTGACCAGGTGAACGCGGGTACGGCTCCCGACATCGATGCCCTGCGTACCAAGGTCGAGTTGCAAACTCGGCAGCAACAGCTAATCCAGGCAAAAAACGATTTCGCCATTCAGAAGATCACAGTGGCACGCGTGGTGGGCTTGTCTCCCGGTCAGGACTTCGAACTGACCGACAAATCGTTGTACCAGCCGCTTGAAAACATTACCGCTGATGAAGCTCTGAGTCGTGCCTACGCATCGCGATCGGACTATCGCGCAGCAGCGAGTGCCGTCCGCGCAGCGGAATTGTCGCGCAAAGCGGCTGTGGCCGGTTACTTCCCATCGCTTTCGTTCGAAGCGGATTACGGAACCGGAGGGGCGCATCCCTCGGATGCCACGCGCGTCTACGACGTGCGTGGAACACTCTCGATTCCGATCTTCACCGGCAACAGCGTCCATGGTGATATTCAGCAAGCGGACGCCCGGCTGGAGCAGAGCCGTGAGCGGCTCGACAATTTACGCGCGCAGATCGAGGCTGATGTACGCACAGCGCTGCTCAACCTCGAGTCTTCCGCGGAGCAGGTTAACGTCGCACGCAGCAACGTTGATTTGGCCAATCAGACGCTGACGCAGTCGCGAGATCGCTTCAGTGCCGGAGTGACGGACACAGTAGAGGTCGTGCAGTCGCAAGAGGCAGTCGCTAGTGCAGAGGAGCAATACATTTCCAGTTTGTATAAGTACAATTTCGCGAAGATTTCGCTCATCCGTGCCTTAGGCGCGGGCGAACAGGGTGTCAAGCAATACTTCCCAGGAAAATAAACATGGCGGACGAAAACGTAACTCCTTCCCATCCTGATACTGGGGCTTCAGTATATTCAGAGCCTCCGCCGGAGAAAAAATACTCACCTGCAGAACGCCGTAAGCGTCGCAGAAATCTCATCATTGTCCTCTCTGCGGTGGTGGTCATCCTCGCAGGCCTGCTCTTGTGGCGTTACTTGAGCAGCTATGAATCGACCGACGATGCTCAGGCGGATGTACATATCTATCCGGTCAGTGCGCGCATTTCGGGATACGTCATCAGCGTCAACGTTAATGACAACCAATGGGTGAACAAAGGCGATGTTCTCGTCGAAGTTGATCCCACCGATTACCAGGTTGCGCTGGCGCAAGCGCAGGCAAATCTGGCCAACGCCGAAGCGACCGCGCGATCACTGGACATCACCGTCCCCATCACCTCTGTCAACACTACCAGTCAATTGCAGTTCACCGCTTCGGGGATCGAAGATGCACGAGCCGCAGTCAGTGCAGCGGAAAAGCAGCTTGCCGCAGCCCATCAGGAGGTGGAAGCCGCTCAGGCCAACGATGTGAAGGCCCAGGACGATCTGCGCCGCTACAAATTACTAGTGGATAAGCGGGAAGTCTCACAACAGATCTATGACCAGGCGCTGGCCTCCGCTAGGTCCAGCACGGCGAATGTAGCCGCCACCCAGGCCAATGAATCTGCTGCTCAGCAATTTGTTCAACAAGCCCAGAGTCGTCTAACGCAAGCCACCGCCAATCACGCGTACGCGCAAACTGGTCCGCAACAAGTATCGTCTACCAAGGCGCGAGTACAGGCCGCAATCGCCGATGTTCAGCAAAAGCGCGCCCAGGTCCAGCAGGCAGAATTGAACCTGCAATACACCAAGATCGTAGCTCCGGTCACCGGAGAGGTAAACAAAACTGTCGTGGTCGGCTTGAATGTTGAACCCGGGCAGCAACTACTCACCGTCGTTCCCCTGGACGAAGTCTGGGTCACAGCCAATTTCAAAGAAACACAACTCAGGCACATGCAAGTTGGCCAGAAAGCTGACATTCACGTGGATTCGAGCGGCACCACTTTGCATGGCCATGTGGACAGCATTGCCGGGGCGACCGGGCCGCTGTTCAGCTTGCTGCCACCCGAAAATGCTACCGGCAATTACGTGAAGATTGTGCAGAGAGTACCGGTAAAAATCGTTCTCGAGCCTGGCGAAAATCGGGACCGAAGGCTTCGACCTGGGATGAACGTTGTCCCAGACGTACACCTCCGATGACCACCGCTGCACTCACGCTTGACCAGGACGTGTGGCGGCCAAGGTACAACCCCTGGCTGGTCGCCGTCGTTGTCGCAATGGCTGCGTTCATGGAGGTTCTCGACACCAGCATTGCCAACGTCGCCCTTCCCTACATGGCCGGAAATTTAGGCGCAAGCAATGATCAGAGTACCTGGGTTTTGACCTCTTACTTGGTCTCGAATGCAATCATTCTTCCCATGACCGGCTGGCTTGCCGGAGCGCTCGGACGCAAGCGTTTCTTCATGAGCTGCCTCAGCATCTTTACTATCAGTTCCCTGCTGTGCGGCTTCGCGCCAAGCCTCGGATTTCTTCTTCTCTTTCGGGTTCTGCAAGGCGCGGGCGGCGGCGGCTTGCAGCCGATGGCACAAGCGATCCTCGCCGACACCTTTCCCCCGGAAAAACGCGGCCTGGCATTCGCGGCCTATGGCATCACGGCGATTATGGCTCCGACAATTGGCCCGACTCTGGGTGGGTGGATCACATTTAATTATTCCTGGCGCTGGATTTTTTTTATTAACCTTCCGGTCGGCATAATCACGTGGCTACTGGTGCGTCGGTTCGTCGAGGATCCTCCTTATCTGCAGCGGCTCAAGCGGGGCGGAGTCAAGCTGGATTATGTCGGCATCGCGCTTCTAACCGTCGGGGTTGGCGCATTGCAGATTCTGCTTGATAAAGGCCAGGAAGACGATTGGTTCGGATCACGCTTTATCACGACCTTGGTGGTTGTTTCGGCGGTGAGTTTGATTTCCCTGGTCGTCTGGGAGTGGTTCGAAAGGTCACCGATTATCGATGTTCGCATGTTCAAGAACTTTAACTTCGCCAGCTCCAGCCTGATGCTGTTTATGCTGGGCATCCTCCTATTCAGCAGCCTTGTCCTGATGCCCCAGTTCCTGCAGACGCTTTTGGGCTACACCTCAGAGCTTGCGGGTCTCGCGCTTTCTGCCGGAGGCCTGGTCTTGCTCATAGAAACGCCGGTCACGGGTCAACTCACGACAAAAATTCAAGCCCGCCGCATCATTGCTTTCGGTTGGCTGGCGCTTTCGGTGGCAATGTTTTATTCCACACAGCGAATCGACCTGCAGATGAGCTTCAGTGCGGCCACATGGCTGCGCGTGGCTCAGGTCGTCGGGCTGGGCTTTCTCTTTGTGCCGATCACCTTGGTCGCATACATCGGAATTCCGGCAGAAAAGAACAACTCCGTAGCCGGAATCGCGAACTTCATGCGCAACATGGGAAGCAGCGTGGGGACGTCACTGGTTACAACGTTGATCGCGCGGCGCTCGCAATTTCATCAGCTACGATTAGTAGAGAACGCGAGAGTTGACAATCCGAACTTTATCAACGCAGCCCGTGGCTTGAGCCGGCAGTTTGCCCACGGCGGACTGGGACGGCACGAAGCGCTCGGAACCACCTACGCCCGCATTTACGAGTCACTGCAGGCGCAAGCGGGAACGCTCGCATATATCGACACCTTTATGGTGCTTTCCGTCGCCTCCGCAATCATGTTTTGCTTGAGCTTCATGTTAAGGAAAAACGATCCTGCCAGTGGGGGTGTGCACGTAGCGGAATAACTGGTTATGCAACTGAAATCCATCTTGTGCCCGATCGATTTTTCGGACTTCTCGGCCGCAGCTTATCAACACGCGCTGTCCCTGGCCGAGTACTACAAATCGAGGATGGTTGCACTGCATGTGGTCGAACTCTGGAAGTATCCTTTTGCAGACTATGCGGCGCACGAAGCTGATTACGCGAAGTTCTCCGGCGCGATGAACGAAGGCGGCGAGGTAAAGTTACAGCGGTTTGTGAAAGAGTTTTCATTCGGCGCAGTTCAGCCGGAACTCGTCGTCCATCAGGGCAATGCTCCCAACTGCATCCTGTCATTCGCTCAAAAGCACAACATGGAAGGGATCGTCATGGGAACGCATGGTCGACGTGGATTTGACCGTGTGGTTCTCGGTTCGACCACCGACCGGGTCATCCGTAAAGCTGTATGCCCGGTGCTCGTAGTATCCAATGCCGCTCAAAGTGCGCTCGATACTGGACCCGATGGACGCCATCGTCTGAGCCGGATCCTTTACTGCACGGATTTTTCAAATAATTCTGAGCGAGCGCGGGAGTACGCAATCTCCGTGACCGCGGAATACGGCGCAGAGCTGATCGTGTTCCATGTGGCTGAGAACGTCCCGAGTACGGAATCGATTCTTTACGAGCGCACCCAAGAACTCGATAAACTGTTTTCAGGAGCGGAACATAAGAACCTTAAGATGAAATCGGCGGTAAGATTCGGGAAGCCTTACGAGGAAATTGTTCGATATGCAACGGAAGCGCAAGCCAACCTCATAATTATGACGGCACGTGGAGGCGACGCGATGGACCGCGCTGTTTTCGGATCGACTACCTATCGAGTGATCCAGCTGGGGCCGTGCCCGGTACTCGCGATCCACACGTAATCTCGACCGAAACGAAAGTTGGATTTCATGGTCAACATCATCACTATTGAACGCGAGTACGGATGCGGGGGCGGCGATATCGCTCAGAGAGTGGCAAAGCGGCTCGGCTGGAAGCTTTGGGACCAGCTACTGACTGAGGAAATCGCGAGACTTGCGCATTGCCCTAAAGCAGTGGTGGAAGAGCGAGAGGAGCGGAATGATCCTCTCTATTACCGCCTATTCAAATCGTTCATGCGTGGGAGTTATGAAGGCAGCATCAATGCCCCGAAACTGAATCTGGTAGATAGCGAGACCGTACTCAAGATCACCAAGCGCGTCGTCGAACAAGCGGCTCAGCAAGGAAATTGTGTGATTGTGGGCCGGGGTTCACAGCAATTTCTTAAGAACCGACCCGACACGCTGCGGATATTTCTCTATGCCCCGAGGGAAGATAAAGTCCGTCGGCTGTTAGCTCGCGGCAAGAGCGCGCAGGAAGCCGAAGAACTGGTCGATAGCGTGGATCGCGAACGTGCCGACTATATTCAGAAGTACTTCAACGTCGATTGGCCGGACCGCCCTCTCTACCACGCCCTGCTGAACACCGCGATTGGCGACGAATGCGCTACGAATATGATTTTGAGTCTGGTGCAAACTTACGAGACAAGGTGCCCAGCATGAGTACCCTTCAGGAGCTCTGATGTGAGGGCATCCTGCTCGTTTCGCGTGCCCAGTATTTTTCCCTTTAATACCGCTTTAGAGAGACTATTCTCGTAATTTGTTTTGACGGGTCGGTCCATTCCACGTAGACCCAATTTGTATCAAGCTGCGCCTTGATTACATCGAATCTGCAGGTATTGTCCACTGACATCCAAGGCCAGATCGTCGCACCTGAAGTTGGAATTTCAAATGAAAGCACGATAGCGGAAGGCAGGTTGCAACTTATCCAGTATCCTTGCGTCCATGCTCCGGGCATTTTTTTTGACCTCCTTATGTGAGTTTCGTACTCCGCCCTCACAACCCACCCTTAAGTATTCGCGCTTCAATTCGCAACAATTCTTGCTCGCCGATCTGCTTGCGAAGGCGCTTTCTAGCCGGTGTTTCAAGGATGACGTGTTCGCCTTCCGCCTTCGCCGTGATGAGCGTTTCGAGTTCGTTTACTTTTGCTAGGCCGATCTCCTCCCGTAAACGCTGCCTCGCAGGAGTATCCATGATGTTCGGCACGCGTGTGTCAGACGTGCGTTTTTTCGACAATGGTCTGACCTCCCTTCTTTGTTCTTACGTGCTAGGTTATGTTCCGTTACCGCTGAGCGCGACGCTCTGCGGGCTGGCGCCGCCGTTATCTTCCACGTAACCGGTTGCTGTCTTTGTTCCTTTACTGTGCGGCGTGAAGGTCACGCTGATGGTGCAGCTGCCTCCCGGCGCCACGACCGGTTCGCAAGTGTTGGTCTGAGCAAAGGCGCCGCGATTGTCGCCTTGCAGGTAAGCACCGAAAATGTGCAGATCCTTCACGCTGTAGTTGGTCAGAGTGACGATCTGCGGCGGGCTGGTGGTTCCGACCGGCACGTTGCCAAAATTCAGATGCGATGGCAGCAACGTCACCGCCGTTCCGACCCCAGACAAGGAGACTGGTTGAGGACTGTTCGGTGCGTTGTCGGTAACGGTGATCGTGCCGTTGATCTGACCGATCTGGCGCGGTTTGAAGGTGACCTCAATCGTGCAGCTCGCCCCTGGCAACACTTGCGATCCACAATTGTTCTGCTGGTAGAAGTTCCGGCTGGCGACGATGCTGGTGATGTCGAGCGGCGCATTGCCGGTATTGGTCAAGGTCACCGGCTGCGGAGCGCTACTCGTGCCAACCAGGTGAGTGCCAAAAGTCAGGCTCGCAGGGGAGAGGGTCACCGCGGGTGCGACTGGGACCTGCAAGTATACTAAGACTGAGTTGTCATAGCCATCCGAGGTCGCCACATCCAGCATCCCATCCCCGTTGAAGTCTCCGATGGCGACGGCGCCAGGGGCAGGGATGTACCCTACTGATCCGGCCAGGTTGAACCCACCGGTGCCGTCCCCTAGCATGATGTTGGTTGTCTCGTCGTTGCCGACAATGACGGCTAAGTCGAGCGTGCCGTCCCCATTGAAATCGCCTTCCGCCAGTGCCGAGGGCGTCTGGCCAGCCGGGATAGGCGGAGCCAGGGCGAACTGACCCGTCCCGTCCCCCAACAGGATGGAGAGTCTGCCAGGGTTGAACCAGTCGGCAGTCGCCAGGTCCAATTTGTCGTCGCCGGTGAAGTCCCCTGCGACAATTGCGTATCCCCAACCATGCACCTCGGGAGTCGAGACCAGGGTGAAATTCCCTGTACCGTCCCCGAGAAATATGAGAACAGTGTAGGTAGCGCCTCCGTTGTTGGGTATACCAAAAACCGCCATATCCAGCTTCCCGTCCTCATTGAAATCTCCGATTGCCAGCGTATAGGGCAAGAATCTGCCCGCAGGTACCGACGGAACCGGAATGAAGTTCCCAGTGCCATCTCCTAGCAGAACCGAGATTGTACCGTTGCCCCAGGGGTAGGGACAATTAGCAACGGCCAAATCCAGTTTGCCGTCGCCATTGAAGTCGCCTATGGCTGTTTGCGCGGGTGTCGGATCCGTGGCCGGAGACGAGGCTAGGGCGAAGTTCCCTGTCCCATCGCCCAACAGGATGGAAACGGTGCCGGATGACTGGCAATTTGGATCGTCTCCGCAGTAATTTGTGACTGCCAGGTCCTATCTGCCGTCGCCATTGAAGTCGGCTACCGCTATTGCGATCGGAGCGTAACCGGTGGCGGGAGAGGATGCCAGGGTAAAGTTTTTCCCCGTTCCATCACCCAGCAACACGGAGATGGTGTTATCCGAGGTGGTCACTGCCATGTCCAGTTTGCCGTCACCATTGAAGTCGCCTACTGCTATCGCGCCATTGCCTTCAGCCGGCGACGAGCCCAGAGTGAAAGCTAGAGTGTTCCCTCTGTTGGCAGTCACCGTGAAGTACGCCGTGTTCGACTTGACTGCGGCCGATGCGGGACTGACCACCGTCACCCAGGCGGTGCTTGCCGTTGCAATGTCTGCCGCCGGAACTGTCGCAGTCAATTGCGACTGGTTGACGAACTGCGTCGCCAGCGGAACACCATTCCAATTCACAACCGAATTCGAAACAAATCCTGTGCCGTTGACCGTGAGAGTGAAGTCGCTTCCGCCCGGCGGCGTCGCGTCGGGCACCAGCGGCAGATTGATGAAAGGCACCGGAGCTTGCGCGTAGCTGAGAACCGAGACGAGAGCAAACAAGATCGCACTTAGCAGGAATGCGGATTTTTTCATGACGGGATCTCCTTGATGTCGTCCCGCTGGAGGGATGGCAGTGCGGTTTGATAAAAGCTACCGGTCTAAAAGGGCTACCAACAGACCAGAAGGCAGTGACGGCGCAAGATTATTGCCGCGCAAAGAAATGTTCAGTGATCATCGGCACGCTTCCTTGTGATAAGCGCGATGACAGAAAAAAGCCTTCCGGAAAGAATCCGGAAGGCTCGATTGAAGACAGTTGATAAGAATTTCAGTCGCCGGCGTGGGTCAGTTCTGGTTGCTGGCGCACCGACCACTCGCCTTCGGCAACGTAACCACGTTCGTCGTAGGAGTGTCCGGTCAGCAGGCCGAGAACGAACCATCCCAGCGCCAGCGCCCCGATCGCGAAAATGCTGTCGCCGAACATCCGCATCCAGCGTAGATTGTTCATCAACGGCGTCTGCAGAAATTCAGATGAGCGCGCGTACCAGGTCCCGTACTCGACCGAGGCCCAGGTCTGCATCAGCCCGATAGGAAGCACGCTGATCAGCACCATCGCTGCCAATCCGATATTGATGGCCCAGAATGCGAATGCCAACGGCGCGTTCTTCCACGCCCTGCCCGGACGCAGCGCTCGCAGACAGAACAGCATCAGCCCGAGGCCAAGCATCCCGTACACCCCGAACAGCGCGGTGTGTCCGTGGACCGGCGTGGTGTTAAGACCCTGCATGTAGTACAGGGCGATCGGGGGGTTAATCAGGAAACCGAACAATCCGGCGCCCACGAAATTCCAGAATGCGACCGCGACAAAGAAATAGATCGGCCACTTGTAGGCTGCCAGCCAGACATGTTGCTCGCGGGCCCGCGACAGCCGGATGTTTTCCCAGGCTTCGAAGCCGATCAGCACCAGCGGCACAACCTCCAAAGCGCTGAACACCGCGCCAAGGCCGAGCACAATGTTCGGCGTGCCGGCAAAGTAGAGGTGATGGAATGTTCCGATGATTCCGCCCGACAGAAAGACTACCGTCGAGAACAGAACGCTTCGCGTTGCCGTGTGCACCGACAGCAGTTTGAGGCGAGTCAGCAGGAAGGCAATCACGACCGTGGCAAAGACTTCGAAGAATCCCTCCACCCAGAGGTGGACCACCCACCAGCGCCAATATTCGGCCGTGACCAGGTTGCTGCGCTGCCCGTACATCAGACCGGCAGCGTAGAAAAGCGGTATAGCGATGCTGGAGATGACAAACATCGTGAGCAGAGCGTGGTTTTGATCTCGCTTGGCCAGGGCAGGCTTAATACCGCGCCACATCAGCCACAGCCAGAACACGAGTCCGCCAAACAGCGCGATTTGCCAGACGCGGCCCAAGTCGACGTATTCGTATCCCTGAGTGCCGAACCAGAACCAGAGATTCCCCAGCTTGTGCTGGATACTCATCCACTCGCCGGCGAGCGACCCGACAACCACGAGGAGAAGCGCTCCAAACAAAACGTTAACCCCGAGCCGCTGCCCTTTCGGTTCAACTCCGCTCACCGCCGGAGCAACATACAAACCAGTCGCCAGCCAGGAGGTTGCAATCCAGAAAATTCCGATCTGCAAATGCCAGGTGCGAGTAACGGCATAGGGCAACCAACGATCCAATGGAATTCCGTAGAACCCCGAACCTTCGACCCCGTAATGAGCAGTAATTGCACCCAGCGCGACCTGCACCACCCACAATGCCGCTACCACGAAAAAGTATTTCAGCGTCGCTTTCTGCGATGGTGTGGGCTGCAAACCGAGCAACGGGTCGCGCTGCGGCAGAAGCTCCTCCGCCACCGTGCGCGGCTGTGAGGCAAAGTACCAGACCATGCCGCCAACCCCCGCAAGCAGCAGGACAAAGCTGACCACGCTCCACACGATGGCCCCGCCAGTTGGTTGGTTTCCGATCAATGGTTCGTGCGGCCAGTTCTGGGTATAAGTCACCGTATTATCCGGCCGGTCGGTCGAAGCGGCCCAAGCCGTCCACCAGAAAAATGAGCTCATGGCTCGCAGTTGTATCGGATCGCTGAGCGCATTCTTGGGAATCGCATATTGATTGCGCCCGTTGCTGAAGACATCGCTGTAGTAACGAGTGAGCTCGTCGAAAGCTTCGGCGCGAATCGGATCGACAGTAATGGTTCCGCTGGCTGCGTCGTAGGTATTGGTGCGCATCAGTAACTGCAAACGTTCGCGCAACCCCGCTTGTTGTTCGGCGGGGAGAGTCTCGTAGCTCACCGCCCCCGACGCTCGCGCCCAGCGGTCGAGAATAAACATGCACTCGCGGTGCAGCCAGTCAGCCGTCCAGTCGGGAGCAACGTAGGAACCGTGCCCCCAGATGGTGCCGACTTCCTGACCGCCAATCGATTGCCATGCGTTCTGTCCGTCCTGAATCTCGGAACCGCGGAACAACACGTGCCCGTCAGAGGTGACTACTTGCGACGGAATCGGCGGAGCATTGTGTAAGACTTCGATTCCGACTCCGCCCAAAACCGCGAAAGAAACGGTCAGCACCAGGGCGAGAGCGATCCAGAGTTTGCGATATGACATGAGAATATCCTCGAGAGATGTGATCAGATTATATATCGTGTAACGATGCTTTTAAGCGTAAATCGGCGCCTTGCTGCAGCGGTTTTGCTTATGAAATCAGAGAACCCTCGCGCTGCTGTTCCATCTCTGCGGCGCGCGGAAACAGGATGTTGTTCTCCAGGTGAATGTGCTGGTGCAGATCGGCCTCAAAGGCTTCCAGCGCTTTGTACAGAACGCGGAAGCTGGTACAGGCATCTTCCGGCGCTGCGAAATTGCCGCTGGCCCACCGGATCTCGCGCAAAGCTTCCCCCGCGCCATCATGCTCTTGCATCATCATGCGAATGGGATTCTGCACCGTGCCGAAAGGCGGGGGTAGAACCGGTTCCTGCTGTAACACCGCCTCTTCCATCCGAATGATGTATGGGAAGAGTACATTTTCTTCCTTCATCAGGTGAAGCGTGAGTTCCTGCGCCAGACCCGCGAAAGTCGTTTGAATTGTCAAGAGTTCCGGATGTTTCTGGCCGTGCTTGGCGCTGACTTTTTCCAACAGTGGGGTCAGGTGAGTAATTTCATCCCGGGTGTAGCGATGATGCGTGCGGACGATGTGGTCGATCAATTCCGCCAGGGAACCACTTTGCAAATCACCGGCAGGCGACAGTGGAGTCTTGGCCGCATCCTGCAGAGCGCTCAGGATCTCCTGCAGAGAAAGGTTGGCTTGGCTGCAGGCTTCCTCGAGGGGCTTCTTGCCTCCGCAGCAATAGTCGATTCCGTATTTTTCAAACACGCGCGTGGCATTGGGAACCTCGACTGCCAGATCGCGCACGGTTTTCGTCGCAGTTGCGTTCATTCTATCCTCCGGCAGCGCAGTAGTTCCTGCCGCCACCAGAATCAAGATAGCGGCGCAGCGCACAGCTGGATGTGACTTATGTCACAGTTGATTTTGCTGACAAAACCGGACCCAGAAAGGCAGCTATTCGTCGTCTTTTAGTTCGGCCTCGAGAGCTTGTAGGTTAGGAATCAGCAAGGTACGGCCATCGATGCGGATCAGGCCTTCGGCCTGCAATCGGCTCAGGTTCCTGGAGACCAGTTCACGTACCGTCCCGATCTGCGAAGCCAGTTCCTGATTGCTGGCGGGCAAGGTGATTTCGAGACCCTCGCTCGTACGTTTGCCACGTTGCGACGACCTCAACAGATATGCAGCCAGCCGGTGGCGGACTGTAGTGAAAGACAGTTCTTCAATAATTCCCACCAGACGTCGCAGCCGGCCTCCCACCACGCGAAGCACCTTGAGCGCTACTTCTGGATGCGCCAGACACAATGCCTGAAAATCTTGCTTACTGACGAAAAGCAGTGTGACTTCGTCCACCGCCGAGACGGAGGCCGGATAGTTGCCGCCGTCGAACACAGGCAGTTCGGCCACCGAACTGCCGGGACCGTCGATGTTCAGAACTTGCTCGCGGCCGTTGACCGAGGTCTTGAAGATGCGAACGTGCCCGCTCTCGACCACGTACATGCCGGTGCAGGGATCGCCTTCGCCGAACACCAGTTCTCCCGCGCTGTAGTGCCGAGGCACACTGCGTTGGGCCAGGAAGGCGATTTCGCTTTCAGTCAGCCCAGAAAAAACAGGGACCTTAGACAAGGTCCCTGCGATATCGGATTTCGTTTTCACCGGCGGCACGGTTTTTCCTGTGCCCTTAGTCTAGCTGACTCCCACGGGATGCTCTTGCTTTTTCTCCGGCTTCGTCATCTTCGGCTGATAAATGCAGAACGGTTCCTCATCGAGATAGTCGCCGGTGGCGGCAAACGCCCTCGCGCGGCAGCCCATGCACACGTTGCGGAACTCGCAGCAGCCACACTTCCCTTTCAAGTTCCCAGTGTCGCGCAGCGCATTGAAGACCTCGGCGTCGCGCCAGATGTCGATGAACTTTTGCTTGCGCAGATCGCCGGCGATGACAGGCAGATAACCGCAGGGGAAAACTTCACCTTGATGCGAGATGAAACAAACACCAGTGCCGGCCAGGCAGCCTTTGGTCATCGCGTTCATGTCCGAAGGATGGCCGCCCGGGTGCCCGGTATGGTGACCGATCGGATGTCCCTGTGGACGCAAAGAAATTCCGGTCCCTCCGGGCATCAGCATGTCGTTCGGACCAATGCTCGATGAATCCGGCGCTATCGCAGCAGATGCACGCGCAGATGCCTCAGCCGAGCGCCGCTCTGCCGCTCGTCGCTGCCGAACCACACGGAAGTAATGCGGCGCACAGGTCGCCTTCAACTCGATTTCGCCCTTCAGAGATTCGTCATAGAACCAGTTCAGCATCCGCTCGTACTCATCCGGCGGGACCATCTGATCGTCGGCAATGTCGACCCCGCATCCGACCGGGACCAGCAGGAAAGTGTGCAGCGCATCGGCTCCCAGTGACTTCGCCAGCTTCAACACGTCAGGCAACTGGTGAGCATTGTGGCGGGCGATGGTCATGTTGATCTGCACCGACATGCCCAAACTCTTGAGATTGCGCAGTCCTTGTGACGCCGCCTCGAACGCGCCCGGAATTCCGCGGAAGGTATCGTGGGTGAGCGCGTCGGCTCCGTCCAGGCTGATGGAGACGCGCTTGACGCCCGCGTCTACGATCATGCGCGCGACTTCTTTGGTCACCAGGGTTCCGTTTGTTGCCAGCGCCACCCGCAGTCCCTTGTCGGTGCCGTAGCGTGCGAGTTGGAAAATGTCGGAACGGTAAAGCGGTTCGCCCCCGCTTAGCACAAGGATGGGATTGGCGGCCTCAGCAATCTGGTCGATGATTCCGAGTGCCGTGTGAGTGGAGAGATCGTCCGGAGAACTCAGTTCGGTGGCGCTTGCCCGGCAATGCACACAGCGCAGGTTACAACCCTTGGTGACTTCCCAGAAGATCAGTCGTGCCTTGCTCTCCGCCTGTGCGTGTCCGTTCCCATTTCCCGAAACCATCGTGCGCTCCTTCCCTTGCAGAACCTGTATGAGTGCGGGGAAACTGCCTTCACCCCTTGGCATGAGGATAGGGAAATCACGACCAAGCAACCGTGACTGATATCACGAGAAATTGTGATGCTCGTCACAATGCGTAAACCACTGGCAAAATTAGGCTTACGGCCCGACTCCGCCGGTATGGCAGTCGCTGCAGTTCACCTGAGTGAGGTCTCCAAGCTCCACCGGGTGTTGGAACTTCACAGTGCCCATGATTGCAGGCTTACCCTCGCCTTCCTGCTGGCTGAGCACGGTATGACAGGTCTCGCAATCTTTGGGAACGACCTTGCCATCCGCACTGACATGCTGCCCGTCATGACAGCGGAAGCATCCGTTGAAGTAAAAATGCCCGATATTGTTGGGATGCGTCTTCCAGTTCAGCTTCATCTCCGGGAAAGTCGTGCGGCTGTAAATCTTCTGCACTTCATCGATGGCGTTGCGAATATCCAGTTCCCGGCTCTTGGCGAGATCCGGGTACTTGGTTTGGTAGAAATCGTGAATCGCTTTGGCAATTCCCTGCCGGGCGGCGTCAGTCGTGGCATAGTCGTCGGTTAGAGCTGACACGGCCTGCTGCTTGATGAAGGGCAGCGAGACGTCGATACGTCGCGCCAGCAGCGCCTGGTCCACAGCCGCGTCGGGAGGCACATAAATATGCGTCGGCCGGTTGTGGCAATCGACACAATCCATGTGATGCCGCGGCGCGCGCGTGATTTGATCCTTGCTGAGAGTTGAATCTTTAGCATAGTACTCGGTCACGCGGCCTTGCATATCCTTGACGTGAATGTAGGGAATGACCTGCCGCTTTTCATCCGCAACCACGTAGTTGATTTCATTGGCGATATTCATGTGCCAGTGGATACCCTCGGGCGCTCCGGTTGCCGGGTCGCCGCCGCCGGTGTGGATCAGCATCTGGATCCGCCGGCGGGTGTTCTTTTCGTCGCTGGCATAGTGGGTAAAAACTTTCAGCTGCGCGCCGTAAAACTTTCTCGGCCAATGGCATTCTTCGCAGGTTTCCTGCGCCGGACGCAGATTGTGAACCGGCGTCGGAATCGGCCGGGGATAGGTCTTGAACGCTGTCGCGAACACCTGGCGCGCGCCTGACAACTTTGACTTCACATACCAGGTCGCCCCCGCGCCCACATGGCACTCCACGCAGGCCACCCGGGCATGAGGGGACAGTTGGTAGGCAGTGAACTCAGGATTCATGACCGAATGGCAGAGTTGGCCGCAGAATTGCACCGAATCGGTGAACTCGTAAGCGCGGTAGCTGCCGACCACGCTCATCATGATAAAAACGATGACAAAACTGAAAAAGAATGCGAAGACGCCACGCTGATTCGGGTCGTTGAAATCCACGCTCAGATAGCGCAGTTTCTCATCCGGATGCTGCCTGGCGCGCCGCCGCCGGTCGTACCACACACCGAGAGGAACCAGGACCAACCCCAAAATGAAAAACCCCGGAGCAACCATATAGGCCAGGATGCCGACATAGGGACTCGGCTTCTCGGACAAAATATCGATAAGAAACAGAAATACGATATTCGCCAGGCTGACCAGGGCAAGCGCCACGCCTGCCAAGCTGATGGGATTTCGTAAGAGCGACCGGACCTGACTCAAAGGCTTGTTCTGGTTTGGCTGCGCATCAACCATCGATCATCCCCCAAAGCACGATTCGTTCAATCTAATGCGACGGCGGTAGTGAACGCACCACAAGACTCGGCTTTTTCGTGAATGCAGATTTTCGTCTACACCAAGGCACAATGCAAACATTAATTACTCGACGTTATCTGCTCGAACCGACGGTTTCCTCCGCCGGAGTTTCTTTCTTCTTGGCTTCCGCGCCGACATGCGGGACTGTCCCAGTTCCCGAATGGCCGTTTTCGTCTTGCGCCGGCTGCTGCTGTGCCGCTTCCAGCAAAGTGGCGCCGTCGAGGGCATGTTCTTCGCGATAATGGTCGAATGACATTTTCCCGTCCCACCATGCCCAGTTCATCGGGTAAACATCGGGATCGAGGAAAACCTGATAGAAGTGCCATACAATGATGGCCAGCGTGGCCAGCACCGCTTCATAGAAGTGGATAGCGGTCGCTACGTCCAACCACCAGCGGGGCAGCAGATTGCCAAACGAGATCTTGGCCCAGAGCATAATGCCAGTGGTCGCCATAACGATCAATCCCCAGACCAACGCCCAGTACTCTGCTTTTTCCGCATAATTAAAGCGCGCAAATTCCGGTTTCTCATGCCCAAAGCCCAGGTAGTAGGTTATCGTTCGCCACACGTCGGTCGCGTCTTTGGGGCCCGGCAGAAAATCTGTGACCAGGCCGCGTCCTTGGCGGCTCAGCATTGCGTAGAACAGGTGGTAGCAGCCCACGCCGATCAGGATCACGGCCGCGACGCGGTGTACGATGCCGCGCAAATGCTCTCCCATGCCCAGCAGCCACGCAAACCATGAATCCGGGAACTTGAGCGCGAAACCAGTAATGACCAACACAAAGAAACTGGACAACAGCACCACGTGTTGCACACGCTGTTGCTTGCTCATTCGAGTGACCATACGTTGCTCGCTCTTACGTTTCAGGATGGCCTTGCGCCGCCAGATGATCAGATTGTGCAGTACCATTCCGCCGATCACCACCACGATCATGCTGATGTAAAAGCGGCGGATCCAGCGCACCGCGATACTGCCAGTATCGGCCGACAGAGGCGCGTCCACGTGCACTTTGGCAGCGACAAACTTTTGCGTCACGCCAGGGTGGCACTGCCCGCAGGTTTTGACCAGATTCGCCTGATTGATGGTGGAATGCGGATCGCTGGAAGGCAGAATGTTGTGCACTCCGTGACAACTGGCGCAATTGGCAACCACTTGTGAGCCCAGCTTCGAGGCCAGGCCGTGATAGCTCTCGAGATAAGTCGAAACACGGCTGTCCGGAATACCGAACTCACGCGACAAGCGCACACCCTCGTGGCAGCGGGCACAGGTCACTCGCGCCAGGTTTTGTGCCGACACCGAGGAGTTCGGATCGACATGCGACTTTATGGTGTGGATCCCGTGGCAGTCCGTGCATACCGGCGCCTGCCAATTTCCGCGGGCGATCGCCTGACCGTGAATGCTTTGCGCAAACTCCTGTTGTACCGGACCATGACACTTGGCACAAGTCAGCGGAACGTTGAACTTGAAGATTGTCGACTTGGGGTCACTGGCAGCCAGGATTTCATGAGTTCCGTGGCAGTCCGTGCAAACCGCTGCTTTCTCTGATCCAGCTGCGACCGCCTTTCCATGCACGCTTTCTTCGTAGGAAATAAACGGCTGAGCGCTGTGCCCGCTGGCTTCCATCACAAACTTCTGCCCGTGACAGGTGCCGCAGGTCGTCGGGATGTTGACGTGGTTGACCTTGGATTTTGGGTCGCTGGCAGCAAGCAGTTCGTGCGGACTTCCGTGACAATCGACGCAGGTTGCCGCATGGCCGTCACCCGCCTTGATCGCCTTGGCGTGAAAGCTGCGGTCGTAGGCTGCCTGTTCATCGGCATGACAGGTCGAGCACGATACCTTCGCCGGCGTGGTTTCATGGGGGGAAGTTTTCAGGTCGGTGTGGCAATCGACACACTGGAACATGCTGCCGTGCATCGACTCTTTGAACTTGTCAGGATTCACGTACAGGCTGACGGTCTTGCCATTGACTTCGTGGCTTAGACTTGAGTCGCTGTGGCATGCTAAACAATCGTCATTGGTGGGCTTAGGAGCGGGCTTCTGGGCGGCGGAAGCACTCGCGGTGTAAATGCAGATGATACAAATCAGTAACGTTGCCGATTTGTCCAACATCGAGATGAGCCGCCTTGCCATGTTGTCTCCTTGCCCTTAGTCGAGCCTTTTCTTGCATCTCCATTGTTCGTGGGCAAGGCGAAAACCAGCAATGAGAGTACTCACCGGCGCCTGTGATATAGCTCACAAGTAATTCGGGCGTAGATCACAAGGGGGTGGGGCAGCCCGAAACGCCGCCCCGGACGAGGACAATGCTTGAATCAGAAAGCGTAACGCAATGACAAAGTGGCGTTGTTGGTATGAAAGTAACGGCCGGCGGTGGGCCCCACGAACGAGCCTTCTCCATACTGGTAGTAATTCCAGCTCGTGTTCCAAGTCAGATTGCGGCCTAAATCGACCCCCAGGTCCGCCACCGGTTGCTGGTATTTGTACTGCAGTGGACCGAGCGGCTGGAGAATGTTGAACTGGGTCGTCCGCCCATCCACGCTGGTAATGCTGTAGCCCAGCCGGGTGGTAACTCGTTTGACCGGCTTCACGCGCAGAGAAAACATGCCGAAATGATTGTTGTTCACATAGAACGATGTATTAAGCAGCGGATTCGAGGGATCATTCACGGCACACGAGCCGGCCGTCGCTACCACGGTCAGTGTGACGTCGCTGTCGTTAAAGCAGATCAGCGCATTCTGCAGGAAGTCATTGTAGTTGTAGGCAAGGTCAACCCCGAAGCGCTCGCGGGGACTAAGCGAAGCATTCAGGCTGTAGTTGCGGTTGTGGCCTTCGAAGTTGGTGGAAGAGTCGCGGTTCGAGTCCTCCACAATGTTGATCGAACCTCCCAGCGTGGCCCAAGGACGCGGCGAGTAGTTCGTCTGGAAGCGATAGCGCGATTCCTTTCGTGGCGCGATCCGCACGATCGTCTCATCGTAGTTGGTGTGCTCAAGATCGAAGTTCAGACGCAAGCCGTGCACCGGACGCGCCCACGCGCCCAATAGCGCGGATTGTTCATGGACGTTGAAGTGATCTTCGTCGCCGGCGAAATCAAGGAAGTGGTCGAAATGCCGGTCGCCGTAGCGATAACCGATGCGGGCTCCCAGTTTGCTGTTCACGTCCCATAGCAGTTCGGTCTGGTTCCTCTTCCAATTCTGGTTAAAGGAAGATTGGGTGAGCGTATTCGCTGTCACGGCTGCGGTTGCGCTCAAAGGGGTCAGGAGGGTGCAGGGTGCGGGACAATCGTTGTCCACCTCGGTGAGGCTGCCATTCTCGGGAATGCGATACGCCCAGAAGTAGAACTTGTTCACCACTCGAAGGTGCTTGGTCAGATGCAAGGTCGCCTGCAGATCGAAGACATCGGAGATGCGATGCGCGCTGGCCATGCCCGTACCCGCAAACGCGCGGGTGTTGGTGCGGCTGATGAGGCCGGCAAACGACTCCGTCAGCGGCGTGCTCATATCGGCATCGCTGTAAGCGTAGGAGGTGGTCAGGTCCAGGCGGTTCCAATAGTTGCTGCGCAGGCTGACCCGCTCGGTCGGAATCGAAGTGCGCACCCGTTGCAAGCGGGAATAACTGAAGTACGCGTTGCAGCCGGTGTTGGTCAGGACTCCGTTGCTGGCAATCAGGTCGGGTCCGCCCTTGGGCGCGCAGGGGATGCGGTTCGCTGTATCAAAGGGCAACCCGAGATATACCGGGCTGCCTCCGGGCAGCAGCGCGGGAAACGTGGGATACAGGTAGTAGTCGGTATCCCCCTTGTAGTAATCCAGGAACTGGTCGTAGCTGGCGACCGTCCGCGGCGCCAGCTTCCAATCCACCCCCAAACGATAGGAGTCTAGCGTGGTATTCCAGGGCTGATAGAGTAACGCGTCGGTCCCGTCATGAATGCTGCTGAATGACGGCCCAGTCATGTTGTTACGCGAAAAACCCAATCGGAACGTCAGCCTCGATTGAGGCAACAGGGTAAGGTCAAAGTCGCTCATGCGCCGCGTGGTCGCGAACTCGTGAGGTGATTCCAGAATTGGCACCGATGGGTTGGAGGTCGGCGGGTTCAGCGGGTTGGCCAGCAGGTCATAGTCAAAGAAATCGTGATCTCGCCGAAAACTCGCCTGAAAGTTGTACCACTTATCCTTGTCGGCACGGGCGCGCACCACATTTTCCGGTTCGCCGCCCCAGCCGAAGCTGCTGATGAACAGATTGTCGAATAAAATGCCATTGTGCATCGGCGCTTGCATGGAGAGCGATTCGTCCAGCAATCGCGGTCCCTGGTGCAGGTCAACCAGCGTCTCGTACATTCCAGCATTCCCGGTGCGATCGCTGAAGCGATAGCCGATCTCGGTCGAGCTGTGAATCGTGTAGCCGGCCGCACTGACGCCTTCTTGCGTCCCTGAGTCAGAATCACCCGACGATTGGGCCACGGCAAGCCAGGGCACACAGCAAAAGAGCAACATGCAGCACAGGAAACTACGCGACATATACTTCATGGTCTGCCTCCGGGCAGTTGGTTCTGCAGCCGTGCCGATAAAAAAACACAGGGCGAGATTTCTCTTCGTGGTCATCGGTCGCCTCACTTGAAAAACACGTCGCTGAAATTGGAGCCGTGAATGGCCATATGGCACATGGTGCACGCCTGGTACTTCTGCGACTGGTTGTGCGCCGGTCCAGCCGGCCCCTGGGTGGGAAAAGTGTGGCACTGCAAGCACAGCAGATTGATCTGACTTACGCGCAACAGCCGCGGATTGGTTGAGCCATGCGGCGTGTGGCAACTGCCGCATCCTTCCGTCTTCACCGGAACATGCTCGTAAACGAACGGCCCCTGCTTATCCGCGTGGCACTTGTAGCAGACAAAGTCGCCGCCCGGCAGTGCTCGCACTTGGCGGATGGTCCCGGTGCCGTGGACGTTGTGGCAATCGTTGCATTGGATCAGGCCCTGCTCGACCCGATGATGGAAAGGCTTGGCGAAATCGGCTTTGGCCGAGCCATGGCAGCCGTAGCAGAGCTCGGGCTGGCGCTGCGATAAAAGATGTTCCGCTTCCTTCGCATGGTGCGGCGAATGGCAGTCCAGACAGCCCACGTCGTTGCTGGAGTGCGACGATTGTGCGAACGACCGCTGTTGATGCGCCTCACCATGACAGCTCAGGCAGCGGGCAGCCGCGTCCTGCCGGGACAGACTCTTGAAGCTGATGATTTTGCTGACATCGCCGCCGCCGGCCACGTGCGCCGACCCCGGCCCGTGGCAAGATTCGCAACCATGCCCGTCCTGCAGCGTAGTCTTGAAATGGGGCGTAGCGGCAAATTCCTTCCGGTACACATCCTCGTGGCAGGCCTTACAAGTATCGGAGCCCACATATTGCGCGGCCTCCGCCTGCGAGCCCGCAGCCTTACTTTGCGGCCCGACGCTGGCCGCCGAGGCGACCAGAACGAGGATGAGCCACATTACCGCGTGGACAGCAACAAACAAGAACCGGACCCCGATTCTGGGCTTCTTCATATTGCACTCTCCCGGGCATCCAACAATTTTGTGTTAGTGAAAGAAACCGTGACTTGTCGAATCTATCGCGCGATGAATAGAGTTGTTGTGACGTTTGTCACAAAATTGTATTACTCTTGGGCATCCCTCGGTACACTTTTGGGCGGAAGAAAAGAATTTGTCCGGGCCAGGAATCTGCCGGATGGTCGTGCACAAGAATTACCCGGGAAAGTCGCGGGCTACGCGGGTTCAGGAATTTCTAATGCACTCGCTCCTCCGGGTGGCAGCGCCGGCCGCGTCCTAGGCCGACGGCACGCACGCGATCATATGCGATGTGCAGGTCCTGGCTGAGCAGATTGACCACTTGCAGGCAGGCCTCCCGATGGCTCTGCAAAAAGTGCAGCAGATCCTTGCGCTTGACTACTGCCACGGGAGAATCGTCCAGCAATTCGGCCGTCATTTCGTGCAGGCTACCGGCGAGCGCGGCGCTCAATCCCAGAATTTCTCCCGGGTTGGCAACCCGCAGCGTCAAACGATTTCCGTCCTCGGAGCACACCGAAAGCCGTGCCCGGCCTTCACAAAGGACGAAGATGTCTCGCGCCGGCTGCCCTTCCCGAAACAACGCCGCGCCCCGGGCATAGGGAACTACGGTCTTCAGGCCATCAAATTCGCGCAGAGCGTCGGCGGGAAGATCGCAGAATGCCCGGTCTGCTCGCTCGACGCAGTCGAGGCAGCTTGGTTGGGCGTGTTCCATGCCCTCTGAATACCGCAGGGGGGGATCAAAAACAGTGATAGGAGTCACCCGTCAGCGTGACCCGGACACATTTGGGGCTCAGTTGTTAGTCGCGATCAGCTTCAATGCCGTCTTATTGCGAATCACCAAGGTCGAACCCTTGGCTTGCACAATCTGGCGTTTCTTCAGATCGGCAAACAGCCGGGTCACAGTCTCACGTGACGTGCCAATCATTTGCGCGATTTCTTCGTGGGTCAGCGCCAAGCGAAGTCGCGGTTCCTGCTTGGCCGATTCGCCGTTCTTGGAACTCCACTCGAGCAGAAGTTTGGCCAGCTTCTCGCCCGCCGAATGGGAGAGTCCTAACGAGCGGACCTCGTGGCAGGCGGAATTGTATTTCTCGCTCAGTTGCTCCGCTACCTTGAAGCAAGCGTCCGAGTGTTCCTTCAGAAAGCGCAAAAAGTCTTCCCGCTTAATAAAGTTGACCTGACAGGGATCGATGGTTTCCGCCGTCAGTTCATAAGGTTTCCCGGATACCGCCGCACTCAATCCCAGTACCTCGCCGGGTTCGGCGATCTTCACGATCAGGGTCTTGCCGTCGGTGGCGCAGATAGACATCTTGACTCGGCCTTTGCAGAGCACGAAAATGCCGCGTGGCGCCTGCCCTTCCACGAACAGCACAGCTCCTTTGGGATAAGCGGTGGCGTACTTGATGCTTTCGAAGGCCTGCAGCGCGGCGGCGGGCAGATCGCAAAACAGCCTTTCGGTTCTCGTCTTGCAGGTCAAACAACTCTCGATAATGTCCAGTCCGTATGGTGAAAGCATGCGCCACCCCCTGTGATGCGGCCGCCCCAAGGTTTACGACGAACTTAGGCTTGTGACCTGCATCACGAAGCTAGTGTCCGCTCCCGGCGCTACCCTTAGCTGTGACTTTGACCACACCGGTTTGTGATCTAACTCACAAGGACATAACTCATACCAATTTGTGGATTTACCCCAATTTTCGAGGCATACTTAAGGCATCAATTCCCGGGCCCAAGGGCCCTTGAAACCTCATGGCGTCGGCGTCGAACCACATCCCCGAACCGCCTCGGCCGCCGGTGGAAGCAGCGGAGAACTCCGATCAGCGGCAGCGCAGCCGCATGCTGCTGGCGCTGGGGGTTTTGCTGGTGGCGCTGGCAGTCGTGTTGGTCAAAGACCGTCACCTGTGGCTTTCGTCTGCGACAACAGCGGAGCCCGCCAGCCCGACTGATCCGGCCGCCTCCGCTCCTTCCACACCGGCCCACTCCTCCCAACCAGCAGAAGCGTCGTTGGAAGCTCTGCCGCATGACGCGGCTGCGGACAGCAAACCTTTACCAAAGCGCGCCCGGCCGACCTTAGCCCCGCCAGCGCCGAAGGACCAGCCGGAGCCGCCGCCGGCAATGATTACCGCCACCGAACGTACTGTGCTCCCCCCGCTCGAAGTGCAAGTAGTCGCCGGAAACCAAAGGAAAGCCTTGGTTCCCGCCAGCAATTCAGTGAACGTGGAGATGCAGGGCGAACCGCCGTCTGCCCCTCCGCCGGCCGTTCCCAGCGAGCAGGCGAGCATCTCTCCTGAGACCGCACATGTCGAACTGTCGCGCAACGTGACTGCCCGGCTTTCTCATGCGGTGCAGCCCAGCTACCCGACCTTGGCCAAGCAGATGAAGGTGCAGGGCGCCGTGGTGCTGCAGGCTTTGATCGGCAAAACTGGAGACATCCAGGATCTGCACGTCGTGACCGGCCCAGCAATTCTTGCCGCCGCCGCGCGCGAAGCGGTGCGACAATGGCATTTCAAGCCATATTTTCAGAACGGCCAGCCAGTCGAGACTGAGTCCCGCATTACAGTAAACTTCACCATCTCGACCTACTGAACGAGCAGACCTCACCATGAACCAGAAGGCAAGTTGCAAAAGGTTTCTGATTGTTACCGCATTTGCCCTGCTCGGTGTCCTGGCTCCGCTGCTGGTGACAACGATTCGCAACAGACCGGTCGACGCGGCCACCCGACCGCAAGGAGGCGCTATGGCCTTTACCCTTGCAAGTGCCAGTTTTTCCAAAGATGGACCGATTCCCAAGAAATTTTCCTGTGACGGTCCCGATGTTTCTCCCGAACTGTCCTGGACAGACGCGCCTGGCGGGACCAAGAGTTTCGCTCTGATTGTTGACGATCCTGATGCTCCGGCGGGCACCTGGACGCATTGGGTATTGTTCGACCTTCCCGCAAGCACGAGTTCCCTGCCCGAAGGAGTGCCCAAAATCGACGAAGTGCCCAGCGCCGGACGCCAAGGCCGCAACGACTTTCGCAAAATCGGCTACGGAGGCCCATGTCCGCCTCCGGGGAAGCCGCACCATTACTACTTCCGCCTCTACGCTCTCGATCAGATGTTGAATCTGAAGCCCGGCTGCAGCCGCACCGAGGTCGAGAACGCGATGAAGAACCACATCCTGGGCAAAGCCGAAGTTGTAGGTACCTACCAGCATTAGAAAGATCAAATTCTCCTGCCCGCCAGCCGGCTTCCGCAGTCTCTCGCTGTGAAGTTCACTCCTGCCCCGCCGATGTAAGCCAATGAAGCCTGCTGAATTGCCATGCTCGAACTGCAAAGTCCGGATACCCTGCACAAGGTCTTAGACAGTTTGCGAATTGGGATCGTCGTCGCAGACCGGACTGGGAAGATCCTCTTTTGGAACCAGGGTGCCGAGCAGATCGCGGGGCATGTCCGGCATGAGGTCATCGGACGCTCTTACCGTGACAACATCTTGCAGAACTGCACCGACCAGTCCTGCGGCGAGTGCGGTAACGCCTGTCCTTTCAACCGGACGCTTCACGAAGGAAAGCCCAGCGAAGTTCGCATGCAGATCGATCACAAGCGGGGCCACAAAGTTCCAGTCGTGATGCGCGTGGCCGCCATCCGCGACAGCCATGGTTCCGTGGTGGCGACAGCAGCGAGCTTTGAGGCGCAACGCTGGCATCCCGAAGTCCGGCGCGATCAACGTCGCCCGGTACCCAACGGATGCGAGGACGAGATCACTGGCACCGCCAATCGCAGTTTCACCGAATTTCATCTGCGGGAGAATCTCGCCAGCTTCCACCAGTACCACATTCCTTTTGGCATTATTTGCATACGTGCTGTCGATGTACACCACTTCCGCGCCACTTACGGCCAACAAGCGTTCGAAGCGATCGTGCGGGTGCTGGCGCTCAATTTAAGCAACAGCTTCCGCCCCAGTGACTTTGTGGGACGCTGGGCAGAGGATGAATTTCTCGTCATTCTGACGAATTGTCCCTCCCTGGGCGCAGAGCGCGCCTTTGAGCGACTCCACCGACTCATGCCCGGCGCCAGTATTCGCTGGTGGGGTGAACAGATTGTTCTTGCAGTCGACATCGGCTACGCCGTAGCGGAGCCAGCGGACTCGATCGAGTCTCTCCTCACACGGGCGAAGCACTTCGCGGTTCCATCTGCAAGAACCTACCGCGCGAAAGGCGCACAAGGCTGATCGTTATGTTTACGGTCATCGGAATTGTCGTGGTCTTCGGCGCGGTGGTTGGCGGCTACCTCATGGAGCACGGCAATCTGCGCGTGCTGCTGCAGCCCGCCGAACTTTTAATTATCGGAGGCGCCGCCGCCGGCACGGTACTGGTGGCCAACCCTTTGCACATCCTGAAAAAAATCGTCGGCGGCCTGGCAGGTGTTTTCGCTGGATCCAGGTTCACCAAGCAACGCTATCTCGACACTCTCAAGATGACTTACGACCTGCTGAACAAGGCGCGGCGCGAGGGGCTGATCGCGCTCGAAAACGATGTCGAACAGCCTGATAAAAGCCCGATTCTTTCCAAGTATCCGGCCTTCATCAAGGACCACCACATCCGCGATTTCCTCTGCGACACCATGCGCATGGCGGTCACCGGAGTTGACGCCTTCGAGCTCGACCAACTGCTCGATCTCGATATGGAGGTACACCATCACGAGGCGGCACAGCCGGTTGCTTCGCTCAGCACAGCCGCGGATTCGTTGCCCGGCCTTGGCATCGTGGCTGCCGTGCTGGGCGTGGTGATCACCATGGGAGCGCTGGGCGGTCCTCCGGAAGAGATCGGACACAAAGTAGCGGCGGCGCTGGTCGGAACTTTCCTCGGCATCCTCTTGTGTTACGGACTGATCGGGCCGATTGCCGCAAACCTTGGCAAGCTGGCCGACGACGAGCATGCCTACCTGCAAGTACTGCGCGTGGTCATGGTCTCCTTTCTGAGAGGCACCGCTCCAATCATGGCTGTCGAGTTCGCTCGTCGCGCAGTCCCCGGCCACGTGCGCCCCTCGTTCCAGGAGGTCGAGTCACTGTGTCGTAGCGGAGGCAACGCTGAAGCGGCCCCGGCAGAATCAGCGGCTGCAGCATCGGCTGCGCAGTAAAAAGAGATGGCAAGCGCGCGTCCCATCATCATCAAGAAGAAAGTAAACCACGGCGGCCATCACGGCGGCGCGTGGAAAGTCGCTTATGCCGACTTCGTTACGGCGATGATGGCATTGTTCATCGTGCTCTGGCTGCTGAATACAAACAAGAAAATCCAGGAGGCAGTGGGCGGATATTTTCGTGACCCCAGCGGCACCTCCAAAAACCTTGGCAACGGCCTGACCGCTGCAGGCCAGGGTGTGACCATCTCCAAGGATGACATGCCGAAACTGAAGGAGGAACTGCAGAACCGCATCAAGCGGATGAACAATTTCGACAAGCTGCAGAATCAGATCGAGATTACCGTCACTCCAGACGGCCTTCGTATCGAGTTACTGGAGACCGAGACTGGGACTTTCTTTGACAGTGGCAGCTCCGCCCCAAATGCCACCGGAAAGGAGTTACTTTCTCTCTTGGCCGAGGAACTGGGCAAACTCCCCAACAAGATTTCCATCGAAGGGCACACCGATTCTCAGCCCTACTCGCGAAGCCGTGATTACGGAAACTGGGAGCTCTCAACCGACCGCGCCAACGCGGCCCGCCGCCTGATGCAACAGGGTGGCCTGCACAAAGACCAGGTAGCCCAAGTACGCGGCTTCGCGGACCAGTTGCCGCGCAAGCCGGATGATCCTTCAGATCCATCCAATCGGCGAATTTCGGTCATCGTTCAGCATTCCGACAACGGCGCCGAAACTGCTCACGAAGAACCAGCCAAGCCCACCGAATTTTCAGAGCACAAGTAGTCTCTGGTAAAACACGCGTGGGCTTTCCAATTTGGCACTTGAGGTAGCAACCTGGCTACGTGCGGTGGGCAATCGGCTGTGCTTCCGCTACAATGATGCGTTTGGTTTGATACGCAGGTCGAGGAATCATCCTTGTGATTATCGGGGTCCCTAAAGAAAGTTATCCCGGGGAACGGCGTGTGGCGCTGGTTCCCATGGTCATTCCCAATCTCGCCAAGGCCGGCCTCGAAGTCGTCATTGAATCCGGAGCTGGCATGGAAGCCGGCTATCCGGACTCGTTCTATACCGAAAAAGGCGGCAGTATTCTGCCTGACCGCAAGTCAGTTTTTGCCAAGGCCGACATCGTAGTGCAAGTCCTTTGTTACGGCTCCAACGACATCACGGGCGAGGCTGACGTTCCGCTCATGCGAAGCGGCCAGATTCTGATCGGCTTCCTGCGGCCGCTGGGTTCGCTGGACGTGCTGCAGAATGTGGCGCGTACCGGCGTCACATCGTTCTCGGTTGAACTGATGCCGCGCACGACTCGCGCCCAGAGCATGGATGCGCTTTCGTCGATGGGCACGATCTGCGGATATAAGGCTGTGCTGATCGCCGCCGACACCCTGCCCAGAATCTTCCCCATGCTCACCACCGCCGCGGGAACGGTAACGCCGGCGCGGATCTTTGTGATCGGCGCGGGAGTCGCGGGTCTGCAGGCGATTGCGACCGCGCGCCGGCTGGGGGCGGTCGTTTCGGCGTATGACATGCGTCCCGCTTCCAAGGAACAGGTGCAAAGCCTCGGCGGACGCTTTGTCGAGTTGCCCATCGAAGCGAAAGATGCGCAGGACGCGCGCGGTTACGGTACCGCGCAGGATGAAAGTTTCTATGCGAGACAGCGCGAATTGCTGGCGCGCGTGGTAGCGGAAAGCGACGTAGTGATCACCACGGCAGTAGTTCCCGGCAAGAAAGCTCCCGTGCTGATCACGGCGGACATGGTCAAGTCGATGGCTCCTGGTTCCGTAGTCTTCGATATCGCCGCCGAGCGCGGCGGGAACTGCGAACTGACCCGCGCGGGGAAGACCGTCATCGAACATGGTGTCACGATCATCGGCATCATCAATGTCGCGTCGAAGGTCCCGTATCACGCCAGCCAGATGTACGCCCGCAATCTCATGACATTTCTTCTCAACCTGGTGAAAGACGGTAAAGTGCGGCCGGATTCAGAAGATGACATCATCCGGGAAACGTTATTGACGCGCGGCGGAGAGATCGTGAATGCACGCGTACGGCAGTTCCTGGCTTTGCCTGAATTAGTCGGCAGCGCAAAGTAGGATTTAGTGTTTTCGTCCGAGCACGTTTTGTCGTCCGAGCGCAGCGACGGATACGCCTTATATTTTTTGTCATCCCGAGCAACGCGAGGGATCTGCAGTTGGGAAAAAGCAGCTTTCCCTTTGTCATTCCGAACCGTCCGCAGACGCGCAAGCGGCGAGGACGATCGAGGAATCTGCTTTTGAATGATAAGTCCTCGGGTACGGGGAAATTAAAGCAGCAGGAGGTGGCATGGGTTCTTCCTTAATCGACGGGTTGTTCGTCTTCATGCTGGCGGGCTTTATCGGGTTCGAAGTCATCCGCCGGGTCTCGCCCTTGCTGCATACGCCTTTAATGTCGTTGACCAATGCCCTCGACGCCATCGCCGTGGTCGGCGCCATCGTGCTGGTAGGCGAGCATAAGAGCAATCTCTCCTTCATCCTCGGAGTCATCGCCATCGTCGCAGCCACCAGCAACGTGGTCGGAGGATTCCTGATCACCGACCGCATGCTCAAGATGTTCAAATCCAGCCGTCCTACAAAACCATGACCGCAGAATTCGCAGGCAACCAGCAGATCATCGAGATTCTGTATCTCATCGCCAGCGTGCTTTTTATTCTGTCGCTGAAATGGCTGAGCGCGCCTTCGACCGCCCGCCACGGCGTCCTCGCCGGTGAGATCGGCATGGTGCTGGCAATCGTCGGCACGCTGCTGCACCACGGCATCGTCGATTACAAGTGGATCGCGATCGCGCTAGTGCTGGGGTCGGGCATCGGCATTCCCCTCGGCCTGGTGCAGATGACCGCAGTCCCACAGCGAACCGCACTCAGCCACGCGTTCGGAGCGCTGTGCGTCACGCTGGTCGGAACATCTGAATTTTACTTGCGCACGCCGAACGTGCCGCGCTTCATGATGTCCGTGCTCTGCATGGAAGTCATCCTCGCGTCGCTGACCTTTACCGGAAGCTTGATGGCGGCGGGAAAGTTGCAGGAAGTCCTGCCGCAGCGGCCGATCACGTACAGAGGCCAGAACTTCGTCAATCTGGGAGTGCTCGCCATCGCGATTGTTGTGGCGGTGTACATCGTTTTGCACCCAGAGGCAAAACAGCTCTTCCCTGTCCTGATTGTGGTTCCACTCATATTCGGCGTGCTGATGATTGTGCCCATCGGCGGCGCGGACATGCCGACCGTGATTTCGCTGCTGAATTCTTATGCCGGACTCTCCGCCGCCGCCATGGGTTTCGTGCTGAACAGCAAGCTGCTGATCATCGCCGGCGCGCTCGACGGTTCGTCCGGCTTCATTCTGTCAGTAATCATGTCAAAGGCGATGAACCGGTCGTTCACCAACGTGCTGTTCGGCGCCTTTGGACAAGTGGCAGCAACAGCGACCGGAAAAGCGGAAGAACGCACGGTCCGCAGCGCGACCGCAGAAGAGGCCGCGGGAATTCTGGCCGCTGCCAACCGCGTGGTGGTGGTGCCCGGATACGGCATGGCCGTCGCCCAGGCCCAACACAAAGTTCGCGAACTCTACGACGCGCTCACCAAGAAAGGCGTAGACGTTCGCTTCGCCATTCATCCCGTGGCCGGCCGCATGCCGGGCCACATGAATGTGCTGCTCGCCGAAGCCGATATTCCCTACGACAAGCTCATGGAGATGGACGACATCAATGGCGACTTCCCGCAGACCGATGTCGCCCTGGTGATCGGCGCGAATGACGTCACCAATCCCGCCGCCCGCACCGATCAGTCCAGCCCGATTTTCGGCATGCCGATTCTCGACGTGGACAAAGCCCGCACCGTGATGGTCATCAAGCGCAGCATGAGCCCGGGCTTCGCGGGCATCGACAACCCGCTGTATTACCTCGACCGGACGCTGATGCTATTCGGAGATGCCAAGGCGTTCGTGAACAGCATCGTGCATGAACTGGCGGGCAATTCGCACTAAACCAAATCACGACATACTCTTTCTGTCATTCCGACCGAAGTCGTTGACCTGGATAGCAGGTCAACTGACGAGTGGAGGAATCTGCTGTTTCTCTGCCTGGTGTCTTAGAGCCTGCTCTGAGCCTGGTGCCCCAGGCATTGTGAGTCCAATTTAGTGATATACTTTGCGCCGGTTAGTAAGGTTACGAGTTCTCGTTCTCTCCCCCTGTGTCTCTGCACGGAGGTCTCACATGCCGCAAATGTTCACGGAATTTAAGCGCAGTTTTGTTCTGAGTCTGGTGGCGTTCCTTTGTGTAACGACCGCGAGCGCTTCGTCCGCCAGCTATAAGGTGTTGTTTCCGTTCTCCGGCTCCAACGGCCTAGAGCCAGTCGCGGGTTTGATTTTTGACGCAGCAGGCAACGCCTATGGCACGACGCAAGGGGGCGGTCCGTACGGAAAGGGAGAGGTGTATCAGCTTTCACCGACGTCGGGCTTCCACATCATCTATGCTTTCCATGGCGGAGACGGCCACGGCCCAAAGGGAAATCTGACGATGGATGCGCAAGGAAACCTGTACGGAACCACCTATGCGGGCGGTGGTTCGAGGACGTGCATCGGTGGTTGCGGGACGGTGTTCAAACTGGCGCCGCCGGTCAACAATGGCCATTGGACGGAAACCGTTCTTTACTCTTTTTCCGGTGGAAACGATGGGGCATACCCATGGGCCGGAATCGCTATCGATCAGGCGGGAAACCTGTATGGTACCACCCAGCACGGCGGAACTTTCGATCAGGGTGTCATCTTTCAATTGACTCCGACCCCTTCCGGCTGGACGGATACTGTGCTCCACAACTTCGCCTGCTGCGATGATGGGGCATTGCCCCAGGGTGGGATGATTGCCGATGCTTTCGGAAATTTGTTCGGCATGGCGACATACGGCGGTCCCGAAAACTGCGGCATCGTGTTTGAGCTGACTTCGCAGGACGGGAGTTGGACCTACACCGTCATTTACACATTCGGGATCAATGCTGGCGACGGTACGACGCCAACGGGTGGTTTGATCGAAGATGATATGGGCACTCTTTATGGGACTACTGCAGCTGGGGGGATAAACAAATGTGGAGGAGCTGGAGGGTGCGGCACAGTTTTTGAGTTGACGCAGAACCTTGGGGGATGGCAAGAAACCATTCTTCATAATTTCGATGGTAGCGACGGAGAAGGTCCTGCAGCGAGCTTAACACTCGATGCCAAAGGGAACCTTTACGGCAGCACGTCGAGCGGGGGCGGTGCGGGCAATATTTTCGAGCTAAGAAAACCGTCTCCTGGCCAAGAATGGACGGAGCGTTTTTTCAGCTTGCCTTCCGATGGACACCTAGGGCTTTTCCCAGAGTCATCCCTTAGCTTCGACAGTGCCGGTCGGCTCTACGGCACGACCTTCGCAGGCGGATCTAACGGTAGTGATGGAGTCATCTTCCGTATAGCACCTTGACTGTTTAGTTGTTTTATTGGGTTGGTGGCCCAGGTTCGCGCCCCGGTCTTGGGCGCTAACCTGGGATCAGGAATATCCTCTCCGCACCGCCTTGCGTTTGTCTCTCCCGATCTCGTGCCGTCCCCTCGGACGACTGGCCCGGCCTTTCGCGCTTCTTACGAAGGCCGGGGATTCCTAAACTCGCGCTCAATACGTCACGTAGAATCCCTTGATCACTTCACTGGTCGTGCACGTCCCCACGATCACATGGTTGTCATTGACTCGTCCGGGATCGGTCATGTCGCAGCCTGGCGCGTCAAACTTGGTGAACTTGCCCTCCGTGAGCAACGCGCCATGATCAATGAAAGCCTCGTCGGTCCAGGAAAGTACAACGTCTCCGGCATTGTTGATGCCGCGCGCGGTCGTCGAAACTGCTCCCGGCACGTCGATGTCCGTGAGTTTGCCACTCTGGTAAAGCGACGACCGTGAGTTCCCGGTTTCATCCTGCCAGACGATCAAGGCCTGACTATTGCTATTAAGGTCCCAAATCGCGGTTTCGCCGACGCCCAATTCGACAGAGTGATAGCTACCGTCGAAATACCAACCGCGGAAGATGCCCTGCATGTCCTCGGCCTGCCCGACCACCCGCCCAAGGTCGTCGACGCCGAAGGCGAGAGAGAAGATCGATCCCGGCGGTTCAAGATCGGTGAACTGGCCATTACCCACGGCATAGGAAAATGCGTGGTGGGTACCGGCATCGTCCAGATAAAAACCAACGATGGTTCCGGTGAAGTTGACGTCTTCAAGAATGGTTGCAATGGAGGTGTGCGGATTATCCAAGAAGGTGAGGTTTCCGTTCGCTTCAAGCAGCCCGTGATACACGCCATCCGCGCCGAGACAAAAGCCCACGTGCAGGTTGCTATTGTTGACGCCATTCAAGTGCGTTTCCGGAGAGTTGGGGCAGGCGATAAAGTGAAATTTCGCGGTGGGAGCAGCTTGGGCGCAAACCAGACTAACCGCCAGAAGAGGAACAAAAGCCAGAAATCGCAGCTTCATATGTTTGTCCTTGGACGTAAGAATTCGGCGAGCACAAAGAGAAGAACCGAACAAGCTATTCGCAGGACAAACGCTTGTCAATAGAGATGGTGTGCTCTAGTTATGCGGTTTAGTTCAGATCCGCCCTGAGCGGCGGCAGCACTTGCTGCAGCAGGGTCCAGTCGTTAGCTACGTCTTTCTGAGAGGCTTTGGCATCGGAGCCGCGCTGCAACTCCAGATGCAGGCGGGTGGCAATTACCGTTCCGGTGAGCGAAGGCGGCGCGGAGTTGGTGAGAATGTTCGCCCGGGCGATGCCCACATCTATCATCTGATCGCCCATGCGCATTGCCAGCATCGGACGTCCATACTCGTCCATCGCCGGTTCCGCATTGGCCTGCAAGCGAGCCCAGGCTTTGGAACTGTCCTTCACACTCACGTCCTGGCCGTTTTGCGCCAACAGAGAATTCAATCTTTCCTCGTAGGCGTGACGCTCACGCGCGTCCAGAGGCGGTTGAGGCCGGCCGCCCGGAACCAGCACCATCGCGTCGCGCGTGGGATCGAAACGTCCGCCGCCGATGTACGCCGCGGCCACGCAGCCCGCGAGCACCGGCTGGACTGCAATCAGCGGTAGCACATACTTTTTTGATTTGAGAAGGGCTTCGGCTACGCCATGCGATGTCGTGCTGCGCGGAATGCTTCCCGGCACCTGCGGAATCACGAAGCGGGCAGAGTGCAGCTGCGGATGCCGCGAACTGAACTTCACCAGCGACTTTGCCATCTGCTTGGGCGTCGAAATTCCCAAGTCTGCGATTATGTTCCGGTGCAGGGCTTTGGGGTAGTAAATATTAATGACTTCGCGCACAAAGTCCGCACAGTTCTCGCTCAGGCCGATGTAGCGGGTCTTATTGGGGCGCGAGTTCAGGGTTGCGATCAGCCGCATGTCCTGGTCGACGCTGGTTTCAATGGTGAAACCATAAATTGTGCGATCGTAAGACGCGCCTGCCAGCTGTATCCAGTCGCCGGATGGCGGTTCTCCATCCGGATTATCGGGGGCGATTTCTTCGAGGTGTTCTTTGCGATACTGATTACGCAGAAAGGCAACCAGCTTAAGATTGGCCAACAAAGGTACTTCGTCCACGCTGTCGACCGCGTATAAATACGGAACCAGCGGAATGGCGAGCCAGTCGTAGCCGGCGATACGGTTGTAACGAGCGACTACGGCGCCGGCTTCGCCTGCGCGGCAAGGACGTAGGACTGTCGGCGAATCGGCGCAAATCCGGTCAAAATAAACAGCTACGTGGCCGGTACCGGTGAAAAAACCCAGTTTTCCATAGGGCTCTTCCAATAGAAGTGTCGCGTCGGCACGCGAGAGCCGGCAAAAGCCTCCCATCAGGACGACGAGTCCTAATAATTTCAACAACTTAGAAGGATTTTTGACGGCCAGCATCCTTTCCATCTTAAACCCGCCTTTAGACGAAAAGTTATCTGGAAAAGGTTGTAAACGTAACCGAGGTCATCGGGATAGATGCAGGTAAGTGACTAAAAACAAATAACATTCTGGGTGGGAGCTACATATGAAGTGATCCGGGGTCTTCGGAAGCCAGCGCTTTGCGGTCTTCGAGGGGCAACTTCCAATCGCGCGCAGAAACGTGCCCGGCATGGACCCAGGCGATACGCGTGATCAGTGATCCTGCAATCGCCGACCAGGCTGCCCAGCGACGAAACGATTGTGATCTCTTCCCGCCAAACAGACTTGCCGCCCGCAGCGCCATCGGCAGCGGGCCGGAGAGCAGCCCGCCGGTGCGCGTGATCACGCCGCTTGCGCCATGTTTAAGTGGATCGAGATGGTGGTGGGAACGACTTTCAATGCGAATTCC
>Ga0335081_10000399_pt1 | contig 79039 bp, 73 predicted proteins | sample Lox_Sample_35_FD_206713 | JGI IMG/M metagenome (GOLD analysis project Ga0335081, IMG submission 206713) | Soil microbial communities from Loxahatchee National Wildlife Refuge, Florida, United States - Lox_Sample_3.5 | ecosystem: Environmental > Terrestrial > Soil > Wetlands | place: USA... | reverse complement strand
TAGGGGACAAGGTCGTCTTCCTGCGGAAGCTCGTCGCGGGAGGGGCGTCGCGGAGCTACGGGATCGAGGTGGCGAAGCTCGCCGGCCTCCCACCGGAGGTCCTCTCGCGGGCGCGCCAGATCTTGAAGAACCTAGAGACGCTGGAGGTCGACGAGGGTGGGCACGCCGCGCTCGCGCGCGGCGGGCAGCGCCGCCGCGCAAGGGAGGGGGGGGCGCAGCTTGGCCTGTTCGGGGCGATCGACCCGGAACTCGCTCGGCTGCGGGACGAGATCCGCGCGCTCGCGATCGACGAGATGACGCCGCTCGCCGCGCTCCAGGCCCTCTCCGCCTGGAAGCGCCTCCTCGGGTAGCGGCTCGCGGCAGAGCCCCCAGAAATGAACGGAGGGAGCCGGTTTCCCGGCTCCCTCCTGGGAATCGCTCTCTGCGGAGAAAGGCCTACTTCTTGTGGCAGTTCGTGCAAGCCTTCTCGTCCGCCGGGCCCTTCGCCTTCTCCTTGTGGCAGTCGATGCAGAGCTTGTGGGCCTTGTCCTTGTTGAGCTCGATCTTGCCGGGCTTGCCCTCGCCGTGGCAGTTCTTGCAGCCCTGGCTCTGGTGAGCCTTGTGGTTGAAGGTGACGTTGCCCTCCTTCGCGTTCAGCACCACCTCGGTGGGCGGCGGAGCGGCGAAGGCCGCGGTGGCGGCGGTCACGAAGGCGACGGCGAACAGGGCGCTAAGGATCTTCTTCACTGTAATCCCCCTTCCAGGGTTGACTTCCGGTCCGTGCCGGCGGCCCGGGGTTTCTTTTTTGTCGCTCTGCCTGCCGGACGGAATGCCGAAGACAGAGATTCACGGCGGCGGGAGCATCGCGAAAGAGGCCCTGGTGCGCCTTGATCGAGATCACGCGGCGTCGAGAAGTGCGAGAGGCGAGATCGCGAGCGCGGCGGCGCCTTCGACCTCGTGCGGAGGGGCAGCTCGCGCGAGAGAGGGCGAGGCGCCGCATCCAGCTTCCTGCCGGTGCGGGAGCCCCGGGCAGCCGAGCGAGAGCGACTCGACGCTCGCCACCGGAGGCGCGGCTCCCCTTGCGAGTGCACGACGAAAACTGGACTGCGATATCTGCCCAGGTAGGGTCGTGTGGTCCTCATGACCACACGGGCACGGATCGTCCTCCTCCTCGCCATTGCCGCGCTCGCCCCCCTCGGGGCGGCGGCGAGGCAGCCGAAGGCGACCTCCCGCATCGGGAGGGCCGCGAGCGGCCGCACCCCCGCGCGTCCGGCGAAGGCGGCCGCCGGCCCCGCCGCGCTCGAGAAGGCTCGGGCGGACCTCGCCGCCGTGAAGAGAAACCCGGTCAAGCGGCGCTACCGACACAACTGGGAGCGCGCCATCCGCGAGCTCGAGCGGGCCGCGCGCGGGCCCGACACTGGGCCGGCGCTCCTCGATGCCGCGCGCGCCCGCTACGCCCTCTACCGGTTCTCGGCGGTGGAGGCCGACCGCGAGAAGGCGCTCGCGCTCGCCACCCGCGCGAGTGCCGCCGGCGCGCCGGCCGCTGCCGACTTCGCGGCCGCGGTCCGCCGGGAGGCGGGAGACGACGAGCCGCGGGCGAAGGCGACGAAGGGGCCATCCCAGAGGAAGGCCCTCGCGGCGGCGGCCACGCCCGGCCCGGTCGCGGTCCGCGCCGGTCCGCCCGCGGCCGCCCCCGCCGCGCCTGGCCCTGCCGACGAGGAGGAGGAGTCGGCGGACCCGGTGCTGGAGGAGGCCGTGGCGGACGCAGACGGAAAGCCGGCGGCGAGCGCGCCCCCAGGCACGGCCAAGGCGCCGGCCGAGGGGCCGGCGCACGTCTCCGAGGTGCGCGCCTGGTCCAACACGGACTACACGCGGGTCGCGGTCTACCTCTCCCATAACGTGTCCTTCGACAAGCAGGAGCTCGAGGCCGACCGCGACCACCCCCGACGGCTGGCGCTCGACCTCAAGCCCGCGGTCCTCGACGGGCAGGCCCTGCAGAAGCCGGTGGCGGACGCGCTCGTGCACCGCGTCCGAGCGGCCCAGTTCGACCCCGAGACGGTGCGGGTGGTCCTGGACCTGGCCGGGCGCGACGGCTACCAGCTCTTCACCCTCGAGGATCCCCCGCGGCTCATCGTCGACGTGGGCACGAGGGAGGCTCAACGCGAGACCGTGGCCAAGGCCCTCGAGCCCGGCCCGGCGGGCTCCGACGACGAAGGGGAGGGCGAGGGCCACCGTCGGGTGCGGCGCATCATCGTCGACGCCGGGCACGGGGGGCACGACACCGGGGCCATCGGACCGCGCGGCGTGAGGGAGAAGGACGTCACCCTGGCGATGGCGGGCCGCCTCGCCCGCCAGCTGCGCGCGGCGGGGTTCGAGGTCATCCTCACCCGCTCCGACGACCGCTACCTCCGGCTCGAGGAGCGGACCGCCATCGCCAACATGGCCCGCGGCGACCTCTTCGTCTCCCTGCACGCGAACGCCCACCCGCGGCGGGACCGGAACGGCGTCGAGACCTACTTCCTGAACGTCACCGACGATCGCTACGCCCGCCGGCTGGCGGCGCGGGAGAACGGCGCGCTCGAGGGGGAGGAGGGCGGCCGCGGCGTGCAGCGCATCCTCACCGACCTCGACGCGCGGGCGAGCTCGGACGCCTCGCGGCGCCTCGCCCAGATGGTGCAGCGGGAGCTCACCGGCCGGATCCGGCAGACGCAGGGCGAGGTGCGCGACCTGGGGGTGAAGCACGCGCTCTTCTACGTCCTGCTCGGGGCCCGCATGCCGGCGGTGCTCGTCGAGACCGCCTTCATCTCCAACCGCGCCGAGGAGGCCCGCCTGGCCAGCCCCGCCTACCAGCAGATCGTGGCCGAGAGCGTCACCCGCGCCGTGGCCCAGTTCGCCGGGCGGGAGTCGCGGGTGGCGGCGCGCTGACCCGCGCCGCGCGCCCTTTTCCGTCCCCCGGCGATCCGGTAGCCTCGCCGGCCCCGTCGAAGGAGTCTTCCCCCATCCCCGGCGTCGCTGCACTCGTCCGGATATAGGTCCCCGATGCTCGTCCAGGACTCATCGTTCACCAAGCTCCCCAAGGCGGCCCCGTACGAGTACGAGGCGAAGCTCCAGGAGCTCCCGGCCGCGAGCGGAGACGTCCGGGCGGACCACCAGGCACTGCGCCGCTTCGTCGAGCAAGTGCACCGTGCCGGGGGGAGCGGTCACACGGTGGTGCGGCTCCAGAGCGCGGCGATGGACCGGGTGGTGACGACTCTGTGGGAGAAGGCGCTCGCCGCCGCCCGCGAGAAGCACTCGCCCACGCCCGTGTCGCTCATCGCCCTGGGCGGGTACGGGCGCCGCGAGCTCGCGCCCTTCAGCGACGTGGACCTGCTCGTCCTCCACGAGAAGCGGGAGCCGGGCGCCTTCGTCAAGGAGGCGAGCGAGCGCTTCCTCTACTCGCTCTGGGACTTCAAGCTCGAGGTCGGCTACGGGGTGCGCGACATGCGCGGCTGCGAGCAGCTCGCCAACGAGGACCACACCGCCCGCACCGCGCTCCTCGACCTCCGCTACCTCTCCGGCGACCGCACCCTCTTTCGGGACCTGGAGCGCGACCAGCTGCACGGCCTGTCCCAGGCCAAGGTCGACGCCTTCATCGCCGAGAAGATGCGCGAGACGCGGGAGCGCCGCGAGCGCTTCGGCGACTCCCTCTACCTGCTCGAGCCGAACGTGAAGCAGTCCGAGGGCGGCCTGCGCGACCTCGCCAACGGCCTGTGGGCGGCGAGGGCGAAGTTCAAGGTGGCGGGGGTGACCGAGCTCCTCGCCAAGGCGCTCCTGCCCGAACCGGAGGTGGTGGAGCTCCGGCGGGCGCGGGACTTCGTGTGGCGGGTGCGCAACCAGCTTCACTACGCCACCGGGCGCAAGACCGATCAGCTCACCTTCGACCTGCAGCCCCAGCTCGCCGCCTTCATGGGGTACGGGGAGGGGGATCGGTCGGTGGAAGAGTTCATGCGCCACTACTACCTGGCGGCCAAGACCATCACCGTCGCCTCCGACGCCATTGTCGACCGCTGCCTCGAGCCCGCCCGCGGCAAGCCCTGGCGGCGGGCCGACGCGCCCGCCTCCCGCACCGGCGCCGAGAACGGCAGCGGCCCGAGCCCGGACGCCCGACCGCTGCCGGGCGGCGAGTTCAAGGTGTTCCGAGGGCGGCTCACCGTGGCTGCCCGTGAGGTGCTCCACAAGTCCCCGGCCGCGCTGGTGCGCCTCTTCGCCACCGCCGATCGCGAGGGGCTCGACCTCTATCCGTACGCGCGCGACATGGCGGCGCAGGCGGCCAACGAGCTCCCGGCCGAGGCGGCGAGCGACCCGGAGCTGAACCACGAGCTGCTCGCCATGTTCACGAGGCCCGGGACCCGCGGGCGCTTCCTCACCCTCATGCACGACCTGGGGACGCTGGAGCGGGTGCTTCCCGAGTTCGCCCGGGTGAAGGCCCGACGCCAGATCGACCTCTACCACGTCTACACCGTCGACGTGCACAGCCTCTTCGCCACCCGCCGCCTCTTCGCGCTCCGCAACCGGGACCTGCAGGTGGACGGGCTCACCGACCTCATGGCGGGGCTCGAGCGCCCGCTCGGCCTCTTCCTCGGCATCCTCTTCCACGACATCGGCAAGGGGTCCGGGAAGGACCACTCGCAGCGGGGGGCGGAGATCGCCGCCGCCGCTTGCGGCCGCATGGGGATCGACCCGGCCGACGCCGCCGACGTGGAGTGGCTGGTGCTGAAGCACCTGCGCATGGCCAACCTGGCGCAGCGTCGCGACCTCTCCGACCCGAACCTCATCCACGCCTTCGCCGAGGAGGTCGGCACCCTCGACCGGCTCGACAAGCTCTACCTCCTCACCTACGCGGACATCGCCACCGTCGGGCCGCGCACCTGGACCGAGTGGAAGGGCAGGCTCCTCAAGGAGCTCTACGAGAAGACCCGGGCGCTCCTCGAGGCGGGGGCAGAGCGGACCCGGCCCATCCCCGGCACCCACGAGGCCCAGGGGCGGGCGGCGGTGGCGGAGGCGCTCGCGGCGAGGAACGTGCCCCCGGACGAGCGCGACCGCTTCATCGCCGCCATGACGGCCCGCTACTTCCTCACCGAGCCCCCCTCCCTCGCGCCGCGCCACCTGCGCCTGCTCAAGCTCGGCCGGCGCCACTCGGTGGCGTCGGTCGTCCGCCACCGTCCCCCGCTCGGGTTCTCGGACCTGGCCCTCACCGCGCCCGACCGCCCCGGCCTCCTGGCACTCATCGCCGGCGTGCTCGCCTCCCACAAGATCGACATCCAGCACGCCGAGGTGTTCTCGACACCCAACGACGAGCCGGCGCTGGGATGGCTCGCGGGGAGGGCGCTCGACCTTTTCGAGCTGCGGGGCCCCGAGGGCGGTGCGCTCGAGCCGGTGCGCTGGCACGCGGCGCGCGCCGACCTGCAGCGGGTCTTGGAGGGGGAGGTTGCCCTCGAGGACCTGATGGCCCGGCGCCTCAAGGCGTCGCCGCTCCCGCAACGCCCCCTGCCGCGCCTCGCCACCCGGGTCGTCATCGACAACAACAGCGCCCGGGACCACAGCGTCATCGACGTCTTCACCGCCGACCGGGTCGGCCTGCTCCACACGCTCTCCCGGACCTTCTTCGACCTTGGGCTCTCGGTCGACCTCGCTCGCATCACCACCGAGGGGCACCGGGCCGCCGACGCCTTCTACGTCCGCAACGCCAGCGGGGGGCGCATCGAGGGGAGCGAGGTGCAGCGGGTGGAGGAGGCGGTCACCCAGGCGCTGACGCGGAATTGACCGATCGTCGACCGCTGGTAACCTCGCCGGCGGATGAAGCCTCTCTCGCCGCGAGCGCCGCGCAGCCCGCCGCAGCGCATCCTGCTCGTCGAAGACGAGCCGGCGCTGGCGGAGATCCTGGAGGCCTTCCTCAAGGCGCACGGACGTTTCGAGGTGGTGCTGGCCCGGGACGAAGCCGACGCGCTCGCCAAGGCACACAAGAGCCCGCCGGACGTGGCCGTCCTCGATCTCGAGGTGCGCGACCTCGACGGCGCCGGGCTCCTCGAGAAGCTGCGGGCCGGGGACGCGCTCCTGCCCGCGCTCGCCTGCGCCGGGCGCGACGCGTCCGAGCCGGCGCCGGGCTTCGACGCCCTGTTCCTGAAGCCACTCGACCTCACCTCGGTGCTTGCGCAGGTGGAGCGCCTGCTCGAGGATCGCGGGCGCCGGGGACGGCGATGACGGCGCCCATCTGGAGCATCGATGCGGAGCATCCGCAGCCTCGGGTCATCGAGAAGGCGGTGAGCGTGCTCGCCTCGGGAGGGCTGCTGGCCTTCCCCACCGACACCTACTACGCCATCGGTTGCGACCTCTTCGACAAGCGGGCCATCGAGCGAATCTACCAGCTCAAGCAGCTTCCCGAGACCCACGAACTCTCCTTCCTGTGCTCCGACCTCTCCGAGGTGGCGCGCTACGCCATGCTCGACAACGCCGCTTTCCGCGTGCTGCGGCGGAAGACGCCCGGGCCCTTCACCTTCGTCCTCCCCGCCACCCGGCTCGTCCCGGACCTGGCGCTCCGCCGACAGAAGACGGTGGGCATCCGCCTCTCGGGGAGCCCGGTGGCGCTCGAGATCGTGCGAAAGCTGGCACACCCGGTCGTGTCCACCTCGGCGGCCACGCCCGACGGCGAAGTGCTCATCGACGCCCGAGACGTCCGCGACCGGCTCGGGCACGGCCTCGACCTCGTCCTCGACGGCGGTTACCAGCCGAACGAGCCGTCGAGCGTGGTGGACCTCACCGGACCCGAGCCCAAGGTGGTGCGCGTTGGCAAGGGAGACACCTCCGACCTCTGAGGCGGCAGGCCCCCCCGAGGGGCCGCTCGCCTTCGCCCTCGACCTCTTGCTCACCCACCTGCGGGTCGAGAAGGGGCTCGCGGCGAACTCGGTGGAGGCCTATGCCCGCGACGTGCGCCGCTACCTCGCTCACCTCACCGCCCGGGGGCGCAAGGACTGGGGCTCGGTGACCCGCGGCGACGTTCAGGAGCACCTCGCCCACCTCCTCGAGCTCGGGATCTCCGCCCGCAGCCAGGCCCGGGCGCTCTCCGCCATCCGCGGGCTCCACCGGCTCCTGCTCGCCGAACGGCTCGCGGCCGAGGACGCGACCGACGAGGTGGACGCGCCCCGCGGCTCCCGCCGACTTCCCCAGCTCCTCTCCCGCTCCGAGGTGGAGAGCCTCCTCGCCGCTCCGGCGCGGCTCCGGACCGCCGCCGGCGTGCGCGACCGGGCGATGCTGGAGCTCCTCTACGCCACCGGGCTCCGGGTCTCGGAGCTCGTCTCGCTCGACGTGAACCAGGTGGACCTGGAATCGCGGGTGCTGCTGGCGCGCGGGAAGGGGGGCAAGGAGCGGCTCGTGCCGGTGGGCGCGGTCGCGGCACGCGCGCTCCGCCATTACCTGGGCGGGGCGCGCAGCACGCTCCTCGGGCGGCGCAAGAGCCGCGACCTCTTCGTCACCCCCCGCGGCGGCCGCATGTCCCGCCAGGGGTTCTTCAAGCTCCTGCGGCGCTACGCGCGCGCCGCCGGCATCGCCCGCCCCATCTCGCCGCACAAGCTGCGCCACAGCTTCGCCACCCACCTGCTCGAGGGAGGCGCCGACCTGCGCGCTGTCCAGGCCATGCTGGGGCACGCCGACGTGACGACGACGGAGATCTACACCCACGTGGACCGCAGCCAGGCGCGCAGGCTGCACGCGCGCCACCACCCGCGGGCGTGAGGGGCCTTGGGGCGCGGTCAGCGGTTCGCCGCCCGCGCTCGTTGACCCTTCGAGCGCGCGGTGTTACTCAACCGTCCTTCCTTCCGAGGTTTCCTTTGGATCTCTCCCTTCAGGGCATCCTCCAGCGGCTGCTCCTCTACCTGCCCGTCCTGCTGCTCTCCCTCACGGTGCACGAGTTCGCCCATGGCTGGGTGGCTCGCCGACTCGGGGACGACACGGCGGAGCGGCTCGGCCGCCTCACCCTGAACCCGCTCGCGCACGCGGACCCCATCGGGACCTTCCTCCTTCCGCTGCTGGGAGTTCCGTTCGGGTGGGCCCGCCCGGTCCCGGTGAACCCGGCCCGCTTCCGCCGGGAGATCCGGATGACGACGGGCATGATGTTCACCTCCCTCGCCGGCCCGCTCGCCAACGTCGGGATGGCCGTCCTCTCCACCGTGGCGCTCGGCCTCCTCTACCGCTTCGCGCCCGACACCGCCGACCAGGTCCATGGTGTCGTCGCCTTCCTCGAGATCTCCATCCAGATGAACGTAGCGCTCGCGGTCTTCAACATGCTCCCGCTCCCCCCGCTCGACGGGAGCCGCGTCGTCGACGCGCTCCTGCCCTCGAGGCTCCGCCCCCAGTGGGAGGCGTTCTCGCGCTTCGCGCCCTTCCTGCTCCTCGCCATCGTCTTCCTGGGCTGGAGGATCATCGCCGTCCCCATCGGCGCCGGGATCAGCATCCTCGATCGACTCCTGCGCGCCATCGTGTGACCCATGCCCGACCCCAAGCTCCCCATCGTCGTCTCCGGCATGCGCCCCACCGGGCGCCTCCACATCGGCCACCTCCACGGGGCCATCGCCAACTGGCTCAAGCTCCAGGATCAGGCGAGGTGCCATTTCTTCAGTGCCGACTGGCACGCTCTCACCACGAGCTACCACGAGACCGAGAAGCTGAAGCAGGCCGAGCTCGAGATGTTCGTGGACTTCCTCGCTGCCGGAATCGATCCGAAGAGGTCGATCCTCTTCATCCAGAGCCAGGTGAAGGAGCACGCCGAGCTCTACCTGCTCCTCGGCATGATCACGCCGCTCGGGTGGCTCGAGCGCTCCCCCTCCTACAAGGAGATGCGCGAGCAGATCACCGACCGGGACCTCGCCCTCTACGGCTTCCTCGGGTACCCGGTGCTCATGGCCGCCGACATCATCCTCTACAAGGCGACCCACGTGCCGGTGGGGGCGGACCAGGTCACTCACCTCGAGCTCACCCGCGAGATCGCGCGCAAGTTCAACCACCACTACGGCGACGTCTTCCCGGAGCCGAAGCCGCTGCTCACCGAAGCCGCCAAGGTGGTGGGCATCGACGGGCGCAAGATGTCGAAGAGCTACGGGAATGCCATCGAGCTCGGCGAGAGCGCCGAGTCGACCACCAAGAAGATCATGGGGGCGGTCACCGACCCGGCGCGCAAGCGCCGCCAGGACCCCGGCAACCCCGAGGTGTGCGGGATCTTCTACCTGCACCGCATCTACAGCGAGCCGGACACGGTCGCCTGGGTGGACTCGAACTGCCGCAGCGCCGGCATCGGCTGCGTGGACTGCAAGAGGAAGCTGCTCGAGAAGCTCGTGCCCGACCAGGAGCGCCTGCGGGAGCGCCGCGAGTCGCTGCTCGCGCGCCCGGACGACGTCCTCGACGTGGTCCGCGACGGGAACCGGCGCGCGCGGGAAGAGGCCGCTCGCACCATGGAGCAGGTCCGCAAGGCGATGAGCCTCGACCTGAACCTCTAGGCGCGGGGAGGAGGCCGAGGTCGGCGCGGATGACGAGGGACACGACACCTTCCGGCGCCGTCGCGGGCGAGCCCTCGCCCCCGCAGCCGTTCCGCGTGACCCTGCCGCCGGTCCGCGACGGGGAACCGCCCTTCGAGGGACCCCTCGACCTCCTCCTGCACCTCGTGAAGGAGCACGAGGTCGACCTCTTCGACATCCCCATCGCCCGCATCACCGAGGCCTACCTGGGGACGCTCGAGGCGCTGCGAGAGCTCGACATCGACGTGGCGGGGGAGTTCCTCCCCATGGCCGCCCAGCTCATGCTGATGAAGTCGAAGCTCCTTCTCCCCCGCACCGAGGTGGCCGACGACGCCGAGGCCACCGAGGACGAAGGCGATCCCCGCGCCGAGCTGGTGCGACGGCTGCTCGAGTACCAGAAGTACAAGGAGGCCGCCGAGGAGCTCGGGCGCCACGACATCCTCGATCGCGACGTCTTCGCGCGGCGCGCCCGCGCTCCCAAGGTGGCCCAGCCGGAAGGGCCCGACGGCCTGGCGGAGATCTCGGTGTTCAAGCTCATCGAGGCGCTCGACCGGGCGCTCGCCCACGCCTCCCCCGAGGCGGCCCACGAGGTCGCCGGCGACCGCCTCTCCATCACCGACGCCATCAGCCGGGTGGCGGAGATCCTCCGGACGCGGCGGCGCGCCTCCTTCGCGGACCTGCTCGGGGCCGCCGGGGCGGCCGGGCGCACCGCGGTCATCGCCACCTTCCTGGCGGTGCTGGAGATGGCGCGGCTGCGGCTCCTCCGGGTGTTCCAGGAGGCGGCCGGCGAGAGCGGGGCGGGAGGGGAGATCGTGGTGGAGGCGAGCGAGACCCTGGGGAGCGGCTTCTCGGGGCCGGAAGGGGTGGAGGAGTACCGATGACCGAGAACCAGGGGCCCGGGCCCGGCCCGTCGCCGGAGGAGCTGCGGGACCTGCAGTCGGCGGAGGAGGCGAAGGCCGACCCCTCCCTCGACGAGGTGGAGGCCGCCTCCATCGACTTGCCGGAGGCGGGGGCCGAGCGAGACGAGCCCTTCGAGAAGCTCGCCGCCCAGGCGAGGCGCATCTCGGCGGAGCGGGCCCGGGCCATCGTGGAAGCGCTGCTCTTCCTCGCCGAGCGGCCCCTCAGCTGCGAGGAGGTGCGCCAGACGACCGGGCTGGAGCGCGACCGGGTGAAGAAGATCTTCGAGGACCTCGCCGGCCACTACCGCGAGGGGGTTTGCGGCATCGTGCTGCACGAGGTGGCAGGAGGGTGGCAGCTGCGCACCGCGCCGGACACTGCTGAGTTCGCGCGCCGCTTCCTCCGGGTCAAGCCGCAGCGGCTCACCCGGGCGGCCTTGGAGACGCTCGCCATCGTCGCCTATCGCCAGCCGGTGACGAGGCCGGAGATCGAGGAGGTGAGGGGAGTCGACTCGGGCGCGGTGGTGAAGGCCCTCCTCGAGCGGCGCCTCATCAAGATCCTGGGCAAGAAGGAGGAGCCGGGGCGCCCCATTCTCTACGGCACCACCCGCGAGTTCCTGGAGTTCTTCGCCCTGAAGGATCTGGCCTCGCTTCCGACCCTGCGCGAGTTCCACGAGCTGAGCGAGGAGCACCGCGAGATCGTCGAGAAGGAGACGCCGGCGCCGGCGGCGCCGCAGCTGGAGGGGCTCGTGGCCGAGCTCGCCGATCCGAACCTGCGCGCCGCGCTCGAGCAGAAGCGCGAGGAGGGGGACGCCGCGCTCGAGGAGCTGGAGCAGGCGATGGAGCGCGCCGAGGAGCGCAGCCAGGCGGCTACCTCGGCTCTCGAGCAGGAGCGGCCCGAGCCCGAGCCGGACCCGGCCGCCGGCTCCGGCGGGGCCGGGTGAAGGAGCGGCTCCAGAAGTTCCTCGCCGCCGCGGGGGTGGCTTCCCGGCGCAAGGCGGAGGAGATGATCGCCGCCGGGCGCGTCTCGGTGAACGGGGCGGTGGTGCAGGCGCAAGGCATCCAGGTCTCTCCCGCCGACCGGGTCACCGTCGACGGGCGCGAGGTCCGAAGGGGAGACAGCCCCCGCTACCTCCTCCTCTACAAGCCGCCCGGCTGCGTCACCACCCTCTCCGATCCGCAGGGGCGGCCCACCGCCCTCGAGTACCTGCGCGGCGTCTCCGAGCGGGTCTTCCCGGTGGGGAGGCTCGACTGGGACGCCGAGGGGGCGCTCCTCTTCACCACGGACGGGGAACTCGCGAACCGCCTCGCCCACCCGCGCTACGGCCACCGGCGCACCTACCTCGTCAAGGTGAAGGGGGACCCCCCGGCGGGGGCCCTGGAGCGAATGGCCTCGGGGGTCCGCCTCGACGACGGGCCGGCCCGCGCGCTCGAAAGCGCCGTCCACGAGCGGGCCGACAAGAACACCTGGATCCGAGTGGTCGTGGGGGAGGGCCGCCGGCACCTGGTGAAGCGACTGTGCGAGTCGGTGGGCCTGAACGTTCTGCGCCTGTTCCGCCCCGAGTTCGGAGGGGTCACGGTAGCCCGTCTGCGGCCGGGGGAGTTCCGCGAGCTCGGGGAGGACGAGGTGGCGCTCCTGCGCCGCTCGGCAGGCCTCGCCCCGGGAGAGGCCCCCGCGCGCCTGCCGGCAGGGGAGCTGCCCAAGGCGGCACGGCGGCACGGCCACGGCGCCCCGGCCCCCCAGCCGGCCCCCCAGCCGGAACGATCCCCCCGGGCGATGCGCGGTCGGGGCGCGAGGAAGCGCCGATGAGGCGCGCCTCTCTCGCCGCCGCCGCTCTGGCGCTCGCCGCTTGCGGGGGCGGTGGCGCCCGGCGCGACCTCGAGTCCGCCGACCCGGAGCGGCGCGCGGCGGCGGTCTCGAGGCTCGGGTTGGCCCGGGACGACGGCGACCTCGCGGTCCTCCTCGTGGCGCAGCAGGATCCGAGCCCGCTTGTCCGCAAGGCGGCGGCCGGCGCCTTCACCACCCGGGGCGGCAGCCGCGCCATCGAGGGCCTGTCGCGGCTCTTGCTCGACGCCGACCCGGAGGTGGTGGCGGTCGCCGCTCGGGGGCTCGGAGCCATCTCGTCCGCTTCGCCCGGAGCCGACGCCCGCGCCACCGCCGGGCTGCAGCAGCAGGCCGCCCAGGCGCTCGCAGCGGCGTACGGCCGGGCCGACAGCGGCGGGAGGGCCGAGATCGCCATGGCGCTCGCCGCGGTGGGGGCCTCCCTCAGGGAGGCGATCGAGGCCGAGGCGCGCCAGTTCTGGGAACGAAACACCCGCAGCCTCGCCGGCAAGTCCGGCTCGGAGCGTGCCGGCGCCGCCGAGGAGATCGGCCGCAGCGGCCGGGCCGAGGCAGTGAAGCTCCTCCTCCCGCTCGCCGACTCGAAAGCGCGCGACTCCCGACTCGCCGCCGCCGCCGCCCGGGGGCTGGGGTGGGCGGGCGATCGCTCCGGGCGGGAGAGGCTCGAGGACGCGCTCCTCCAGGGGGATGCCTCGCTCGCCGAGGCCGCCGCGGCCGCGCTCGCGGCCCTCGGGGACCCGGCGGCCGCCGAGGCCCTGGCCGAGGCGGGGGCGACGGGCCCGTCGCGCGTGGCGCTCGCCTGCGTGAACGCCCTCCTCGCGCTTCCACGGGCACCCGAGGTGGGCGTGGCCCTGTGCGAGATCACGGTCCGGACGCTCGATCCCCAGGTGGCCGCGCTCGCCGGCAGGGGCGCGCGCGCAGCGGGCGGCGACTGCCCGGAGCGGCCGCTCGCGACTCGCATCGGCCGGCGCGGCAACGACGCGCTCGCGGCCCTGGCGGCGCTCGGCGCGCTCGGGCTCCCCCCCGATCGGCTGGAGGCGCCCGCCGACCGCGCTCTCGCGCTCCTGCAGGCGCCCGGGGACGGCGCGGTGCGGGCCGCCGCGGCCCGGGCGCTCGGCCTCGCCGGCTACGCGCGCGCGGTCCCTGTCCTGGAGCGGCGCGCACAGGCGCTCCAGGAGCGGATCGGCGAGGCGCGCCAGCCCTGGGTGAGCGGCCCGCTGGCCTCGGGGCCGGCGCCCGGGTTCGAGAAGGGGCCGCCGGCGGCGGAGGAGGTCGCGCTGCGACCCCCGCCCGATCGGGGGAAGGGGGACGGTGCGATCGCGACGCCGAGATGGGTCGATCCGCTCGACCCGGGCGACGCCGAGGAGATGGCGGCCGTCGCCGTCGCGCTCGCCCGCCTGAAGGCCGATAAGGCGCCGGCCCTGGCCGCAGGGCTCCTCGCCGACCCGGACGGCCGCATTCGCGCCGGCGCCGCGGAGGCGGTGGGCCTTTGCGGGGACGAGGCGGCGCGGGCGCGGATGGCGTCGCTCGTCGCCGACCCTTCGCCGGGGGTCCGCAGGGCGGCGGTCGCCGCGCTCGGGCGGCAGGGGGCGAAGGGGGTGCCGGCGCTCGCGAGGGCGCTCGCGGTCGCGGATCCGGATCCGGAGGAGTGGAGGGAGGCGGTGGCGTACGCGCTCGGGGAGACGGGGGCTGCCGAGGCGGTGCCGCCCCTCTCCACTCTCCTCGAGGGGGCGGCCGCTCCCAGTGCCGGAGCGGCGCTCGGCCGGCTCGGCACCCGCGAGGCGGCGGTGCCGCTACTCTCCCTCCTCGAGCGCCGCCAGGCCGTCGGAAGGGCCGAGGCCATCGAGGCGCTCGCGCTCTGCGCCACGCCGGAGGCCGGCAAGGCGCTGCAGGCCGAGCTGACGAGCGATCGCCCGTCCGTGCGGGTCGCCGCGGCGCGCGCGGTCGGGCGGCTCCACTTCGAGCCCGCCTCGGCCTGGCTCGAGGCGCTGCGGGCCGACTACTACGCGGACGTGCGGCGCGCGGCCGTGGAGGCGCTCGCCCGGCTCCCTTCCCGGGGGCCGGGGAGGGAGCGGTAGCAGGCGCCGGCGCTCCCTAGGCCGCCTGCCGGGGAGGCTCGGCCGGCGTGGTCGGCATGGGCGAGGCCGCGCTCGCCTGCCCGAAACGGGTGCGCAGGACCGCGCCGAAGACGAGGAGCCAGGCGGAGACCATCGCCATCGGGCCCACCACCGGGACCTCGCTCACCACCACCACCAGGGCGGTGCCGAGAGCGAGTTGCAGGACCGCCTTGGCGGAGGCCACCGGAAAGGCTCGGCCGACGTAGAGCGCGAGGGCGCTGTACCCCACGATGGCGGCCACCAGGATCGCGACCACCTGGACCGCGATGAGCGGGATGCCGACCACGGTGACGACGAGGAGCACCGTCAGGACGGGCATGGCGAGGGTCCCGAGCAGGCCGGCGAGCAGGACCTTGAGCGGCTGCTTGCCGATGGCGGAGGTCACCCCCTCGAGCCGCTGCGGTGCGAAGACCCAGACGAGGAGCGCCAGGGCGAAGAAGACCGCGAACTTGGCGAGCGCGTGCGCGATCCGGAGGAGAGGGGAGAGGGCGCCCTTCGACCCGCTCGTCCCGGCGAGGCCCACGAGCGAGGAGAGGCCGGGCACGCTCACCGAGACCTGCTCCCCGTCCACGCTTCCGCCCGGGTCGATCACCACCTCGCCACCCACGCTCACCACGTCCTTCGACACGCGGGCTCCCGGCGCCACGTGAACGTTGCCGCCCACGGCGACGGCCTCTTGCTCGACGGTCGCTCCGGGCTCGAGTTCCACGGAGCCGAGCACCGCGGTCACCTGGCGAGCCGACGAGCCCGGCGACAGCCGCACGTTCCCGTGGATGGCGACCACGTCGCGCAGCCTCTCCCCGGGGCCGACGGTGACGTTCCCCGCGTGCACCCGGTCCTTCCGCCTCGGGCCCACCGCGGCGCGCACGTCGGCGCTCGCCTCCTCCGCCGCCTGGCGCGCCTCCTCGGCCGCCTCGCGGGCGTCCTCCTTCATCTGGGCGATCTCCTCCTTCGACGGCAGGGAGCCCTCGACCGAGGGGAGCCGGAACACGTAGTGGCGCTTGCCGCCGCGGACGACGACGCCCGGCCCGGAGGCCCGCGAGACCGTCACCACCGACCCCTCCCGGGCAGCCGCCAGACCCTCCTGCGAGAGGACCGCCCGGAGCGCCTCCTCGGCCGGCGCGCCGTGGAAGTGGGCGGTCACCGCTCCGCGCAGGCCGGGCGGCAGGACGATGGACCAGCCCCCGGCGTCGGCGATCTTCTGGAGCGCCTTGTCGACGGGGGTGTCGGTGAAGTCGGCCGAGACCCTCTTCCCGCCGGGAGGGTCGAATCCGGACAGGACCGGCACGTCCGCCACCGGCTCCGCGCGCGGGGCCACGCTCACCGCGTCGCCGCGGCGGCTGGCGGAGAGCGAGGTGCCGGAGAGTACCGCCTGGAGCGCGGCCTCGACCGGCACGTCCTTCAGGTGCAGGACGAGGGTCTCGTCTCCCACCTTCCCGGTGTTCGCGACCAGGTTCCAGCCGGCGGCGTCCGCGATCTTCTGGAGCGCCTCGTCCACCCTGACCTTGCGGTCGATCGACACCCTCTTGCCCGACGGGGTGGAGGGCCAGTCGCCCTGCAGGACTCCCGTCCCCTCGCTCTCGGGCGCTCGGGAAGAGTGCGGCCCCGGGGAAGCAGCGGGCGCAGCGGGGGTGGCGGCGAGGAGCAGGGCGACGGCGAGGCCGAGCATGGCTTCCCTCTAGGCGCGCTGGGCGCGGGCGGGGACGAGACGCGAGAGGCCGAGGAGGAGCGGCAGGCCGAGCGCGGCGCAGCCGAGCACGATCTCGGCGCGCAGGGCGCCCAGGAGGGGCGAGAGCACCTGCCGCGAGATGCGGGCCGCCTCGACTCCCTGGACGAGAGAGGCGGAGGCCTCAGAGAGCGCCGGGGCCCAGGCGGCCTGACCCGCGAGCGCAACGGTCGCGGCCAGCGCCGCCGCCACCGCGCCGAGGACGCCGAGCGCCACGCGACGCTCTCGCCTCGCCGACCGCTCGCGCAGGTCGATAAGCGCCAGCACGCCGGCTGTGAAATCGGGAGGAGGCTCGGCGGCCGGCAAGAGCGACAGGGCGTCCTCGAGTGCCTGGAAGGAGGAGACGAGGGCCTGGCACCCCGCGCAGGAGGCGAGGTGGTCGCTCACCCCCGAGCGTTCCTCCCCAGGCAAGGCGCCCTCGAGGAGCCGCTGGGCCTCTTCCTCGCTCAGGTGGCGCGTCGTCACGAGTGGACCTCCTTGCCCTCGAGGAACTGCCGCAGCTTCGACCGCGCCCGGTGGAGCCAGGTCATCACCGTCCCCATGGGCACGCCCATCACCTGGGCGATCTCCTTGTAGGACAGTTGCTCGACGTGGAAAAGGTGCACCACCTCGCGGTAGTTGGCGGGGAGCGCCGCCACCGCCTCCCCGAGCGCCTCGCGCGCCTGGGCCTTCTCGAGCCGATCGTCGCCCCGCTCGGCCTCGGGGTCGAGCAGGTCCGGAGGGGAGCCACCCTCGGGATCGGCGTCGAGCTCCACCCGCGCGCGCGCCGGCAGCCGGCGGCGCAGGAGGTCGAGGCAGTGGTTCCTCGCGATCCGGAGCACCCATGGCGCGAAAGGCTGCGAGAGGTCGAAGGAGTCGAGCGCAGCGTAGGCCCTTGCGAAGGCCTCCTGGGCAGCGTCGCGGGCCTCCTCCCGGTCGGAGAGAATCCGGAGGCAAAGGCCGTAGACCGCCCTCTTGTGCTCCTCGACGAGTTGGGAAAAAGCCTCCCGGTGACCCTGCGCTGCCGAGCGGGCGAGCCTCGCCTCGCTTGAGAGGGGCACGGAGACCTCTTCCTCGTTCCACAGCGGCCAGGAGACGCGCGACCCTATCCCGGCGAGAGCGGGAGCCGCAATCATGCCCGTCCTACGGCGCGGGCAAGCTCCTATTTCGCCCCTGGGTTTCCTGGCCGCCGACCCTCGGGGGGAGATCGGGGCCCGAGCGCGCCGTAAGCGGCTGATCTTCCAAGCTTCCAGCGCCGGAGCGGAATGGAGCGCGCTTGACGCCGGGCGGCCGCGAGCACTACATGAGACGCAGCGTGGCGACCCGCGGCGTCATCGAGCTCGACGGCGGCGCCGGGGAAGGCGGCGGCCAGATCCTCCGGACCGCCCTCGCGCTCTCGGCCGTGACGGGCCGCGGCTTCGCGGTCGAACGCGTGCGAGCGAACCGGCTGAAACCCGGCTTGCGCCCCCAGCACCGAGAGGCCGCCCTCGCCATGGCCCGGCTGTGCCAGGCGGAGGTGGCGGGGGCAGAGATCGGCTCGACCCGCCTCGAGTTCCTGCCTGCCCGCCGTCCGGCCGCGGGGGAGTGGAGCTTCGACATCGGCACGGCCGGCTCCGCTCCGCTCCTCCTCCAGACCCTCTGCTGGCCGCTCGCCGTAGCCGGCGGCGACAGCCAGCTCACGCTGCGCGGGGGGACCCACCAGGACCACAGCCCATCCTTCCACTACCTGGCGCTCGTCTGGGCGCCGGCGCTCGCGCGCCTGGGCTTCCCGGTGGATCTCTCGCTCCAGGCCGCCGGCTTCTACCCCGAGGGCGGCGGCGAGTTCACCGCCGTGGTCCGCCCGGCCCACCCCATGCCTCCCTTCGACCTCCGCCACCGGGGAACGCTGCTCGAGACCGAGGTGTTCTCGCTCGTCGCGGGCGTCGACCTCTCCGTCGCCGAGAGACAGGCGGAGCGGGCCTCGCGGCGGCTGAGGGAGATGGGAGTAGCCGCCGAGGCGCGCTGCGTCCCGGTGCCCGCCCGCCTCTCCCGGGGCAGCCACCTCCTCATCATCGCTACCTTCGAGCGCACGCGCTCCGGGCACGGGGCGGTCTCCGCCCAGGGCCGCCACCCCGAGGCCATCGCCGACGCCGCGCTCGACAGTCTCTCCGCGTTCCTCGCCGGGCGCTCGGCGGTGGATCGGCACCTGGGGGACCAGCTCCTCGTTCCGGCCGCCCTGCTCGCCGCCGGCCTCGTCACCCCGCCCCCGGGTGTCGTGCCCGTCACCCGCTTCACGGTGTGCGAGGTGACGAAGCACCTCACCACCAACGCCGACGTGGTGCGCCACTTCCTCCCGGTTCAGATCGAGATCGGCGGGCGCGAGGGCGAGGAAGGGGAGGTCCAGGTGCGCCCGGCGAACGCCGAGGCGCCCGTGGTCCCGCTCCGCTCCTAGGCGGTCCCTGGGCCCTCGGCGTCGAGGGCGGGGGCGTTCGCCACCAGGGCGCGCAGGCGCGAGGCGTCGAAGGGCTTCTCCAGGCGCTCGTTCGGGACGTTGTCGAGGAAGTCGCTCGCCGCCTCGGTGTAGGCGCCAGCGGTGATGAAGGCGACGCGCGCCGCCGCCTCCGGGTCCTCCTCCACGAGCCGGCGGTAGAGATCCATCCCGCTCGTCCCCGGCATGTGCAGGTCGCAGAGGATGACGTGGAATCTGGGCCCGTGGGCGAGCAGCGCGAGCGCCGCCGCGGCCTCGGTGCACTTCACCACCTCGTTCCCCTGCAGCAGCCGCTTCACGGCCTGGCCCACGATCGGGTCGTCGTCGATCACCAGGACCCGGCGGCCCGCCGGCGCGGCGGACGACGCGGCCGGGGCGGCGGGGGCAACCTCCCGGGGGCCGGGAGCGGCTTGGGGGAGGAGCACCCGGGCGCGGGTGCCCTGGCCCTCCTGGCTCTCGAGCGCCAGCTCCCCCCCGAGCGAGGTGACGACCGACTTCGCGATGGCGAGGCCGAGGCCGGTCGCGGTGCCGGGCTTGCGAGTGGTGAAGAACGGCTCGGGAGCCCGCGCCAGCACCTCCGGGCTCATCCCCACCCCGTTGTCGGACACCTCGATCCGGACGCGCCCGCCCGGCGCCGGCGCCACGGCCACCCGGATCTCGTTTCGCTGCGGGTCGTCCCGGGAGAAGGACTGGCAGGCGTTGAGGAGGAGGTGGACGAGCGCCTTTCCGAGGCGCCCCTCGTTGGCGAAGACGGGCGGACAGGGCTCGAAGTCGCGCACCAGGCGCGCGCGTTGCGCCAGGTCCCCGCCCAGGACGTTCAAGGCGGACTCGACCACGCGGTCGAGCTCGAGGATCTTCCGCCGCTCGTCGTCCGCGCGCGCGTACATCCGCAGGTCGCGCACGATGGAGCGGACCCGCTCCGCTCCCTGGCGCGCCTCCTCGAGCGCCTCGACGGCTTGGCCGAGCTCGGCCTCCTCCATGGAGGAGCCGCGCGCCCGGCAGCTCTCGACCACGGAAGCCACCTGCTCCTGCGCGTACCCGAGGTTGGCGATGACGTAGGAGAGCGGGTTGTTGACCTCGTGAGCCACCCCGGCCGCGAGCGTGCCCACCGAGGCGAGCCGCTCCGACTGGAGGAGGCGGGCTTCCATTTCCCGGCGATCACTCACGTCGACGGTGATGCCGTCGACGACGCGGTGGCCCGAGGCGTCGGAGCCCGGCCACCCGCTCACCGCCACCCACACCGTCGTTCCGTCGCGCCGCCTCAGCCCGATCTCGGCGCGAGCCGGGCCGCCCGCCTGGCCGAGTTGCCCGAGCGCTCCGCCCTCCGGCCCTTCGGCGTCGAGGGAGGCCTTGGAGGCGAGGAGCGCGTCTCGGTCCGGCCACCCCAGGGTCCGGGCGAAGACGTCGTTGCAGTCGAGCACCTCCCTCTCCGGCGTGATCCGGAAGGTCCCCGCCAACTCCTGGCGCGGCAGGTCGCGGAACGGCTGGTCGCTCACGGCTCTCAGTCTCTCCGGATCTCGGGCGCCCGCAAGGCGCGGGCGCCCGCGTGTGAGCCACGGCAGGGAAGGGTGCCGAAAGCCGCGGCGAGATGCAATGCGGCTCGGAACGAGGAAGCGCCCCTCCTGCCGGCTCCGGGGGCGCGTCCGCCGTGGCCAACCGGACGCGCATGGTATATCCGGGGAGCGTGCGCGCCCTCGCCCTGGTCGCCTGCCTTGCCTGTGCTTCTCCCGCGACCGCGGTGAAGTCGCCCGCCCCGGCGCCCGCGCCTGCCCCCCGGCCCGAAGAGGAGGCCCGGGCGGCCCTCACCCGCTTCGCCTCGTCGCTCCGGGCGGCGCGCTGGCCCGAGGCCTACCTGCTCCTGTCGGCGCGCTGGCGGGCCCGATCGAGCCCGGACCGGCTCGCCAACGACTTCCGGGAGTCCGGACCGGTGGGGACGCGCGCTCTCGACCGGGTCGAGACCCTGCTCGCGCTCGGCGCACCGATCCAGGTGAGGGGGCGCAGCGCCGTCCTGCTCGTGGGAGAGGGGCGGCAGGCGTCGCTGGTCCTCGAGGAGGGGCAGTGGCGCGTGGAGGCGCTCGAGTGAGCCCGCGCGGCCGTCGCCGTCCCGCTCATTGACCGACGGCGGTGGCCCGGCTATGAAGCCCGCTCTATGGCACTGACGCAGGATGGCGCGCTCGCTGCGCTTCGCAAGGTAATGGACCCGGAGCTCCGGCGCGACATCGTGAGCCTTGGAATGGCGAAGGAGGTCACGGTCGACGGAAGCCGGGTGTCGGTCGAGGTGGAACTCACCACGCCGGCCTGTCCGCTGCGCGACACCATCGCCAAGGACGTGGAGGCGGCGCTGAAGGGCGCCGGGGCCTCCTCGGTCGAGCTCAAATTCAGCGCGCGCGTCCGGAGCGCGCCCGGGGCTACCCAGTCCCAGCTCACCCCGGGGGTGAAGAACATCGTCCTCGTCGGGGCGGGCAAGGGAGGAGTGGGGAAGTCGACCGTCACCATCAACCTGGCCCTGTCGCTCGCCAAGATGGGGGCGGCGGTCGGGGTGCTCGACGCCGACATCTACGGGCCCTCCCTCCCCATCCTCACCGGGGTGGAGGAGAAGCCCTCGTCGAAGGACGGCAAGCGCCTCGAGCCCATCGAGGCCCACGGCCTGAAGCTCATGTCCATCGGCTTCCTGGTGGACCCCGACCAGGCCATGATCTGGCGCGGGCCCATGGTGACCGGCGCGCTCCTGCAGCTCATGCGCGACGTGAACTGGGGAGAGCTCGACTACCTGCTCCTCGATCTCCCGCCCGGCACCGGCGACGTGCCGCTCACCCTCGCGCAAAACGTCCGCGCCGCCGGGGTGGTGCTCGTCTCCACCCCGCAGGACGTGGCGCTCGCCGACGTCATCCGCGCGAAGCTCATGTTCGACAAGGTCGGCATCCCCGTCCTCGGGATCGTCGAGAACATGTCGAGCTTCGTGTGCCCGCACTGCCGCAAGGAGACGAACATCTTCGACCACGGCGGCGCCCGGGCCGCCGCCGACCGCATGGGGATGCGCTTCCTCGGGGAGATCCCGCTCGACCTCGCCGTGCGCGAGGGCGGCGACCGGGGCATGCCGGTCGTGGAGGGGCTTCCGGACGGGCCGCAGGCGAGCGCCTTCCGCCACGTCGCCCAGGAGGTCGCCGGCGCGGTGAGCGTCCAGGTCATGAAGGCGCCCAGACTCCCGGTCATCGGAGCGCAGCCCAGGGCCTAGGGGCCGCCCCGACCGGGCCAGCGGGTCCGGACTGACGCGACCGGGTCCCGTTGCGGTAGTCTCTGCCGATGGCCGACCCCGCCTATCCGTTCGACGAGCCTCCGCCCGACGTGCCGGGACAGCCGGTCGGGAGCGGGACCGTCGGCTTCCTCGCCGACGTGGTGCGCAAGACCGTCCTCACCGGAATGGGGGCTCTGTTCCTCACAGAGGAGGGGGCGCGCAAGCTCGCGCGGGAGTGGAAGCTCCCGAAGGAGCTCGCCGGCTTCCTGGTGCAGCAGGCCCACGGGGCGAAGGACGAGGTGCTGCGCGTGGTGGGGCAGGAGATCCGGCGCTTCTTCGAGTCGGAGACGTTCCGGCGCGAGCTCTTGAAGCTCCTCGACGGGATGACCGTCGAGGTCCGCTCGGAGATCCGGTTGAAGGAGGGGCCGGCCGGCCGAAGGCGGACCCGGGTGCGGGTGAAGCGCACCCCCGCGAAGGCGGAGGAGGGCCCGCCAGACCCTGCCGGGCCCGATGCCCCCGAGGGGGCGAAGCCGCAGTGAGAGCCTTCGCGAGCGTGCTCCTCGTCGTGGGCCTCGCGTCCGTGGGGCTCTTCGCCCTGAAGGGCGTCCCCCGCGACGTCACCTTGGTGTACGGGGTCCCGGACGTGGGAGACTCGGCGGCCCTGGAGGTCGACATCCGTCGCGGCGAGTCCACCGTGCGACGCGCCGAGTTCCGGTTTCACGGTCCGGCTCCGGCGCAGGTCCGCCACGAGGTCCGACTGTCCGATGGGGACTACACCCTGGCGCTGCGCCTCACCGGCGCCGCCGGCGCTCCCCAGATATTCGAGCGGTCCCTCACGGTCTCCGAGGGCGGACCCATCGTCGTTCCGCTGGGCGAGACCGGAGGGCCTCATTGACAACGGAGTCGGGGGCGCCATATCACCTGGCTCCCGGGGGAGGGTCCATGGCGATCGAGCGCATCGCGGTCATCGGCGCGGGGCAGATGGGCACCGGCATCGCCCAGGTGGCGGCGCAGTCCGGCCGGAAGGTCACCCTCGTCGACGCGGTGCCAGAGCTCGCCCGCCGAGCCCACCAGAAGCTCGGGGCCGCCCTGCAGAAGCTCGTCGAGAAGGGCAAGCTCTCGGCCGAGGCGCGCCAGGCCACCCTCGACCGCATCCGCCCCGCGGAGTCGGTCGACGACACTGCGGGGGCGGACCTCGCCATCGAGGCGATCGTGGAAAGGGAGGAGCCGAAGCTCGAGCTCTTTCGCAAGCTCGACGAGCTCCTGCCCAAGCACGCCATCCTCGCTTCCAACACGAGCTCCATCTCCATCACCAAGCTCGCCGCCGCCACCAAGCGCCCCGAGCAGTTCATCGGGATGCACTTCATGAACCCGCCGCCGGTGATGCAGCTCATCGAGATCATCCGGGGGCTACAGACGAGCGATGCCACCTGGAAGGCCGTGGCCGAGCTCGCCACCGGCACCTTCGGCAAGACGGTGGTCACCTCCAAGGACGTGCCCGGCTTCATCGTGAACCGAGTACTCATCCCGCTCATCAACGAGGCCTGCTTCGCGCTGCAGGAGGGCCTCGCCACCCCCGAGGACATCGACACGGCGGTGAAGCTGGGGCTGAACCACCCCATGGGCCCGCTCACGCTCGCGGACTTCGTGGGCCTCGACACCTGCCTCTACATCGCCGAGGTGCTCCAGCGGGAGCTCGGCGAGGACAAGTACCGGCCGGCGGCGCTCCTGCGCCAGTACGTGGCGGCGGGGTGGCTGGGCCGGAAGAGCGGTCGAGGGTTCTACCGGTACGAATAGCCGCCCCGAAGCGGAGGCGGCGGGAGGCGACCATGCAGCTCGAGAACATCCTCTGGTCGACCGAGAGCGGCATCGGGGTCGCGACGCTGAACCGCCCCAAGGCGCTCAACGCGCTCAACGCCCAGACCGTGAGGGAGCTCGGCGAGCTCCTCGGCGAGGTGGAGCGCGACTCGGCTCTAAACGCCCTCGTCCTCACCGGCGGCGGGGAGAAGGCCTTCGTCGCCGGCGCGGACATCGCCGAGATGGCGGCGCTCTCCCCCCTCGAGGCCCGCCGCTTCGCCGAGGCAGGCCAGCGCACGCTGGAGAGGCTCGAGGCGCTCTCCATCCCCACCATCGCAGCGGTGAACGGGTTCGCGCTCGGCGGGGGCTGCGAGCTCGCCATGGCCTGCGACCTCATCTACGCGAGCGAGAAGGCCAAGTTCGGCCAGCCCGAGGTGAACCTGGGCATCATCCCCGCCTTCGGCGGCACCCAGCGGCTGCAGCGCCGGGTGGGGTCGGTCCGCGCCATGGAGATGATCCTCACCGGGGACATGGTCGACGCCGCCACCGCGAAGGCCTGGGGCCTGGTCCTGGAGGTGGTGGCGCCGGACAAGCTCCTCGAGCACGCCCGGGGCCAGGCGCGGAAGATCGCCTCGCGCGGGCCGGCGGCCGTGGCCGCCGCGAAGAGGATCCTGCGGGCCACCGCGGCTCCGCGGCTCGGGCCCGGCCAGGAGATGGAGGCAGACGCCTTCGGGATGCTCTTCGGCACCGAGGACGGGCGCGAGGGGTTGCGCGCCTTCGTGGAGAAGCGCCCGGCCCGCTTCCGGGGAGCCTAGGAGGGAGCATGCAGGTCGAGCTGAGCGAGGAGCAGTGCCAGGTGCGGGACCTCTGCCGGCAGTTCGCCGACGAGGAGCTCAAGCCGAACGCGCGCAAGTGGGACGCCGAGCACCACTTCCCGGCCGAGCAGGTCAAGAAGCTCGGGGAGATGGGGCTCATGGGCGTGTCGGTCCCGACCGAGTGGGGCGGGGCCGGCATGGACAACGTCTCCTACGCCGTCGCCATGGAGGAGATCTCCCGCGGGTGCGCCGGCACCGGGGTGATCATGAGTGTCAACAACTCGCTCTACTGCGACCCGGTGCTCAAGTTCGGGACCGACGAGCAGCGCAAGGAGTTCCTCGCTCCCTTCGCGCGCGGCGAGAAGCTCGGCGCCTACGCGCTCACCGAGCCCATGAGCGGCTCGGACGCTGCGGAGATGCGCACCACCGCCACCAAGCGGGGCGCGGAGTACGTCCTCTCCGGCACCAAGAACTTCATCACCAACGGGCCCCAGGCGGACGTCATCCTGCTCTTCGCAATGACCGACCGGACGAAGGGGCACAAGGGCATCAGCGCCTTCCTCGTCCCCACCGACACCAAGGGATTCGTGCGCGGCAAGCCGGACGAGAAGGTGGGCATCCGCGCCTCGGGGACGTGCTCGCTCTTCTTCGAGGAGGCGGCCGTCCCCGACCGCTACCGGCTGGGCGCCGAGGGGGAGGGCTTCAAGATCGCCATGCAGACGCTCGACGGCGGGCGCATCGGCATCGCCTCCCAGGCGCTCGGCATCGCGCGCGCCGCCTACGAGGAGGCGGTCGGCTACGCGCGCGAGCGCAAGGCGTTCGGCCAGCCGATCACCCAGTTCCAGGCCATCCAGTTCATGCTGGCGGACATGGCCACCGAGCTCGACGCCGCGCGGCTGCTGGTGTGGCGGGCCGCCACCCTCAAGGACCAGGGGGTCCGCCACAGCGCCGAGAGCGCGATGGCGAAGCTCTACGCCTCGGAGATGTGCGAGCGGGTGACGAGCAAGGCCCTCCAGGTCCACGGCGGCTACGGCTACGTGAAGGAGTACGACGTCGAGCGCCACTGGCGCGACAGCCGCATCACCGAGATCTACGAGGGCACGAGCGAGATCCAGCGGCTCGTCATCGCCGCGTCGGTGCTGAAGGGATGATCGGCCGGGCGAGAGCCATCCCCCTCGCCGCGGTCCTCTTCGCCCCCTGGCCCTCGGCGCCGGCAGAGCCTCCCCCGCCGCCGGCCGAGGCGCGCGCCGCTGCGCCGGACGCCGGTCCGCCCGAACCCGCCGGCCTGCCCTTCGGTGCCGACTCGGTGCAGACCGTCGCCGAGTCCCACCAGCCCGAGGTGACCTCATGCTACGAGGAGAGGCTCTCCCAAGGGAAGGACGTGCGCGGGGAGGTGGTGGTGGGGTTCGTCATCGGCAAGGACGGCCGGGCCACGCAGGTCCGGGTGAAGAAAAGCACGCTCGGGGACCGGGAGGTGGAGGCCTGCGTCGTGCGCGCCGTGGGCGGCTGGACCTTCCCGAGACCCCCGACCCCGCAGCCGGTGACGATCCCCTTCCGCTTTGACGAGATCGGCCATCGCGCCGCCGCAGCGCCGGAGCCCGCCGGGCGATAGGTCTTCCCGAATCCGCGATGGACTTCACCCCCACAGAGACCCAGCAGGCCGTGGCGGAGCTGGCGCGATCGTTCGCCGAGAAGCGCGCGGCCCCGGCAGCGGCGGAGAACGACCGCCTGGCGCGCTTCCCGGCGGACCTGGTGCGCGAGCTCGGCGCCCTCGGGCTCCTCGCCGTGAACGTGCCTACGGCCTACGGCGGGTCGGAGGCGGGCGCGGTGGCCTACGCGCTCGCTCTCATGGAAATCGCCCGGGCCGACTGCTCGCTGGCGGTGACGATGGCGGTCACCAACATGGTCGGGGAGACCATCGCCCGCTACGGCACCGAGGAGCAGAAGCTCCGCTGCCTGCCGCGCCTCGCCTCGGCGGAGTGGCTCGCCGGCGCCTTCGCGCTCTCCGAGCCCCATTCCGGCAGCGACGCGGGCGCGCTCCGCACCCGCGCCGAGCGTCGCGGGGGCGGGTGGGTGCTGAACGGCGAGAAGCAGTGGATCTCGAGCGGAGACCGGGCCGGGGTGCTCATCGTCTGGGCGCGCACCTCGCCGGAGGAGGGCAGCCGCGGCCTGAGCACCTTCCTGGTCGAGGGCGGCGCTCCCGGCCTCGTCGTCGGCCGCAAGGAAGACAAGATGGGCCTGCGGGCGTCGACGACCGTAGCGCTGTCTCTCGAGGACTGCGAGCTCCCGCCGGACGCGCTCCTGGGGGCGGAGGGGCAGGGGTTCGGAATCGCCCTCTCGGCGCTCGAGGGCGGTCGCATCGGCATCGCCTCCCAGGCGACCGGAGTCATCCGGGCAGCCCTCGAGAGCTCGGTCGGCTACGCCAAGGAGCGCCGCGCCTTCGGCAAGCCCATCGCCGACTTCGAAGCCATCTCCTTCGCCCTCGCCGACATGCGCACCGCCCACGACGCGGCCCGCCTGCTCGCGCTCCGGGCCGCCTCGCTCAAGGAGGCCGGCCGGCCCTTCGGAAGGGAAGCCTCCATGGCAAAGCTCTTCGCGAGCGAGGCCGCCCAGTCGGTGGTCTCGAAAGCGGTGCAGATCCACGGTGGGTACGGCTACGTCGACGCCTTCCCCGTGGAGCGGTACTTCCGGGACGCCCGGGTGCAGACCATTTACGAGGGAACGAGCGAGGTCCAGCGCCTGGTCATCGCCAGGAGCATCCTCGGGGGCGACCGACGCTAGCCTCCCCTCGGGGCCCCGGCGCGCCGCTGCCCGCCGGGCAGGCAGCCGCCCCTCGCCCGAGGTGCAGCGCTCACATCACCCGACGTGAAAGCATCCCTGCGAGCCGCTCCCACCCGCTCGCAGGGTGAACCCCGGAATCCGAGGACAGCACCGCTCCCCACTGTCAACCCTCACGCAGAGCGGAGGGGGCAGGCTCCCCGTTATCCTTGTACCTATAACCTGGGTTGCGAGACGGCGCAGGGCCAATTAGCAAATTCGCTGCATGGAATTGGCGGATCTCACGAGCGGAGACCTCGCCCGCGCAACGGGTCAGACCGTAAGGACCATCCGATTCTACGAGGAGCAGGGGCTGTTGCGCCCGGCCTCGGTGAGCGACGGCGGCCACCGTCGCTACGGCGGAGAGGCCCTCGAGCGGCTCCGGCTCATCCTCGACCTCCGGGAGCTCGGGCTCTCGCTCCAGGACATCGGGGCTCTGCTCGCCTTGCGGGCAGGCTGCCGGAGCGGGGCAGAGTTCGCGAGCCGGCTGCGCGAGGTCATTCCGAGCCACATCGCCCAGGCGCGCCGCCGCATCGACCAGCTGCGGCGGCTCGAGGGGGAGCTGCGCCGGGCCTTGAAGACCCTCGACGTGGTGCCGCAGGAGCCTCCCATGGCGTGCGCCTGCGCGGTCGCGAGCCAGGGAGGGGCACCGCGCATCGTGCGCGTGCTGGCGAAGGACGGGGTCTGTCCTCACGAGCCCGCTGGCGAGGCCGCCATCGTCCGCGGCAAGGACGAGGGCGACTCGGAGCTCGTGTACCGAGGCGCGTGAGTGCCCGGTTTCGAAGTTAACATAATCCATCTTATCGGACGCACGAACACCCGCGCACCCCCCGTTTCCGCGCCGTTCGCTGGGGTGCGGCTTCGATCCCGAGGCCGTCCGCGAGCCCTCCTCGTCGCCCTCTCGACCCTCGCCGCTTCGTGCACGCTCCCGGGTGGAGCTCCGGCGGGCCCGGCCGCGCCCGACGCAGGGCGCGACGGCGGAGCCGCCGAGGGCTCCTCCTTCGACGCCGGCCCGCCTCCGGAGGGCCTCGCGAGCACCGCCACCTCGGCGGTGGCCGCCGCGCCGCTCGCGCTTCCGCCCACGTCGCTCCTCGCCATCGGCCCCTCCGGCGGCTCGCCCCTCGCCTTGGCCGAGGTCTCCTCCGTAGACCCGGAGGCCACCTTCCTCGTCCGTATCCGGGCTCGCCTGCCGGAGGCGCGGCTCGTGCTCCTCGACTCCCAGGACGTGATCGTGGCCTCGCGGGGCGATACCGAGGTGGGCGCGGAGACCGTCTTCCGGCTCGCGCCGACCGAGCCCCTCCGCCCCGGGTCGACCTATCGGCTGCTCCTCGAGGGCCTGGCCGCGCGAGAGCTGCGGGACGCGGACGGAAAGAGCTACGCGCCGCTCGCACTGCGGCTGCGCGCGGCGGGCGAGCCCGCTCCCGCGCCGGCCCGGGGCAAGTCTCACCGCCGGCGGGCGCCGCCAGCGAAGTGAGCCCTTTCCTCGGGGCGGCGCGAGGAGGTCCGCGCGCGAGTGAATCTCCCTTCTGGCTCAGGCGTCTAAGGATAGACTCGGGCCTTCGGGGCCCGCTCCGGCGCAACCGAACGAGGTCTCCCATGAAAACCTTCGCCTTCGCCCTCCTCGTCGCCGCCGCCGGGGCGGGTCTCGCACAGGCGCCCCCGCCCGCCGCGCCGCCGCCTGCGGAAGGCCAGGACGGCTTCCAGACTAGTTGGCCGCGCAGCATCGACCTGGAGAAGGGATCGCTCGAGATCTACCAGCCGCAGATCGAGCGGTACCAGGGAGTGGCCCTCTCCGCCCGCTCCGCCGTCGCCTGGACCCCGAAGGGCCAGGAGCCGATCTTCGGCGTGGTCTGGCTCGACGCCCGGGTCCTCGTCGACAAGGATGCGCGGGACGTCGCCGTCGAGCAGGTCACCGTGAAGAAGGTGCGCTTCCCGAACATCACCCCGGAGAACGAGCAGAAGGCGAAGGCGGTCCTCGAGAGGGAGATCCCGAAGTGGGATCTCCACATCCCGCTTTCCGACATCCAGGCGAGCCTGGCGGAGACCCAGCGGGAGCAGAGGTCTTCCCAGGGTCTCAAGGCCACCCCTCCCAAGATGCTCTTCTCTCAGGAGCCCGCCGTCCTCCTCCTCTACGACGGCGCCCCGATCGAGCGGCCCCTCGACAAGAGCAACCTGAAGCGGGTCGTCAACACGCCCATGTTCGTGGTCCTCGATCCCTCCACCGGGCGCTACTACCTCTCCGGCGGGAAGTTCTGGTACGAGGCCCCGGCCGCCACCGGCCCCTTCGCGGCGGTCCCGGCCCCGTCGCCGGCGGTGAAGGCGTACGTCGACCAGAACCCTCCTCCTGCGCCGCCTGCGGAGGGCGACGCGGCCCAGCAGGCAGCGGAGAAGTCGGTGGAAGATCCGAAGTCGCCCCCCAAGGTGATCGTCGCCACCTCGCCGTCGGAACTCTTCATCTTCGACGGGCCTCCCAGGTACCAACCGGTGGGCACGAGCGCCGATCTGCTCTACGTCGAGAACACCCAGAGCAACGTCCTCGTCTACGTGCCGAAGAGCGAGACCTACGTGCTGGCGGCGGGCCGCTGGTTCCGGGCGAAGTCGCTCGCCGGCCCCTGGAGCGCGGTGCGCCCAGACCAGCTGCCGCCCGGCTTCCAGAACGTCCCTCCCGACTCCCCGGTCGGAGACGTCCGCACCTTCGTCTCCGGCACCGACGAGGCTCAGGACGCGCTCGCCGACAGCCAGATCCCGCAGACCACCGCGGTGAAGCGCGACCAGCAATTCCAGGTGAGCTACGACGGCGAGCCGCGCTTCAAGCCCATCGAGGGCACCAACATGGCCTTCGCCGTCAACACCCCCGCCTCGGTGATCCAGGACGCCGGCCAGTACTGGGCGTGTGACCAGGCGGTCTGGTACGTCGCCCCGACGCCGAACGGGCCCTGGGCGGTGAGCGATCGGCGGCCGCCCGACATCGATCAGGTGCCCCCGAGCGCGCCCGTCTACAACACCAAGTACGTCTACGTCTACCAGTCGACGCCCCAGGTGGTGTACGTCGGATACACTCCTGGTTACGTGGGGATGTACCCCTACTACGGGACCGTGGTCTACGGGACCGGCTTCTACTACCCGCCCTACGTGGGCCCGGCGGTCTACTACCCGCGCCCCTGCACCTACGGGTTCCGCGTCACCTACAATCCCTGGACCGGCTTCGGCTTCACGGTGGGCTACGCGACGCCCTTCTACTCGGTGGGGATCCACTTCGGCGGCTACGGCCCCTACTACCGGCCGGGATGGTACGGGCCGGTCGGCTACCGTCCCTACCCGCCTCCCTACCCCGGCGGCTGGTACCGGCCGCCCCCGGGCTATCGCCCGCCATACCCCGGCTACCGGCCCCCGCCCCCCGGTTACGGCGGCGGGTACCGCCCCGGCTACCCGGGCTACCCTGGCTACGGGGGAGGCCGCCCACCGCCCGCCACCATGCCGGCCCCGCCCCGGAACAACCTCTACGCTCGTCCCGAGAACCTGGCGCGCAACGCGGAGCGCCCGCAGGCCGGCGGCCAGCCCCGGCCGGCGCCCCGGCCCGTCAACCGGCCCAACAACGTCTATGGGGACAAGGCCGGGAACGTCTACCGCCAGAACGACAAGGGAAACTGGGAGAGGAACACGAAGCAGGGGTGGCAGCCGCAGGGAGGGACCCGCGAGGCCTCGTCCCGGCCGGCCCCATCGCCCGCGGGGCGCCCCGCGGGCGGCAGCCCGGCCCCGGCGCAGCGCCCGTCCCAGCCGTCCTACGGCTCCTCCCACCCGTCCCAGCCCGCGGGCCGGCCCGCGCCCCAGGGAGGCGGGTACAACCGCGCGCCCGCGGGCCTCGGCCACGACGCGGCGGCGCGCCAGCGAAGCGCTCCCCCGCCGTCTCGCGGAGGCGGAGGAGGCGGAGGAGGCGGAGGCCGCGGGGGGAAGCCGCGCTAACCCGGGTCTGCGCCTCCCCCGGGCCAGGCCTCCTCGGGGGCCCGGGACAGGGTCGCGAGGACGGGCCGGTCGGCTTCGCAGAAGTCGTATTCGGCGAGGCGGGAGGTGTCTGCCCACTCGAGCGCCTCGGCGTCGATGGGGCGCGGCTGCGCCCCCGGGCGGAGGGCGCAGGAGTAGAAGGCGAGCTCGACCTCCAGGTCGGGGTAGCGGTGGCTCGTGCGGGCGAGGAGGGCTCCGACCGCGACCTCGCAGCCGAGCTCCTCCCAGATCTCGCGCTCGAGCGCGACCGGCTCGGTCTCGCCGCTCTCGACCTTCCCGCCCGGGAACTCCCACTGACCGCCGCGCTCGGCGTGGCCGTGCCGTCGGCTGATGAGGACCCGGCCGCCGCGCCGCACGACGGCTGCGACCACGCGGGCACGTCTCACTTGAGGTCGACCGCCACGAGCTCGCCGGCGTTGGAGAGCCCGTAGAGGCGGTTGCCGAGCAGCGCCGGCGCCGAGGACGCGCCCGACCCGCGCGTGAACAGCCGGAGACGCTTTCCGGTCTTCCGGTCAAGGGCGAGGAGCCCCCTCCCGTTCGCCACCAGGACCATCCCCCTCACCGAGATGGGGTCGGCGAAGGGGACTCCCTCGAGCGGGACGCTCCAGATCTGCCGGCCGCTCTTGGCGTCGAGCAGGACCACGCTCGTGTTGCTCACCACGATGAGCGCGTCGCCGTCGAGCTGGCTCTTGTAGGCGAGCGGGACCTTCGCCTCCCAGATCACGTTCCCGTTCGCTGGGTCGAGCGCGACCACCTGACCGGCATAGCTCGCGGCGTAGAGCCGGTCCTTCCCCAGCTGCACGCTGGCGTTCACGTCGGGGTAGTCCCCGCGCCCGACGCGCCGGTCCCACTTCACCGCTCCGGTCTTGGCGTCGAGCGCCACCACCGACCCGTCGGCGAAGCCTTGGTAGAGCACGCCGCCGGCGACGACCGGGCGGCCGATGCCCAAAATGGTGAAGCGGGCGGTGGGCTCCCGCCGGAAGTGCCACTTCCAGGTCCCGCTCTTCTCGTCGATGGCCAGCACCGTGCCCTCGAGCGTCGCGACGTACACGGTGCCGGAGTCGACGACGGGCTGGCTGCCCATCTCCTCCCGGTAGAAGTACTGCCAGCGCCCGCGGCCGGTGGCGAGGTCGAATGCCACCAGCTGCCCGTCGATCCCGCCCACGAACGCCATGCCGTCGCCGACCCCGGGCGCGGCGATGTAGGGCCCCTTCCCCTCGTAGTACCAGAGCTGGTTCCCCTCGGGGCTGAAGGCCCGGACCATCCCGTCGCGGGTGGCGACCAGCACCGTGCCGGTCGAGGGGTCCACCTGGGGCCCGGCCGGCTCGTTGGGCTTGTACTCGAGGAGCTCCATCACCACCAGCGGCCGGCGCCAGGCCACCGCGAAAAGGTTGTCCAGGGCCGGGGCGGCGGGAGCGGCGCTGCCGAGCGCCAGCGCGGTTGCGAGCGAGAGGAGGGGCATCGGCTACTTGGCAGCGCCCAGCCGGGCGAGCTGCTGCTCGGCCTCGCTCTTCGCCTGGGAGTCCTTGAAGTCCTGGTTGAAGGACTGGAGGATCTTCTTCGCCTCGTCGGCCTTTCCCTGCCGGGCGAGGAGGCGCGCCCTCTCCAGGGCAGCGCGGTCGGCGTAGGCGGGGTTGAGAGAGGGAATCTGCTCGAAGGCGGCGAGCGCCCCGGCGAGGTCGCCCTTCGCCTCCTTCGCCCGCGCCACCCCCTCGCTGGCGAGGAAGGCGAGGGAGTCGCCCGCCTTGGCGGAGGCGAGGTAGGACTCGAAGTCGGCGAGGGCCGCGTCGTAGGCGGAGAGCTTGAGGTGGGCCTCGGCCGCCGCCAGGGTCGCCGTGCGGGCCGCCTCCGAGGAGGGGTAGGCGCGCTGGACCTCGGTCGCCTTCTCGACGATCGCCTTCTGCTGCGCCTCAGCAGTGGGAAAGATGGGAGCGGTCACGCCCGGGAGCGGCACGCTCGACACCTGCCCGTCGGCGTCGTTCAGGACGCCGAAGAGCCCCGCGCCAGCCGCCTTCTCGGAGGACTCGCGCCAGCTCATCCCCGCGAGGGCGAGGGCTAGCAGCGCGACGGCGCCCACCACGGCCGCCACGATGTGCTTCTGGTGGCCTGCCACCCAGCCGGCCGCCTTGCCGGCGACGACCTGGAAGGCGTCGGGCGCCTTCATGTCCTTTCGGGTCAGCTCCACGGCGTTCTTCGTCATGGTTCCTCTCGAATCCCAGCGAAAAGTCGGCACAATCTAGGCGGGGGCGGCGGGGGCGTCAAGCGTGGCCGCGGCCCTTCCTGGCCGCCGGAGGAGGGCGCTCGCGGCGCTTCCTCTCCCGGAACACGAAGCGCAGCGGCACCCGCAGCCGGAAGGCCTCGCGAAAGCGGTTCTCGACGAAGCGGCGGTAGGAGTCAGTGATGGCCTCGGGGCGGCTGCACTGCAGCACGAAGGTCGGCGGCGCCGTCGAGACCTGGGCCACGTAGTAGAGCTTCACTGGCCGGCCGCGCGCGAGCGGGGCCGGGTGCCCCTCCTGGATGGCCTCGAGGAGCTCGTTCAGGGCCGGAGTGGGGAGCCGAACCCGGTACTGCTTCCAGAGCCGGCTCGCCTGGGCGAGAATCCGCTCCACGCCGGTGCCGTCCCGCGCCGAGGCGAAGAGGATCGGCACCCAGGGGACGAAAGGGAGCCGCTTCCTCAGCTCCTTCGTGTACCACGACTGGGTCGCCCCCTCCCGGGCCGCCAGGTCCCACTTGTTCACCACCAAGACGAGCGCCCGCGCCTTCTCCTCCACCAGGCCGACGAGCCGGGCGTCCTGCTCGGAGCCCGCCTCGAGGGCGTCGAGGATCACCGCCACCACGTCGGCGTCGTCGATGGCTCGCATGGCGCGGACGACGGAGAATCGCTCCACCTGCTGGGCGATGGAGCGCTTGCGCCGGATGCCAGCGGTGTCGGTGATGACGAAGCGCTGCCCGCCGCGCTCGAGCACGGAGTCGATGCTGTCGCGCGTCGTCCCCGGGACCTCCGACACCACGAACCGGTCCTCCCGCAGGAGTCGGTTCACGAGCGTGCTCTTGCCGACGTTGGGGCGCCCGACGATGGCGAGGCGCAGCTCGCCCCGGTCCGGTGCCTCGGCCGCCTCCTCCTCTCCCTCCGCCGTCGCCCGGGGAGCCGGCCTCAGCCCGAGCGCCTCGATCACCGCCTCCGCCAGCTCCGCCACTCCGCGCGCGTGCTCCGCCGAGACCGGGTGCACCTCGCCGAAGCCGAGGTCGTAGAAGTCCGAGAGCGGCAACTCCCCCTTGGCCTGCTCGGAGTCCACCTTGTTGGCGGCGACGAAGAGCGGCTTGCCGGAGCGGCGCAGCATCTCGGCCAGAGCGCGATCCACCGCGGTGATCCCCTCACGGCCGTCCACCACCAGCACCACGGCGCTCGCCTCGTCGACGGCGAGCTGGGCCTGTTCCTGCACCTGGTGCATGAGCGTCCGCTCGCCCCGGGCGCCGCCCTTCCGGTCCGGCTCGGGCTCGAACCCACCGGTATCGACCGCAGAGAGCTCGAATCCGTCCCAGCTGAAGTCCCCGTAGTTCCGGTCGCGGGTGACGCCGGGCACGTCCTCGACGATGGCGGCCCGCCGGCCGACGAGCCGATTGAAGAGGGTCGACTTCCCCACGTTGGGGCGCCCCACCAGCGCCACGAGCGGCCGCGGGCCCGTCATCGCCCGATCCCCAGGCGCCGGAGCGCCTCGAGCCGCTCGCTCCAGCGCTCCTCCACCTTCACCGTCAGCTGCAGGTACACCTTGGCGCCCAGGAGGCGCTCGAGCCGCTCGCGGGCGCGGGTGCCGATCCGTTTCAGCATCGACCCGCCCTTTCCGATGACGATGGCCTTCTGCGACTCGCGCTCCACCCACACCACCGCGCCGATGTGGACGAGCCCCCCGTCGTCCCGCCGCTCGGCCTCGTCGAATTCTTCCACCTCTACCGCCACCGCGTAGGGGATCTCGTCGCGGGTGAGTTCCATGGCCTGCTCGCGCACATACTCGGCGGCGAGCACGCGCTCCGCCTGGTCGGTGAGGAGGTCGGGGGGGAAGAGGGGCTCCTCGGCCTCGGGGAGGAGGCCCCCCACCGCCTCCTGGAGCCGATCGACGTTCTCCCCGGTGAGCGCCGAGAAGGGCACGACGGCGGCCCAGTCGAGCAGGCCGCGGTAGGCCTCGATGACCGGCAGGAGCGTCTCCCTCGGGACGCGGTCCATCTTGTTGATCCCGAGGACCGCCCTCTTCCCCGAGCGCCGGACCTCCTCGGCGATCCAGCGCACCGTCTCGCCGAGCTCCACCCGCAACTCGGGCCCGGTTCCGGCCTCGACGAGCATCAGGACCACGTCCACCTCGCCGAGCGCGCCGAGCGCCGTGTCCACCATCCTCTGGTTGAGCGGCCCCTTGGCGCGGTGCAGGCCGGGGGTGTCGAAGAGCGCCATCTGCAGCCCGGGCCCGTTCACCACCCCGAGGATGCGGGTGCGCGTGGTCTGCGGGCGCGCGGTGACGATGGCCACGTGCTCGCCCAGCAGGCGGTTGAGCAGGGTGGACTTCCCCACGTTGGGCCGCCCCACGATGGCCACGAAGCCGGCGCGGAACCCACCCTCTTTCCGGTTCACGAGCGCACACCCGTCGCGCCCGCCTGGGCTCTCGACCTTCCCAGCCCCGGCGCGCGCCCGATCCGCAATGGCTACCCGCGGGTGATGGTCACCTTCTCCAGCTTCACCTTGCTGTTGCCGGCGCGCGTGACCTTGGGGATGAGCTCGCCGCCCTTCACCACCTCCCCGAAAATGGTGTGGCCCTTGTCGAGCCAGGGAGTGGGCACCTCGGTGATGAAGAACTGCGAGCCGTTGGTGTTCGGGCCGGCGTTCGCCATGGCGAGCAGCCCGGGCCGGTCGAAGTGGTTGTCCGGGCCGATCTCGTCGGGGAAGCGGTAGCCGGGGCCGCCGGTCCCGGTGCCGAGCGGATCGCCCCCCTGGATCATGAAGTCGGGGATGACCCGGTGGAAGACGGTCCCGTCGTAGAGGCCCCGCTTCACCTTCTGGCCGGACTTGGGATCGGTCCACTCCTTCGTCCCCTCGGCGAGGCCGAGGAAGTTCTCGACGGTCTTGGGTGCCTTCTCGGGCATCAGGCGCACGACGATGTCGCCGAGCGACGTCTGGAAGGTGGCGTGAATCGTTTCGGCCATGGCAGTTCTCCTACTTGCAGGACGGCGGCTGGTTCGAGATCACCACCTTTTCCAGGCTCACTTGGGAGTTGCCCGCCTTCGCGATCTGGGCGACGAGGGCGCACCCGCACACCCCCTCCCCGAAGCGCGTGTAGCCGCAGACTCCGCTCTTCGCCTCGACGCATTCGCGCGGCTCGAGCTGGGGGACGAGCCGTCCGTAGCCCTCGGTGATGAAGAACTGGGAGCCGTTGGTGTCCGGACCCGAGTTCGCCATCGCCAGCTGGCACGGCGTCGCGAACGGCTGGGCAGGGGGCTTCGGCAGTTCGTCCTCGAACTTGTAACCCGGGCCGCCGGTCCCGAAGGGCCGGCCCTGCGCCGTCTTGGTCGACCCCTGCGGCGCCCCCTGGCTCAGAGGGTCGCCGCCCTGGATCATGAAGCCCGGGATGACGCGGTGGAAGAGCGTCCCGTCGTAGAGCGGCTTCTTCACCTTGGCGCCCGTCTTGGGATCGGTCCAATCCTTCTTGCCTTGGGCAAGCTGCACGAAGTTCTTCACGGTGTTCGGCGCCTCGCCGGGAAGGAGCTTCACCCCGATCTTCCCGGCAGAGGTGACGAATGTCGCATAGACGTCCTCGGCGGCCGCGCTTCGCGCGGCGAGGACCAGGATGGTGGCCAGGGCGAGATTTCTCATGCGCGGCATGCTAGCGGCCTCTCCCTCCCTCCGCAACGAAAGGCTCACGAAGGGCTCTCTCTCCGGCCCGGGCGGGCCTCCCGAGGAGGCGAGCCGGGCTCACCCGCCGTCACCGCGGCTTCTTCCGCGCCGCCGGGGCTCGGCGTGCCGCGCGGGCCTTTCTCGCTTTCTCGGGCCTTGCCGGCCGGGGCCGCGTCGGGCGCTTCGTGCCCTTCCCGGACGCCCTCGCCTGGGCCCGCTTCCTCGCACGGGGCGCGGCCGGGACCGCGGGGGGCTCCTCCCGCGCGGCGGCGGGGCGAGGTGCAGGCTCCGCGGGCGCCGCCCTCGGAGGGAGCGCCTCCGGAGGGGGTGGGGCCTCCGGGATGTCTGGCGGCGCCGGGCGCGAGAGGAGCGCCTCGAGCGCGTGGCGCGCCGCCATCTGCTCTGCGTCCTTCTTGGATCGGCCCGTGCCCCGGCCCAAGGGCTCGCCCTTCACCTCCACCTCCACCTCGAAGGTCTTGAGGTGGTCGGGCCCGAGCTCGGCGGTCACGCGGTAGCGGGGCGAGAGCCGGAAGCGGCTCTGGCAGAGCTCCTGCATCTGGGTCTTGTAGTCGCGATCGAGAGTGCCGGCCGAGGCCCGGGCGTAGGTGTCCTCCAGGAACCGGTCGACCAAGGCCTGGGCGGCGGCGAGCCCTCCCTCGAGGAAGACGGCGGCGATGACGGCCTCCATGGCATCCGCGAGGAGCGAGGACTTCTCTCGGCCGGCGGTGAGCTCCTCGCCCCGTCCGAGGCGGAGCAGGCCCCCGAGCTCGAGGGCGCGGGCCATGGCGGCGAGGCCGGTCTCGTCCACCACCGCGGCGCGCATCTTGGAGAGCTCCCCCTCGCGGGCCTTGGGGAAGCGCTCCATGAGACGGTGCGAAACGAGCAGGTCCACCACCGCGTCGCCGAGGAACTCGAGACGCTCGTTGTCCTCGACGGCCTCCTCGCGGTGCTCGTTCACGTAGGACTTGTGGGTGAGGGCGGAGAGGGCCTTCGACCGGTCCCGGAAGGGAATGCCGAGGCTCCGCTCGAGTCGTTCCACCGGGTCCGGTTCGGGCGGCGCCGACGTTGCCCCGACCACTCCCTCGTCCTTGCCCTCGGCCGTCACGTGGAGAGCCTCGATGCGAGTTCGTCCGCGAGCGCGTAGGGGTCGGCCTCCCGGGCGGCGATGCGCGCCGCCAGCGCGTCGAGGTGCCCCTCCTCGTCGGCGATTCGCGCCAGCGCCTCCTGCATGAGGCGATCTCGGAGCACCGAGACGAAGGCCGCCCGGGCCCGGGCGATGTCGCGGCGCGCCCGCTCTCCGGTCCGGGACAGGTGCTCCCGGTGCTCTTCCACTGCGCGGAGCAGGTCGGAGACGCCCTCGTCCGCCGTGGCCACGGTCTTCAGGACCGGCGGCTCCCACCAGCCCGGGTCGTGGGGGTCCTCCGCGGTGGTGCGCCGCAGCTGGTGCAGGGCGTCGTGATCGAGCCCCGCCCGGGTGGCCGAGCTGCGCCGCAGCTCCAGCATCCCCTGCAGGTCCCGGACCGCGCGATCGGCTCCCTCGCGGTCGGCCTTGTTGACGGCGAAGACGTCCGCGATCTCCAGGACGCCCGCCTTGATCGCCTGGACGTCGTCGCCCATCCCGGGAACGGCCACCACGATCACCGTGTGGGCGAGCTCGGCCACCTCCACCTCGTCCTGCCCGACGCCCACCGTCTCGACCAGGATCACGTCCTTCCCCATGGCGTCGAGCACCTGCACCACGTCGGCGGTGGCGCGCGAGAGGCCTCCCAGGTGCCCGCGGGTGGCGAGCGAGCGGATGAAGACCCCGGGGTCGAGCGCGTGCTCCTGCATGCGGACGCGATCCCCGAGGATGGCGCCGCCGGTGAAGGGGCTCGTGGGATCGACGGCCACCACCCCCACGGTCCTCCCGGAGCGGCGCAGGTGGCCGATGAGGCGGTCGGTGAGCGACGACTTGCCGGCCCCAGGGGGGCCGGTGAGCCCCACCACGTAGGCCCTCCCGGTGTGGTCGAAGAGCCGGCGGAGAGCCTCTCTCGAGGACGGCAGGCCGTCCTCCAGGTTGCGCATGAGCCGCGCCGCGGCTCGGACGTCGCCGGCGCGCACCCGCCCCTCGAGGGAAGAGGCGTCGCCGCTCATGCCTGGCGGAGGAGGGAGCGCGCGATGACCATGCGTTGCACCTCGCTCGTCCCCTCCCCGATCTCGCAGAGCTTGGCGTCCCGGAAGTAGCGCTCCACCGGGAAGTCCCGGGTGTAGCCGTATCCCCCGTGGATCTGGATCGCCTTGCTGGTGGCGCGCATGGCCGCCTCGCTGGCAAACACCTTGGCCATCGACGCCTCGCGGGTGAAGGGCGCGCCCCGGTCAGCGAGCGACGCCGCGCGCCAGACCAAGAGTCGAGCGGCGTCGATCTCGGTCGCCATGTCGGCGAAGGAGAAGGCGATGGCCTGGAACTCGGCGATGGGCTTGCCGAATGCCCTTCGCTCCCTGGCATAGACGCGCGACTCCTCGATGGCGCCCCTCCCCAGGCCGACCGCGAGCGCTCCGATGCTCACCCTGCCCCGGTCCAGGATCGCGAGGGTGTCGAGGAACCCGTGGTCCACCTCCCCGATGCGGTGGTCGTCGGAGACCTCCACGTCCTCCAGGGTGAGCTCGCCGGTGTCGGAGCTGCGCATCCCGAGCTTGCCGTGGATGGCGCGCTGGGCGAAGCCCTTCATCCCCTTCTCGAGGACGAACGCGGTGATCCCCTTCTGGAGCTTCTCCGGGGAGGTGCGGGCGAGGACGACAAATACGTCGCCCACCGTGGCCTGAGTGATAAACATCTTCGAGCCGTTCAGGACCCAGCGATCGCCGCGGCGCACCGCGGTGGTGCGGAGCGCGGCGGCGTCCGAGCCGCTCCCCGCCTCGGTGAGCCCCCAGGCCGCGAGCTTCTCGCCGCGCGCCAGCGGGGCGAGCCACCTCTCCCGCTGCGCGTCGTTGCCGAAGAAGCGGATCTGGCCGGAGCCGAGGCCGTTGTGGCTCGCCACCGTGAGCGCCAGCGAGCCGTCGAAACGCGCCACCTCCTCCACCACCACCGCGAGGGCGAGCATGTCGAGCCCGGCCCCCCCGAGCTCCTCCGGCACGGTGACGCCGAGGAGTCCGAGATCCCCGAGCTGGCGCACGGTCGACATGGGGAACTCGCCGCTCTCATCCCAGCGGCGGGCGTGGGGCTTCACCTCCGCCTCGCAGAAGTCCCGCACCATCTGTCGAACCTGGAGGTGGGCCTCGTCGAGCTGGAAGTCCATAGGGCCTCTCACACCGGCAGGACGGCCCGCTTGCGCTGGACCGGCGGCTCGTACCCGAGCGAATGGTAGCGGATTCGGCGCGCCAGCTCGTGGCGGAGGTCCTTGCCGGGGACCACCGCGTCCACCACCAGCTCGCTCGCCAGCTTCTCGATGTCGATGTCCTCCTTGTACTCCTCCCGCAAGGCGGCCACGTAGGCGGCCCGCTCCCCCTCGGGTCGCTCCTGGATCTTGTTGAAGTAGACGGCGTTCACCGCCGCCTCAGGGCCCATCACCGCGATCATCGCCTGCGGCAGGGCCAGGGTGGCCGAGGGTGCAAAGCCGGGGCCGTCCATGGCGTAGAGGCCGGCGCCGTAGGCCTTGCGGACGACCACGCACACCCGGGGCACCGTGGCCTCGGAGACGGCGCTGATCATCTTCGCCCCCGACCGGATGATGCCGGCGCGCTCCACCTTGGTCCCGATCATGAAGCCAGGCACGTCGGCGAGGTAGAGGAGCGGGATGTTGAAGGCGTCGCACAGCCAGATGAAACGGGCCGCCTTGTCGGCGGAGTCGACGAACAGGACGCCCCCCTTCACCTTGGGCTGGTTCGCCACGACCCCCACCGTGCGCCCCTCGATGCGGGCGAGCCCGGTGACGAGCTCGCCGGCGAAGAGTCGCTTCACCTCGAAGAAGGATCCCTCGTCGACGAGCGCGTCGACGAGCTGCATGACGTCGAAGGGGCGGTTCTGGTCGAGGGGAACGATCTCGGGGATGCGGGCCGGGTCGACGCGCGGCGGGCGCGCCGGCGTCTCCGGGGGCAGCTCGCGGAAGCTCCGCGGGAGGTAGGAGAAGTAGCGCCGCGCCTGCCGGATGGCCTCCTCCTCGTTGGCACAAAGGACGTCGCCGCATCCCGAGACTGAGCAGTGCATGCGAGCGCCACCCATCTCCTCGAGGGTGACCTTCTCGCCGATGACCATCTCGGCCATGCGGGGCGATCCCAGGTACATCGAGGCGTTGCCCTCCACCATGAAGACGATGTCGCAGAAGGCCGGGATGTAGGCGCCGCCGGCCGCCGACGGCCCGAAGAGCAGGCAGACCTGGGGGACGACCCCGGAGAGATGTACCTCGTTGTGGAAGATGCGCCCCGCTCCGCGCCGCCCCGGGAACATCTCCACCTGGTCGGTGATGCGGGCTCCTGCCGAGTCCACGAGGTAGAAGAGCGGCACCCGCTCCCTCGCCGCCACCTCCTGGATGCGGATGATCTTCTCCACCGTCCGCGCCCCCCAGCTGCCCGCCTTGACGGTGGAGTCGTTCGCCATTACCGCCACCGCCCGGCCCTCGATGGTCCCGAGCCCGGTCACCACCCCGTCGGCCGGCAGCTCCGCGTCGCGGGCGTTGGCGAGCGCCCCGTCCTCGACGAGCGATCCCTCGTCGAGGAGCAGGCGCAGTCGCTCTCGAGCGAAGAGCTTGCCCTGCTCGGCGTTCTTCTGATGGTACTTCTCCGCCCCGCCACGGCGCACCCGGGCGAGCTCCCGCTCGATGCGCTCTTCCGGCTTCTGGGGGGATCCGTCGTCCGCCATTCGCCCCTCACTCTCCCGTGAAGTTCGGCTTCCGCTTCTCCGCGAAGGCGCGGAGCGCCTCGACGCGATCGCGCGTCTGCAGGCAATCCTGGTACATCCGGTTCTCGAACTGGAGCGCCTCCTCGAGCGGCAGGTGGAAGGCGCCGTCGACCGCGCGCTTCGCCTGCCGGATCGAGACCGGGGCGTTCTTCGCCACCTGCTCCGCCAGGGCGAGCGCCTCCTCGCGCAGGCGTCCGACCGGCGCCACCCGCGACACGAGCCCCAAGGCGAGCGCCTCTGCCGCCCCCACCCGCCGTCCGGTCAGGATCAGGTCCTTGGCGCGTCCCACTCCGATGGCGCGCGGCAGGCGCACCGTCCCCCCGGCTCCGGGGATGATCCCGAGGCCCACCTCCGGCAACCCCACCTCGGCCGTCTCCACCGCCACGCGCAGGTCGCAGGCGAGCGCAAGTTCCAGCCCGCCCCCGAGAGCGGCCCCGTTCAGCGCGGCCACGAAGGCCTGCGGCGCGGTCTCGATGGCCCGGAAGGCCCCGCGCAGCGCCTGGTGGAAGTCGTGGACCTCCGCCTCCGACATCCCGGCGCGCTCCTTCAGGTCCGCCCCCGCGCAGAAGGCGCGGTCGCCCCGTCCGGTCAGCACGACGCAGCGCAGCGATCGCCGCTCGCGAATGCGCGCCAGGTTCTCTTCGAGCCCCCGGATCATCGCCCGGGAGAGGCTGTTGCGCCGGGCCTCCCCCTCGATGGTCCACAGCTCCACCGACCCCAGGTCCTCCACCGTCCAGTCGGCCGCGCCCATGATCATCCTCCGCCGCGGCTCGCGAGCTCGGCCTGCAGCGCCTTTCCCGGCAGGCGATGGCCCACGAGCCGCTGCGCCAGCGCCCCGGCGGCGACGAGCTTCGCGAGGTCCACCCCCGTCTCGTACCCCATCCCCCGGAGCATGTAGACGAGGTCCTCGGTGGCAAGGTTGCCGGAGGCGCCCGGCGCGTACGGGCAGCCGCCCAGGCCGCCCACCGAGGAATCGAAGGTCGTCACCCCGACCTCGAGCCCCGCCAGCACGTTGGCGAGTGCGGTGCCCCGGGTGTCGTGCATGTGCATGGCGATCGCTCCTGGCCGGGCTCTGTGCAGGAGGAGCCCCAGGATCTCGCGCGTCTGGTTGGGAGTGCCGACCCCGATGGTGTCGCCGAGGGAGACCTGGTAGCAGCCGAGCCCGAGCAGGCGCAGGGCGATGTCCGCGGCCTTCTTCGGGGCGACCGCCCCCTCGTAGGGGCAGCCCCAGACGGTGGAGACGTACCCCCGCACCCGCAGTCCGGAGGCTAGGGCGGGGCCGATGACCTCCTCGAAGGCCCGGAAGGTCTCCTCGATGGTCTTGTTCACGTTCTTCTGGTTGTGGGTCTCCGACGCCGACAGGAAGACGGCTGCCTCGAGCACGGCCGGGGCGCTCGCGCGGCTGCGCGCCTCGAGGAGCCGCTCGAGCCCCTTGCCGTTCGGGACGAGAGCGACGTAGGTGATGCCGGCCCGGGCCGGGAGCTGCTCCACCAGCTCGACGGCGTCGCCCAGGGCCGGGATCCACTTCGGCGAGACGAAGCTCGTCGCCTCGATCCGAGAGAGCCCGGCGTCGGCGAGCGCGGTCACGAGCGCGAGCTTGTCCGCGGTGGAGACGACGGTGGACTCGTTCTGGAGGCCGTCGCGCGGCCCGACCTCGTAGACGGTGACGTGCCGGGCCATCTCGATTCTCTCTAACGGCAGCCGATCGGTGCCGCCCGGGTCCGCCGCCCTACGCCGCCTCGGCGCGGGGATGAATGTTCGCCCGGATCCACTCCACGATGGACTGGGTGGTCGTCCCGGGGAGGAAGACTTGGGAGACTCCACCGCTCTTCAGGGTGGGGATGTCGTCCTGGGGGATGATCCCGCCCCCGAAGACCGCCACGTCGCTCGCCCCCTGCGCCCGGAGCGCTTCGATGACTGCCGGGAAGAGGGTCAGGTGCGCCCCCGACATGATCGAAAGCCCCACCGCGTCCACGTCCTCCTGGACGGCAGCGGCGGCGATCATCTCTGGGGTCTGGTGTAGGCCGGTGTAGATCACCTCGAAGCCGGCGTCGCGGAGCGCGCGGGCGACGATCTTTGCACCGCGGTCGTGGCCGTCGAGGCCAGGCTTCGCCACCAGGATCCGAAGGGTCCGATCTTTCTTCTGGCTCATGCGGTCCTTCTCCCGAGCGCGATGAGATCCGGAGCGTCGTCGTCGAGGCGGCTGCCGCCGCCTCCTTGCCAGGTGCTCGTGATGCGAAGGAGTTCCAGGCCGGCGCGCGGAGCGAGCGCCTCCCACTCCTTGGGGGTGTAGTACCTCAACTCGGCACTCCCAGCCAACACCGTACCGTCGGGACGGATGACGCGGCGCGTGCACACGTCCCGACCGGTGACCGGGTCGAAGCGGGAGTCCTCCACCACCCGCCCCCCCCTGGCCAAGTCCCATTCCTCGTGGGCGGTCAGGTGGCGAGCCAGGCGCGCGGGGTTGTCGTGGTGGACGAGGACCCTCCCCCCGGGCTTGAGGAGAGCCACCACCCCCGCGAGGCAGCGAAGGTTGTCCTCGTCGCCGTACATGAAGAGCGACGAGTACCAGGAGTAGATGGCGTCGAAGCTGCCGGGCCGCAACGGAAGCTCCCGGAGGTCCCCTCGCACCAGCGCCGCGCCGGAGCGCCGGGCCCGCGCCAGGTAGGCCCGGTTGCGATCGATCCCCACGAGCAGGCCCACTTCCGGCGCGAGGAACCTCGCGTGCCGGCCGTGTCCGCAGGCGAGATCGAGGCACCGGTCCCCCGGGTCGAGTTCAAGAGTCTTGCGGATGAGCTCCGACTCGAAGCTGGAGAGGCGGGCGGTGAGCAGGTCGGCGACCGACTCGTAGTAGAGGTCGCCGTAGTAATCGTCGCTCCAGTGGCGCTCCACGCTCCGGCAGTCTACCGCGCGAATGCCCCGGCGCGATCTCGCGGCCGCTCGGCAGGGACGCCCCGAGCGGGAGGCGCTGCGGCGGCGCTGCCGGGCACCGATTAGTCTAGAGCCCGAAGGAGGCGCACATGCGCGTTTTCCTGACAGGTGGCACGGGGTACATCGGCAGCGCGGTCGCGAAGGGCCTCCGGGCGGCTGGGCATGAGGTGGCGACCCTCTCGCGCTCCGGCGAGAAGGACGAGGTGGCGAGATCGCTCGGCGCCGACCCAGTTCGCGGCGACCTTGCCGACATGGGTGCGCTCGCGAAGGCCCTCGAGGCCTACGATGCGCTCGTACACCTGGCGCAGGACTACCGGCTCGGGCCCTCCGCCGACCGGCGGGCCATCGAGACCCTGCTCGGCGCCGCGCGCCGCGCCGGCGGCAAGCGTGCGGTCATCTACACCTCGGGGATCTGGGTGCTCGGGAACGTGGCGCAGCCGACCGACGAGAGCGGAGCCACCACCCATCCCTTCGCCGCCGTCGCCTGGCGCCCCCAGCACGAGCGGGACGTCCTCGCGGCCGGGAGCCACGAGCTCGCGGTCTCTGTCATCCGGCCCGGCATCGTCTGGGGCGAGAAGCGCGGCCTGTTCGCCCCCATGCTCCAGTCCGCCCAGGCGGAGGGAGCCGCGGCCTACGTGGGCCCGGGAGAGGGACGCTGGTCCCCCATCCACCGGGCCGATCTCGCGGAGCTGTACCGGCGCGTCCTGGAGTCGCACGCGAGCGGCATCTTCCACGGCGTCGACGGCACCTCGGCTCCGCTCGTTCAGATCGCTCGCGCCCTTTCCGAGGCGGCCGGGAAGAAGGGAGCGGTCCGGTCCGTCCCCATCGAGGAGGTGCGCAAGAGGTTTGGCGCGGCCGCCGACGCCCTCGCCGGGGACCAGGTGGTGGTGTCGAGGCGAGGAGCCGAGGTGGGATGGGTACCGCGCCGGCCGCGCTTCCCCGAGGCGGCGGCCGCGGCCTGGGCCGAGTGGAAGGCCTAGACGGCTAGAAGCGACCGTCCTCGCGGTACTGGCCCCATACCTTGCGGAAGACGTCGCACACCTCGCCGAGGGTGGCGTAGGCCTTCACCGCCTCGATCACGGGGGGCATCACGTTCGACCCCTCCCGGCAGGCGCGCTCCACGCCCGCCAGGGTCTCGCGCACCGCGTCCGGGCTGCGCGCACTCCGCACCGCCTCGAGTCGTTCCTTCTGGGCCCGGGCCACGCTCTCGTCGATCTTGAGGATGTGGATGGGCTCCTCCTCCTCGGCGGTGAACTCGTTCACGCCCACGATGATCCGCTCGCCCTTCTCGATCTCCCTCTGATAGCGGTAGGCGCTTTCCGCGATCTCCTTCTGTGGGAAGCCCTCCTCCACCGCCCGGAGCATCCCGCCCATCTCGTCGATGCGGTGGATGTACTCGAGCGCTCGCCGCTCCATCTCATCGGTGAGGTACTCGACGTAGTAGCTGCCCGCGAGCGGATCCACCACCCGGTCGGCCCCCGACTCGAAGGCCAGGATCTGCTGGGTCCGCAGGGCGATGGTGACCGCCTCCTCTGTGGGGAGGGCATAGGTCTCGTCGAGCGAGTTCGTGTGGAGGGACTGGGTTCCCCCCAGCACCGCCGCCAGGGCCTGCAGGGCCGTGCGCACCACGTTGTTGTAGGGCTGCTGGGCGGTGAGCGAGACCCCCGCCGTCTGGGCGTGCGTGCGCAGGAGCCAGGACTCCCGCTTCTTCGCCCCGAAGCGCTCCTTCAGGGTGCGGGCCCAGATGCGGCGGGCGGCCCGGAACTTGGCGATCTCCTCGAAGAAGTCGTTGTGGACGTCCCAGAAGAAGGAGAGGCGCGGCGAGAAGGAGTCGACGTCCAGCCCGCGGTCGATGCACTCCTGCACGTACTCGATCCCGTCGGCCAGGGTGAAGGCCATCTCCTGGACCGCCGTCGCTCCCGCCTCGCGGATGTGGTAGCCGCTGATGGAGATCGGGTTCCAGCGCGGGAGCTCCCTCGCCGAGAACTCGATCATGTCGACGACCATCTTCACCGCTGGGCGCGGGGGGACGATCCACTCCTTCTGGGCGATGTACTCCTTCAGCATGTCGGCCTGGACGGTACCGCCCAGCCTGGCGCGCGGCACTCCCTGCTTCTCCCCGACCGCCACGTACATGGCGAGCGCCACCACCGCACTCGCGTTGATGGTCATCGAGGTGGTCACGTCGCCGAGGGGAATGCCCTCGAACAGGACCTCGAAGTCCCGCAAGGTGGAGACGGCCACCCCCTCCTTGCCTACCTCCCCGCGCGCCATGGGGTGGTCGGCGTCGTAGCCCATGAGCGCCGGCATGTCGAAGGCGGTGGAGAGCCCCGTTACCCCGTGGGCGAGCAGGTACTTGAAGCGCCGGTTCGTGTCCTCAGGGGATCCGAACCCAGCGAACTGGCGCATCGTCCACAGCCGCCCCCGGAACATGGTGGCCTGCGGGCCGCGGGTGAACGGGTAGCGCCCCGGGTAGCCGATGTCGCGCCGGAAGTCCTCCGAGCGGCGGCTCGCCGGATCGAGCACGTCCGGTACCGGGATCCCGGAGTCGGTCTCGAACCGCTCCTTCCGCCGGGGGGCGCGCGCCAGCGTCTCGGCGAGTTCCTTCGCCGTCCACGACTCCCGCTCCGCCAGGATGTCGGCGAGCTCCTCGCGGCTGTAGACCGGGTGCACCGGCTTGTCGGGCGCGGAGGGGGTCTTCGCGCGGGGCTTCTCCGGAACCTCGGGCCTGCTCTGGGCTGCGGGCTTGCCGGCCATGTCACCTCCGCGGGCGGATGGTCGGATTGTAACGGCTCGTCCGTGGAAACGCGAAGGCGGCGGGCGCCGGCGTTCCACGACCGAGGGTCCCGCCACGTCGGTAGCCGGCCGCCCGGTCCCGCAGGGGGGGGCGTAGCCCGCCGGGTCGGGGCTCGTTCGAGAGCTCCCTTCGCCAGGCGTCGATCGCCGCTCCCCCGGGGTCGGCGCGGGCGCGACCGGCCTCAGCGGGCGGGCGGGTTCTGCTGGAACTCCTTCATGGCGTTGCGCGCCTGTGCGGCTTGCGGGCTCGAAGGATCGGCGGCGATGACTCGGTTGAAGGCGTCGACGGCCTTTGCCGAGTTGTGGAGGTCGAAGCCGTATACGACGCCGGCGTTGTAGAGGCTCTGCAGGTGACGCGGATTGAGCTTCGCGGCCTTCTCGAAGTTCGCGATGGCGCGGTCGTAGTTCTTGAGCTCGCGGTACATGACGCCCTGGTCGGTGAGGACGTCGGGGTCATTGGGCTGAATCTCGAGAGCCTTCGCGTAGGCGTCGACCGAGAGCTGCGCCTGGTGCGTGTCGAAGTAGTCGTTCCCGAGCTCGACCCAGAGCTTCGCGTTCTTCGGCTCCTTGAGGAGCGCCTGCTGCGTGGCGGTGATCCGCTGGGCCACCTCCGACGGCTGCGGCTGCGCCATCATCGGGGGCGGGATCCCCTGGGGCAGGCCCTGCGGCATCGAGGGCGGGGCGAGCGGCGCCGCCTGGACCGGCTCGTCCTTCCTGCAGGCGCCGAGGGCGAGGATCGCCACCGCGGCGGCGACCACGCCGAGAAGGGAGGGCGTTCTCGAGTTCATGCCGCGATCTCCTAGCGGGCCTGTTCCTTCGCCCGGACGGGTGCTTCCGACGCTTGGCGGCGAGACGGGGAGGAAGCACTGCCCGCACCCACGGTTCCTGCCCTCCCCGCGGCGGGCGCGGGCCGTCGGTTCGGCCGGGCATCATCTACATCGGTCGCGATGGCGTCAAGGTCGCCGGACGAACTCGCCCGGAACGGCGCCCCTCGCTATTTCGGCGCCCCGCCGAGGGGCTTCGGATCGACGCACGTCGAGTTCTCGCAGATCCGGCTGCCCTTGCAGTCTGTGTCCTTGGTGCACCCGCGCGCCTGCGGGGAGCCCGGTGACGGAGCCGCCGGCTCCACCACCTCGCACAGGTACATGTGCGCCGAGACGTACTCCACCCGGTTTCCGTCCTGGCCCCGGTAGGTCCACGGCGGATCGTAGACGACGTGCGTCGCCCCCTTCGCCGCCGCCGTGTCGAGCGCCTCGATGCGGGCGTACTTCACGTAGGACTCCGACACTCCGGGGTACTCCCAGTCGCCCTTCTCGATGTAGTACCGGCCGCCCGTGGTCGAGCCCAGGCTCCTGCAGCCCGCAGGCGCGGCGTCGGCCACCACCACCGTGTTCGCCCCCGGAATGAGCTCCGGTGTGGGGATGCGCCTGTCGGTCCTCGGCGGGGAGGCGCATCCGAGGCACGCCGCCAGGGTGGCTGCGAGGAGTTTCGTCGGGAGCGGGAGGGACGGCCGCAGGAGGGGTCTCACGCTCGGCAGTACACCCGAGCCTCCCTGTCGAGGCAAGCACATCGGTGCCGTTCCCGGACGAGGCCGGGCGCTCTGGTGCGCGCCCGCCGCGAGTGGCATAGGATGCCTCCGCACCCGGAATCGCGCTCAGGAACGGGCCGAGACTGCGAGGATCGAATTGAGAAATTCAGTGCTGGCAGCGTGCATCGCGCTCTCTGCCGCGAGCTGCGTCACCGGCCACAGCAACCGTCCCGCCCAGGAGGTGAAGGCGGCATCGCAGAACCTCAAGGAGGGCATGAGCTCGGCCGAGGTGATCGAGCTCCTGGGATCTCCCGACGACGCGAAGGCGGACATCTGCCCGTGGTCCGCCTCGCGGACGTGCACGGCGTGGCGCTACTCCACCGAGAACTATTTTTCGGAGCTCATCGTCTACTTCGAGGCGACGAGCGGGCCCGAGGCATTCCGGGTCGTGCACTGGGACTACCACTGACCGGCCCGAAGGCCGCCGTCTAGTGGCCGTCCGCCGGGTCGAGCGCCTGCAACGCCGGCGCGAGATTGGCGTGACCCGACACCGTCAGGTCCTCGGCGCTGTAGGTCCTCACCCAGGCCGAGCGCTCCGGGAGGCCCTGGGCGTCGACTCGCTGAGGTACGCGCGAGCCCGTCACGATTTCCGTCCTCTCCGGGGTCGGCTTCGCAGCCGCCACCTCGCCGGACTGGTGCGCGCACCCGAGCGCGCCGAGGACGAGACCAACAAGGATGAACGGGCGACCGGGGTTCATGGCGACCTCGCCTCTCCCCTCCATGGAGATGATAACACCCATCCCCGGGTCGCGCCGCCACGCCCGCACCGCCGGCGAGAAGACCCGCTTGGGACTCGCCAGGAGATCGAGCGCCGTCTCGCGAACACGAGGCCAGAAGGGGGACCGCCCCGAGGGCGAGAGCAAGCCGGACCGCTGCCCTCCGCGTCGGATCAGGAGAGCCGCTTCTCCTGAAGCGCCCGCGCATTGGCGGCGCCGGTGCAGGTCAGGGCGAAGGTCCGCGCGACGCCGCTCAGGGCGGCGAAGCGGTCCTCCACCCCTTCGGCCAGACGCCGCAGGGAACCGAGGTTTCCCGCCTTCCCGGCCTCCTCGAGCGCCGCCGCCGCCGCCCGGAGCGACTCCGCGCCGACGTTGGCGGCCGCCCCCTTGATGCTGTGGGCCCGGCTCGCAACCCCGGGAGCATCCGCGGCCTCGGCGAATTTCCGCAGGGCCTCGAGGTGCCCTGGCATGTCGCCGAGGAAGCCTTCCATGATCACGCGCGCGAGATCGCGCTTCCCCATCATGCGTCGGAGGAAGCCGCTCTCGTCGAAAACCATTGGCTCGACCGCGCTGACCTCCGCAGCCGCCAGCGCGGGCTGCGGCGCGGGCGCCTCCTCAGCGGGCGGCGCGGCCGGCGGCAGCCACTTCGCGAGCGTCCTCGCCAGCACGGCGGGATCGATGGGCTTGGAGACGTAGTCGTCCATCCCCGCCTCCAGGCACTTCTCCCGATCGCCGCGCATGGCGTTCGCGGTCATGGCCACGATGGGGACGCGGCGATTTCGGACGCGAGAGCTTGGATCCCGGATGGCCCGTGTCGCCTGGTACCCGTTCACCTCCGGCATCTGCACGTCCATGAGGACGAGGTCGTACGGGGACCACTCGAGCGCCATCACCGCCTCCGCCCCGTTGGCCACCGCCTCGGCGTGAAGCCCCATCGCCTTCAGGATTCCCAGGGCCACCTCCTGGTTCGTGACGTTGTCCTCGGCGAGCAGGATCCGGACGCCTTCGCGCCGGAAGGCGGGAACGGCCAGGGTCGCCCGGGCGGGCCGGTCCCCCCCACGGTCTCGCGCGCCTCCGAGCGCCTCGATGAGACTCGCGAGAAGATCTGCGTGGCGCACCGGCTTCGTCAGGTAGACCGAGAAGCCGAGTTGGCGCATTCGCGCGGCGTCTCCGGGCTGTCCTCCGGAGCTCATCATGATGAGGCGGGTATCCTTCAGGTCTTCGCGCTCGCGGATGGCCCTCCCCGTCGCCTCGCCGTCCAATCCCGGCATATGCATGTCCAGGATGGCGAGCTGGTAGGGGGCCCCCTCGCCCAATGCCCGAGCCAGCTCGGCGAGCGCCAGCGGTCCGCTCTCGGCCTCGCTCACCTTCGCGCCCCAAGCGCGCAGCTGGGAGACGAGCACCTCTCGGTTGGTGGCGCTGTCGTCCACTACCAGGATCCGGCATTCGCCGGCGTCCACCACGCCTCCCCAGGCCGCGGCCTCGGCGGAGGCAGAGGGTTGTTTCGTGATCCGTGCCGTGAACCAGAACTCCGACCCCTTGCCCTCCTCGCTCACCACGCCCATGCTGCCGCCCATCAGCTCCGCGAGTTGCTTGGAGATGGCGAGGCCAAGCCCCGTCCCGCCATAGCGCCGGCTGGTCGAGGCGTCGGCCTGGGTGAAGCTCTGGAAGATCATCTCCTGCTTGTCCTTGGGGATGCCGATACCGCTGTCGCGCACCGAGAACCGCAGGACCGCCTCTCCCTCTGTCTCGGCGTCCGCGGTCGCCCGCACCTCCACCTCTCCACGGCTGGTGAACTTGATGGCGTTCCCGGCCAGGTTGGTGAGCACCTGCCGCAGCCTCCCCGGGTCGCCCCTGAGCCTCGCCGGCACGCCGGGAGCGGCGGAGCACACGAACTCCAGCCCCTTCTCGTGCGCGCGAACGGCCAGCATGCCGGCGAACTCGTCGAGGAGCGCGCGCAGGTCGAAGTCGACCTCCTCCAGGTCGAGCTTCTTCGCTTCGATCTTCGAGAAGTCGAGGATGTCGTTGATGAGCGCCAGGAGCGAGTTCCCGCTCGACTTCACCGTCTCGGCGAAGCGCCGCTGCTCGCTCGTGAGCTCGGTCCCGAGCAAGAGGCCGGTCATCCCCAGGACGGCATTCATGGGCGTCCGGATCTCGTGGCTCATGTTGGCAAGAAATTCGCTCTTGGCGCGGTTCGCCCGCTCCGCCTCCTCGGCCATCCGCTTCGCCTGGGCACCGGCCCGCTCCAGGTCCTCGTTCATCTGCCGGAGATCGGCCTCCGCCCGCTTGCGCTCGGTGACGTCCGCGGCGCTCCCCACCAGGCGCAGCGGCCGCTCCTCGGCGTCCCATTCCACGGCTCTTCCGCGGTCCTCCACCCAGATCACGCGGCCACCGCTCTTCCGCACGCGATGCTCGCTCTGGTACTGCCCCTCGCCTCGCATGCACGCCTGGAGGCGCTCGAGAACCCGGTCGCGGTCCTGCTCGTGCAGCATGGCGATGAAGTCCTGGGCCGAGTGCTCGGAGCGCCCGTCCTCGATTCCCAGGATGCGGCACCACTGGGCGCCATGCTGGATCACGCCGGTGCGCGTGTCCCACTCCCACACCCCCTCGCCGGTGGCCTCCAGCGCGTGGGCCAGCCGCTGCTCGGTCGCCCGCTGCGCCTCCTCGGCCTCCTTGCGCTGGGTGATGTCCAGCAGCGTCCAGATGACCCCCTTCGCCAGGTTCGTCGGGTCGAGCGGTGCCCCGGAGACGTCGAACCAGTGGACGCTCCCGTCCTTGCGCCGGAGCTCGTGCTCCAAGGTCGTGAGGCCCACGACCGACAGCGTCCGGTAGTGCGCGCGGAAGGCATCGAAGCTCTCTTGGCTCACATGGATCTTGCTGAAGCTCTGGCCGACGAGCTCCTCGGGGGTGTAACCGAGCAGGTCGCAGGCGCGCTTGTTCGCCTGGAGGATGACGCGCTCGGGCGACGCCAGGAACAAACCCACCGCGCTGTTGTCGAGCAGTGCGCGCCGGAGCTCGGTCGCGTGCTCCATCTCGGCCTGCGCCTCGCGTTGGGAGGTGACGTCGAGGATGTAGCCGTAGATGGCGGTGACCCGGCCCTCCCCGTCTCGGACGAACGTGCTGTAGTCGTCCACCGTCCTCCACGAGCCATCGGCGTGCCGCAGGCGGTATCGCTGGCGGTCGGACGAGCAGGCGGGATCGGCCATGCGCTTCGCCAGCTCGGCCGCTACCGCGGGGGCGTCGTCGGGGTGGATGAGTTCGGCGAACGGCCGCCGGGAATCGGTGAAGGTGGCCGGGGAGTGTCCCAGGCACTCGAGGAGGTTCGGCGAGGCGTACACCACCGGCCTCCCCTCCCGCGGCAACCACCGGAGCACGACGACTGGGCCCGACACGAAGAGCTTCCTCTCCTCGAGGAGCTGCGCCTCGGCCCGCTTGCGCTCGGTGACGTCGCCGAGCGTGCCGGCCATGCGCAGGGGACGGCCCACCCCGTCGCGCGCGGTCACTCGCCCGCTGTGGTGGACCCAGATCCAGTCCCCGCTCCGATGCCGCATCCGGTACTCGTGCGCGAAGAACTCGATTTCGCCGCTGAAGTGCCGCCGCAGCTCGTTGCGCGCCCGCTCCATGTCCTCGGGATGGCAGAGCTTGAACCAGGTCTCGATGCTGGATCCGGGCATGTCTCGGAGCGTGTAGCCGGCGATCTGCGCCAGCCGCTCGTTCACCACGACCTCGCCACTCTGCACGTTCCAGTCCCACAGGCCGAGGCGCGCGCCCTCCAGCGCCAGGTTCAGGCGCTCCTGGACCGAGAGGAGCTCGCTCGTCCGCTCCCGCACCAACCGCAACGCTCGCAGGCGCGCGCCCAGCACCCGGTCGGCGAGGAGCGCGGTGATCGCCGTGAGCAGCAGGCCAAAGGGGAGCACCCAGCGATAACCGGTGTGCAGGTTCCGCTCGACGAAGGCCTTCTGCATGCCCGCCTGGACCCGCCATTCCCGGCCGGCGAAGCTCAGCACCTCCAGGTAGGACGGCAACCCGCCGGCCGTCGGGCCCGAACCGCCCTTGTCCCCGCCGTACAGCGAACCGCGGCCGGGAGCCGCCTCCATGTCGTCGACCGAGAAGGTCAGCCCCTCGCCGCGCGGATCGCTCAGGACGCTCTCGAACAGATCTCCCGCCCGAAAGGCGCCGAGGACGAAGCCCTTCAGGCGCTCGCGCCGCTCCGCCACGCCCCGGGGCGCGTCGCCGCTGCCATACAGCGGCACGAAGACCAAGAAGCCCTTCTGGTCTCCCCGCTCCTGAACGAGCCGGACCGGCTCGGTGGCCACCGGCCGTCCCCCGTCGCGTGCGAGCGCGAGAGCCGCTTTCCGGGCCGCGTTCGAGGCGAGGTCGAACCCGCTCGCGGCCTCGTTCCCCTTCAACGGCTCGACATAGTAGACGGGGAAGTAGTCGTCGCGATCGCCCGCTGGGACGAGGGCGTTGCTCGCGTCCCTCTCGGTGAACCGAAAGCCGGGCAAGCCCTGCGCGCGGGCGCGCGCCTCGTACTGCGCCCGCTCGGCGCGGCGCACCCGCGGGATCCACTCCACCGCCTTTACCGGCTGGTGTTCCTCGATCATGGGGGCGCTGTATTGCCGGAACCCGGACCGGTCCACCGCGGCGGCACTCTCGAAGAGCCGGGCGAGGCCGGCGAGCTCGGTGACCTGTCGGCCGACGGCGTCGCGCAGCGCTCCCACCCCCGAGGCGGCGCGGTGGCGGAACTGGACGGCGAAGGTCGCCTGTGCGCTTCGACGGGCGTCGACGAAGGCCACCGCGCTGAGCGCGGTCCCGACGAGCAGCAGGAGAGAGGGGGCGCCCCACCGGATCAGGCGCTCGTGCCCCGCGTCGTACCTCCACGGGCGCGCGACACGCGGGAACCGGCGGACGATCGTCCAGCAGGCGCCAGCCAGGACGACGAGCACGGCGGCGAGCGCCATGCCCTTGGTGCGCTCGCCTGCCACCGCGGACTCGTAGCCCTCCGGGCGCCAGTCGACCCCCAAGATTGCTCTGCCCATGCCGGGTGCGCCGAGGGGGACATAGACCGAGAGCGTTCGGCGGCTCGCCTCGGGGGCGGCGCCCAAGACCCGCACCCGCCCGCTCGCGAGAGCCGCGGCCGCCTCCTCCCCGGCACGGCGATCGGCGCCCTCCCCCGGCTCCCGCGCGCCACTCTCGGCCGCCTCGACCTCGAACCAGGGGCGAAGTCCGCCGCGCGCCTCTCCGAGCACGTACGCCGCCGTCGCGGCCGGTGCCCCTCGCAGGGCCGCCGCCAGGAACCTTCGCGCCCGCCGGCTGGCTTCCGGGTCCTGGCCGGCAGGAACGGCCACGGCGAGCGCAGCGAGGTCCTCCCGATCGATGGAGCGCGCGATCGCCTGCGATGCGTCCTCGAGCGCCGCCCGCTGGCGATCGCCCTCGCGGCGGCCGAGCCAGTCGGCTGCCCCGTAACTCGCGGCGGCCAGGACCGCCAGGGCGAAGGCCAGCGAGAAGCAGCGCGTTCGCCAGGAACCTTGGTCGAACCGCGCTGAGCTTCGCTCGCTCACGGTTGCCTCACGGTCGCCGGGACGGGCGGCCGCACCGGGCCTCCCGGGCCCGCTAGGGCTTGAATCCCAGCTTTCCGAGGGTCGCGACCAGCCGCTCGTACTCGATGGGCTTGATGAGGTACGCGTCGCACTCGGAGCGGAAGGCGCCCATAATGTTCTGTCGGTCGTCGGAGGCCGTCGTCATGATGACCTTGGCGCGATCGAGCCCACCCACCCCGGCTTCCTTCTCGAGCGCTCGGATCTGCTTCAGTACTTCGTGCCCGTCCATGTCGGGCATCCCGATGTCGAGGCACAGGAGGTCGTAGTGCGCCCCTTTCTTCAGGGCGGCGGCAAAGGCGTCGACGGCTTCCTTCCCGTCGGTGGCGACATCGCACGGCCCGAAGGGGCCGAGCATCGCATTGAGGATGCTCCGGCTCGTGAACTCGTCCTCAACGATCATCGTTCGAAGCATTGTGCCCCCCCAACGGACGCCCCGCCTCAGTGACGCGGTGAGTGTTCCGGCCCACCGCGACGCTCCTTCTATGAAACCCGCATGCCGGCCCTTGGGGGTCGGCTGCCCCTTGATTTGCCGAATGGTGTCGCACTATTGCGCCTCAGGCGCTGCGGAGGGGTGGGCTACCCGTTCCGGGGCACGGACACCCATGGGTCGGTTCGACCCGGCTTCCGCCCCGGCGCCGTGCCAGTCCGGCACGGTCCGTGATGCCCCATCGAGCCGGTCCGGGGAGTGCTTCTTCTGGAATTCTCGGACGGAGCATGGAAGACGCCGGCGCCGCCGCGGCCGACGAACTCGTGGCGCGTTCGCACGGAGCGTTCCCGCTGGGCGCGGAGCCGCGCGGTGGTGAAGAAGCGCGATCTCCAGGGCGCCACGCGGCCCGCGCACCTCTCCTCCAACCCCACGGGCGCGTTCGAGTTACGCGGCGCCCCTCCAGGGGAGAAAGCGCGCACAGACCGGATGTCGACGTACCGTGTTTCTCCATGACGGCAGCGCGTCCACTGCGACGGCGCACGCCTGGCGCTACAAGGTCGTGATCCTCGCTACCGAACCACGGGGCGCTCCCCGGCATGGGCGATCCCATGCTACCCGGGCGGAGCAGGCGCCTGGAGGGCTTCCGCTTGCGCGCTCAACGCGGGGAGTGATGGGGGTACTTGGTGGTGAGGGGGAGAATCGAACTCCCGACCTAGGGATTATGAGACCCTCGCTCTAGCCGACTGAGCTACCTCACCGGTGGGCCGCCGCTAGTTGCCGGCGGACCGCGCTTATAGGGCCAACGCTACAGCCTGTCAACGCGGCCCGGCTCCGGCTTTGCCGCCTCCCTCGTGTCGGCGACGTACTCCTCCTCCTCCTCCTCAAGCCCCTCCCCGACCTCCTCAGGGGCGGCCACGATGTTCGCGATCCGGATGTGGCGCGAGAAGAGGAAGAAGAGCCCGAGCGCGGTCTGCTGTGCGAGCTGCGCCGCCCAGAGCACGTTCGCGTACGCGGCTCCGCGGGTGTCGACGGCGGCCCGCGACAGGAACAGGGACAGCCCGAGGATCGTCGCCGCCTGGAACGTCCCCACCATGCCGGGACCGGCCGGGATCATCACCCCGACCACCAGGACGCCCAGCACGGTGAACGAGGCCACGAGCGACAGGTGGATGTCGAACCCGTGCGCCAGCACCTGCATTCCCCACCCGTTCAATGCCCAGTAGGCCGCGGTGAGGAGGAAGAAGAGGGCGACCTTTCTCCGCGAAGGCACGAGGCGGAGGCCGTGGATGAAGGCATCCATCATCCCCGACACGCGTTCGGCCAGCCTGGGCGAGACGGGGTCGACGAGCCGATGCGTGATGCGCACCGCCAGCGCCCGGTTCTTGTTGGCGAGGACGAGGAACACCAGGATGGCGGTGAAGACGAGGAAGACCGCCACGCCGCCGGCTCTGAGGAAGTGCAGCCCCGGCGTCCCGTCCGGCACGGCGAGCAGCGTCACCACCAGAAGCCCAGCGGTGAACATGCCGTCGGCCACCCGCTCCACCACCACGCTCGACAGCGCCGCCGAGACCCGCAGGCGCGGACGCTCGGCGATGAGGTACGGCCGGGCGAACTCCCCGAGCCGGAAGGGCAGCACCATGAGCGCCATGAATCCCACCGCCGAGACCGCGTTGAGCTTGGCGAATGGAACCTTCGCCACCGGCTCGAGCAGGATGCCCCAGCGATAGGTCCGGGTGAGGTGGATGAGGGTGAGGATGGCGAGGTAGGGGATAAGCCAGAAGTAGTCGGCGGACCGGATGGCGAGCCAGATGGCGCCCAGGTCCTTCCCGCGCAGGGTGAGCCAGAGGGCGCCGGCGGACACGGCGAAGCCCAGGGTCGCCTGCAGAACTCGCTTCACTGGATCTCCTCCCCGGCGAGCACGCGCCCCGGATTCTCCCGGCAGAGGCGCTCGACCTCGGCCGCTCCCGCCCGCTTCTCCAGCGCCGCGAGCGCCTCGGTGATCCACCGCTGCGCGTCCACCGGACCGTGCAGATCGGTGGAGGCGACCGCGTAGAGCCCCTCCCCCAGGAGCCGCTCGGCGAGCTTCTTCGCGGTGCGCCCGTAGCGCCCGATGAGCGCGCCCATGTCGAGCTGGAGCGCCGAGCCGAGCCGGACCGACTCCTGCGCGCGCCCGGGCTTCTCGAACTCGGCGCAGCGCTCCGGATGCGCGACCACCGGGACGAGCCCCTTCAGCCGGATGCGGAAGAGGAGGTCCGGGAGCTGTGGCACGGCTCCCGCGAAGGGGAGCTCCACGAGCACGTAGCGGCCCGCCGGGCCGAGTGCCCTCGGCTCTCCCCGCGCGACGCGCGCGAGGAAGCCCTCGTCGAGGAAATTCTCCGCTCCCCGGTGGACGACGAGGGAGACCCCCTCCCGCTCCAGCAATGCCTGGAGCGCCCGGAACCGCTCCTCGCACAGCGAAGCGTCCTGGCTCGCGAAGTCCGGGCGGGCGTGCGGGGTCTGGGCGGCCTCCCGGTAGCCGGCGTCACAAAGCGCCCTCGCGGCCGTCAAGGAGTCCTCGGAGTTCCGGCAGCCATCGTCGATGCCCCACAGCAGGTGACAGTGCAGGTCGACGAAACCGCTCCCTTTTCCCGCTCCGGTCGCCATCTCCCGCGGCCTTATATCACTCGCGGCTCTCGGTCACCGCGAAAGGCGGCGGTCAGGGCACGGCGTGAATGGGCGGCAGGCCGGCGGCGGCCCGCTCCACCTCGTCCCACACCATGCGCGCCATCGCCGTCCGCGTCTCGACGGTGCCCGAGCCCACGTGAGGGGTGAGCACGGCCTTCTCCAGCTTGCGCAGGCGATCGGGCACGTCGGGCTCGTCGCGGAACACATCCAGGCCGGCGGCGAAGAGGTGCCCCCGCTCGAGCGCTTCCGCGAGTGCCATCTCGTCCACCACCGGTCCGCGCGAGGTGTTGACGAGTACCGCGCCCTTCTTCATGCGCTGGATCCGCTCGCGCGAGAGGAGGTCGCGGGTCTCGGGTGTGAGCGGACAGTGGAGCGAGACGAAGTCGCTCTCCGAAAGGAGCTCCTCCAGGCCCACCCGGCGCGCGCCCGCGATGGGAACCTCCCTCGGGCTCGTGTAGAGCACCCGCATCTCGAAGCCGGCGGCGCGCCGCGCCACCGCCTGCCCGATGCGGCCGAACCCCACCACCCCGAGCACCTTCCCGGTGACCTCGGTCCCGAGGAAGAAGTCCGGGGTCGCCTCGCCCCACCCGCCCGATCGAATGAGGCGGTCCCCTTCCGCCACCCGGCGGGCCGCCGCGAGGAGGAGCGCCATCGCCAGGTCGGCGGTGGCGTTCGTCACTACGTCCGGGGTGTTGCTCACCAGCACCCCGCGGCGCCGGCAGGCTGGCAGGTCGAGGTGGTTCACGCCCACCCCATACGAGCACACCCTCCGGACCGAGGGCAGCCCCGCCAGGAGTTCCTCGTCGACCTTGTCGAGGTAGGTGACGGCGAGCACCTCGGCCCCGCGCGCCTGCTCCAGAAGGACCGGGCGGGGACGTGGCCTCCGCTCCCCACCGCGCAACTCGAGCCGCTCCGCGAGCCGCTCCGGGACGCCGCCGGGCAGAGCCCGCACCAGGTACACCACCGGTCTCATGCCGCCCCGTCCTCCCCTCCCGCCGTCCTCACGTCCGCGTCCCCGGCCCGCTCGGCCGGGACGCGGTACTCCTCGCCGAGCCACTTGCCGAGATCGACGAGGAGGCAGCGCTCCGAGCAGAACGGCCAGGCGCGATTCTCGGGGCGCGACGACACCGGCCGGGCGCACAAAGGGCAGCGCGGGCTCCCGGCCATGCTAGCTCCCGTCACACTGCGGCGGCAGGTAAGGAGCCATGGCCTCGGTCAGCCGCCGCTGCGAGAGGGCTCCGGTGAACACCCTCTGGATGCGTCCCTCCGCGTCGAGGATGTAGGTCTTGGGGTAGCCGTTGACGCCGAAGCTGCGGGCCACCTCTCCCCTGGAGTCGACCACCACCGGGTACGGGATGTCGAACCGCCTCACTGCGGTGGCGATGTCCTCACGCGGGGACTCTTCGGTGACGCCCACGATCTCCTGGCAGCGCCCTTGACCCTCGCGCCAGGCGCGCGCCAGCGCCGGGATCTCCGCGCTGCAGGGGCCGCACCAGGTGGCCCAGAAGTTCACTGCTACCACCTTGCCGCGGAGCGCTGCGAGGTCGAGGGTCCTCCCCTCCAGGTCGGGGAGCTCGAGCGCCGGCGCGAGCCTCCCCTCCGCCTCGGACCCGCTGTGTCGCGTCGCGGACACTCGCAGCACGGCGAGACCGAGGAGCACCAGAGCGGCGAGCTTGAGCCAGTTCCTCATGCGCCTCCGAGTATATCGGGACTACGCGCCTCGCTCTCGCCGTTCCCTTCACGCTTCTTCATCGATTTTTCCACATCCCTCATCAGTCCCCGCCTAAGATGCGCCCGCGTCCATTGCATGCCCCCTCATTTCTCGCTTTTCTTCTCGCCGGATACCCCACCTGGCGCCTTCGCCCGCCGGGATCCTCGTCCGAGCGCGTCATGAAAAAAAGCCGCCTCCTCGTCCTCCTCGCCATCGCCTTGGTGACCGGGGCCGCCGTCGGCGTCTGGCGCTGGCGCGCCGGCGCGTCGAAGTCGTCCCTCCAGTTCGACACCGCCAAGGTGGAGCGGGGCAGGATCGTCGCCAAGGTGACCGCCACCGGGACCCTCTCGGCCATCGTCACCGTCCAGGTGGGCACGCAGGTCTCGGGGCGCATCGCTGCCCTCCACGCCGACTTCAACTCCGCGGTGAAGAAGGGGCAGGTCATCGCCAAGGTCGATCCCCTCCTCTTCCAGGCGGCGGTCGACCAGGCCAAGGCGAACCTGCTCGCCGCGGAGGGCAACCTTCTCAAGGCGCGGGTGCAGGCCGTCGACACCCGGCGCCAGTATGCGCGCCAGAAGGAGCTCTTCGCGCGCAAGCTGAACGCCCAGCAGGACCTCGACACCGCCCAGGCCAACGCCGACGAGAACGACGCCCAGGTGACGGCCCTCGAGGGCGCGCTGGCCCAGGCCAAGGCCGCGCTGCGCCAGGCCGAGGTGAACCTCGCCTACACCGACATCATCTCGCCCACGAACGGCACCGTGATCTCCCGCAACGTCGACGTGGGCCAGACGGTGGCCGCCTCGCTGCAGGCGCCCATCATCTTCGTCATCGCCGAGGACCTGTCGAAGATGCAGGTCGACACGAGCGTGGCGGAGTCCGACGTCGGCCGCTTGAGGGCGGGCATGTCGGCGACCTTCACGGTCGACGCCTACCCGTCCGAGGTCTTCCGCGGGGTGGTGCGGCAGATTCGCCAGGCCCCGCAGACCGTGCAGAACGTGGTCACCTACGACGCGGTCATCGACGTCGCCAACCCCGAGCTGAAGCTCATGCCCGGCATGACCGCCAACGCCACCTTCGTCTACGCGGAGAAGGACGACGTCACGAAGATTCCCAACGCGGCCCTTCGCTTCCGCCCGGTGCCCGGGATGCTCGCCGCGGCCGGGGGACGGGCGGCCGGGGGGCAGGGCCGGAGCGGCGCCGGCCCCGCCCAGGGCCAGGCGCGCCCCGCGGGAGGCGCGCCTACCGCCGGGCGGACGGGTGCCGAGCCGCCCGACCGCCGCACCGTGTGGATCTTGAACGGCGAGCAGGCGGCGCCACAGCACATCCGCACCGGCATCTCCGACGGCACCTTCACCGAGGTGACCGAAGGGGAGGTCAAGGCCGGCGACCTCGTCGTCACCGACGCCCTCGGCGGTCCCCCGAGCGGGATCGCCGCCGGGCTGCGGCGCGGGCTGTAGGCGGCGCGGACCGGAGGTCCCGATGTCCGGAAAGCCCCTCGTCCTCCTCGAGAACGTCGTGAAGACGTACGTCATGGGCGACGTCGAGGTCCACGCCATGCGCGGGGTCTCGCTCTCGGTCGAACAGGGGGAATTCACCGCCATCATGGGTGCGTCGGGGTCGGGAAAGTCGACGCTCATGAACATCGTCGGCTGCCTGGACCGGCCGACGGCCGGGAGCTACTTCCTCGACGGCGAGGAGGTGTCACGCCTCTCCACCGAGAAGCTCGCCGAGGTCCGCAACCGCACCATCGGCTTCGTCTTCCAGAGCTTCAACCTGCTCGCGCGCACCGACGCCCTCGAGAACGTGGAACTGCCCCTCCTCTACTCCGGGGTGGGGACGGCGGAGCGGCACCGCCGGGCAGCGGAGTCGCTCGCCAAGGTGGGGCTCGCCGACCGCGCCCACCACCACCCCAACCAGATGTCGGGCGGCCAGCAGCAGCGGGTCGCCATCGCCCGCGCCCTCGTCACCCACCCGCGCATGATCCTCGCCGACGAGCCCACCGGCAACCTCGACTCCCGCACCAGCGTCGAGGTGATGGCGCTGTTCCAGGATCTCGGCCGGGCCGGCATCACGGTGGTGCTCGTCACCCACGAGCCCGACATCGCCCAGTACGCCTCGCGCGTGGTCGTCATGCGCGACGGCAAGGTGCTCTCCGACATGTCCCAGGTCCCCCGGGCGGCGCAGGTGCCTCCCCCGGAGCCCGGGGCCGAGGGGCAAACCGCATGAGCTGGCTACAGACCCTCCGCGTCGCGGTCCGGGCGCTCACCCGCAACAAGCTGCGCTCCTTCCTCACCACCCTCGGGATGGTCATCGGCGTCTCGGCGGTCATCGCCATGGTGGCCATCGGCGACGGGGCCAAGGCCCGCGTCGAGGCGGCCTTCGCTGCCATGGGCTCGAACATGCTCATCGTGTTGCCCGGGACCACCACCTCGGGCGGCGCCATGGGAGGCTTCGGGTCTATGCCGACCCTCACCTGGGACGACCTGAAGGCCATCCAGACCGAGATCCCCACCGTGCGCGCCGCCGCCGCCCAGCTGCGCGTCACGGCGCAGGTGATGTCCGAGGACCAGAACTGGACCACCGCCGTCTTCGGGACCACCCCCGAGTACTTCCAGATCCGCACCTGGCCCGCCGAGCACGGGGAGCTGTTCACTCAGGCCGACGTGGATGGAGGCACGAAGGTCGCCGCCATCGGGAAGACGGTCGCCGACAAGCTCTTCGGAGCGAACGCCAACCCGGTGGGCCAGCTCATCCGGGTGAAGAACATCCCCTTCGTGGTGACGAGCGTTCTCTCGAAGAAGGGTCAGTCCCAGTGGGGCCAGGACTACGACGACATCCTCATCGTGCCCGTCTCCACCTTCCAGCAGAAGATCCAGGGCGGCCTCAAGAACGTCATCGCTGGCAGCATCGCGGTGAGCGCCACCGGGCCGGAGACCACCGCTCGCGCCGAGACGCAGATCCGGGGCCTCCTGCGGGACCGCCACCGGCTGGCGCAGGGCACCGACGACGACTTCTCCATCCGAAACCTGAGCGAGATCGCGAGCGCGCAGCAGGAGGGCACCCGAACCCTCACCACCCTCCTCGCCGCCATCGCCGCCGTCTCCCTCCTCGTGGGGGGAATCGGCATCATGAACATCATGCTCGTTTCGGTCACCGAGCGGACCCGTGAGATCGGGCTGCGCATGGCGGTGGGCGCGAAGCCGAGCGACATCCTCCTGCAGTTCCTGGTGGAGGCCCTCACGCTGGCGGTCATGGGGGGGCTCATCGGGGTGGCGCTCGGCCTCGCCGGCGCCTGGCGCCTCGCCACCAGCTTCGGCTGGGAGGTGCTCTACCGGCCCGACGTGATCGTCGTGGCCGTCGTCTTCAGCGGGCTCGTGGGAGTCATCTTCGGCCTCTACCCGGCTCACAAAGCCTCTCGGCTCGACCCCATCCAGGCCCTCCGGTTCGAATGACGGAGGGCGGGCCACGCGCCGTCGGGGCCCCTGCCGCGGCGCCTTTTCGCGTGTGGAAGAGATAGGAAGGACCATGGCTACTTCGACGCGGTCAGGATCTCCGGCTCGGCGCCGCCTTTCGCTGTCTGTCTGGTCCTCGGAGGGCCTCGCACCCCACCCCGGGTCCCGCCCGGGCCAGGACCGGCGCGCCCGCGCGGCAAAGGCGCTCTTCGCCCTCGCCCTGGCGTCGCTCGTCGCCCCCGGATCCGGCCGTGCCGCCGAGCCGGCGCCTCTTCCGAAGCTCGAGGGCGGGATGCTCTCGCTCGCAGAGGCCACCCGCGTCACCTGGCAGAACCAGCCCCAGATCGCGCAGGCCCGGGCGAACACGCTGGCGGCCGAGGCCCGCGTCGACGAGGCTCGGGCGCCGCTCCTGCCCCAGGTGACCGGGGTGAGCTACGCCTACGAGCGCACCACCGCCAACTACGCCCCGCGGCCCGGCTACGCTCCGAGCCTGCTGCCGCCCACCACCTACAGCTGGCAGACCTACAACTACTACCTCTTCAGCGGGACGATCTCCCAGCTGGTCTGGGACTTCGGCCTGACGCTCGACGCGTACCGTTCCGCCAAGGTGAAGGCCGCGAGCCAGCGGGACACCGAGCGGTACACCGAGCTCCAGGTGCTCCTCACGGTACGCACCGCCTACTTCACCGCCCGCGCCACCAAGGACCTCGTCACCGTGGCCCGCGAGACCCTCGTCAACCAGGAGGCGCACCTGCGCCAGACGGCGGGCTTCGTGGCGGTGGGGACCCAGCCGGAGATCGCCCTGGCGCAGTCCCGCTACAACGTGGCCAACGCCCGGGTCCAGCTCATCACGGCAGAGAACAACTACGAGACCGCCAAGGCGCAGCTGAACCAGGCCATGGGCGTCGAGGCGCCGACCGACTACGACGTGGTCAGCGAGTCCTTTCCCCGGGTGCAAGGAGAGGACGACACCACCCAGGTCCTGCTCGTGGAGGCGCTGAAGCGCCGGCCCGACTACAAGTCCGACGAGGAGCAGGTGGAGGCCCAGCACCTCACCATCAGCTCCGTCAAGGGCGGCTACTGGCCCAGCCTGGGCGTCTCGGTCAACTGGTCCAACGCCGGCATCGACCCCTTCCATACCGCCTGGAACTGGAACGTCGAGGGGACCCTCACCTGGAACCTCTTCCAGGGCGGGTTGACGGCGGCGCAGGCGCAAGAGCAGGAGGCGAACCTCAGCGCGCTCGTGGCCCAGTCCGACGTGCTCCGCCAGCAGGTCCGCCTCGACGTCGAGCAGGCCCGGCTGGCGGTAGTCGCCGCCAAGGCCACCCTGGGAGCGGCGGAGGACGCGCTCACGAACGCCAAGGAGCTCCTGCGGCTCGCAGAGGGGCGCTACCAGGTGGGCATCGGCAACATCATCGAGCTGAGCGACGCGCAGGTGGCGGAGACCTCGGCGGCCGCCCAGAGAGTTCAGGCCGACTACAACCTGGCCTCGGCGCGCGCCCAGCTCCTGCGCGCTCTCGGGGACCTCGGCCCCTTCGCGAGCCTGGACGCCGCCCGGTAGCCGGCCCCCGTCACTTCGTCGCCGCCGACGCTGCGGCGGCCCCGGCGGCGCTGCCCGCCCCTACGAAGAGGGCCTTCAGGTCGTCGTCGGTGAACGACACGCCCGCTCCCACGAACACGTCGCGCCCGACGCTGAAGTTCGGCCCGAAGGGATAGCGCCCCGCCTTCCAGGAGTTGAGGAAGTCGTAGGTCCCGGCGGTGAGGTAGACGGCCGGCAGGATGTTCCAGTCGATCCACAGCTTGCTGTTGGGGAAGGTGGCGGCGGTGGGGCGGGTGAACTGGTAGAAGTCGAGCGAGAGCTTGAGGGAGTCCCCGAGCAGGAGCAGGTCCGCCCCGGCGCCGCCGGAGCTCTCGATGATGCCGACGCGCGCCACGACGGGCCCGTAGCGCTTCCCGAACTCGGCGGTGATGGCGAGCTGCTCGGTGTTGGTGGAGGTCGAGGTGACGGTGGTGACCGTCGTCCCGGTGGTCTGGTTCTGGGTGGTGCTGGTCTGGTTGCTCACGGTGTTGTAGCCGCGAGGGTCGCTGACCAGCTGGAAAATGAAGTACTTGTCGGGCCTGGGGATGAGGGTCACGCCGAAGTAGGCCTTCGAGCCGCTCTGGTTGAAGAGCCACTCCGACCGCAGGTTCACCTTGATCTGCATGGCCGCCACCCGGTCCACGTAGTCGCTCACCGAGTCGACGGCCTTCCCCATCTTCTCGCCGAGCTGCTCGTCCATGAGCAGCTTGCCGGCGACGCCCTTCCCCTCCGCCAGGTTCTCCGTCACCTTCTCGATGTTGTCGATGGTCTTGTTGAGCTTCTCGAGCGCCTGCCGCGCCCCCTGCACCGCCTGTTTCGACCCCTGGTCGGCGGGCCCCAGGATGCTCTCCACCGAGGCGAGCACCCGGTTCAGCCGCTCGCTCGCCTCCTCCACGTTCTTGGCGATGGCGTGGTAGTGCTCCTTGTCCTGCTCGGTGATGGCGCGGATGTCGCCGGTGAGAGCCTCGGCGTTCTCGAGGACGGCGCCGATCCGCTTGGCATTCTGGTCGAGGAGCGCGTCGAGTGAGCGGGTGATGCGCGTCACGTTCTCCACGATCTCCTTGATGCTTCCGTTCGGCCCGCCCACCGACTCGGCCAGGTTGTGCGAGAGGACCTGGATGTCCCCGGCGATCTTGGAGAACGACTCCATGAGCTTCGCCACGCTCGCGGCATCCCTCACGCAGGTGATCTGGCGTTGGTCCTCGGGCAGGTCCCGGAGCAGCGGCGCCGGGGCGGATCCCAGGGTGGCCTCGAGCAGAGCGTCCGGGAGCAGCGCCGACGGGTAGCGCTTCGCCAGGCAGGCGTTCGAGTGGATGGGGATCTCGTTCTTCACCCGCATCGTCACCTTCGCCCGGTCGCCGGCGAGTTCGATGTCGGTCACCTCGCCCACCACGATGCCGGCCACCTGCACCCGGCTCTTCCAGGCGAGCCCGGTGACGTCGTCGAAGACCGCAGTCACGACGTAGCTGTCACGGACCGAGAGCCCGCCCTTGCGGAAGAAGGTGAAGGCGACGAGGAAGAGGGTGCCGGACACGGCCACCAGGAGCCCCACCGCCAGGGCCCGGTTCGCCATCACCTTGTTCCAGATCGGGCTGGGCATGCGACGCGGCGGGACCTCACTGCTTCTCGAACCACAGCGCCAGGAAGCGCTGCACGTAGGGATCCTCGCTGCGCCGGACCTCCTCCGGCGTCCCCTGGGCGGCGATGCGGCCATCGTAGAGCACCGCGAGGCGATCGGCCACTCGGAAGGCGCTGGCGATGTCGTGGGAGATGACCATGCTCGTCACCCCCCGTCGCTCCTTGGCGCGGTTGATCATCTGGTCGACGGAGTCGCTGGTGATGGGGTCGAGGCCGGTGGTGGGCTCGTCGTAGAGGACCACCTTCGGCTCGGCCACCAGGGCGCGCGCCAGCGCCACCCGCTTGCGCATGCCCCCGGAAAGCTGCGCCGGCCAGAGGTCGAGGACGTCGTCCCCGAGGTCGACGACGCGCAGACTCTCCACTACCCGCTCCTCGAGCTCCGGGAACGGCAGGCGTCGCTGCTTCTCCCGGAGCGGAAAGGCGACGTTGTCGAAGACCGTCATGGAGTCGAAGAGCGCCGCCCCCTGGAAGACCATCCCGAAGACCCGGCGAGCCTCGGTGAGGGCGAGGCCGCGGAGCCCGGACATCTCGACGCCGTCCACCGCGACGGTTCCCCGGTCCGGCTGGAGGAGGCCGATGACGTGCTTCAGGAGGACGGTCTTTCCCGAGCCCGAGGCACCGAGCACGACGAACGTCCTCCCCCTCTCTACTTCGAGGTCGACGCCCCGCAGCACCTCCTTCTCACCGAAGGCCTTCCACAGATCGCGGACCTCGATCATCGCCATCGCCGTCATCCGATCGCGAAGAAGGTGATGACGTAGTCGAGGATCAGGATGCCGACCGAGCTCCACACCACCGCCCGGGTCGTGGCCTCGCCGACCCCGCGGGCCCCCCCGCTCGCGGAGTACCCGCGGTGGGTGGCGATGAGCGAGACCACCGCCCCAAACACCACCGCCTTGAGGAGCCCGTGCAGGACGTCGCTCACCTCCAGCATCCGCCGGGTGTGATCGATGAACGGCCCCGGCGGGATGAAGGAGACGTAGGTGCCGATGAGGTACCCGCCGAGATAGCCCGTTCCGCTGAACACCATCGCCAGGACCGGCATCATCAGGGTGGCGGCCAGGACCCGCGGCACCACCAGGTAGTGGATGGGGTTCACCGCCATGCTCTCCATCGCGTCGATCTGCTCGGTGACGCGCATGGTGCCGAGTTCGGTGGTGATGGCGCTCCCCGAGCGGCCGGTGACCATGAGGCCGGTGAAGACCGGACCGAGCTCGCGCACCAGGCTGATGGCCACGAAGCCGCCCACGTACCCCTCGGCGCCGAACTGGCGCATGGCGTAGTTTCCCTGGAGCGCGAGGACCATGCCGGCGAACAGGCCCGTCACCGCCACGATGAAGGTCGACCCCACGCCGATGGCCGCCATCTGCAGGAGGAGCAGCTCCGGGCGAAGCGGGGGGCGTAGCGCCCAGGCGAATGACTCCCCTGCAAACAGGAGGAGGTCGCCGAAGTCCTCGAACGCGGCCCGCACCCTCCGCACGCCCTAGTCCCGTTCGTAGCGGCGCGGCACCCGCGCGCCGATCCCGCAGAGGATCTCGTAGGAGATGGTCCCGGCGCGCTCGGCCATCTCGTCGGCGTCGATGCGCTCCCGCCCCTGGGCCCCGAGGAGGACGACCTCGTCCCCCAGTTCCACGCCCGGGACGTCGGTCACGTCCACCATCGTCATGTCCATGCAGACGGTGCCGGCCACCGGAGCCCGCTTGCCGCGCACCAGCACCTCCGCGTTTCCGAAACCAGGACGCCCCGAGAGGTGCCGGGGGTAGCCGTCGGCGTAGCCCACCGGCAGGGTGGCGATCCGGGACGGCCGCCGCGCCACCCATCTCCCGCCGTAGGAGACCGGGGTCCCCTCCGGGACCTCCTTCAGCTGGATTACCGCCGTTCGCCAGCTGAGGACGTGGCGAAGACGCCCCCCCACCGCGGCGGCCTGCGGGGGGTAGGCGGCCTTCGGGTGAAAGGGCATGTAGCCGTAGAGCATGATGCCGGGACGCGTCAGATCCTGGCGCGCGGCCGGATACTCCACCGTGCCGGCGGAGTTGGCGAGGTGGCGGTAGCGGAGCGGGAGGCCGGCCCGGGCCAGGGAGGAGGCGGCCTCGTCGAAGGCGGCCACTTGCCGCTCGGTGAGATCCCGGTCCTCGAGGTCCGCGCTCGCGAAGTGGGTGCACACGCCCTCCACCGCGACCTCGGGAGTGCGAAGCGCCGCCGCGACGAAGGCGGGAAGGTCGCCCGGCCGAAGCCCGATGCGCCCCATGCCGGTGTCGACCTTGAGGTGTGCCGCGCCCCGCACACCGAGCGCGCGCGCCGCCCGGGCGAGCCCCTCCAGGTGATCCTCCCGGAATATCAGGGGCACGAGCCGGTGCTCGACGAGGAGGTCGTAGCGACGATCGTAGGCGGCGCCGAGCACCAGGATGGGAACGGCGATCCCCGCCTCCCGGAGCTCGATCCCCTCCTCCACCAGGGCCACCCCCAGCATCGCCGTCCCGAGCCCGGCGAGTTCGCGCGCCACCGCGACTGCGCCGTGCCCGTAGGCGTTGGCCTTCACGATGGAGATGACGGGGCGCCCACCCACCTCCAGAGCCGTCCGGTAGTTCTCGGCGAGGGCGGATAGGTCGATCACCGCCTCGGTGGGCCGAACCGGCATGTGCGCACAGTAGCATCGAAAGCGACCGCGCGCCGCATCGCGCGAGGGACTATACTGTCGGGCCAATGGCCAAGGTCGGAGGAGAGGTCGACGCCTTCTGCTCGCGCTGCCAGCTCTTGTTGGGGCACACCGTGATCGCCATGGTGGGAGCGATCCCGGTGAAGGTCGAGTGCAACACCTGCCGTACCGTCCACAAGTACCGCAGCGCCGTGGCAAAGCCGGCGCGACCGGCGCTCCCGCGCGGTGCCGGCCGGGCGGCGATCTCCTTCGACCAGATGCTGGCGAGCCAGGCAGGTCCGCCGCGCCGCTATGTGGTGAGCGACTCCTTCGCCACCGGGGACGTGGTGGACCACCCCTCCTTCGGGCGCGGGTTCGTCTCCGCCCAGAAGGACCCCGGCAAGGTGGAAGTCACCTTCCGCACCGGCGTGAAGACCCTCGTGCACGGCAAGCGCTAGCCCCGTCGGGGCGAGAGCCAGGAAGGGACCCATGACCCGCCACACCGCCCTGGGCGCGGTTCTCCTGGTCGCCGCGGCCGCGTGTTCCCGGGACTCGCACCCCTCGGCGACTCCGCCGCCCCCAGCGGGCGCTTCGGCGCACGCCGCCGGGGAGAGCTACGTGAGCGCGACCGCCGGGCTGCGGCGCGAACCCACCGACCAGGCGCGCGTGAAGGTCGAGGGCTCGAAGTCGCCCGTCCAGAACCAGCTGGCGCTGCTCGAGCGCGGGGAGCGGGTCACCCCCCTCGACCACCGTGCCGATTACACGCGCGTCCGCGCCTCGGACGGGACCGAGGGCTGGATCAGGTCGTCGGTGCTCCTCGCCGCCGACGGCGTCACCGAGGGGACGGTGCTCTCGCAGGCATGGGCCTTCGACCGGCCGGACCTGCTCGCGGTGAACGTGAAGCGGAAGGTGGACCCTGGAACGCTCGTCCTCGTCGTGAAGACGAAGGAGCTCTTCAGCGAGGTCGACCTCGGCGAGGGGAAGGACGCTTGGATCCTCTCCGACCGGATCTCCACGCAGCCCGCGGACGTCATGGCGGCGAAACTCGTGGAGAAGGCGCGCAGCCTCTCTCGCAACGGGCGCACCGAGGAGGCGAAGGAGGTGCTCGGCATCCTTCGCACCCGCCTGCCCGACTCCCCGTTCATCCCTGTGCTGGCCTCCGACCTGGGCGAGGCTCGGGTGCCGGACGGCGGAGCCGCGGACGGCGGGCCATCGACGACCTCCGAGGGTCCGCCGCGGTAGCCGCCCCGGGGCAGCGAACCTTGCGCGCTCGGCTCCTCTGGCTGGCCTTCGCCCTCGCCCTCGCCCTCCCGGCCGCCGCCGCGGAGCCTCGCGGGGGGGGCATCGCCTTCTCGCCCTGCCAGCTCTCCCACCCGGTGCTGCCAATCCGGGTGCCGGCCCGGTGTGGGACTCTCTCGGTCGCGGAGGATCCGGCCTCGCCGGGGGGACGGAGGATCGCTCTCCGGGTAGCGCTTTTGTCCGCCGATGCGCCGAGAGCGCAGCCCGACGCCGTCTTCGTGCTCGCCGGCGGCCCGGGGCAATCCATCACCGAGACGTACCCGACCCTAGCGGGGGCGTTCGAGCGCCTCAACAGGGATCGCGACATCGTCCTCGTGGACCAGCGCGGCACCGGAGGGTCGGGCCCGCTCGCCTGCCCGCCCGAGGCGGCGGGCCATCACCTCGACGTCCTCCCGACCGACGACCGGGGACGCGCCGCCGACTGCGCCCGGTCGGTGGCGGCCGATCTCACGAAGTACGGGACCGCAGCCGCCGTCCGAGACCTCGAGGCGGTCCGAGCCGCCCTTGGCTACGAGCGCGTCAACCTCGTCGGCTTCAGCTACGGGACCCGCCTCGCTCTCGCCTACGCCCACGAGCACCCCGACCGGACCCGCACGCTCGTCCTCGACGGGGTCACCCCCTTCGAGATGCGGGTGGGCGCCGAGTTCGACCGCGACGCGGAGCGGGCGCTCATGGCCCTCTTCGCCCGCTGCCTTTCGGAGCCCCCGTGCCGAGCGCGCTTCCCGGCGCTCGAGCACGACTTCCGAGACCTCCTCCTCCGGCTGGATCGCAGGCCGGAACGGGTTCGCACCGCCGATCCCTGGACCGGGGAACCGCTCGAGCTGGCGGTCGACGGGAGCGCTCTCCGCCAGGTGGTGCTCGGATTCCTCTACCAGGGGGAGACTGCGGCGCTGTTGCCGGTCCTCATCGAGGAGGCGGCGGGCGGGAACCTGGCGCCGCTCGCCGCGCAGGGGCTCCTCGTCGCCGCCGACCTCCAGGCCGGCCTGTCGAAGCCAGTCCACCTCTCGGTGCTGTGCGCGGAGGACGTGCCCTTCTATCAACCACCGGAGCCCGCCGCCCGGGGATCGTTCCTCGGGTCGAGCGCCCGCGACGCGCTGCAGGCCCTCTGCTCCGTCTGGCCCCGAGGCGAGCCTCTCGGGCCCCTCGCCGCGCCCCGGGAGCTCCCGGTCCCGGCGCTGCTCATCTCCGGCGGGGCGGATCCGGTTACTCCCCCCTCCTGGGCCGAGCTGGCGGCGAAGTCGCTCCCCCGCTCCCGCCTCCTCACGCTGCCGGGGCAGGGGCACGGGAACTTCGGCCGCGGCTGCATGCCGCGCATCGCGGCGGACTTCGTCCGCCAGGGGTCGGCCGACGGGCTCGACGCCTCCTGCCTCGCCAGGGTGCGGCCCCCTCCGGTCTTCATCGACCTCCTGGGAGCGGCACCGTGATCGACCTCCAGGGAGTGAGGAAGGCCTTCGGGAAGGTCGACGCTCTCCGCGGGGTGACCTTCTCCGTCCCGGACGGCCACATCACCGGCCTGCTCGGCCCGAACGGCGCGGGCAAGACGACCGCCCTCCGCATCGTCTACGGCGTGCTCCGGCCGGACGCTGGGCGCGCGGCAGTGGACGGCATCGACCTGGCGACGAGCCGCCTGGAGGCGCAGCGGCGGCTGGGAGTCCTGCCGCACGCCCAGGGGCTCTACGCCCGCCTCACCGCGCGCGAGCACATCCTCTATTTTGGGGAAATGCACGGCCTGGCCGGCGCCGCGCTGCGGCGGCGCGCCGCCGAACTCGTCGACCTGCTCGGGATGGCGGATTTCGCCGACCGGCGCACCGAGGGGTTCTCGCAAGGGCAGAAGGTCAAGGTAGCGCTCGCGAGGGCACTGGTGCACGCCCCGCGCAACGTGGTGCTCGACGAGCCCACGAACGGTCTCGACGTGGCCGCAACCCGGCAGGTGCGCGCCCTGCTGTTGCAGCTGAGGACGGCGGGACACTGCATCCTCTTCTCCTCCCACGTGATGCAGGAGGTGTCGGCCCTTTGCGACCGCGTGGTGGTCATCGCCCGCGGGCAGGTGGTGGCCGAGGGCACCCCCGACGACCTCCGCCGCCAGACAGGCCGAGAGGGACTGGAGGACGCCTTCGTCGCCGCCATCGGCTCCGAGGAGGGGCTCGCTTGAGCTGGGCTCGGTCCTTCTGGGTCGTGTTCGCGAAGGAGGTACGAGAGGGCGTCCGCGACCGGCGCTCCCTCGTCGCCGCCCTCTTCTTCCCCTTCCTCGGCCCCGCCCTGCTCGCGGTCATGCTCTACCTCGTTTCGCAGTCGTCGCGCCGGGCCGACGAGCTCGGGGTCGACATCCCGGTCGCCGGGCGCGAGTTCGCGCCCAACCTGGTGGCGTTCCTGGAGCAGGGAGCGCGGGTGGTGGCTGCGCCGCCCGACCCCGAGGAGGCGGTGCGCCGGGGCGACCTCGAGGTGGTGGTGGTCATCCCCCCCGAATTCGGGGAGGCTTTCCGCACCGGGCGCCCCGCCCCGGTGAGGATCATCACCGACGAATCGCGCCAGCAGGCGCGTCCCTCGGCCGCCGCGGCCGAGCGGCTGCTCGCCGCCTGGTCCCGCCAGACCGGCGCCCAGCGGCTGGTGCTCCGGGGCGTCCACCCGGCGGTGTTCGAGCCGCTCGCGCTCGAACGAGTCGACGTGTCGACGCCGGCGAGCCGTGCCGCGGCGCTCCTCGCCACCATTCCCTTCTTTCTCGTGATGGCGCTGTTCACCGGCGGGATGCCGGTGGCCATCGACGTCACCGCCGGGGAGCGCGAGCGCCAGTCCCTGGAGCCGCTCTTTGCGGCTCCGCTGCGCCGTTCGGCGCTCGTCCTCTCCAAGATCGCGGGAGCGGCGGTGTTCTCTTCGCTCGCCCTGGTCGAGACCGCGATCGGGTTCGGGCTCGTGCCGCTGGCCTTGCCCGCCACCCGCATCGGCTTCTCCATGCACCTCGACCCGCGAATGCTGGCCCGCATCCTCGCTCTCTGCGTCCCCATGGTCCTGCTCGCGAGCGCCCTCATGGTCATGCTGGCGGCGAAGGCCCGGAACTTCCGCGCCGCGCAGACGACGCTGTCGCTCCTCATGCTGGTCCCGGCCCTTCCCGGCATGGCGCTCGGCTTGCTCGCCGCCCGCCCACCGGCCTCCCTCTTCGCCGTCCCCTTCCTTGGCGAGCAGATGGTCATCACGCACCTGCTGCGCGCCGAGGAGGTCACCTTCCTCCAGGTGGGGCTGTGCAGCGCGGCGACGCTGCTCGCCGCGGCCTTGGTGGTTGCCTTCACCGTTCGCGCCTTCGAGCGCGGTCAACCGCTCTTCGACGCCTGAGCAGCTTCCCCCCGCGCAGCGGCGATGGCCTGCGCCATGTCGAAGGGCATGGGCGCCTCGATCCGCAGCGCTTGTCCCCGAACGGGGTGGAGGAGCTCGAGCGAGGCGGCGTGGAGCGGGGTCCGCGACAGGACCGGGCATCCGCTTGGAAGCGCGAGGAGCTCGCGATCGCCGTAGTCGGGATCGACCGCGAGCGGGTGACCCAGGTGGGCGAGGTGAACGCGGACCTGGTGCGTCCTGCCCGACTCGGGGAAGGCCTCGACGAGGGTCAGCTCCGGGAGGCCCTTAGCGGGGAAGGTCGCGAGCGGCCGGACGAAGGTGGCGGCGGGCTTCCCCTCCTTTCCCGCAGAGATCCGCATCCGGCCGCGGCGCCCGCGGGCGATGGGGGCCTCCACCCGTTCCTCCTTGGCGAGGAGGCCGCGGACGAGCGCCAGGTACCGCTTCGTCACGCGGTGGTGCTCGAAGGCGGAACAGAGCGCGCGATGGGCCGGGGCGGTGCGCGCGAAGAGGAGGACCCCGCTCGTGCCGCGATCGAGGCGGTGCACCACCCAGAGCTTGCCGAGGAGCGCCTCCGCCTCCTCTCGAACGGTCGGCTCCGGCGCTCCGCGCCCGGGGATGACGAGGCGTCCCGCGGGCTTGTCCACCGCGACCAGGTCCTCGTCCTGGTGGAGGATGGCGAGGGCCGGCATCAGAGGACGCTGTGCGCGGAGACCACGCTCACCGGGCCGAACCGCTCGAGCTGGGGGGCAAGCCCCTTCGCCGGACCCACCGCCAGCACCACGCCCCGGTCGACCGGAAGGTGGCGGCGGGCGACAGATGTCACCTCCTCCGCGGTCACGGCGCGCACCCTTTCCCGGTACTCGAGCACCTGCTCGAGCCCGTAGCCCAGGATTCGCACGTCGCAGAGCCTCTCCGCCCACTGCTCATGGGTCTCGAGAGAGAGCGGGAAGAGCCCGCCGAGGTAGCTCGCGGCGCGGTTCACTTCCTCGGCGGTAGGACCCATTTCGCAGAAGCGCCTCATCTCGTCGAGCGCCACCTCCACCAGGTCACCCGCGGTCTCGTTCTTGGTGAAGCTCGAGAAGGTGAAGAGCCCGCCCGCGCGGCTCATGCCGAAGCGGCTGCGCACCCCGTAGGAGAGCCCCCGGTTCACCCGGATGGCCTCGACCAGCCTCGAGGTGAATCCCCCACCCAGGACGGCGTTCGCCACCACCGCCGGGAAGTAGTCCGGGCTCGAGCGCGGGATGGCCACGTCGGCGATGCGGACCTGGGTCTGGGTGGCGTCGGGCTTGTTCACGACCACGACCCGCCGCGCGCTGGGAGCTGGCGCCGGCACCTCGGCGGGCGATTCGGAGAGGGCGTTCCGCCACCGCTCCAGGCGGGGGCGCGCGTCCTCCATCGCCACCTCCGGGTCCATCGGCCCGACCACGACGAGCGTCGCTCGCTCCGGGCCGTACCACCGGCGGTGGAAGGCGAGCGCGTCCGGTCGGCGCATCCGAGACAGGTCGCGAGCCCGACCCTCGACTGCATGGCCGTAGGGATGGTCGCCGTAGGCGCTGGAGACGATGGCGCGGTCGGCGAGGGTCCCCGGCTCGTCCGAGTCATGAGCCAGGCTCGCGAGCTCGCGTCGCCGGAGCCGCTCGAACTCCGCGTGGGGGAACGCCGGCGATGCCACCACGTCGACGAGAACGCCGAGCAAGCGCGAGAGGACGTCCACCGGGGCAGACAGCCCGAAGACGGTGGCGTCCTCCTCGGCGTCTCCCCCCAGGTCCGCCCCGAGCGACTCGACCAGGGCGTCGATGCTCTCCCCGCTCCTCCGCCCCGCCCCCCTCCGCGCCACCGCGGACACGAGGTGCGCGAGGCCGAGTCGCCCCCTGGGATCGAGCGCCGATCCCGCCCGAACGAAGAGGCGCGCGGCTGCGAGCGGAACTCCAGGGCGGCGCGCCACCACCACCGTGGCACCATTGGGAAGCCGCGCCTCGTGCAGGTCGGGGAGCGCGAGGCTCAAGGCGAGCTCTCCGGCTCGAGCCAGACAACGTTCCGGCTCCGGGGCGCTAGGTACGCTTCCGCTACCCGCCTCACGTCGGGGGGACCGACCTCGCGGTACTGCTCGAGCGCCTTCGTGGCGTGGCGCCAGTCCCCGAGGAGGAGCTCGGCCTGGCCGAGCGCGTGGGCCACACCGCTGCGCGTGGCGAGCTCGTGCAGGACGGAGCTGCGCAACAGGCGCCGCGCCCGCTCCACCTCGCCCTTTTGCACCCCGCGGGTCGCCACCCGGTCGAGCTCCCTGAAGAGTGCCTCCTCCGCGCGCTTCCGGCTCGCGCCGGGCGCGAGCTCGAGAAAGAGCATGAAGACCCCGGGATCGATGCGCCAGGCCCAGCCGATGCTCGCCGAGACCGCCACCTCTTGCTGCACGAGCCTGCGCCTGAGCCGCGAGCCCTCTCCCACTGCCAGGCACGCCTGCAGGACGTCCAGGGCGGCGGCGTCGGGGTGACAGGCGGGCGGACCCCGGAAACCGACCACCACCGCCGCCGCCTGCGCTGGATATCGGACCTCGGCCCGGCGCTCGCCCCGCTGCTCGGGCTCTCCGGCCGGCACCGGAGGCACCGCCGGCCCCTGGGGGATGTCCCCGTAGGCCTCCTCGATCTGCCGCATCGCGACCTCGGGGTCGATATCGCCGGCGACGTAGAGGGCGGCGTTCGAGGGCGCATAGTAGGTTCGAAAGTAGGAGAGGCAATCCTCGCGTGCGATCCGGTCGATGTCGTCCATCCAGCCGATGACGGGCCACCGGTACGGGTGCGCCTGGTAGACGAGCCCCTCGAGCTGCTCCTCCATGAGACCGAAGGTGGAGTTGTCGGTTCTCAGCCGCCTCTCCTCCTTCACCACCGCCCTCTCCTGCTCCAGCGTCTCCTCGTCGAGCCGAAGCGACCGCACCCTATCCGACTCCAGGTCGATGACGGTCGGCAGGGCCTCGGCGGCAAAGTCGTCGTAGTAGACGGTGACGTCGTTCGATGTGTAGGCGTTCGACGTACCACCGTTGGCCTCCAGGATCCGGTCGAACTCCTTCGGGCCGTATCGTTGCGATCCGTTGAACATCATGTGCTCGAAAAGGTGGCTGATCCCGGTAAGGCCTGGTCGCTCGTTCCGGGAGCCGACCCGAAAGAATGTGTAGTAGCTGACAGTCGGGACTAGGGAGTCGGGGTACAGCCGAACGCGCAAACCGTTCGGGAGCGTCCTCGCAACTACCCTTTCCAAATCGAGAATCTTCGGCTCGACAGCGATAGGCACCTGATACCCCCTTTGCGCTCTTTAATGCGTCCAAGGGGGCCAGGCGAGACTAGCGGGGGCAGGCTTCCCATCGCTAACCCGTTGGCAGGCGTCCAGAAACTCTGGTGAAGTACGTTGACAATTTAGTATATCTTGTATTATATATGGTATGTGGATACTCAGTATGATTTAGTATCCAGGTTACTATTTCCATCAAGGGCCAGGCGCGGCCTCCTAGTTGCCCTATTTCGAGATGGCGTTGCAGGGGTCTCGGTGAGTGAGCTCGCCCGGCGCGCCCGGCTCACGCCCCGAGCTGTGGCCGTCGAGGTCCAGCGATGGGACAAGGCCGGGCTCCTCTCCGTCGAAGCAGTGGGCTCGGCCCATCTGGTCCGCCTACGCCGCGAGCACCCTGCTGTCGCGCCACTCCTGGCCCTTCTCGCTACCCCTCCCTCCCAGGCAGCCGGCCCCGAGGACGCCGATTCGGTGAGGCCTTCTCTCGCGGCCCTCGGGGCACCTCTCCTCTCGACCGCAGCGGAGAGCCCCTTGCCCGCCACCGATGCCCTGCTCGAGGGGCTTCGACTCGCGCGGACCGACGCCACCGTGCTCCTCGCCCTCCCTGTCGTCCTGGCGCGGCGCGCCGGAGAAATCGACTGGGACCTCCTGAAGGAGAAGGCCCGGCGGCTCAAGCTCAAGGCGGAGCTCGGCTTCCTTCTCGAGGTCACCGCCGACATCGCGGGGATGCCGGCTCTCCGGGCGCACGCCCCCGACCTTGCCGACGGCCGGCGCCACGTGGCGCGCGATTGGCCAGCCGCCGGGGGGCCGCGCGAACGGGAGCTCGGGGAGCGGCGGCGGCCACCGGCCGCCGCCCGGTGGAGCTTCCGCATGAACATCACCGAGGAGGCGTTCCGCGCCGCATTCGCCGACGGCGAGGCCCTGGGCCTGGCCGATCTCCTCGGCTTCCTCCGCGCCGTCGATCGGGAGCTTCCGAGCCCGGCCGAGATCGTCGTCGCCGGAAGCGCGGCGGTGGCCCTCCAGTATTCGACCGCGCACGCCACCTCAGGCGTCGACCTCGCAGAGGTCGTAGGCGCTGACTTCTGGGATGCGGTGGGACGCGCCGGCCCCGCCCCCGGAATCCGAATGTGCGCGGTTCCGAGCCCCCCCGCCGCCTGGCGCTCCCGCCTCGTCTCGGTCCGCCTTCCGGAGCTCGAGCGCCTCAGCGTCCTCGCTCCCGAGCGGCACGACCTGGCCCTCATGAGGGTGGCGAGCGGGCTCACCCACGACCTCCAGGCGATCGAGGACGTCCACCGTGCCGCCCCGCTGCGGCTGGGCGTACTGCTGGCGCGCTACTTCGAGGTGGACGAACGGCTCATCGCCTCCCCCGACACCTTCCGGCTCTCCTTCCTCTCGCTCGTGGAAAGGCTGTTCGGCCCGGGGGCGGCAGCCCGCACCGAC
>Ga0335081_10000398_pt1 | contig 79121 bp, 76 predicted proteins | sample Lox_Sample_35_FD_206713 | JGI IMG/M metagenome (GOLD analysis project Ga0335081, IMG submission 206713) | Soil microbial communities from Loxahatchee National Wildlife Refuge, Florida, United States - Lox_Sample_3.5 | ecosystem: Environmental > Terrestrial > Soil > Wetlands | place: USA... | reverse complement strand
CTGTGTGCAGTTGAATCGGAGCGGCCACCGTTTGGTGAGCGGCCCCGCCAAGGGCTGAGGATGAGTTTCGCATAATCAAACCCATCCAAACTCATCCGGTGGCCTTTTGCCTACTGCATAATTCCGGCTGAGGGATCATTATGAGAACAACGAACCGCCGCCGGAACGGAGCCTCGCGGAATAAGGCCCACGTCGACCTGGATGCCTACGTGGAAAAGAAGATGCAGGACCCGGAATTCCGCGCAGCTTACGAGGCCGAGGACAAGCGAATTGATCTGATTCTGCAGATCATCCGGTTGCGCCAGCAGCGGGGAATGACGCAAGCCGATCTCGCCAGGGCCATTGGCACCAAACAGGCCAACGTCAGTCGCTTGGAGCGGCTGGACTACAATTTTACCCTGGAGATGCTGGAACGAATCGCCGCCGCCCTCGGCGCGCAGTTGGAGATTGCGCTGTCACCCAAGAAAGCGAAAGCCGCGTGAACACAAGCCGCCACGCTCTCCGCGCCAGTTTCACGCTGGAGAAAATCCACCGTCTCACCCCCATCGACCCCTGGTTCCTCCACAACATCAAAGAAATCGTCGACATGGAGGAGGAATTGGTAAAGGCCGGCAAGCTGGAGGCGCTGGTGTGACTCGGACTTTCCGAACCATTTTGGCCGTCTGCACTCGTGCGTTCTTGTCGTCGTGCGCTCCTTCGAGATCATCAACAGCGGCTCTCAGATTCTGTGGTCGGCGTACGGCACGATTGCGGGCACACTGGACTTCCACGGTCACGAGAAGCTGACTAACGTTTGGGACGAAGCCGGGCGTAGATTCTTTCCGTCCCCCATGTGGAGCGAGGACCAAAAGTTAATTATCCTCTTGGTGTCTCCACAATCCCTGCGTGAGGAGGAGCTTTGGGTCTATGACACTGATCTTGACCTGATCGAAAAGGAGGATGCAGCCCCGCTTCAGGAACTGTGGACGAGAAACATGTGGAAGCGGCAAAAAACCGAACACAAGTACGCATGGGTCATGGAGCGCCGATGGAATCCGCAGAAACTAAGCCCCATCGAGTTCCACTTGAAAACCCACACCATCGAGCACGGGCCGATCAACCCGAAAGACGCGGCATCAGTGTGGTAAGCCGCCTTCCGCTACTTGGGGGATCTGCTTGGGAATGTTGGGGTCGTCGATTTCCAGTTTCAGCACGTCGTACATGATCGAGCCGCGGGTCAGGCGGAACGCCACCGTATTGCGTCCCTTGCGGAGCAGGGACGACGGGAACCGGATGATCTTGTTCTCGTAATAACTGCTGCCCAAAACGGCGCTGCGATAGCCGGCGGCGCTATTCCCACCGGAGTATTCGCCGACAGCGGCATTATTGACCAACACCTGCAAGTTCGGGTTCTTCGTTTGTCCAGCAATGCCGATGGTCAGGACGCCATCGCCTCCGTAGGTTCGGTCGACGTTGAATTTGACCTTCCAATCGCCCCGCTTGGCTTGGGAGTAGTACCAATCCCGGGACGGAACGCTGCTGCCGATCGTGTAAGTCAGATTGGCGGGGACCGCGCGTTCGAGTCCGTATTGGCGGGGTTGATCGCTGAGCCGGAAACCCGTGGTCCGACGATCCGCAAACCCGATCTGCCATAGCTTGACGGAATAATACGCCGGCGTGAACACCAACGTTCCCAAGGTCGTTTCTTCGCCTGCAGTGACGGTGATGTCGTCCTTACGGAATTCGTCGGTCACGCCAGGCACCGCGGCGAACAGCGTGTAACTTCCCGGGCGCACGTGCGGCAGGGTGAAATGGCCGCTGGCGTCGGCCCGGACACTGAAAATGTAACTCAGGACTTGGAGTTGCCAGTCGGGCTGCGGTGCGGTCAGAACCATGAGCGCGTTGGCAGCGGGCTGGCTTCCATCGTAAAGCTTCAGGGTTCCGCTGACTGTGCCGCGCCGGAGCGGGTAATCGGGATGCCGCATCCACTGGTAAGGCCATGCAGCCTTTTCTTTCTCGGCTTGCTCCTTGGCGTTGGCCCAGATCTGCTGCGGCGAATCGCCGGAGTTGAGGTAGACCAGCCACGGGCCGCAGAGCTTGGTCCAGCCTTCGGGAATGGCGGGGCTGGCCAGATCCCGCGGCAGAAAATGGCCGGATTGGAGCATGCAGTGGATGACCGGGCCTTCGTGGACGGTGATGTATTGTTTGGTGGGCGCTTGGAGGTATTCGCTGCTCCCTGTGATCATGAACACCCCGTAACTTCCCGTGCCGCTTCCACACAAGCCGTGCACGTAATGTCCTTCCACATAATCGCAATAATTGTATTTGGTGCATATCGTTCCGTCCCGCAGTCGAAACGTGGCGTCCTGAACCAGATGCGACCCTCGCAAATCGGGAATGTGGCCTTGTTCCGTGTCGCTGGCGAGCTGGTAGTTGAACAGCGAGGCATTGAGGAAAAAAGACCATCGGACCTGCCCTGTATGCTCGGGGGGATCGCCCGGCCGGCGCTGTTGCAGAACGAACACGTAAAACCCCCGGTCGCCTCTCCGCAAAACGTAGTGCTGCGTGAAATGGACGCCACCAATCCGCGCGCCGGAGGAAAGTTCCACCAAGTCAGGGGTGTCCCGCACCACGTTATACACGGCATCGTGAACATCCCGTCCATCCCGGCCTCCAGAATTGGCAACGGCGAGGTAGGCGCCTCGACCGGCCAGATTCGGGCTGTTCCCGAGAGTCATGGCGTGAATGGTTCCATCGGCTTTATCGACTGTGAAGGAGATTTTCCCGTTGGAAAGCCTGACCTGCGGTCCCAAGTCTACAAGCGTTACCGGATCGTCGGGCGCGGCCACAGCGATTCCCCCGGCCAGCAGCATCGATGCAAGAACCGTCGCCGATGTCCGCTTCAGCATGAATCCCTCTCTGCTCACAGTATGGTGACTCGGGTTTACACGGCCAGACATTCCCCGTCCATCCGGAAATGACCTGCACTTGTCAAAACCGCCGTGCTTCGCTAAGGTGCGCGGCGATGGCGAGCACTCACAAGCAGTCACTTCTCCACAAAGCCAAGTCCTTGGGTTTCTCCGACCGGCAGATTGCGGCGCTGGTGGGCAGCACGGAAGATGAGGTGCGGGCGGTGCGGAAGAAGCTGGGCATCGTGCCGAGTTACCGGCTGGTCGACACGTGTGCGGCGGAGTTTGAGGCGTACACGCCATATTATTACTCGACGTACGACACCGGCGACGACGAGATCCGCCAGACCGATAAACGCAAAGTTATGATCCTCGGCGGCGGGCCGAACCGGATCGGGCAAGGGATCGAGTTCGACTACTGCTGCGTGCATGCCGCCTTCGCACTGAAGGAGCTGGGATTCGAAACGATCATGGTGAACTCGAATCCCGAGACTGTATCGACCGACTACGACACGAGCGATAAGTTGTTCTTCGAGCCGTTGACGTTGGAGGACGTGCTGCACATCTACGAGCGGGAGAAATGCTGGGGCGCAATCGCGCAGTTTGGCGGACAGACCCCGCTCAATCTCGCGCTCGGCCTGCAACGGAACGGCGTCAACATTCTCGGAACGACGCCACAGGACATCGAGGTGGCCGAGGATCGGAAGCTGTTCGCGGCCATGCTGGACAAGCTGGGGATACCGCAACCGCCGAACGGCACGGCCACCAACGAGGAAGAAGCCCTCACTGTGGCTCGCAGGCTCGGCTATCCCGCGTTGGTGCGTCCATCGTTCGTGCTCGGTGGACGCGCCATGCAAATCGTCTACAGCGATGACGAGATCCGTCATTACATGCGCTTTGCCGTCGAAGCGTCGCCCGAACGGCCGGTGCTGGTGGACAAGTTCTTGGAGGAAGCGCTTGAAGTGGATGTGGACTGTGTTGCGGACATTGGGGTTGGGGGGAACACAGTTACCTTGGGCGGTATGCTCGAACATATCGAGTTCGCCGGGTGTCATTCGGGCGATGCCGCCATGGTGTTGCCACCACACTCGATCTGGCCGGAGAACCTTGAGACCATGCGACGGTTCACCCAGGCAATGGCCCGGGAACTGAAGGTCGCAGGCCTGATGAACGTGCAGTTCGCCGTCAAAGGCTATAGCGTTTGGGTGCTCGAGGTGAACCCGCGGGCGTCCCGCACCGTGCCATTCGTGAGTAAAGCGATCGGGGTGCCGCTCGCGAAACTGGCGGCGAAAGTCATGACGGGCAAGAAACTTACCGAGTTGGGCTTTACGAAAGAGATCTGGCCAAAATCCTACTCGGTGAAGGAATCCGTCTTCCCGTTCAGCAGATTCCCGGGTCAGGATATACTGCTGGGCCCCGAGATGCGGTCCACGGGGGAAGTCATGGGTACAGACGCTGACTGGGGCATGGCGTACGCAAAATCGCAAATGGCTGCAGCACCGCCGCTTCCGCAGGAAGGACGGATCTTCATCAGCGTGCGGGACTCGGACAAGAAACAAATCGCGCCGCTGGCGAGGGAGTTCAGCAAGCTCGGCTTCGACCTCTACGCCACGAGCGGCACGGCAAAGGTCCTACTCGAGAACGGCGTCAAAGTGCAGTCACTCTTCAAACTCGCCGAGGGGCGCCCGAACGTGCTCGACATGATCAAGAACAGCGAGGTTCACATGATCATCAACACGCCGGCGGGCAAGAATCCGCGTGTCGATGAAGTGCGGATTCGCACCGCAGCAGTTGCGCACAAGGTTCCCATCATGACGACGCTGGCGGGCGCCAACGCGGCGTTGCTCGGCATCAAGGCGCTGCGCGAACGGGGCCTCGTCGTTCGTCCCCTCCAAGAATACCACGCCGACGTGGCGCGCAGCTAGACCTCGTCCGGGCCCGCGTCGGCGGCTATCTTGTCGTCGCGGGGTGCGACATGCAGCCTGGCCTTCAGGCCGCCGCCGTCCTCGACGACGAGGTGCTCGGCCCGAATGTCCCCTTGCATAAGACCGCCGGCTTTGACCGTGATGACTCCCTTGGCGTCGAGCTTGGCGTTGAGGGTGCCGAGGACCTCGACGTTGCGGTATCGACCCTCCTGTTTGAACGAGAAATCTGCACCCTGCGCGATGCGCAGGTCGGGGGCGGAAATGGCCTTCTCGGAAAAGATGGCCCCCACGCCCAACTCCAGCAGGCGCAGGGCCCGTACCCGGCCGCCCTCGATGATGCCTTCCACAATCACGACGGCGCCGACGAGATCGCCGCCTTTGAGAACGCCGGTTGGGGTGAGTCGGATCGTGCCGGCGGTCTTGATGGTTTCGGCCCATTCGCTGTCGATCGTGTGATCGGTGAGATCGAGCAGGGCGCGGCATTTCGGGCAGTGGGTGCTTGTTGCCCGTCCATGCATCTGGAACTTATAGCTGCACTCGTAGCACTCGATGAGGTGTTTGACCGGTACCGCCGTGCTGGCGACGCGCGCCCCCGGCCGCGCAAGGTCGGCCGGCGGATTGTCCGTGGCGGCATCCGCTTTGGACGCGGGTGGGGACGAACCGGGCATGGACTTTGTGCGCGCGACGGCGCGGATCGTCGCGTAACCATCGAGTGTGTTGACCTTGCGGTTCCTGGGCACAACTCACCCCCGGGCATCTGGGCCGCGGGTCACGGCACGGCCAACGTCAGCGTCGGCCATACGAGCGGACCGTGGCGGCCGCCTCGACCCGGTCGTCGTCGGTGGACTCGGCGGCTTCGGTCACCACCGGGGCGACGCTGCTGAGCGGCGAGCCGGTCGAATTGACTTCCGAGCGACCGATGAACGTGACGCCGTCCTCGACGCTGAGGCGTTTGGCGCGGATGTCGCCGGTGACGCGCGCGCTCGATTTCATCTCGATGCGGTCCTTGGCCGTGACGTTGCCCTGGACCGTGCCTTCGATGGAGACCGAGTTGACGACGAGATTGCCCTTGATCTGGGCGGATTTGCCGATGACGGCGTCGCCGCCACAATGCAGTTCGCCTTCCAGTTTGCCGTCGATGCGGACGGAGCCGGTGCCTTTGATCGTCCCGGTGATTTCGATGTCATTGGAAATGACCGACTGCGGAGTTGCGTTGTCGTCCATATGATTTTCCTCCAAGTTACCTCCTCCATTGGGCCCGCACCGTGTGCGGGCCGACCCATACTCGCTGACGCAAGAGTCGCAAAAATCCCGATGACTGACAAGGCGAAACGCCGATTCGGACAAAATTGTTGTGATTGCCCGCGTCGCGGGAGCGTAGTAGAAGTGCTGTTATGAGCACGGGCTTTGATTTTGTCCGCTCGCACGGCCTCGGCAACGATTATCTCGTCGTTGACGCGAGCAAGATCGGTTTTGACCTCACGCCGGCGCGGGTCCGGGCGATTTGCCATCGCCACACCGGGCTCGGCTCGGACGGGATTCTGGCGCTGGTGAAACCGCCAGCCAAGGCCGATTTTGCCGTGCGCATTCTCAATCCGGATGGTTCCGAGGCCGAGAAGAGCGGCAATGGGCTGCGGATCTTCGCGAAGTTCCTGTACGACCACGGTCATACGAAGAACACGGAGTTTACCATCCACACTCTTGGTGGCCTGGTGCGCGCCAAGTTGCTCTTGGACAACGGCCGCTGTGCCGCGGTGCGTGTGGACATGGGCCGCGCGGTGATCGACCGCAGCATGACGATGCTCGAAGTGGCCGGCCAGAGGCTGGAGGTCACCGCCGTTTCGGTGGGCAACCCGCATTGCGTGGCGATTGTCGAGGACCTTGGCAAGGTCGACCTGCTCAAGCTCGGCCCGCTGATCGAAAAACATCCAGCGTTCCCCAACCGGACGAACGTTCAATTCGTCCAGGTGCTCTCCCGGCACGACACGCGGGCGCTGATCTGGGAGCGCGGCGCGGGACACACGCTGGCGTCGGGTTCGAGTTCGTGCGCGGTTGCCGCGGCGTGTTACGAGAAGAAATTGGTCGATAGCCCGGTCGTGGTACACATGGAAGGCGGGGACCTCACGGTCGAGGTTGCCGGGGACCTTCAACTGGTGATGACCGGCCTGGTGGAAGAAGTTGCGGCCGGCAGGTTCAGCGAAGAATTCCGGCAGCGCCTGAATGCTACCCGTCGATGAGTTGCCGAAACGCCGAGGATTCGCGCAGGTCCGCGAAGTCGGGCTCGGCTTTGGCGAGCGCCTTGAGCTTCGGGTCGAGGTGTAGGGCGCTCCGGAGCAGTTCCAGCGCTTCCGTCGGCCGCTGCTGGACGGCGCGGTAACACGCCATGTTGTAGTGGGCCAGCGCATCGCGCGGGTTGGCGTCGAATGCCCGCTGGAGGGTGTCCACCGCGGCGTCGAGCGATTGCGTCCGCCGGCGAATGTAGGCCAGGTTGATCCAGATGGCCGAGTCGCGCGGGTTGAGCTCGGCGAGTTTCGCGATGAACGGCTCGGCTTCGCTGAGCCGATTGGTACGCCACAGGACGGCGGACTTGATGGCCATGGCCTGAGGGAGGTTGGGAGACAGCGCCAGCGCCAAGTCCGCCTCGCGGCCGGCATCCTCGAACATATTCAGGTCGAGATACCCGGACGCATACTCGATGTGTTTTTGGACCTCGGGCTTCATGGCTCGAAGCTGATACGGGCTTAGTATCGTCGCGCCACAAAAATATAGCAAGCCGTCGTTCAATTTGCCATGCTCACCGCATGCTCTACCAGACATTCCTGCGGCCCTGGTTGTTCCAGGCCGATCCGGAAATCGCCCACGAGCACACGTTGAGATTGGCGGGTTGGCTGGGCCGCTGGCACGTCGGGCGCGAGGCCGCCGAGACACTGTTCGTGCTCGACGACCGGCGACTGCGCCAGACCGTCTTCGGCGTCGAATTCCCGAACCCGGTCGGGCTCGGCGCCGGCTACGACAAGAACGCCGTCGGACTTGCGCTCTGGCCGTCGCTCGGGTTTGGGTTCGTCGAGGTCGGCAGCGTCACCGCGCGGGCGCAGCCGGGCAATCAAGCGCCGCGGTTGTTTCGTCAACCGAAACAGCGGGCGTTGGTCAACCGACTGGGGTTCAACAATGAAGGGGCCGTCGCCATTGCCGCGCGCGTCCCGCAGCGGCCGCACCGCATTCCAATCGGGGTGAACGTCGGCAAGAATCGCGACGTGGATTTGGCGCGGGCCGGGGAGAATTACCGCGCTACGATCGAAGCATTCCGCGGTCGTGCCGATTTCTTCGTCATCAACATCAGTTCACCCAACACGCCCGGACTGCGCGAGTTGCAGAACCGGGGGATGTTGGACGCCTTGCTCGCGGAGATTCGGGAGGAAACCCCCGTGTTGCTGAAGATTGCGCCCGACCTGACGTTCGAGGAGATCGATGGGATTGTCGAGTCGGCCCTGAAGCACGGCGTCGCGGGCATTGTCGCGACCAACACGACCGTGGATCATCCGACGCCGTCGCAAGGGGGCCTGAGCGGAGCGCCGCTGCGGGCGCGGTCGACGAAATGCGTGCGCCACGTTTGGCATCAAACGCAGGGACGGTTGCCCATCATCGGCGTCGGCGGCATCTTCACGGCCGAAGATGCCTACGAAAAGATCCGGGCGGGTGCGTGTCTCGTCGAGGTCTGGACGGGCCTGGTTTACGAAGGCCCGGCCATCGTGCGCAGGATCAACTCCGGGTTGCTGCGGTTGCTCGACCGGGACGGATTCAGCCACATCGCCGAGGCTGTGGGAACAGAATGAATGAGTCGGTCAACCTCCGTCCGCAGGCGTGGTCGTTGATTCGCGGCCAGCTACGCGATGGCGTCGCGGGTTTCGCGTTGACGCTGCTCAGCATTGCCGCGAGCCTGCTCCAGCCGTGGCCGTTGAAGATCATCGTCGATAGCATCCTCGGGTCGGTACCGATGCCGCCGTGGCTCGCATCGTTCAGCAGCGGCAAGCCGACGGCGCTGATCATCGTTTGCCTCGGGTTGTTGTTGATTCACGTGCTCCGCGGTGGCTTGGGTGCGTGGGGCACGACGTATTTGGTGCAGGCGGGACTGCGGATGACGCAGGAATTGCGGTTTCGCGTGTACGAGCACCTGCAGAAACTCAGTCTGGTTTTCCACGACAGCCGCGCGGTGGGCGACTCGATTTATCGGGTCACGTGGGACACGTATTCGATCCAGACCATTTTCAACGGGGGTCTGATCCCGTTGCTTTCCTCGGTGGCCACCCTGGCGGGCATGATGGTGATCATGTTGCGATTCGACGTCGTCCTGACGCTGCTGGCGCTGGTGGTCGCGCCGGCGCTGGCCCTGGCGATCAAGCACTACAATCGCCTCATTACCAACGTCTCGACCGACTACCACACCCGCGAAAGCAAAGTGAGCGCGATGATCCAGGAATCGCTCTCGGCGATTCGCACCATCCAGGCGTTTGCGCGCGAGGAGGACGAAGTGCGCCGTTTCGGTGTGGGCACCGCGCAAAGCATGGACGCGAACGTGCGCATGACGAAGGTGCAGGTGGCGTCGTCGTTCGTGGTCGGCTTGATCACCGCGACGGGCACCGTGGCGATGATCTGGATCGGCAGCCAACGCGTGCTGGCCGGCCGGCTGACCGTGGGCGAACTGCTCGTGTTCCTCAGCTACGTGGGAATGCTCTACGGGCCCATGAGCACGATCAGCGGCATCGCCACGGCAATCCAGGGCGCGCTGACGCCCTTTCGGCGCGTGGTCGAGATTCTGGAAACGAAACCGACGATCCGCGATGCGCCGGACGCCCGACCGTTGCCGCGCTGTGACGGCGTCGTGCGGTTCGAAAATGTGTGGTTTGGTTACGACCCGAATCGGCCCGTGCTCAAGGGCATCGACTTCGAGGCGCGGCCGGGACAGATGATCGCACTGGTCGGCCCGAGCGGTGTGGGCAAATCGACGCTCCTCAGTTTGTTGCTCCGCTTCTACGATCCCCAGAAGGGACGGGTACTGGTGGACGGCCATGACGTGCGCGACTTCCAGTATCGCTCGCTGCGGCGCCAGATCAGCATCGTGCCGCAGGAGCCGGTGCTGTTTTCGACCTCGGTGCGCGACAATATCGCCTATGGCCGGCCCGCGGCAACGCTCGACGAAATCATGACGGCGGCGCGCCAAGCCGAGGCGGACGAGTTCATCCACGGGATGCCGCAAGGCTATGAAACGCCGATCGGCGAACGCGGCGTGACGCTCTCGGGCGGGCAGCGTCAACGGCTCGCCCTGGCGCGGGCGTTTCTGAAGAACTCGCCGATTCTGATTTTGGACGAGCCGACGGCCGCACTCGACGCCGAGACGGAAGCGGCCGTGCTGCGCGCGCTGGACCGGTTACGGCAGAAGCGCACGGTATTTGTCGTGGCTCACCGGCTGTCGACGGTGCGGGAGGCGGATTGGCTGCTGGTGATGCACGACGGGCAAATCGTCGAACGCGGCAAGCACGGCGAGCTGGTGGCACGAGGTGGCCACTATGCGCGGGTGTGCGAACTGCAATTTGGAGGACAAACGTCTGGTTTGTCACCCTGAGCGCAGCGAAGGGTCTCACGAGCGAGTAAGAGGGTTCGTTTCACGCAGTAGGACAGGCATCGCATGAAAAAAGTCATCGTCACCAGCGGCTGGGGCGCCGGTTACCCTGAGGGCGGCGGGATGCAGTGGTTGAATCTGCATTATCTTGCCGGGTTGCGCGAGTTGGGATTCGAGGGTTTCTGGCTCGACACGTTGGGGCCGCCGAAAAAGGGCTCGGGGCTGTCAGTCGAGGAACGAGTCGAGGGGTTTCGCGGGCAATGCGAGCAATACGGACTCCACGAGCACTGGGCGGTGCTTTACGACAAGCGCGACGTGTTTGGAATGCCGGCGCGTCAGGTCCAGGCGTTGTGCAACGATGCCATGTTGCTGATCAATCTCTGTGGGGCGCTCCAGGACGACGAGTTGCTGCGGCGCATCCAGCGCCGCGCGTTCTTCGATCTGGATCCCGGGTTCACCCACGTCTGGGCGCACCAGTGGGACCTGGGCCTCAGCAAGCACAATGTTTTCTTCACCGTCGGCCTCAACGTTGGCGGGGACGGTTTTTCGATTCCGCTGCGTGGGATCGAGTGGCAGACGTTCCTGCCGCCGGTGGCGACGGAGTATTGGCCGGTTCAACCGGACCCGGCTGCCGCGAAGTTCACCACGATCGGTCAATGGCGCGGACAGGGCGCCGTGTGGGACGGCGAGACGTACTGGCCGAAGCGTGAAGAATTCTTGCGGTTCGTGGAGCTTCCGGGCAGGACGACCCAACCGATCGAACTGGCGCTGCTCATTCACGAGTCGGAGACCGATGATTTGACGGCGTTGCGCAACGCCGGCTGGCGGTTGGTCGATCCGCATCGGGCCGCGGGCGGCCGCGATGGGTTTCGCTCCTACATCCAAGGTTCGCGGGCAGAGTTTAGCGTGGCGAAGAACGGTTACGTCAGGACCAGGAGTGGTTGGTTCAGCGATCGCACGGCGTGCTACCTCGCGTCGGGCCGGCCCGTGCTGGTGCAGGACACGGGTTTCAGCCAGTATCTGCCCACGGGTCGTGGGTTGCTGGCGTTTTCGACCTTGGAGGAGGCCGTGCGCGGGATCGAATCCATCAACGGCGACTACGCGGCGCACTGTGGCGCTGCCCGCAAGTTGGCCGAGGATCGCTTCGCCGCGCCGAAGGTACTGCAATCGATTCTGGAGCGGGCCGGTGTGCTCTAGCGCGCGAACCACGCCGGCGGCGCTTTTCATTGCCAGTCGGTTTCCGCCGAAGCTACCATCCGTCGTGCGCACGATTCGAACTGGCGTCCCGCAAGTTGTCTTCGAGGATGACGACATTCTGGTTGTGGACAAACCCGGTGGCATGGTGTGTCATTCGGCGCAACGGCCCGAGTACGGGTCGCTCGCGGAATGGCTGCGGGAACGCGGGGTGCGGACGCCGCGCATGATCAATCGTCTCGACCGCGAGACGAGCGGGCTGGTGGTCGTCGCCAAGGACGAGCGGGCGGCTCGGAACCTGGGCCAGGCCGTGTTGCGGCGTGAAATCGAGAAACAATATCTGGCGATTTGCTGGGGGACCTTCGAGCAGGCGAATGGCGTGATTGACCAACCAATCGCGGTCGGGAAGAACTCCGTCGTGTACACGAAGCGCGTGGTGGATCGCGAGGCCGGCAAGCCGAGCGTAACGGAGTTCCAGGTGGAACAGAAACTCCACGGTTTCACAGTCGTCCGCCTGAGGCCGCGGACGGGCCGGGCGCATCAGTTGCGGGTGCACCTGGCGTGGCTCGGCCATCCGATTGTGGGCGACAAAGTGTACGGGCCGGACGAGACGTTGTACCTGCAATTCATCGAGAGGGGTGTGACGACCGACATGTTGAAGCAACTCCTGTTGCCGCGGCACGCGTTGCATGCCGAGTGCGTATCGTTCCATCATCCGCGCCACGGTCAACAGTGCACGGTTCGCGCGCCAGGGCCTGAAGACATGCGGACGTTCATCGAAGAACACAGTTTGCCGCGCCAGGAGCGCGGTTGAATGCGCGACGTCCTGAAACATACTGGATTCCGCCGGTTATGGATTGCCGTGGTGGTGTTGACTCTTGGCGACGCGGTGATGCAGATGGGGCTGATCGAGTATTTCCGCGCGAACCAATACGATGTGGCGACGGAGACGGCCAAAATGTTGTTCGCGGTGTCGCTGCCCGGGCTATTGCTGGGGCCGCTGGCGATTGCGTATCTGGATCGCTGGCAACGGCGCAGCGTGCTGATGCTCAGCGATGCGTTGCGCGCAGTGACGGTGGTCGTCATCGCGGCCTGGCTGTGGCCGGTCGTCACGGGGCGGATGGAATCGCGCGGGTTGTTGGTGGTGTACCTGGTGATTTTCCTGAATGGCGCGGTCACGACGTTTCACTATCCCGCACGCTTTGCCCTCCTGCCGAACCTGCTGGACGCCGGACAGTTGATCCAAGCCAACACACTGCTGACGGCGACGATTGCGGTAGCGGGCGTGGGCGGACGCGGCGTGGGCGGGTTCCTCGCAGAGAGGATGGGCCCCGAATGGGCGGTCCTGGCGAATGCGCTGGCGTATGTCGTGAGCGTGGTTCTGGTGTGGACGATCCGGATGCAGCCGCACGCCACCACCAGCGGCGAGCACGCGCACCCGCAGGGCGGTTGGGGTGAGTTGCGGACCGGACTGAGCTACCTGTGGACGCATCGGACGGCGCTTCCGTTGGTGGTGCTGACGGCGGTGTTCGCGTTTGTGCTGAGCGTGCTGGCAGTGGCGTTCGTGGGGTTTGCGATGACGGATCCGCCGAGTGGGCTGGGCCTGCGCACGGGTGGGTTCGGTTATCTCTTCGTGGCGGTGGGAGCCGGTGGGGGGCTGGGGATGTTCGTCATCGGCCGTGCCAAACGATGGACGCGCTCGACGTGGCTGCCCGTTGTCCAGTTGGCGATGTGCGGGGCGTTGCTGGTGGTACTGAGCCGGATGACCAGTCCGTGGCTGGCGGCGGCCGTTTTGGTTGTCCTCGGCGTGGTTGCGGCACCCTTGATGATTCCTATCGACTCCAAGTTGCAGGAGCAAGTCGACGAGAAACGGCGGGGCGCCGTGTTCGCCGCGCGCGGCGCACTGACTTCGGCGACCATGATCGTGGCATTCTGGCTGCAATTCGGTACGGCGTTCTTCCGCGAGACGCCGGCGCCGACGATTCTGTTGTGGCTGGGGGTCGGCTCGATCGCCATTGCGGTGGTAGCGGCGTTGGCGCTCCGGGCGCGGCAGGGACGGCCGGGAATGGGCCCGGCGGCTTGATTCGGCTGGGGGCACCGGTACGGTTTTTGCAGTGAACGGTAGCCAGACAACGTACCACAGGAGCCCATGCTTCAATACGTCCTCTCGTTCGTGGCGGGCAAAGACCAGGGCCGTGAGTTTCCCTTACCGCCCGATCTGAACATCGTGATCGGCCGCGTCAGCGACGTGGATCTGCTGCTCCTCGACGAAAAGGTGTCGCGCAAGCACGCGCGGATTTTCACGCACGACGGCAAGATCGTGATTGAAGACCTCGCGTCGAAGAACGGTACGTTCGTAAACGGCGCGCGCATCCGGAACGCCGAACTCAAGGAGAGCGATGAAATCGTCATTGGCACCTCGAAGATCCGGTTGAATTCCCACGGTGATCCGGGCGTGCAGTCGCTGTCGGCAGCCGACGAACTGGCCCGGCGCGGAGCCGCGGGCATGCCGCAAGCCACGGCTCCGCTGATCGCCGGTTCGATTCGCGAGATGCCGCTGCCCGACTTGCTGCAGTTGTTCGCCAATTCGCGCAAGAGCGGCGTGCTGACGATCCGTACGGGTCCGACGGTGGGGAGAATCTACCTGCGCGAGGGGCAGGTTTATTCTGCGGGACTGGAAGGCTATCCGACCGTGCGGGCTTACAAGGCGTTTTACCGCATGTTTACCTGGACCGAAGGAACGTTCGACCTGAGCCCGTTGGCGGGGCCCGATGTGCTCGAGGAGATCACCGAGTCGACGACGTCCTTGGTGCTGGAGGGGATGCGGCAACTGGATGAGATTCGGTTGTTGGAGTCGAAGCTGCCGCATCGCGGGGCGCGGTTGGCCGTGGCGGATCCGCTGCCCGGGAGCCTGCGCGACCTGGCGACGGAAGAGATCCAGCTCTTCCAACTGGTGTTGCACCACGGTTTGCTGGAGGCGGCGATCGACAATTTCCCGGGAACGGATTTCGAGGCGTACACCTGTCTGATGGGACTCATGCGACGCGGGTTCGTGGCGGTCGCTTGAGTGACGTGCGTGGCGCGACGGCGGTTAGTGTGGTTTCTTGCGGAATGGGGAGTGGAGATTGAAATAGATGCCGCAGAGCGGGCGGGCGCTGTTGTTCTCGCTGAGCATGATGGTGACGTGGCGATCCAATGCGATGCCGTGACGCAGACCCGGTGCGCGCTTCTCGAAAGCATCGATGGCCTTGGCCATTAACGACTGCAGGCTCTTGAGGAATTCATCGGGTGTCTTCTCGACGCAGACGACGAACTTGTCGTACTGGCGCACCGCGGCAGCAATCTCTTCCTGAAAATCTTCAACTTGTAGGGGCATGACGCGTCGATTCTTATCCAAATCGGCTCGTATCCGCAAGAACGCGTCGCGGACAGGGCGCCGGGTCTTGTCCCGATGCGGTTGGGGCGGCGCCTGCATCGCCAACCCGTCCTGATACATCACGATCTGTCGTGGTCACTTCGGAAAAGTGCGTTTAGATTTGCATCTCACCCTTGCCGGCGCATATTCTGCCGTGCGGAGGAAGCCCGAGATGACGACGCTGTTGCAGACAGGGATCTATACGATACCAGAAGCCGCACGGCTGACCGGCGTTTCCTCGCGGCGCATTCACCGCTGGCTGCAGGGTTATGAGTTCAAAGCCAAGCATGGTCGTCATCGATCCGCCCCGGTCTGGCAGGGACAACTCAAGCCCATCGATCACAGCTTGGCCGTTGGGTTTCTCGATCTGGTCGAGATTCGCTTTGTAGACGCCTTTCTACGGAAGAAGGTCAGTTGGAGGACTCTTCGGCTGGCGCATCGTCACGCCCAGGACGAGTTGGGCGTTTCTCATCCATTCTGCACGAACAGATTCATGGTGGCAGGCCACGAGATCATTCTGGAGATTCCCCAGGAGGACGATGAACCGCTGTTGTGGGAGATTGCCCGCGACCAAAGAGTGTTCGGAAAAATCACGCGACCTTTCCTGAAGAATCTGGAGTTCGCGGAAGGCGATTTGCCGTCCCGCTGGTGGCCGAGGGGCAGAAGTCATTTGGTCGCACTTGATCCCCGGCGAAGCTTCGGCCAACCAATTGTTTTTCGCGATGGTATCCCGACCCGAGTCCTGGCCCACAGTGCACGCGCCAATGGCTCGGCGGAAGAAGTGGCTCGCTGGTTTGAGATCAGCCCTGTTTCCGTACGTGAAGCAATTGCGTTCGAGCACTCGCTCGCCGCGTGAAATTTTTCTTCGACAACAATCTCGCCCCCAAACTGGCGCACGGCTTGAGCCAGATGGCCGGACCGGAGCATCGGGTCGTCCATCTCAAAGACCGTTTCCCGGGCAACGTCGAGGATGTCGTCTGGATGCGCGCGCTCGCCAAGGAAGCGGATTTGGTGATTGTGACTGCGGACATTCGCATCAGTCGCAATCCATACGAAGTCAAGGCGTGGAAGGAGGCGGGGCACACGATCTTCTTTCTCAAGCCCGGCTGGGTCAATCTGCCGTTCTGGGACCAAGCCAACAAGTTCACCAAATGTTTTCCCAATCTGATCAAAGAAGCGGAGAAAGCCGCGCGCGGGTCCGCGTTCGTGGTCACCGTCAACGGCAAGATCGAGCCGTTGAAATGAAGGTTACAGATCTCCCTTGGATTAATGACGTTGTGGTCGCATCGCAAACGAATCATGTACGAGGCGAAAGCGGTTGGCTCCGTGGTGGAAAGAACGACGGCGCAACGACCAACGAGATCGGCACTGCCATTTGTGCGCACAACGAGAATGTCTCCTTCCCGGACAAGCGCCTTCTCCAAATCGGCCTTGCTGAGAACGCCGAACTTCAAGTCGTCGAAGTTCACGCGCTCAGACGCGACGTTCGGGATTCGGAGCACCGGAACAGAGCCGTGTACGCGGTCGTAGCTGCACTTGGTGGATGTGCCGTAGCAGGCGTCGAGAGGATACTTGAGTGGCAAGCGCGGTCGGGGTCTGGGAATTCTCCTCAGAGAGGCAGGACTCGTCCGATGGCGTCCGTCTTGACCCACCCCTGTTGGCCGTCGGCACGTTCGACCAAGAGCCATTGGTCGCGATCTTCCCGGATGACGATATTGGTTCCCTCTGTCAGCTTGAAATGAACCGTCGAGTCGGACAGCGGCGCGAACCGCGCGTCCACTCCGGACACCACCACAACTCCTTGCGGGGCCGTTCGGTTGCCAATGACTTCATCGCTGAGCGCCCAGGTCGAGACCGCGAATCCCACGAAGCCCGCCGCGGCAAGGATGAGGAATCCCGTTCGTACCTTGGGGATGAAGATGTACACGCCAACCGCCAGAACGGTCAGCCAAAACGCCATCATCTCGTAGGCGCTCCATTCGTTGGCGGTGCGGCTGGCGATGACCGAACGCAAGAACCGTTGTACCGCATGCGGCGAGGTGTTGACGTCGTCCACGCCCAGACGTTGCTCGGCAAACTTGAGGTTGGCGAGAATGTCGGGATCGCGCGGGGCCAGCTTGCGAGCCCGTTCGTAGTTGAAGATTGCCCACCCCAGTTTGCCTTCGCGGTACCACGCGTTGCCGAGGTTGTAGTACACAGACGCCGTCTTGGGCTCGATCTTCTCGTAGACCGCCACGGCCTGGGCGAACTTACCTTCGTCATACAACTTGTTGGCCGCCTTGAAGTCGTCGACTGGCGCGGCGGATGAAAGCCGAGCACACAGCAGAAGTGCGCCGAAGCAGACAATTTTTTGGTTTCTGGCGCGTGATGGCCGAATACTGGGTGTAGCGGCGTTTCTGTGAAACGCCGAATTCATTCGGAAAACGGACGGCCTGCGCTTCGCAGAAGCGCAGCTACAACCCGAAAGATCGTTTGGGCAACAAGCCCTACAGTTTTTTCTTCTCCAGTTCATCGATCAACCGTTCCGCTTTTTCCCGCGTCGCCATCACGCCATCGTCCGTCGCCCCGCTGCCGGCAAAGCGTGCCGTGTCGCACGCCTCGAAGCACACCTTCACCTCGGCCGCCAAATCGCCGTTTACACCGCGCGGCACGAGTTGCTCGTCCACAATGGACCCGGTAATGCCGGCGGTGGCAACGTTCAGGCGGTCACCGAGGTAACTTTGCAGTGCGTGTTGCACATCGTCGTAGCTCTTCGCGGCGGCGAGAAGTTTGCGCGCCCGTTTCGCCGCTCGACTGCGGCGGGCATAAGCCACGTCGCCGCGCAACCGATCCGCGCGTCGCTTCCAGCCGATTCCGCCCAGCAGGCCGACGACGGGCAGGATGTTCAGCGTCCAAAACATAGGCGTGGCGTAGAGCGGGACGACGACGACCGCGGGACCCAGGTCCCCCTTGAGATAAACGATGTCTTGGCCAAGTTTTTCTTCGGAGCGCAGCCGGCTACCGCCACTGACAATCTCGGTTTGCCCGCCGCTGCCGGCTTTGACGACGAGTTTGATTGCCGATTGGACGGCAGTTTTGTAAGCCTTGGCTATCGGGTCAAAGTAAACGAGCCGGACTTCGGGAAGTTCTTTCACGTCGGTGTTCTTGGGAATGAGCACCTGCTGAATGACCCGCTCGCCAGTCGTGTTCAACTCGTCCTTGGTCGTCTTCGTTGTCGGGTCGTACGTCTTGAATCCATCCAGCGAACCGAGCTTCGGCGCCGGCACGGTGTCGATGTTGCCGTTGCCGCTGACCTTGATCGTAAACGTGACCGGGTCGCCGACGGCTACTTCCGTAGGTTTGGCGGTGACTTCGAGGCGCCACTGTCCGATGGCGCCGCCGAAATCGGACGGCCGTCCTTCCTCGGGCAACGGCAACACTTCGATGGAGACGGGATCCGTCGTCACCGGCACCTCACGTACTTCGGGCTGGGCGAATGGATTGCTGAAGAAGTCGTCATTAAACGGCCAGCCGCTGTGGCCGCGTTTCTGCACGGCCAGTTGTGCCTTCAGAATGCAGGGGCCGAAACTCAGCGTACCGGTGCGCGTTGGGGAAATGGCTGCCTGGATGACCTGGACATTGAAGGATTCGCCGTTGATGACTTGGGTGCCGGATCTCAGGTTCTGCAGGAACTTGAAGCCCAACCCGTCGGCCTCGTAGCTGAATCCGCCAAAGCCCCTCAACGGCACGTCAGCGCGTGCGAACACGAGCACCCGTAGCGGCATGGTTTGGCCCAGGTAAACCTGCTTCGAAGGCAGCTGGACGCGGGCAAAGAGGGTTTGGCCCAGATCGCTTTGCGTGCCCTCTTTTTCCACGACCAACTGGATCGGCGTCGTAAAGTAGCTTCTTCCGCCGACCACCACTTCGATCGCGGGGATGGTGAACTCGCCGGTCCGACCGGGCGTGACTTGATAAGTGAAGCTGAGTGATTGACTCGTCTGTCCGTTGACAAAAGAAAAACTGCTTTGTGTGGACGGACTGCCAAAAGTCAAGCCATCGACCGTTGGAATCGATGGCTCCGCGCCGCCCTGTGTTCCTTGCACCGAAATCGTCAGGGTCACCGAATCGCCGAACGCGATGTGGTTCCGGTCGACCGAGGCGGTCACGGAAACGTCGGCGAAAGCGGGGAGGACGAAAGCCGAAAGAGCGAGCACGACCAGCAACGCACGTCGAAGCGTTGAGCGTTGAGCGTTGAGCACTGGGCGTTGGCTGTTCACGTCGGTTCTCACCAATCCTTGGCCGGCTCGCCGGAGTTTTTCAAGTCCTTCATCTGGACCTCGGGAAAGAAATTCCAGTTCCGTTCGTTTTCGCGCAGGTCATTGAGGAGCGCGGTGGCCTGCAGTTTGTCGTAGTTCTCGGGCTGACCGTTCTCGCCCTGCGGCTTCTTTTCCGGCGACGGTGATTTCTGCTGTTGCGCCTGTTGCTCCGGCTGTTTTCCTTTCTGCTCTTGGGCTTGCTGCTGTTGTTCCATCGATTGCTGAGGCTGTTGCTTTGGCTGTTGGGACCCTTGGCCTTTGGATCCCTGCTGTTGCTGATCCTGCGGTTTCTCTTGCTCCCGCTGCTTCTGCTGGTCCTGTTGATTCTTTTGGCTCTGCTCTTGTTGCTGCTGTTTTTTCAACTCGTCGAGCTTCTTTTTCACGAAATCGTGATTGAATTTGGCATCGGCATCCTTCGGATCGAGGGCCATTGCCGTCTCGTAGTTTTGGAGTGCGTGTTCCCAGAGTTGTTGGGCCTGTGCCGGCTGCGCCTGGCCAATGCGGTACTCGGTGTTGCCGAGATTGTAAAGCGCCCGCTGCTGCAACGCGCGGTCCCGGGAAGCCGTCGCGTTTTCGAACATCGCCGCCGCCCGCGAGAAATCGTTGCTGTGGTAGGCCGTCACACCTTCGTTGTATCGCCGTGGCCAATTGTCCGTCGTGCCGAGCGCGGTGGAACCGCTGAGACACAGAACACACAGGGCGATAAGAACCCCGGCGGGTCTTGGATCCGCGATCTCCGTACCTCTGTGGTTCATCCCTTCCTTCGATCCGTGACGAAACCTTCGACGACCAGCAGGGCAAACGCCAGTCCCAACGGCCACTGGAACCGCTCAAAATACCGCTTCTGCAACTGCGCTTCGTATTCTTTGCGGTGCAGTTGCGCGATGCCCTTGTCGTAAATTGCGTCGATGCCGAAATCGCCGGCCGCGCTGCGCACGTAGATGCCGCCGGTTTTCAGGGCGAGTTGTTTGAGCGTCTCTTCGTCCAGCCGCGACTTGACCACCCGGCCCTCGCTGTCTTTCAAGAATTCCATCGGCTTGCCCGGCTCGCGCACGGGAATCAGCTCGCCCTCCGCCGTGCCAACGCCGATGGCATAAATCTTCACGCCGGCTTTTGCCGCCTCGTCCGCCGCGGCCAGCGCATCGCCCTCGGTTTCCTCGCCATCAGTGATCAGCACAATCGCATGGTCGCGTCCCTCGCCGGCTTCAAATCCCTTCAGCGCCGTGCGAATCGCGGCGCCGATTGCCGTGCCACCGCGGGGAATGATCTGCGGGTCGGCGTCCTTCAATGTCAGGCGGAACGCTTCGTAGTCGATCGTCAGCGGGCATTGAATGAAGGCCGTTCCGGCAAACGCGACCAACCCGATCCGGTCGCCCCGGAGTTTTTCGAGCAAATCCTGCACGGCGTACTTGGCTTGCTCCAGGCGATTCGGCCGGACGTCTTCCGTCAGCATGCTCTTGGACACATCGAGCAACACGAAGATGTCCACGCCCCGGCGTTTCACCTCGTGCCATTGGAACCCCCACCGCGGCCGCGTCAACGCCAAGGCGGTCAACAATACGGCGAGGATCAGGAGGACGGCCTTCCAGCGTCGCGCCACGGGCCGCGTCGACTCCGTGAGCCGGTGGACCAATGGCGGGGAAGCGAACCGTTCCAGCGCTCGACGCCGCGCGCGAAATGCCCACACCAGGAACACGATCAACACCGGCACCAACGCCAGCAGCCAGAATGAATGGGGAGCGCCAAACTGCATCAGGGCAGCCTCCGCAACCGCGTGTGTTCCAGCGTCATGGCCAACAGCAGGCATCCCAGTCCCGGCATGAGAAACCAGGGGAACAACTCCTGCCATTCCTCGTACGCCGACGTGTCGACCTTCTCCTTTTCCATGGCGTCGATTTGCGCGTAGGTTTTTCTCAGGGATGCCGAGTCGGCCGCGCGGAAATATTGTCCGTCGGTCAGCGTGGCGATTTGCCTCAGCAACCCCTCGTCGAGATCCGCCCGAATCGCTTGATAGCCGAGGAGATGCCCCGATGGATCGTACACCGGCATCGGCGCCGGGCCTTGCGAGCCGGCCCCGATGGTGTACACCCGGACGTTGAATTCCCGCGCCGCCTTGGCGGCCTCGAGCGCTGGCGGATTGTGGACGTTCTCCCCGCCGTCGGTTAACAGCACGATCACCTTGCTCTTGGCCTTGGTGTCGCGGAGGCGGTTGACCGCCGTACCGATACCGGCGCCAATGGCCGTGTTCCCTTCCACCAGACCGATGCGCACGCGGTCGAGGTTGCGCTCGAGCCAGTCGTGGTCGAGCGTCAACGGGCTGGCCACATAGGCGCGCGTGCCGAACACCACCATGCCGATTCGATCGTTGGGCCGGTCGCGAATGAACTCACGCACCACGTCCTTCACGGCGTCGATCCGCGACTCACGCTGGCCGTCCTTTTCATAATCCATGGCTTGCATGCTCCCCGAAATGTCCACCACCAACACGATGTCGATCCCCTCGGTTCGGACCTTGCTTTCGCTGCGACCCAATTGGGGCCGGGCCAGCGCCGCGACAAACAGAACGAGCGTTGCCCCGCGCAACGCGCGCAAGACCGAAGGGCCGAGTGCGGCCCAGACCGACGACAACGACCGGGCCGTGGCAACGGACGAGAACTTCAGTCCGCCGTCCCGCGCCGTGCGCGACTCCCACCACAGCCACAACGGCAGGAGCAAGAGCAACAACAGCAGCCATGGATTTGCAAATTTCATCCAACTTGGAGCCGCGGATCTTCTTCGCGGCCTTCCGAGACCGTGCCGCGAATCTCGTTCGCGGCAACAGTCGGACGGGTCTCGTTCACAAACTTTTCCGCGGCGTCGAACGCGCGTTGCTTGTCCTCCTCCCTGGGACGGAACCGCGCGAATTTGACGAGGTCGGACTCCTGTAAGAAGCCCTCGAGCAATTCCCGGTGTTCCGGGGAGAGCGCATGATCGCGCGACACTTCGTACAGGAACTCCTCCGTCGTGCGTTCGGGTGCCCGCAACCCCAGTTGACCTTCGAGATAGCGGCGCACGATGTCCGACAGCCGCGTGTAAAACTCTTCCACGGGCGGATTCTCTTCGCGCAATTGCCGCAAGGCCCGAATGGCCGCCTCGAAGGGAGACAGGGGCGCCACGGCATCGGTGGCGACCGGCGGACTCCGTCGCTTCTTGAACCAGAAAAACGCCGCCGCCGCGGCCACGAGCAGCAGCAGCCACAGCCACCAGAGGCTGTGTGGCAGCGGAACCAGTCCCTTGATGTCGTGAATGTCTTCCATCAGATTCGGCGTTCGCGCATTCTGAAGAACTTGATCAACGGCAGCAGATAATCCGCTTCGCAACGGATCTCTACCTGATCGACGCCCGCCCTCCGCAACAGCCGGCGCAGGGCTTCCAGACGCTGTCGGGCCTTCGCGGCATACTCGTTCCGGACGTTTCGGTCGAACGTATCCACCAGCGCCCGCTCGCCCGTCTCGGCGTCGCGCAGTTCCACCAACCCGACCGCGGGGAACTCGTCCTCGCGCGGGTCACGCAGGCTGAGGGCGATGACGTCGTGGCGTTTGCTCGCCACGCGCAATTTCCGGCGGACGGCGTCCTCGTCGCCCACTTGGAAATCCGACACGACGAACGTGACCGCGCGCCGCGACTGGACACGGTTGAGGTAATCCAGCGCCAACGTGAGGTTGGTTCCCCGGCCGACCGGCTGGTAAGCGAGGATCTCGCGAACCACGCGGAGGACGTGGCGGCGTCCTTTCTTCGGCGCGACGTATCGCTCGATCTGGTCGGTGAACATGATGAGGCCAACTTTGTCGTTGTTGCGGATCGCCGAGAACGCCAGCACCGCCGCGAGTTCGGCGGCCAATTCGTTCTTGGTCTGGCGCCGGCTGCCGAACTGGCCCGACGCGCTTACGTCCACCACCAGCATCACGGTCAATTCGCGCTCTTCCTTGAACTTCTTCACGAACGGATGCCCAAACCGCGCGGTGACGTTCCAATCGATGGAGCGGACCTCGTCGCCCGGCAGGTATTCGCGCACCTCCTCGAACTCCATGCCGCGACCCTTGAAGACGGAATGGTACTGTCCCCCGAGCACGTCCGTGACTTCGCGGTTCGTGCGGATTTCGATCTGGCGAATGCGCTTGAAAAGCGCAGGAGACAGTAGGCGGGAGGCAGCAGGCTGGGGATTTGGATTAACGTTCATCGCTGATCACGGACCGGGTCAGGCCGGTCGACATCTTTCCGACTTCGGTCGCCTGCCTGTTGAGGTGATGAAAGTCGAGTTTGAATCCAAGATCGCGGCAAAGAATGAAGTAGTAACGCAGTTCCTCAAGCGATGTGTCGGCCATGTTGTAGAACCGCGCCTTGTCGGCTTTGCCGCGGCGCTTGAATCCTTCGGCGATGTTTGCCGGCACAGCGACGGCAGCCCGCCGCATCTGGCTGATAAGTCCGTACTTCTCGCCCACCGGAAGTATTTCTGTCAGCTTGTAGACCTGAAGGACGAGAGCGTGCGCTTTCTGCCAGACTTCAAGCTGTTCAAATCGCTCGATGCTCATGCTTCGTTTCCTACCTGCCGCCTACTATCTACTGCCTGCCGCTTCTCACGGGACCGGCACTTCGTCGAAGATCCGTTTGACAACATCTTCGCTGGACAAATCTTCCGCCTCGGCTTCGTAGCTCACGATGACGCGATGGCGGAACACGTCCAGACCGATGGTCTTCACGTCCTGTGGCGTGACGTACCCGCGGCCCTGGAGGAACGCGTACGCTTTCGCGGCAATGGCCAGATAGATCGTCGCCCGCGGGGATGCGCCGTACTGGATCAGGTCGGCGATGTCGATCTTGTACGCTTTGGGCTCGCGCGTGGCGAACACGAGATCGACGATGTAGTTCTTGATCTTCTCGTCCATGTACACCGCGTCCACCACCTTGCGCGCGTGGAGAATCTGGTCCGGCGTGACGACCGGTTGCGTGACGATCTGCTTGCCGGTCTCGGCCATGCGCTCCATGATCTCGCGTTCCTCCGGTTTGCTCGGGTACCTGATCGAGAGTTTGAGCATGAAGCGGTCGACCTGCGCTTCCGGCAACGGGTAGGTTCCTTCCTGCTCGATGGGGTTCTGCGTCGCCAACACCAGAAACGGGTCCGGCAACTGGAACGTTTGATCGCCAATGGTCACCTGGCGTTCCTGCATCGCTTCGAGCAATGCGCTTTGCACCTTTGCCGGAGCGCGGTTGATTTCATCGGCCAGGATCAGGTTGGCAAATACCGGCCCCTTCTTGATGCGGAACTCGCCATCCTTCGGATTGTAGATCAGGGTGCCGATCACGTCGGCCGGCAGGAGATCAGGCGTGAACTGGATGCGATGAAAACTCGTCTGGATCGCGGCCGACAGCGTTTTCACCGACAGCGTCTTGGCCAATCCCGGCACGCCTTCCAGCAGCACGTGCCCGTCGGCCAACAACCCGATCAGCAACCGTTCGACCAGGTACCGCTGCCCGACAATGACCTTGCCGATTTCGCCGATGAGTGTCCGCACGAACTCACTCTCACGTTTCACCTGTTCGTTAATCGCCGCGATACCTTGATCCATGAGTTCTCCTTATTGGGATTCACAGCCAAAAGCAGATGTTTTGACACAGCACCCGTTGCTCGGGTTCAATTCTCCCAGAGCGGATGCGGCAATTCAAGCCCGGGCGAATTCAGGGCGTCCGCCGTTCGAGCGGCGTATCTGCTTGCCGTTGGTAGGGGAGATGGCATAGTAAACGTCCGATACGGGATGTGCCGGTGGCGTGCAGATCGTCGCCGAAAGTCATCGTCGCGCCTGTAGCTCAGTTGGACAGAGCAGCGGATTTCTAATTCCCACCGATGTTTTTAGCCCATGTTTACTCGTCTTTGCTGGAGTGCACAAACCCAATAGCCATCGTGTTTTCCCGCATGTTGGACGTTTACTCTCGTTTGCTTGAAGCCACTCAAATTCGGCCACGACATTGCAACAAAACATTGCAACACGTTCTCTTCCTCAACGCCGCGCGTTCCGCCTGGCCTGCGGAGATGATCACCATCTCAAACCACGGGTTCGCGGACCTGACCTCCTACGACGAATTTCCCACACCTTGATTGTGACCTCTCAGATCCCTGTGGCCGCGTGAATATAAAGCAGTTGGGTATTAAATTTTAACGGATGACAGTTAACTGCGTAAAACGCGGTAAAATCCTGAATCTCACTCTTGCCCGGCATCTTGGAGTGAATTTATTGCGTTTGCACAATGAACCGAAATACGGTACGATCTGCAAACGAAACAATGACGCAATCCAAATCCAAATCCCGTATGGACGGGTCGGCTGCCACCTTCGTTGACCAACGCCTGACCTCGGGACGCGTGGCCTTTCCCCTGGCGGATTTGGTCAAAGAAACCGGGTTGTCGGTGACGGCGGCCAGAAAACAGTTGTTGCGGTTGGGAAACCGGGTGACCAGAGTTTCGCCGCGACAACAGTTTTTTCTGATTGTCAGCCCCGAACACCGTGCCGTGGGCGCGCCGCCGGTGGCGTGGTGGCTTCAGGATTATTTTGAATGGCTGGGGCAACCGTATTATCTGGCGCTTCAGTCCGCCGCCAGTTCGTTCGGCTCAAATCCACAGGCGTTGCAGGTGACGCAAGTGATGACAAAAACTCCGCGCCGGACCGTCGAAACGGGCCGCATTCGCATCCAGTTCTTTGTCAAACACACGATGGAACAAACGCCGACGCAGCCCCTGGCAAATGCCTATGCGCCGATGCAGGTCAGCACACCAGAGGCAACCAGCTACGATTTGATTCGCTACGCCGCGCGCATCGGCGGAATTGGCCGGGCGGCGGAAACCATTGGTCCGTTGTTGCCGCTCATACGCACAGCCGAATTACGCCGGGTACTGGAAATTGAAGACGGGCCGGCCACAGCCCAGCGCCTGGGTTTTGTGCTGGAGAAGTTGCGGGCAACCAAGTTGGCCCAGGTCGTTCAGGATTGGCTGCCATCCGGTTTGATTTTCGTGCCGCTCGTTCCGGGTTTGCGCGGTGATGCTCCTGAAATCAAACGGTGGAAAATCATTAACAACGCCTTGGAGTTTGGACGATGATGACGCCCATCACGCGCCGGGATGTCATCGCACATCAATCGGTCGTTCCGTGGCCGAGCCAGGTTCAAGTCGAGCAGGATTTGTTATTGTGCCGGGCGATGGTAGCGTTGTTCGACGATTCGTTTTTGCAGGGCCAGATCGCCATGCGCGGCGGCACGTTGCTGCACAAGGTTCATCTCGCGCCACCATCCCGCTACAGCGAGGACATTGATCTGGTCGTCGTCGGCAATCGTCCGGAGGGTCATATTCGCAAGGCGCTCAATCGCGTTTTGAGCGGCGTGCTGGGCGCCCCGACACAGTCGGTGTGGGGCGAACTCAAATTGGCCATTCGCAACACCGTGAAACCTTCGCGGGTGCTGCGGATGACTTTTACTATTCATTCGCTCATGGAACCGGGGACGGACCTGGAAGTTGTGGTCGAGGCCAATGTGACCGAGCGCACACCACATCTTCCGGTGGTCACAATCCCGTTTGAATTTCCATTTCGAGATTCGCCGGTGCGGACGCAAATCAAGGGCTACGACATCCACGAAATGTTAGGAACAAAACTACGGGCGCTGTTTCAGCGGCGACGCGGACGGGATTTGTTTGACCTGTTTTGGGCGCTGAACCATGCCCAACCACCCGTTGTTCGCGCCAAGATAATCGAATCGTTTCAACATTATCTTCGATTGGAACGCAGTGTTGCCGGACGGACGGAGTTTGTGGCGATTCTGGACGCCCATCTGGCCGACCGCGGATTTTGTTCGGACACGAACCCATTGCTCCGGGCGGGAATGGTTTATGACGCCCAGCAAGCCGGGGACTATGTGAAAACCAACTTGCTGAGCCTGTTGCCAGCACGCTGAAGTACGTGACGCCATCCACGGCGAGTGTCAGGTTGGTTTCGTCGGCAAATGCCGATTGAATGGCGAGACAGGACAACAGCAACAAGCACGATAGTCGCATGACAAGTGGAAGCGAGGCTGCGGAACGAGACCGGCGAGGCAAACGAAACTGTTCCAGGTTGAACTCCCAAATCGACATGATCGGCCCATTCAAAGGCGAGTTCCGGTTCCTATCGAACTTTTATCCGACCACTATTCGGTATGCTGGCATTGATTTCCCGACCGTTGAACACTCCTATCGCTGAGAGTATTTGATTTGCCAGTCTGATCGCTCCTGCCTAAACTGAGGGCTGTCATCCCGTTTGTATAACCAGTATCGGAGTCCAAGGATGAAAACCACCCTTGCAGTCAGCACCGCCTCGTTTGCCCTGAGCTTTCTCTTGGCCGCCGCCCCGGGAACCAGCCGAGCTGACAACCTCTTCGTGGTCACCGGTAACACCGTTGAGGAGTTCAACTCGTCGGGCGTCGGCACGACCTTTGCCAGCTCTGGGCTTGATGGGCCGACAGGCATGGCCTCCGACAGCGCGGGTAACCTCTACGTGCTAAACGCGGGCAACCTCGCCATCGAGGAGTTCACGCCGCAGGGCGTCGGCTCCGTCTTCGCCAGAACCGGCTCGAACAACTACCCAAAGGGCCTGGCCTGTGACAGCACCGGCGACCTGTATATGGGCGACCAGGGCGGCGACTTCATCTGGAAGGTCACACCGCAGGGCGTCGCTTCCATCTTCGTCGGCTCGCCCGAAGGTGGGTATGCAAATGCCTCGTATACAGGAGCCATGGCCTGTGGCGCGGGCCTCTATGCGGGCGACTGGGGCAACGACAGCGGCAGCGGCTATGTCGAGAGGTTTGGTTTGGGCACTGGAGCCGATTTCGGGGTCTTTGCCAGCCTCGGTGCGAACAATTACCCAAACGGCCTAGCCTTTGACAGCGCGGGCAACCTCTATGCAAGCTACAACAACACGGTTGAGAAGTTCACCCCGAGTGGCGTCGGCTCGGTTTTCGCCACCGGCTTGAGCAGCCCAACCGGCCTGGCCTTTGACAGCGCAGGCAACCTCTACGTGGCAAACTCCGGTAACGGCACCATTGAGGAGTTCAACACAAATGGAGTCGGCTCCGTCTTCGCCACCGGCTTAAACTCCCCGACGTTTATTGCAATACAGGTTCCGGAGCCTTCCACCTGGGCGATGGTGGCCGTGGGCATCGCGGCAGTCCTAGGCGGACTGCGACTACGCCGCCGTTCGTCCTAATCCGCAACCGATAAATTCCTGCGGCCAGATCCCCGTACCCCAAGAAAACTGCATGAGGGGGCCGACCCGGGAACCCAGGCCCTTTAGACCGCCATTGCCGTTGAACCTAGGTGGAACTGGCAAGTATCGAGACGAGATTGCAGGGGGACAAACTGGATTCGGACTTCGTTGTTGTCTGTATCATGCTCGCCGAAGTTGCACAGCGCAATCGAAACGCCTCAGAAATCATTTCGAGTTTCGTTGCGTCGTGGACAAGCAACGCCCGAGCCGTTACTTTCCAAAACGCGATGTCGGGCCGGGCGACAACGGCGAGCCTGCAATGATGCTAATGGATACCGACCAAGGTTGAAACGGGACAGAGCAATACTTGCCGAGGCGTTGAACCTCGGCAGTTCTGTTTTGTCTTGTTTATGGTTTTCTCAGTATTATTATAAACGGCAATCGGGAGATGGATTCATGAAAGGTATTGCTTCCGTAATTCTCATCACCCTGTGCTCGCTTACGCCTCTTCTAGCGCAATCAACGAACATCATCGGTTATGCAGGCTCCGAGTACATAGACGGTGAAGTGTGGTATCCAGTAGTCCAGAGGGATTATCGTGGCTATACTGTCATTCGCCCGGATGGATCATTACTGTTGCTTCACGCTGGAGCCTGTAAATTCTTGACTCCAGAACAATATCAAGACCACCTCGCCAAACAACGCATTCAAGCGGGGGAGAGAGAACGGAAACTAGCCGTTTTAAGAGAAGAGCAACGTAAGGCTGATGAAAAAGAGAAAGCCTTTGTCGCCGAACAACAGGCGAAGGGACTAGTGTTGTATGAGGGGATATGGACGAATAAAGAAACAGCTAGCCGTCTTGAAGCAGAAAAGGTAAATTTCGAGCAGCAGAATATACTCGGTGCGTTTGGTATCGTTCTGGGCACAAGGGTAAATACAGCCGACTATCATGTTAATGGGTTTACACTTGGTGGCAAACCTACTTATGGATTTATCCCAAGCCACCCGATCAAAGACTTAAGTGATTACAGTTTTGCAGTGACTCCAAAAACGTCGCTTATTACCACCATATATGGAACCAGTGTAGAAATGGTCGATGGTCTCTGCACAGAACCCCTCAATGTCATCGTAGACTTTTTAAAGCAGAAGTACGGAGACGTGCAGGAGCCCAGGTGGTTTTCGCCGTGGACAGTTAAACGGAAGAATAGAAACATTACTGTCGATATTGGACACGGCCTTAAAGGTTGCTACGTCCAACTGATATATTCGGACGAAGCGTTGCAGGCTCAGGCAGAGGACGAATGGAAAAGCCTAGAAGTTGAAGGACGCCAGCAAGAGCAACAACAAGACAGACAATATTTACAGGAACGGGAGAGGACGACGGATGGGTCAGGGCTCTAGCCCGATTCGGGCAGCGTCAGTCCCTCCTGATCGCCAAGTCGAGTGTTTCCGCGCCCTCCACTGTCGCCGCCTAGTTCATCGATGGGCTCGATTGTCGGCGAGTCTGGCCTCTTTTTGTCTTTTTACTTCTTCGGCTAGGCTTTGTCGATTCGCCAACATCACGTCTCCCTGATGGAATTCTTCGTCGCTGAATTGCCAAGTGATACCCAGAGATTCAGGCTTGACGTTTGTCGCTTTTACGACGGCCTCTTTTGTCCCCACTCCCCGTTGGCCGAGGAACGCGTCAATGGCTTGTTCGACATTTGTCATCTCGTTTTGATGGATTTCAATCTTGCAGTCTTCTTGGCTGCCTAACGCTTCTGGCTTTGGGCAAATGACTCCATCCTCGCTCAGAAATGAGTACAGTGAAGTGGTGACGTTTTTGGGCACGATAATATAAGGCGTTGCCGTGCCCTGACGGGTCAAAGTAATTTCTAAATGGTTCATGATTGCCAACATCGTTCATGGAACTCAAAAGTCAAGCCGAGCAGCAGCCAAGAATCAGGCGTGATTAGCCCAAATTACGCTCCCTCAACCGTCGCCGCCCTACAATCGCCGCCAGGGTCGTTCGCCACCGACCTCTGCTTACCTATTTCAACTGGGTAGGCGAGTTTTGTTGAAGAACCAAGTGGAAATCGGTATAATAATAATGTAGCCGACGCTGGAATTGAAACAGCAGTTCCTGGTGGGAGCCGAATGTTTTCGACCCAAGTGTCCGCATGAAAAAGGAATTCATGGAAATCAGATATGTGAAATACACAGCAGGGGCAGCGGCTTTCCTAATAGCGTGTGAAGCGTTCATTCCTCTGGCTAATCAACTGTCAAACAATGGGTTAGGCGTCTATATCGCGCCTGCTGGAGAGCGTGAGATGCCCCACCAACATACAGAGGAAGGCCGATTCCCAGTGGAGCCTCCTCCGATTGTCCAAGTGGCCTACTCGGGAAATAGTATTCAATTTGCTCAGGATATGCCGATTTGAGGGCACAGCCTACGTTGCCGCTCGGATTTCGGCGGGCGTCTCTCAGAGGAAGCATTGAAGTTCCTCGACTGAATACAACGGATGCCATGTTGCTCTCGACAGATGCAATAAACCTCGCTTGGTAGGGCGGTCAATTGTAATTGGTCTTACGCGAGTGCTACAGTGGCTTCAACTCTGGTCAAGGCGAGACGGATTGGGATTCTTGTGGGCTTCTTTTGGTCATCGCTCATCCCAGAATTGGTGCGAACGATTTGCGGATTGGGGAACGCCGGGTGCGCATCCGCCGCACGTACACAATCGGAGCGCCGTGGATCGACTTCCATCTCTGAAATTGCTAATTCCGCTCACTTCTTTTCCAGTCGGCCCCATACTATGGCGGTCTCTTGGTGATCGGGGTGATAATGATGGAGGCGACGAAGGGTTTGCCGCAGTCGAGATCGGCATAGCGTCTGGACAGGACGTGGACCGTGGCAAGGCTGTTTTCGCGGAGCAAATCGGCCAGCCGACCGAGCCGCCAGCCCAAAATCACCACATCAGCGGCGGAGAACCTGAATGAACCGGTGCCCGAGTGGCTCACTCCGTTGTTGGCGTCGAGTTGCGCACCCCCAATTTTTCTACAAATCGCGTGCCATGACCACTAGTGCAACCACCCCGTGGGATCAGGCGACGCCAACAGCCCTAATCATGCTCGCGCGATAACCGTCTCACTTCCGTCCGTTCCAACAACACGATTTCCGAACGCCCGGCAAACCTATTCGCTAGCATCCCACGCTGGATAGCAGCCGATCCAACACGGAATCGGGAAAACTGGACTTGTGGGAATCCAACAGCGGCCGCATTCTTGGCCCTGCTCTTGGACCAACCAGACAGAAGAGCACCAAGTCTATGTTAATTCCTGCAAGATCCAGGTGCTCATTCAATGTGTGCCGGAACTTCTCACGATACCACGGATGTCCGAACTCATCGACATAGCCCAGCCCCGAAACATCCACAATGAGTGCCCGGAGATGTGAACCGGAGAGGGATTGGGCTTGGCCCTTTCCCAGCTTTTCCCGGATTCGGCGGGTTACGAGCCCCTCGAACATCCCTTCAGGAGCGTGGCCAGTGAGCGTAGGCAATCTAACAGAACCAGATCGGGAGGGAATATGGCCACGGCTTCGCTGTATGTTCTCCAACCTCACAGTGACAAGCACGTTGAGGGCTTCGTCCGGCAATTGCGCCTCAAGCTGCGGCTTCGCTGGCCCCATTAGACCCTCATTAATCCTGTTCAGAATTGGCTCCATCTTGCGAAATCGCTTATCAGGCTCATCGGCTGCCTTTGAGAACTGCCACGGATCGAAGAGTTGCTGTCTTCCGCTCGGGTCACACGCAGTCATCGGGAGCAAGCCGATTTCGAAAGAGAAATCCCAAGGGGCATCCAGATGAAGAACCCGAAGCCTCAGTTCGTCTTCAAATCGGTTCAACCCGTCCCAATCCCGTGGGCTGTAGACTTCGACCACAAGCGAGAAACCATCCGCCTGAACACACATGTCAGGCACACGGTTGGCACCTCTGTTTTTGTCTAAGCAGTGAACGGTGAAACCATTCCTAAGAAATGCCTCAGCGAGGTACAGTTCCGAAACTGTCGATTCAAATTCCATTCCCCCACTCGTTCTAAGCAGTGCCGGTTGGTCCCAGCCGTTGGAAAGGCAATACTCAAGCGTCCTAAGAAGATGAGTAAGGTGCGGATAATTGGCATTGGAAAGTATCCTGTAAATCTGCCGACCAGTTATCCGGGCATTTGGAAAACTTCCTGATTTGCGCCCTTCCTGCTCAGGCCTTCCGAGCTTCTGGCTGAGCGCAGGATGCCTATTCAACACTTCGACAACATATTCCGGGTCGTAGATGAATTCGATGGCCATAGAGCGGTGCCCTGACTGTAATATGCCTCCAATTTCCTTCGGTTCAATACCCACATGTTTGCACTTTTCTTTAATGACATTTGGGAATGCCCTGCAAAGACTGGGGGTTTTCGCTACGGCCATCAAAACGGCGTGATGCCTGCGCTGCAAAGCCCCAGACTTTTCCGGGCATGGGCTATTGCAGACGCCAAGCGATGTCCCCGCTGCGAGAGGTGATTTCTCGCGGCCACATCGCTCGTCAAATTGTCGAACGCCTCCATGCATGCATTGTTGAATTTGCCTCCTACCGGGTCAGCGAGTGTGATAAAAAGGGGGGGGTGACGCATGAGCACGATCGTCGGCTATCTCATCGGACAAGTTGGTGAGTTCTCGGGCGCGCGATTCGCGATTCCTGAGGCGGGCTTGGTAGTCGGACGTGATCCAAAACACGCTGATCTTGTAATTGAGCACCCTCTAGTCTCCCGACGGCACGCCCAGATCGCGCGAGCCGCGAACAACGCGCTGGTTCTCACGGACTTGGAGTCACGCAACGGGACTTTCCTCAATGGGCACCGGCTGGACAAGCCGGTCAGTTTGCAATCCGGTGACAAAATCGACTTTGGTGGGCAGGCCGCCGCGGTCTTTCAGTTCGACTCGGCACAAGGCGCGCCGCTGACTGGCATGCTGGCGCAGATCTTTGGTGAAGTGGCCGCACCGGTCGAATGGCAACCGGGCGACACGATTCTTGACCTGTACGAAGTGAAGAAGGTTCTCGGGCAGGGCGGCATGGGCAGGGTGTACCTGGTGCATCACAGGTCATGGAACATGGACTTGGTCGTCAAAAGCCCGCTGCCGAAGATTTTCGAGAACGACGAGGGCAAGGCCAACTTCATCCGGGAAGCCGAGACGTGGGTGAACCTCAATCTGCATCCCAACATCTGCCAATGCCACTACGTCCGCACCATCGGCGGCATCCCGCGCATCTTTGCCGAATACGTACCCGGCGGCACGCTGCAGCACTGGATTGCCCAGAAGAAGCTGACGCAACTCGATCAGATTCTCGACTTAGCAATCCAGTTCGCGTGGGGACTCCACGCCGCCCACAAACAAGGCATCGTTCACCAAGACGTCAAGCCCGGCAACGTGCTGATGACTGCGGATGGAATATTGAAAATATCCGACTTCGGTTTGGCGCGAGCGCGTGCCCTCGCCGGTGAGAGCACAGAGGTGAGACAAAACCTTCTTGTGAGCGCGGGTGGTTTGACGCCTGCCTACTGCTCACCAGAGCAGGCTTCGGGAAAGAGGCTTACACCGAAGTCCGACATCTGGAGTTGGGCGCTCTCAATTCTCCAGATTTTTACGGGCGGAGTTGTTTGGCGGTTCGGTATCGAAGCTCCAGAAGTTTTGGCGAGGTACGAACGCTTCTTTGGCCCAAATTTTGTTGTGCCGATTCCGAAGCGACTCAGAAAACTATTGTCTCACTGCTTTCATGTCCGGCCCGAAGATCGTCCCAAGGACATGCTCGACATCGCCAACGAGTTGCAGGCCATCTACCAGCAGGCTCGAGGTGAACCAAATCCACGTCCCGAACCGGAAGCCGCCGAACATCTCGCCGACAGTTTGAACAATCGTGCCGTATCGCTGATGGACTTGGGGAAGCAGGATGAAGCCCTCCGATTGTGGGGGCAGGCGCTCAAGGGAGAACCGCACCATCCGGAAGCGACTTACAATGACGCGCTTGTGCGGTGGCGTTTAGCCTGCATCGGAGATGACGAGTTGGTGCAGAGACTGAAGGAAGTATGTGGTTCGCATCAGGACAACTGGCTGCCTAATTATCTACTGGCGCTGTGTCACATAGAGCGAGACGACTGCAATGCCGCGCTAAGAATATTGGAGGAGATTACTGAAGTACCTTCGAACTATGAGTTTCTCACTGCGGCAACCGAGACGGCGCAAGTTCGTTTGCCTACCTCTACACGCTTGGTCCGCGAGTTAATAGGCCACCAAGATGAAATAACCTGCCTGTGTGTTGCCGAAGACAAACATCTGGTTGCCTCGGGCAGTTCAGACAAGACACTTAAGCTTTGGGACATGGCGACTGGTGTGTGCCTGAGGACGTTAGTAGGGCATAGCAATGGTGTGACCTGTGCGGCCTTGAGTCGAGACAGTCAATTCGTCGTGTCCGGCGGCTCTGATCAGAGTGTGAAACTATGGGCGGTCAGAACAGGGAAATGCTTGCAGACCTTTGAAACTGACAGACTCATTCCGCTCTCTCTCTCCGTGACGGATGATGGTGGGTTCGTAGTCTGTGGAAGTGCGGATGAACTCAGGATGTGGGACGTGTCCACAGGACGGTGTGTGCAAAGCTTGACAGGGCTTACCAGCGGAACCGGTTTTGTAAGTATTAGCCCCGACGGAATCTATGCTCTCTCAGCAGGCGGAAGCGACAACCTAATCGGGCTTTGGAAAGTGCACACCGGGCGTCGGTTGCAAGTGTTTAAGGGTCACACAGATGAAATTGTCGCAGCGTGTCTGAGCTATGATGGGCGGTCTGTCTTGTCCGGAGCTCATGAGGAGGGCTGCAAATTGTGGGAAGCAGCAACAGGGCGTTGTCTTAAAACATTTGGGGAGCAGGCAGCCAGAGACGACGGTCTCCTATACCTAGCGTGGAATGGCCGCCGTGCGGTCGCCGGTTACGTTGATTCGATCCGGCTGTGGGATGTGGCAACTGGTAAATGCTTGCGAACGTTTGACGCTGATTTAATGACGTCCCCCACAGCGCTCTGCTTAGCCTGTAATGACCGATTTGCGATATCAGGAACTTTCGGTCACGTGATCCAGCAATGGCAATTGCGTTACGATGCCAATTTGTATTCCGCGCCCTTGGGTTTGTGCCGTGCTACGAACACTGAGTCTTTTCTCGCGGCACGTTCCCAATACAGGGAAGATCTTCAAAATGCTCGATTGGAAATGGGGCATAGCAATTCAATCGCTGCATTGCGTTACGTTTTGAGGGCGCGGTCACAACCTGGCCATGCCCGCGCACGCGAAGCGCTGGAACTTGTCGGAGAGCTGTACTTGCGCCTGCCGCACAAGGCATTCAAAGCTGGGTGGGAAGACAGAGCCTTGAAAGGACACACTCATCTGGTTTTGTCAGTGAGTGTGAGCGCTAGCGGGGAGCAAGTGATTTCGGGTGGTAACGATGCGACCATAAGGCTCTGGCAGGTTAAGTCGGGGAAATGTGTATCCACACTGATTGGACATGAGAATAGCGTGGACTCTGTATTTCTGGGTATGGATGATCGTTACGCCCTTTCTGGGAGCGCTGACAGAACCCTCAGACTATGGGACCTGAGCACTGGAAAGTGCCTACGCACTTTTGAGGGACACACCGACGCGGTCTATTCTGTTTGCTTGAGTGCGGATGGAAAGTACGCTTTGTCGGGCGGGCGAGACGCAACGGTTAGGTTTTGGGAGGTTGCAAGCGGCAGGTGCTTGAGGAAGGTCGATACGCAGGGAAACTCTATGCTTTCCGCTGTTTCTTTCGCTCCGGACTGTCGATACGCTCTCAGCAATGGGGGTCGCGATAACAAAGACCTCAAGCTATGGGAGATCACCTCCGGAAGGTGTGTGCGGGCGTTTGCAGGGCACAATTCACTGGTTCAGACGGTTTGTGTGACGAGGGATGGTCGGTATTTTTTTTCAGGGAGTTCAGACAACACACTCAGGCACTGGGAACTGGCTTCGGGAGGATGCTTGCGGGTCTTTAAAGGACACACCGATTCCGTGCGTGCGGTGAGTGTGACTGCCGATGGCCGTTATGTTGTCTCGGCTAGTTATGATGGTACAATCAGAGTGTGGGAAGTGGCAACGGGAAGGTGTGTACGTATACTTGAAGGGCACACGAGTAGTGTATGGGCACTCGATTTGAGTCTGAACGGACAATGTCTTGTTTCTGGAGGGGCGGACCACACGGTCAGGATGTGGAGGTTAGATTGGGAACTGGAAGCGTGCGAGCCTGCGAATTGGGACGAAGGTGCGAAGCCGTATTTGGAGGGCTTCCTAACGCGACGCACGCCGTATGCGGCTGAATTGTCGGCAAATCGGCAACTCACCGAAGAAGAGATAACTGCGGCATTTACCCGCCGGGGAAAACCCGCTTGGAGCGAAAGCGATTTTAAGGGATTGCTCTATGAACTTGGCTGTGCCGGTTACGGCTGGCTGCGACCTGAGGGCGTGCGCCGCGAATTAGAGAAGATGGCAGCAACTTGGAATGAGCCGCCGCCCCTGTCGCCGATTAACTGAAGGAGAAGCTAAGTATGCCAAAAATCTCTTTGGATTTGGATCTTTCCTGGCCGCAAAAAGGTGACAAATTATTCGTTTCAGGAACTGACCCTGAGAACGATGCTCTTTTAAACCGGGGCGAACGCACATTAGATCAATACGCTGTCGGCTATAAACTCGGTGCCGATACGCTGGTCGACAAGGTCATTGAGAACGGACTTCAGCACGATTTTCTCGTGCTTCCAATCGCCTTTCTCTACCGTCAGTATTTCGAACTTCGTCTGAAGGAAATGATCGACAGCGCATATCGGCTTGCGGTGGTTGGCTTCATTCCAAGTCCGCAGCCGGTATTTTGGGAACAGTGGAAGTCCCGAGTGAGTGAGAGGCTGCACAATTCGGGCATCACGTATCCGGCAGGCCCCAAGGGCCATGATCTTCACACACTTTGGACTGACGAAGTGCGGCCTTTAATCGAGGCTGTTTTCCCCACAACTGCCGGGGACGATCTCGACGCGGTCGAGGCTTGCATACGTGAGTTCCAAGAGGCAGACCCAGGGGGCGATGGATTTCGTTATCCTGTTACAAAAAAGGGTCTCAAGACGCTGCAAGGACTTTCGAGAGTGAACGTTCGCGAATTCAAAGAAACGGTGCACAGAATTGGTGCCTTACTGGAGGGCGTCAGTGAGGGCCTTGCGGTCTATCGACAGATTCACCGTGATATGAACGAAGACGGTTATCCGTGAAACTGCGGGAGACTATGTCTAGGGCAACCTTCCACAAGTACTTCGAGCTTGTCCGATTCTCGCACACGGTGTTTGCGTTGCCGTTCGCGCTGGCGAGCGCCAGCGACCATGCTGCTATCAGCTTTGCGGAGAAGTTGCCCACTGGATTTCGGTACGTCCAAGATTGGGTGAAATGATCCCGAACAGCTACGCGGGTCGAGAGGCATCGCCTTGCACAGCCTATCTACGACAGGCTTCTGCTGATCGGAGTGATGGCGATGGAAACGACGAAGGGTCTGGCGTGGTCGAGATTGGCATATCGTTTGGGCACGACGTGGACCGTGGCGAGATCATTTTCGCGGAGCAAATCGGCCAGCCGACCGAGACGCCAGCCCAAAATCACCACGTCGGCGGTGGAGAAGACGAGCGCGAGCCTTTGCGGCGGCGCGTTCTTGTCATTATGGGCGTCCGGGTTTGGTTCCAAGGTGTAATGAATCAACTGGCTGGTGTGAAAGCCGTGGCGGTGTTCCTCGTCGAGATGGAATTCGACGCAGGCACAATACTTGACGGAGGTGGTATAGCAGTCGTCTTTGGTGAGGTGCATCGGGTGGTTGAGGGTTGAAAGTTCACACACCAATGCCGCGAGAGTGGCCGGTGTCGCCGGGCGGGGTGATGCCCCAACCGAGTTTGCGGCGTGCAGCCGGTTTTTCTTGGAGAGCTTCTTTGACCGTGCGTGACCGTTTGATTCTCTGAGTTCGTGTGACAGTCTCAGCCTGTTTGATGGATTCAGTTTGCGGGAGTTTCTCCGCGAGAACTTCCTTTTGCTCAACGCCGGACCGTTCGCGAAGCCAGCGATGCACATCCTCGACCACCTGGGCGAGTCGTTGCACCGGAGATAGACGCGTCGCGCGAAACACTCGCGGCGTCTGACGCATCGCGCGCACCGTGCGGAAATCTTGATGCACCATGCGCGCCGCGGTGCTCACATTTTGGCTTTGCTGCGGTTGTCGGAGGAAACCGAGTTTGGCGAGTTCATCGCGCAAGCCTTGGAGTTCGACGGCAGCCTTGCGTTCATGCGAATCGGTCACGCGACGTGCGAGCAGTTCGGCATCATCGGTGAACACATGGACACGCTTGCGCCCGCGAGAAATCGAAACATAGAACTGTTCACGGTTGACGGCGGCGAACGAACGCGACGACGCGACCAGGAGCACGTCATCCACAGTCTTGCTTTGTGATGAGTGCGACGTGACGGCGTAGCCGTGGGTGAACGTGTTGAAAGTGCCGGGTAGCACCCGGCCGTCGGTGAGTGCGATGCTGCCGCCGCTGATCTCCCGGACTTGCACTCGCTCCCCGTTGATGAACTCTTTCCCGTGGTTGGCCTGCAGCAAGAGCCAGTCTCCAGCAGCGACCTTCAACTCACGGGACACGCCCACGTCGAACGACGCGGCGGCACCAGCCGGAATGAAATCCACTTCCGTTCCATCGGGACGGCGAACGCGCAAGCCGTTCGCCACGACAGCTACGACCTGCACCGTTTCACCCCGGTCGAACGTTCTCGTCTTACGAACAAACCGCAGGCGTTGCCCGGGTTCGTACTGGCTCGTATTTTTCTTTTGCGCTTCCGTCCACGAACACGAATCAAAGGCGTTGAACGTCTGCTCATCCTGGCTCACGACACCCTCGACTTTCAGAGCCTCGCGCACCTTCTCGGTCACCGCCTCAATCTCGGCCCACGTGGGCGAGACCAGCAATGCGGACCTGCCTTCTTTGGTCGCCGACAGGTATGCCTCAGCCGCCCGCTGGTAAAGTTGCCCATCCTCCGTCGCCGCCTCCGTGACCGCGCCAAGTTCCACGAGCTTGGCAAACGCCTTGTCACTCTGTTTGGCGGCAGCCAGTTCGACGACCTGACGGAAGGCGGCGGGTTTCTGGCGGCGGATCGTGGTCAGTTCGCTGAAGCGGTAGGAGGAATACTGTTCGAGGATGCGGAGCGCATCGCCACGAGCAACGGAACTGTGCTGGCCGGTGTCGCCGGAGAGCATCACACGGGTGCCGGTAGCAGCGGCCAGATTGAACAGTTTCACCATGTCATCGAGGCCGACAGCGCCGGCTTCATCCAAGACAATCACGCTGCGGGCCGAAAGTGTTCGCTGCATGGCCCAATCCGTCAGCAGCCTGGCGAGCGTGACCGATTCCAGCTTGTCCTTGCGTAGCGTATCGGCAGCAGCGGCAGTCGGAGCGCAGAACAGGGCCTCGAAACCTTCATTGTCGAGAATGCGGTTCAGTTCGACGAGGACCGTGCTCTTGCCGGTGCCGGCCAGGCCGCGAAACCCTGTGAACAGGTCGGGGCTGCTGAGCACGTGCGCCAGGGCCTTGCTCTGGTCCGAGCCGAGATGGGGGGCCGGTTCATAGCGGTTGGTGATCGGAGCAACGGTGTCGATGGCGGCGTTGACAGTGCGAATCAACGAAAGCTCCTTGGTGAGGATGTCGCGGGTCGAGAACTCTGAACCGACGCGCACCAGTTCAGACCGTTCCGCCAGCGCATTCTTGAGCAGCAGCAGATGCAGTTGGCCGCAGCCTTTGACCAGGGCGGCTTCCAGAATCTTGTGTTGCGGCGCGACCGAGGCGCGCTCGAAAACGTGCGCGACGGCGTGCTCAATGGCCTGGCGCGCCGTGACCCCGTGCTCGATGGCATTGGCCGGGGTCACTCGCCAAATGGAATCCTGCGGCTGACCGTTGGCTGCTCTGACCACTTTGCGCAGTGCCCGTTTCTCGAAGAAGCCGATTTCCCCGAGCTGCTGTTGGCGAACTTGATTGTCGGTTGCGCCCTTGAGCTTCTTCGGGCGGGTTTGGTGGACGACATGGGCAATTTCATTGCGACTGAGCTTGCGACCAAGGCGTTGTTCTTCACGAGCAACGGCGGCGTCGCGTTCTTTCGACCGCTTGGAGAACTGGTCGATGAGCGCGGGCGACACGCCCTCGATCTCGAAGGCCAAGCTCGTGCGACGGAGCGAATAGCCAAGCTGATGAAGCCGCTTTGCCAACTCATTGCGATAGACGGCAGTGCCATAATGGATGGCATCAAACATCGCGGAGGTCTGTAGCGCCTTCCATCGTTGTTCGGTGTTGTCCCAAGTCGCGTTGAACAGCACGAAGTGCGTATGCAATTGCGGGTCGAGCGCGCGTGAGGATGTGTGCAGGAAGGCCGCGCCGACCAGATTCCCCGTGACGCGATCCCGGTCCTCGATGCCGCCCTTGCGGATGCGTGTGGCGGCGAACTGCTCCAGTTCCCGAAGCGCGAGGGTGGAGGCTTCCTGGTGCGCTTGGATGATACGCCGGTCATTCATCGTAACAGCGAGAATGGACACGGATTTGGGCGGGGCGCACTGGAAGTCAAAGAAGACGCGCCGTTGCCGGAACTGTTGTGGAGTCAGTTGCTCCCCCGTCATCGGATGCTCGTTGTCACACAGCTTGAGGAAGACATCGCGGATGACACTGTCGCCAGGGTTCAATCCCATTCGTTCTCCTCCCTGACCGATCCAGTGGCCTACTTGGGACTCGCTCTGTGCATAGTAATCATTGTGCGATAGGTGCTCGTCGAAATACGTCGTGGCGGCGGTTCGATTCTTCTGCGGTTTGGCGGTGAACATGATCCCAAGCTTACGGCAAACGCGATGTAAAGTTGCTCCCAAATGGGAACAACATTCCACGGGTTTGTGTGATTAGATGGGCAGCAATGAAAAGATCGTTCGTCATCGGGCTCGAGTCTGGCACCAAGACTGGCGCGGGATGTGTACCTGTTACACAAACGGAGCGGACGGCTGTGCTACAACATGTGCGATGTCAGCAGGTCTCATACTGGACACGGCAGCACGAAGTGCCAGCAAAACTCCACGCAGTCGCCAACAGCCTGTGCAGGCCAAGCGTGGCATTCAAAAAGAGGATTTCCACGATGACACCAACCCCGCCTCAGAGCGGCGGCGAAGCTGCTGAACGGCTGCCGGTGTGGCTGCTCGGTGGACGACGCGTGGCTGCGTTGCGGACTGACGGGCGGACACCGCTCGGATGCCGTGCGGATGCCGGTAGGATGTTGCGTAACCGCACGAGTCGGCGAATGTCTCGGCGACGGAACAATGACGAACAATCAAACCATTGGAGAAACCATGAGCTCACCGATTGATTACACGAAGATGGCCGCGACCCTGGACTACGCGGCGCTGGAAAAGAAGCTGGAGCAATTGACGCAGCGTGCCCCACCGAGGAAGCGCAAGACTGTCGCCGACATCTTGGAGCCACTGCGCGAACGGTTGCTCGACCTGCACGGCAAAGGTTGGGGTGCGAGCCAACTGGCTGACGAGTTGAAAACTGCCGGCGTGGTGGTGAGTCCCGCACGGTTGCGCGAGTGCTTGAACTACTGGGCCGCTGGCGGAGATCGAGCCGCGAGGTCGCGCACACACCGCCGTCCGAAATACGCTCCGTCAAACACCCAGCCGACGATGACGGCGGGCCACTCCGAAAGAGGTAACGAGTCTCAAGCCGGCCACCGGGTGACGACGCGGTGAACGCATCCACATGGAATCTTCGCCGGTCATTCGCCGGCAGAATGCTGGCAGACCCGGCGCGACGGTCACGCCTATTGCGTTCCGCTCGCCGCGTCTGCTGCACTGCCAAGCCGTATGGACGACAGGTCGCTGTCCGTAGCTGCGCGTTGCTCGCCACCGACAGCCGGGATGTGACGTTCAGTTACCCGTCACCCTATTCACGCACAGTCCGTAGTCGCAGCCATACCTTGTACGCGCAGTATTCCCTCACAGACTGCGATCATTGCACTCGGTGTCTATGGGGTTGCCAGGCAGTTCTTCAAACATCTTGTGTACTTGCTACACACTCACGCGACATCCCTGTGCTACCGGTGGTCGAGTGATTGCGCCTTATCAGTCATCGACTTTGCGTGATGTGCCGTTTCGATTGTACGGCTCGCTGTGCGCCGTCAAGGTTGTGCGTCCCTGTCGCCCTGACGCCTCCACCGTGACTGCGCTCGCTCCGCCGGTCGGCCCTGCTTCTATGGCTTCACGCTGGAGCAATCACTGTCGAAAGGTTTTTGAGACATGAATGATTGTAACGCAAAACAAGAACTCGCCATGCAGACGAACAATAAGGAATTTCGACTCGCGCTAACGCGACATGAAACAGCGAAAGCCCTGGGAGTGACACCTATCACGGTTGACCGCCTTGTTGCCCGCGGACTACTGCGACCTTGCCGCGCATTGCGGCGACCGCTCTTTCCGATCCCCGAGATCGAACGGTTTCTGAAAGAAACGAGTGCTGAATGACGGCCATTAACTTCGCGCTGCTCGTTGGTCTCATCCGCTTATTTGCCGGACGCCATCGGCACTACATTTTCTGGTTCGACTGTAGACGCGCCCCAACTCATGCGCTTTGCCATTGCCGCGCTGTGTTCGTTTCGCAGATGGCCGTAGGTACGGGCGACAAGAACGCCACCGTCTTTGTGGCCCAGCCAGCCGGCGATCACTTTGAAGTCGATTCCCGCCTCGATGGCGTTACTGCAAAAGAAGTGGCGGCACGTGTGGTGCCCGTACTGCGGCATCCCCAGCTTCTTGCAGGCGCTCTCAATGGACTTCTTGGCAGAGTCAATCGGGATAATGCGCTCATCCGGTTTCGGAGACGACGGACAGTGCGCCTGCAGTTCTCGCAGAAAGGTTTCCATCGCTGGGAACAGCGGCACTGTGCGCGATTCGTGATTCTTGGACCGGGTGACGGTGAACACCTTCAACGCGAAGTCCACATCTCGCCAGAACATCGGGGGCTTGGAGTATTTGACATCGCCGACGATCTCCCCCTTGCGGCACCCGGAGTAGGCGAGCAATTCGGCCAAGTTCGCCGAATCCTTCCCGCCGTTGTCGCGCATGGCAGCAAGCATCTTGCTGAATTGGTCTTTGGTCGGAATGGTGATCGGCTTCTTACGTGGTTTGCACCGTTTGATCTTACGGGCGGGATTCTCCATGAGGATGCCATGCTCGGCCCCGTAGTCCAGGATGCGCCGCAGGGTTTCGAGTTCGTAGTTGAACGTGCGGGCGGAGCAGGTGTCCCGGCGAGCCGTTGCCCACTGCTCCAATGTGCGCAAGGCCACGTTGCGGACGGTCAATCCGCTGAAGTGTTGATTGAGGTTTTTAATCACCCCAAGCATTCGGTCGCGGCTGCTCTCTTCCATCGTGCCGCCGGCAATGTCAATCCATCGCTTTGCCAGCCCGCCAATCAATTCCTTGGTCTTGGCGTCGTATTCGGCAAACGGCAGGTTTTTAGCGCTGTCACTGGTCAGCCGCTCGACTTTTTGACGATGAATCTCTCGCCGACGCTTGGCAAGTTCGGGGTCGGTCGTCTTGAGGCTGCGCTTGACTTGCTTGCCGTCGCGTTGGAAAATCGCATAGTAGACGTCGGTGCGGCTTGAACGATAGAGGCAGTCGCCAACATGAACGAGTTTTTGATGCTTGCGGGTCGTTGGGGTGGCTTTCATCGTGAAAACATCCTAAACATTGCAACAAAACATTGCAACACAAAAATAGTGAAGGCAAGCGTATCTTACAAGCCAGTAAAATAAAGGTGTGCGCCTGTAGCTCAGTTGGACAGAGCAGCGGATTTCTAATCCGCGGGTCGCGTGTTCGAATCACGCCAGGCGCGCCAGTTTTCAGTATCGGGTCCGCGTGAATCCATGAAGGTGAATCGATGAAGATCACAAGGAAACAGGCTGTTCTCCTGTCGTGGCTGCGGGACGGATGTGTGGGTATCATGCTTGCGGCGATTGCCGTTGGTTGCGCTGGACAGCGCGCGCTGGCGCCGGCGCGCTCTCCGGCGGCGACCGAACCCGTCCGGGCGGCTCCTCCGCCGTCGCAATTTGGGCCCGCCCCGGCCAAGGTCGTTCTGGTGAATCCCGGGTATCAATTTGTGGTGATCGATTTCAGTTCCCGCGTGATGCCGCCCGTGGGAACCCGCCTGAATGTGTACCGCGGGGATAAGAACGTCGGCGCCGTGCGGATCACCGAGCCAATGCGGGCGCGGCTGGCGACGGCGGACATTTTGCAGGGCGACGTTCGCGTCGGCGACGATGCGCGCTAGGCGAGGAACGGATGCTCAGTGTAGCTGAGGCCAGAGAAATCGTCCTCTCGGCGGTGAACCCGCGGGCGCCGCGCGCTGTGCCCGTGGCGGAAGCGCTCGAGTGTGTGTTGGCGCAGGATGTCGTGGCCCCGATCGATCTGCCCGGTTGGGACAACAGCGCGGTGGACGGGTACGCCGTGCGTTCCTCGGATGTTGCCGGCGCCGGCGAGAACAACCCCATCCATTTGCGGGTGACGGCCGAACTGCCCGCCGGAACCGCGCCGATCGCTCGGGTGGAGCCGCAAACGTGCATGCGTATTTTCACCGGCGCGCCGATTCCCGAAGGCGCGGACGCAATGGTGATGCAGGAGGACACGCGCCCTCACCACGAGGGCTACATCGCCGTCGTTGAATCCGTCGAGGTGGGCGAGGGCATTCGGCGCGCGGGCGAGGACGTGACCAAAGGCGAGGTCGTGTTGCGTGCAGGCACGTTGCTGGGTCCGGCGCAGTTGGGTATGGTGGCCGCGCTGGGGTTGGCGCAGCTGGCGGTGCATCCACGGCCCCGCGTCGGCGTGCTGGTGACGGGCGCGGAGATTGTCGAGCCGGGGCGGCCCTTGGGTGCTGGACAAATCTACGATTCCAGCAGTTCTACGGTGGGCGGGCTGGTGAGACGCGCGGGGTGCGAAGTGGTCGATCTGGGGATTGCCGACGATACCCGCGAGGATTTGCGCGAGAAAATCGATTACGGACTGAGCGAGTGCGACGCCGTGATTACAGTCGGCGGCGTGTCCGTCGGTGAATACGATTTGGTCAAGGACGTGTTCGCCGAGCTGAACTGCGAACAGAAGTTTTGGAGGGTGGCGATGCGTCCGGGCAAACCGTTTGTGTTCGGGACACGCGCCGATCGATTTGCGTTCGGATTGCCGGGCAACCCCGTCAGCGCGGCCGTCACGTTTCTGGTCCTGGTGCGTCCAGCCCTGCTCAAGCTGCGCGGCGTGACCAACTGGGAACTGCCGAGCGTCGCCGCCGAGGCGGTCGAAGAGTTCGTCAATCAGGGGGACCGTCTTCACTTCATGCGCGGATGGCTCGAGCAACGGAACGACAAATGGGTCGTGACGCCGCTGGCGCGCCAGGCATCACATGTGATTTCCTCTCTGGCCAATGCCAACTGCCTCGTGGCCGTGCCCGAAGGCGAAACGGTGAAGCGCGGGACGATCGTGACGGCTCTGGTCATCAATTGAGCACCGTGGATCGCCAAGCAGAGGCCGCGACGGGGACCTCGAAAAAGCCGAGCGCGACCGACGATTGTTTCACCGAGTCGTGAACGCAGGCGACGGGTATCGTTTTTCGCCTGCCTACATTCAAATCGGTCGCGCTCTTATTTATAGTCTAGCACAAAGTTGCGCTCGACGCGAAAACGCGTGCGGCGTCGGCAGGGCAGCCGCCGGCGAGCACCGCCGAATGGGACGAGATCGCTCCGCCCATTCACGGGGCGAAATTGGACGCGGTCCATGACAAAGTCAGGGCGGGTTTGTGACAGGACGGAAACCTTTCCAAGGTACATGCCTGCGCGGGATCTCGGTACGACCGCCCGCCGCGGGGAGACTTGGACGCTGTCCGTCGCTCCCGAACCCGTTGCGGGCACGGTCGCGGGCCATTCATTTGCGCCAAACCGGCCCCGACAACGGCATCCTCATCCCGTCCGGAGGAAATCAGCTACGCGCCGAACTTGTCCAGGCGCCGGGCATTGGCTTGCAGGTGGCGGATCAAGTACTTGGCTTCGAAGACGCCGAGCGAGCCCTGGTTGGATGTGCGCTCGGTGAATCGGTCTTGACCGTCCCAACCAGCGATCTCGCTGCAAATCATCACCGGCTGCGGATGCCATGAGTGACCCTTCACGGGCACGGGCGTCGAATGGTCACCGGTGATGGCGATCACCGACGGCTTGGCCCTGAGCAACACGCCGAGCGCGGCGTCGACTTCCTCGATGGCTTTGACTTTTGCATCGAAGTTGCCATCTTCGCCGGCCATGTCTGTGCCTTTGATGTGGACGAACACGAAGTCGTACACCTTCAGCGCGTCGACCGCCGCCTCGAGTTCCTGCCGTACGGTGGTGGGTCCTTCAACCTTCTTCATGCCGACCAGTTGGGCGAGGCCCTTGTACATGGGATAAATGGCGATGGCCGCGGACTTGAGTCCGTAGCGCTCTTCGAAGAGCGGGATCTTTGGTTGGTGCGCGATGCCGCGGAGCAGAAATCCGTTCGCGGGCTTGCAGTTCTTCAGCAAGGGCAGGGCTTGCTGATAAAACGTGGCAACCACTTTCGCAGTCTTTGCGGCCTTCGTGGATTTGATCAACGGCTTGGCCGTGGCAATTTGCGAACCCTCGCGGTGTGGGTCGGTGTCACTGAGCGGCCCTTCGAGTCCTTGGCCGCGAAAGACGACAACGAATCGATGACCCTTTCCCGGCCGAATGAAGACTTCGATGTCGTCGATTTTCTTGATCTTGCCGGACAGCAGGGCGCATTGCGCTTCGCAAACCTTCGTGTCGATACGTCCGGCACGCCGATCGGTCACGACGCCTTTGGCATCGAGCGAACAGAAATTTGCGCGTGCCGCCACGTCGCCGTGCCTGAGGTCGAAGCCCAGGCCGAGCGCCTCGATGACGCCGCGGCCGACCTCGAATTCCAACGGGTCGTAGCCGAACAGTCCGAGGTGGCCGGGCCCGCTGCCCGGCGTGATGCCTGGCGCGACCGGGATCATGCGTCCAAGTGCCGAGCGCTTGGCGAGCCCATCGAGGTTTGGCGTGCGCGCCGCTTCCAGCGGTGTGCGGTAGTCGGTCTCTTCAGTCGCGATATCACCCAGCCCGTCGAGAACAACCAAGGCGATCTTGGAATCGTTGGGAACAAGCAGGGCTTTGTAAACATCGTCAGGTTTCATTTGAATTTCCTGTTTTGGCTTGAAAATGTGTATTTCTGGCGTCATGTTGGCACACGTGTCCAAGTGTGTCAAAGGCTAAAGAGATGGGCACGGTGTGACGCAGTTGCACAATGCGTTGGGCTTCGACTCGCGTGAAAACTTCATTTCTCGACAAACTAATCGGCAAGATGGATCGCGTCGATCCACGAAGCCTTCAGGGCGTGGTGCTCAAGCTCGCCCACGAAAAGGGCTTCTTGGAGACCCTGTTCAACACGATTCAGGAAGGTGTCATCGTGACGGACGCGGACGGTCGGATCACGTATCTGAATGCTGCGGCGGGCCTCCTTCTGGGCATTGACCCCGAGCGCGCCATCCGCGAGCCGCTGTCGCGGTATCTGCGCGATCTTGATTGGCAGAAGATTTGGTCCGCCGACAAGGACGAATGGCGCAAGGTCTTCACGCACGAACTGGAGGTGTTTTATCCCCAGCAGCGATTTCTCAGCTTTTATATCGTGCCTGTCGTCGACGAGGAGAACTCCGTGGTGACCGGCATGGCCATCATCCTTCGGGACGTGACGGAATCGCGGAAACGCGCCGAGAGCGCGATCCAGTCGGAGAAGCTTTCCGCCATCACGTTGCTGGCCGCGGGCGTTGCGCACGAGATCGGGAACCCGCTCAATTCGCTCAACATCCATCTCCAACTCATGGAGCGGGAGCTGAAACGGGTGCCGGCCCCGCAGGGCGCGCGATTGCGGGAGAACTTGCGCGTGGCCCGTGACGAGATCGCCCGTCTCGATCAGATCGTCAACCAGTTTCTCAGCGCGATTCGTCCCACGCAGCCGGAGTTCCAGCTGGCGACGGTCAATGAGGTAATTGCCGACGCGCTGGCGCTCATGGAGCACGAAATTGCGGATCGGGACATCCTGGTCGAACGGGAATTGGCTGAGGGGTTGCCGCGCATCTTGCTGGACCGCGCCCAACTCAAGCAGGCGTTCTACAACGTTATCAAGAACGCGTTGCAGGCCATGCAGTCCGGGGGCATCCTGCGGATTCGCACCGAGGCTGACGAGTCCAACGTGACCGTGTCGTTCATCGACAGCGGCGTGGGCATCGCGCCCGAGCAGATTGGTCGGCTATTTGAACCGTACTTCACGACAAAGGAGAAGGGCACCGGCTTGGGGTTGATGATTGTGCAACGGATTGTTCGAGAACACGGCGGTGCCATCGAGGTCGAAAGCGACCCCGGGCGGGGCACCACGTTCCGCATCAAGCTCCCCATCCACGAGAAACGCATGCGACTGCTGGAGGCATCGCGCGATCAACTGCCCGTGAACTGATGCCAAGGCGCCCTACCATTCTGATCGTGGACGACGAGCGGAACACCCGCGAGGGATTGCAGCGGGCGCTGCAGGAACGCTACGAGGTGTTGCTGGCGGAGGATTCACAGAAGGCGGTGCAAACGTTGGAGTCTACCGCCGTTGACGTGATGCTGACCGACCTGCGGATGCCGGGCGTCGACGGCATGGGGCTCCTCCGTCGCGCCACGTCGCTCACCACCCCGCCCGTGTGCATCGTGATGACGGCTTACGGTTCGATTGAGAACGCCGTGCAGGCAATGCAGGCGGGTGCCTATCATTACGTGACCAAGCCGGTGAACCTTGACGAACTCGAACTCGTCATCCAGCGCGCGCTCAACAATCGTCGTCTCGAAGCTGAGAACGTCAACCTTCGCGAGCAGATTGACCACAAGTACGCTCTGGAAAACATCATCGGGGAATCGCCCGCGATACGGCAGGTGTTTGAAACGGTGCGGCAGGTTGCGCCGACGCGCACGACCGTGTTGATCACGGGCGAAACCGGCACCGGCAAGGAACTCATAGCGAAAGCCATTCATAATCTGAGTCCCCGCAAGGATGGGCCGTTTATTGCGGTTCATGCTGCGGCGCTGCCGAGCACATTGTTGGAGAGCGAACTGTTCGGGCACGAGAAAGGTGCATTCACGGGGGCGGTGGAACGGCGGGTAGGGCGGTTTGAGTTGGCGGATGGGGGAACTCTGTTCCTCGACGAGGTGGGTGAACTAGAGCCGCTCATGCAGGTTAAATTGCTCCGCGTCCTGGAAGAACGGGCATTCGAAAGAGTGGGGGGAACCAAGACGTTGCACGTGGACGTGCGGCTGATTGCGGCAACGAACAGGGATCTGAAAAAGCTGGTCAAGGAAGGCAGGTTCCGCGATGATTTGTTCTACAGGCTCAGCGTTGTGGCGGTCGATCTACCGCCACTGCGCGAGCGGCGGGAGGACATTCCGCTGTTGGTGAGAGCGTTCCTTGACGAGTTTAGCCGTGAGAACGACAAGCAAGTGCGCGAACTCACGCCCGAAGCGGTCAACCTTCTTCTGGCGTATGATTGGCCCGGCAATGTCCGCGAGTTACGGAATGCGGTCGAACAAATGGTTGTATTGGCCCGTGCCGAACGGTTGACGGCACGCGATGTACCTGCCCAGGTTCGGGGTGGAGCGGATCTAACGAAGATCTCGGTCGTGCGGACCGGGATGACGGTGGAAGAGGCCGAGCGGCAACTCATCATTCAGGCGCTCAAAGAAACGGGCGGCAATCGCACCAAGGCCGCCCTGAAGATCGGCATTAGTCGGCGGACGCTGCATCGCAAGCTAAAGGAGTATGGACTCGAGAATTTGTAGCGGGGAAACGAACCGGTAGACGGCAGCAGGAGGACCACACACATGGCGCGAGCAAGTGGAGCACCAGGGACGACGATTCAAACGGCACTCTTTCAAATGGAGATGGGACGGGGCAGGCGAGTCATTCAGTGGGCGCTGCTCGTCTTGTTAGCGGCGGCACTGAGCCTCATTTACTCGGCCAGCCAATTCCGTGGTCTGGACAAACGCGAGTCCATGGACATGGCGCAGTTGGCTCGCAACATCGCTCGGGGAGAAGGATTCACCACGTATGTCATTCGGCCGCTGAGCATCTGGGCGCTGGAGCAGCGCGGTGTACCCAACACCGACCCGCGGCTGACCACCCTACACCCGGACCTGTACAATCCTCCCTTGTATCCGCTGGTGTTAGCCGGGCTGTTCAAAATTCTGCCGCCGAACGCGTTCAAGTATGACGCGGCCGACCGGGTCTATCCGCCGGAGCGCTGGGTAATTCTGCCCTTTGACCAACTCTGCCTGCTGGCGTGTATCCTGATCGTGTTTCTGTGGGCCAAACGTCTGTTCGACCGCCGCGTGGCAGTCATGGCGGCGGTGCTGATGCTGTTCTCGGACACGTTATGGTCGTATGGCGTGTCAGGGTTGCCGACGAATTTCCTGATGCTGCTGCTCTTGTTGGCGGTGTACTGTTTGTTTCTTGCCGACCAGAAACTCACCCCGGCCGAGCCGGCCGAGCCGGCCGAGGGAGAAGCAGCGGGTCCGGAGGTGCCGCCGGGCGTCTCGCTCGGGGTGATTGCGCTGGTTCTCGCCAGCGCAGTGTTGATGGGCCTTTGCTTTCTCACGCGCTATCTCTCGGCTTTCCTGCTCGTGCCGGTGGCGATTTACGCGGCGCGCGTCCTGCGCGGGCGCGGTGCAGCACTGTGGACCAGCGCGTACGTCGTGGTGTTCCTTGCCGTCGTCACCCCTTGGCTGGTGAGAAACTATCGAGCTTCGGGCAGTTTGCTTGGTATCGCCCGATACGAACTGATCGATCGTACCGGCTCGTTTGAGGGTGAGGCGTTGCAGCGTTCCTATCATCCCGACTTGAAGGGAACCCTGTCGTTCCGGCCGCTTTTGATGAAATTCCTCGCCGGCGCACGGTCCAATCTGGTGACGAACTTGCGGCTGATCGGCTCGGATTTTCTGGTGTTTTTCTTTGGCGTCGGCCTGATGTATGGGTTCCGGCGGCGCGACACCTCGCGGCTGCGCGGGACGTTGTTGGGGCTGCTGGCCTGCGCGATCATCGCCATGTCGCTAATCGGGTCCGACCCCGAGCGACGGGAGCCCGAGATATTCGGCGGTAATCTGCTGGTGTTGCTGTTGCCGTTGGTGGCCATGTTTGGAGTCGCGTTCTTCTACCTGCTGCTCGATCGGATTTCGTTCCGGATTACGCTGACGCGTGGCGCGGCCGTCGGCGGGTTTGTCCTGCTCAACGTCGCTCCAATGATTTTCTCGCTGTTGCCCCCGCGCCGCAGTCTGTATCCGTATCCACCGTACATCACGCCCGTTTCCCGTGCCGTCGCGGACTTTTTTGAGACCAACGCGCTCGCCTGTAGCGACCTCCCGTGGGCGATGGCATGGAATGGCGACCGCCGCACGGTGTGGTTGCCGATGACCCTCGACGAGTTCTATGAGATTAATGACTTCGTTGCGCCGAAAGGGTTCCAGTACATGATGATTACGCCGTACATGCTGGACGCGAAACCACAGAGCGAGGTTCTCCATGGCGAATTCAAAGGGTGGGCGGGGCTCATGCGTGGTCAACTCCCGCGCGTCTTCCCGCTCAAGGCCGTCACGCCGCTACCTCCGGACAACGAGCAGATTCTGCTGGCCGACCGGGCTCGGTGGGCGAAGAAAGAAGGGGAACTGATCACGGCTGTTCCGGGGGTGACGAATACTCCGCCGGCAGTTGCCCCGTCCACGGAGAAAACAAACCAGCCCCCGTCGAGCAGCACGGCACCCAAACCCGCGGGAGAATAGCGATCCGGTATACGGGCGCGGAACGGGGCGACGTCTTCAGGTCCTCGGGCTGCGATTTCGCTTTCACGCTGGGCGGCCGGTGGCTATAGTGGCCGCACGTAAGCTCGTGCGGAACATGAAACCGGCGGCAGCATTCTCGGTCGGGTTGTGGACAGGCGCAGCCGTCGTGGCGGCGGTCGGGGTGTTTTACGTGCAAGGCATGGGCCGGGCGCGCAGCCCGGCTTCACCCAGCACAGGCTCCGAGCCCGTCTCGGAGTCCGAGCAGTTTCGCATGCTGGAACAGGAGAACGCGCGCTTGTTGGCCGAACTCCAGCGTCTGCGAGAGACGGCTTCCACGCTCAAGAGCAATTTGGACGTCCAGACGACGCTCGAGCCGCCCCGCCGCATCCCGTACATCCGGGTCCCCGCGGCCCCCACCAATACCGCGCCCGTCGAAGCCGCTTCCGACGACTGGATCGTGCAAGCCGTGGCGGATTCCGACGTCGACGCGCTGCCGGATCTTGAAGAGGCGGCGCTGAAGAATAACCACCGTGCGCTGGAGGCCCTCGCGTTGCTGGCCGATCAAGACCAGGCGGCGGCGCTGACGCGAGTGTGGCGGTCGGAATCACTGACGCCGTCCAACGAGGTGGACGCGACTCGTTACCTTGCCGCCACGATGGAGGTCAACCCGCTTACCGAGCAGCTTTTGCGCGGCCTGGCGGCGGACCCGAACACGGATCCCCGCTTGCTGTATTCAGCCGTGGATGGGCTCGCGAACCCGAGTTTTGCCGTGAGTTTCGCGCACGATACATCGGTTCCCGCGCCGCCCCATTTCAAGCCGGACTATTCGGCGCGGCTCCGCCTGTTGGACAGTCTGCGGGCGGCGGTCACCGATGAGAACTTTCGCGTACACGCGGACCAGGCGAGAATGGAGTTGCAGGCACGCTGGGCGGATTCAAATCCGGCCGCCCCGTAGGGGTCTCATGACGATTCTCGGAAACGGTTTGTGCAAGATACGGTCGCAATTTTTTGGCGTCTGACGTCCGCCTTTCTCCTCGCCGTTGGTGGCGGGACGTTGAATGCGCTGGTGGGGCTAACTCACAAACGGCTCTGTGTCCTGATCAGTGTGGCGGCCGGCACGCTGTTAGGCGTGACCGCATTCTCGATCCCGCCGGAAAGCCGGGGCGCCATGAACTGGTGGAAACTGGGGCTGGCCGTGGGCTCGGGCTCCCTCGTGTTTTGGTTCATCAGTAAGTTTGTCTATCACATGTGTCCCGCGTGCGCCGCCAGTCGTTTTGATGAGGCCACGACGCATCGGTTCGGCGAGATCGCATCGGTGTTGGCGAGCTTCGCGGTCGGCGTCGCAGTGATTGGGGCGTTGAACTGGATGGTGTGGGCCCCGTGAGCAAACGAAGCTGGATCTTAGCGGTCGTCGTTGTCCTGGTGATCGTCGGGGTCGGCATCGGATTGTTGGCGCTCTTCCGGATCGAGCAGGCGAGAGAATTCAGCGCGCCGCATCAGGTGCGGCGTGGCGGGACGAACTACGTAGTGCGATTGCGGGAAGCGGTTGTCGGGAAGGCGGACATCGGTTACGTGCTGATGGTGTACGTGCAACTGGAGAACCCGAATTCGTTCGACGTTGCGCTGCCCCGGCGCGTGTTTCTGCTTGTCGACCACCATCGGAGGTATTACGCGCCCTCGATTTCGGGCACGCAAGGTGAATTGATCAAATTGCCGGCCGGCGGTGTCTTACGGAGAGAGATGCTGAGCTTCACCATTCCCGAGAACGCTCTCGGAGGCCGATTGATGCTGGTGGCCGGCCAGAACTACGCGGTTTTGGTGAAGGACCGGACCCCGTTCACGGCGCACCTGCGCGACGGCGAATTTCAATCGTTCCGTCGGCAGGGTTGGTAAACCTGCAACCTGGGGGCACGTATGTGGAAACGAATCAAGTTTTACACGGTCAGCACAATCATCATCGCGCTCGGGGCCGCCTGTCTATACCTGTATTACTTCGGAAGGCGCGGGGCAACTGTGCATCGCGTCGTCGACGCGCCCGCGGTGTTACAGCAGATCCAGCGGCTGAGTGAGTTGGTGACGGTAAAGTACAACATCCAGAAGGTCATCGGCCTGAAAGAAGAGAAGGTGCCCTTCGGCTCCGAACAGATCTTATTGATGGTGCAGGCCAGTGTCCTGGGCGGGGTGGATCTCGCCGCGTTGGATACGAACGACGTGCGCATCACCGCTGACAGCGCCGTTACGGTCAGGCTCCCGGTGGCCAAGGTGATGCACGTGTACATCGACGAGCAGCAGACCAAGGTGTGGGACCGCTCGAAGACCTGGTGGACGCCGTGGGTGCCCCTCAATCCCGAGTTGGAACAAAAAGCGCGTCTGGCTGCGCTCGAAGCGATACAAACCGCTGCGGTGGAGATGGGTATCGTCAGGCAAGCACAGGAGAACGCCGAAAAAACCGTCCGCGCGTTTCTCCACGCCACGGGCGTGGAATCCGTCCAGTTTGAGGAGCCGGCGGCGCCAGGCACGCCTGCGCTGTAGAAGAAAGTTCTCGTGGCTGCGAAGCAGGCCAATTACTGTAACCTATTGCGGACGATGAGCGTCTCCGGTATGAGCGGGGCAGACGGAAACCAGTAGCAGCGGGAACTCGATATGGCGAATGCGGAACGACGACCTTGGAAATGGGTGATTCTCACGACGGGATTGGTGGCGCTCTTGGCGGGAGGGCTCTGGTACTTCAAGTTCCGCGCCGAGGGCACAGCGCAGTACCAGACGACCGACGTGGCCCGTGGCGACCTGACACAAGTCGTGACTGCGACGGGTCAACTCAATCCCGTCACCAACGTGCAGGTGGGTTGCCAGATTTCGGGTACGATCTCGAAATTGTCGGCGGATTTCAATTCGCCCGTCACGAATGGGCAGGTGGTGGCGCAACTCGACCCGGCGACTTATCAGGCGAATCTTCACCAGGCTGAGGGCGACCTCGCCAATGCGAAGGCGGGGCTGGAGCTTGCCAGAGTCAACGCGGATCGCTCTCAGGAATTGTTCGATGGCAAACTCATCCCCAAGTCCGACTACGATCAGGCGTTTGCCAATCTTCACCAGGCCGAGGCAACTGTGGAGGTGAAGGAAGCCGCGGTCGAAAATGCCCGAGTCAACCTGGAGCGCTGCACCATTTATTCGCCCGTCGATGGTATGATCATCTCGCGCAACGTGGACGTCGGACAGACCGTGGCCGCGAGCCTGAACGCGCCCACGCTGTTTGTCATCGCCAACGATCTGACCAAGATGCAAATCGACGCCAACGTGGCGGAGGCAGATATTGGCGGGGTCGAGGATGGCCAGAATGTGGACTTCACCGTGGACGCCTTTCCGTATCGCACGTTTCACGGCGAGGTCGTGCAAGTGCGCAATTCCCCGATCACGGTTCAAAACGTCGTCACCTACGACACCGTCATCGGCGTCAGCAATCCCGACTTGAAGCTCAAGCCGGGCATGACGGCGAACGTTTCGATCATCATCGCGCAGCGTAATGGCGCGCTGAAGATTCCGAATGCGGCGCTGCGGTTTCGTCCGCCGGAGGCCGTGGCAGCGGCTCCCATCGCCGAGACGAACGCTTCGAGCCGAGCGGGCGCCCGGGGCGCGCGAACGGGTGGCGCGGGCGGCTGGAAGGGCGGACGCCCGAAAGGTGAGCGCTCGCGTTCCCGCACCGTGTACGTTCTCGATGCCAGCGGGAAACCAAAACCCGTCGAGATCAAGACGGGCATCAGCGATGGTGTTTTCACCGAAGTGACCGAGGGTCTGACCGAGAACGACAGGGTGATCACCGGCGCCATCATCAAGCAGGACAGCGGTTTCCAGTCGTCCAATCCGTTTGGCGGGGGCCGACGGCGGTTCTAGGGATGTGAGGGAGACGGTGGGCGCAGTCATCAAACTCGAAGAGGTTCGCAAGACCTACCACACGGGCGAGGTCGACGTGCACGCCGTGCGCGGCGTTACGCTGGAGATTGCCAAGGGGGAGTTCGTCGCCATCATGGGGGCGAGCGGTTCGGGCAAGTCCACGCTGATGAACATCGTGGGCTGCCTCGACCGACCCACGACGGGAAGGTATTTGTTGGACGGGCTCGACGTGTCGCACCTGGACCGCGACCAACTCGCCGATATCCGCAACAAAAAACTCGGCTTTGTGTTCCAGGGATTCAACCTGTTGTCCCGCACGACCGCGCTGGAAAATGTCGAACTGCCGATGATGTACACGCACGACCACTTGTCGCCCGTGACGCAACGCGAGCATGCGCTTCGCGCGCTGGAAATCGTGAGCCTCGTCGACCGCGCCGATCATCATCCGAACCAGCTTTCCGGCGGCCAGCAGCAGCGCGTGGCCATTGCCCGCGCGCTCGTCAACAACCCCGCCGTGCTGCTCGCCGATGAGCCGACGGGCAACCTCGACAGCCGCACCAGCGTCGAAATCATGGGCGTGTTTCAGAAACTCAACGAGCAGGGCATCACCATCGTCATGGTGACGCACGAACCCGACATCGCGCGGTATACCAAACGCAACGTTGTCATGCGCGACGGCGTGGTCATCACCGACAAACCTGTCCCCAGCCGCTTGAACGCCGTGGAAGAACTGGCTCGTCTCCAACTGGAGCACCAGGCGGTTCACCTCGCGCCATGAGAGCGTTTACGACACTCAATGTTGCCCTGCGGGCGCTGCGCCGCAACAAGCTGCGCTCGGTGCTCACGACGCTGGGTATTATCATCGGTGTCAGTGCGGTCATCGCGATGGTCGGCATTGGGAGCGGCGCGAAGGCGCAGGTGGAGGCACAGATTGCAAGTCTCGGAGAGAATGTGATTCTGATTTTTGCGGGTAGCGTGACCAGCAGCGGGCTGCACACGGGCTGGGGCAGCGCCGGTACGTTGAAGGTCGAGGACGCAGAAGCCATTGGCCGCGAGATCCCCGGCGTGACCATTGTTAGTCCCGAAGTGCGCACGGTGCGGCAGGTCAGCGCCGGCAACCAGAATTGGTACACGCAGATTCTGGGCGAGGGCCCGGACTATTTCGACCTGCGCAAGTGGGCGTTGGCCGAGGGCGCGCCGTTTACGGACCAGGACGTGCGCGGCGCCAACAAAGTGTGCATCATCGGCAAAACCGTGGCGCAGCAACTCTACGGCAACGACGATCCCCTCGGCCAAATCGTGCGCATCCAGGGCGTCCCCTTCATCGTGGTCGGCGTCCTCACCCCCAAGGGCCTGTCCGTGATGGGCACGGACCAAGACGACGTGATCATCATGCCGTACACCAGCGCGATGAAACGCGTGATTGGCACGACCTCGTTGCGGGCCATCAATGTGCAGGCCGCCAGCGCCGGCCTGCTGGCGCCCGTCCAGAAGCAGATCATTGACCTGTTGCGCCAGCGTCACCGCATCACGCCGGGCAAAGACGACGATTTCACCGTGCGCAATCAGGAGGAGATTGCGGAGGCCGCCACCGCGACCACGCGGGTAATGACCGTGTTGCTCGGCGCGATTGCCAGTGTGTCGCTGATCGTCGGCGGCATCGGCATCATGAACATCATGCTGGTCAGCGTCACCGAACGCACCCGCGAGATTGGCATCCGCATGGCCGTCGGCGCCCACGCGCGCGACATTCTCCTGCAATTCCTCAGTGAAGCGATCACGCTCAGTTCGCTCGGCGGCGTGATCGGTATCGTCCTCGGCGTTGCCTCGGCGAAGATCCTGTCCGCCGTGGCGAAATGGCCGACGCTCATCTCGATCAGTTCGATTGTCATCGCCTTTTTGTTCAGCGCGGCAGTCGGGGTGTTTTTCGGTTTCTACCCCGCACGCAAGGCGTCGCAGCTCGATCCCATCGACGCTCTGCGGTATGAATAAGTCTTCGCGCGTCCGGCCCCGGACCTCTTTCTGCGCGGGCTGATCGAACGCGCGTTCCCGGGCCACGCCGGCGACCGAAGGGGTTTCTTGCCGGAGACGACGTGGCTCCTGGTTGAAAGTCCCTCCGGTGCACGCCGCGTTATCGAGGATGCGCCTACCCGACTAGAAACTCAGCGGACCATCCGGAGGCCCGGCTTCTCCCTGATCGTCGGGGCGTTTCGGAATCAACTCGTCCCGGGTCAACTGACCGTCGCCGTTTTTGTCGAGCGCTTTCAACGCCGTCGGCGCGTTGGCGATTTCGGCGGCGTCGATCACGCCGTCCTTGTTGGTATCGAGCGCATTGACGACAGGATCACTCGGTGGCCGCGGTGGGGGTGGGCGGTGCACTGTATTGGTTCCGTCTTCCCCCTGGGAAGGCAGGGGGGGAGGTGGCGGCGGACCGCACCGCGGCTGGTACTCATCAACCGTCAGTTGGCCGTCGCCGTTTTTGTCGAGCGCTTTCAACGCCGTGGACGCGTTGGCGATTTCGGTGGCGTCGATCACGCCGTCTTTGTTGGCGTCCAGCGTCCCGATGATCGGTGGCGGAGGCGGCGGTGGGCGTTGGCCACGAGGGGGCGCGCCGGCGTCCTCCTCAGCGGCTGCCATCCACGTGCATGCGCCCAGGGCGAGTGCTCCGATCAACATTAGGCTTGAGGTTCTCATGTTGTGGCTCCTTTCATTGGCTGCAAATCGAAACCTCGATTCATTCGTTCTGCCCGATCAGACCCCGGACAGATGACGCGGCGGCGGGCGATAACATGACAATACTGTAATGAGGCTCCACTTGGCGGGCGTGCGACGCCGCAGTATGCTGTGGCCGTGAAAGTACTCGTCGTCGAGGACGACCGGAAAATCGCATCGTTTGTCCAAAAGGGGTTGAAGGAACAGGGCTTCGTCGTCGAGGCGTGCGCGGACGGCAATGAAGCTTACAACCGGGCGATCAAGCAGGTGTACGACGTGATCGTGCTCGATATCATGTTGCCGGGTCGCGATGGCCTGAGCATTCTGCGGGCGTTGCGGGAAAAGAAGAATCCCGTACCGGTCATACTGTTGACGGCTCGGTCGGGGCTCAACGAACGCGTGGATGGGTTGAATCTGGGAGCGGACGATTATCTCGCCAAGCCGTTCTTTGTGGAAGAACTCATCGCGCGGATTCAGGCGGTGGTGCGGCGCGCATCGGGCGAACAGTTGACCCAACTGACGGCCGGCGCGTTGGCCGTGAACCTGATTACCCGCGAGGTGAGTCGCGGTGGAGAGCGGGTCGAGTTGACCGCGCGCGAATTCAACCTGCTGGAGTTGCTGATGCGCTCGCCGGGGCGCGTATTCACCCGCACCCAGATTCTCGAGCACGTGTGGGGCTACGACTTCGACCCGCAAACGAACGTGGTAGACGTGTATATCCGCCGGGTGCGCGCCAAGATCGATGCGCCACCGGCTCCTTCGTGGATCGAGACGATACGCAGTGTCGGGTATCGGTTTCGCGGTCCGGAATGACCCACAATGAAGTTTCGCGTCAAAATCACGTTGTTGTCGCTGCTGATTTCCGGCATGCTGCTGGTCGGCTTCTGCCTGTACTTCCTCGATGTTGTATCCACGGTGCAGATGGGGCGCATCGATCGCGAGATTTCGACTTTGGGCAACTTGTCACTGGGCCACTTGATGCCGCCCCAGTTTTGGGAAGATTTCGGCAAATCGCTGGAAATCATCTACGGTAACGGGCAATCGAGCCAGCTCGTCGCGTGCGTGTGGGATGCGGAACACCACGTTCTCTACAAATCGACACAGTGCCCGCCCGGGCTCCCCGAGATGCCGCTGCCCACATTGGAGTTTGCCGCGGCTCCCCCGGTAACCATGGAATCGGATGCGCCTTCCCCGCCCGAACCCGTCTGGCTTGGAGAACCACGGGGCCCGACCCAACAGGGCGAACCTGCCTGGCCCGGCGGTCCGAGAATGCGTCGGGCGCCGCCGCTGGCGCGAATGAAGAAACCGGTCTTCCAAACCGTAAAGACCTCGGATGGCGAATGGCGCGTCGGGGTGTTGGGCAACGAGCAGGTCACGATGATTATCGGGGCAAGCTTGGCGGACTATCATCGCGACGCTGACCGCGTGCGCAAGGCGTTTCTTGTCATTGTGCCTCTGGGTTTGTTTGTGCTCGCGGCCGGCGGCTGGCTGCTGGCGACCCGGGCGCTGCAACCGGTCGCACTCATAACGCACACGACGCAAGGGATCACCGCCCGCGGCCTCGACCAGCGCATTCCTGCCACCGCCGCCGATCCCGACCTGGCGCGTCTTGTCGAGGTGATCAATGGGATGCTGGATCGGCTGGAAACGAGCTTTCACCAAGCCGTGCGCTTCAGTGCCGATGCGGCGCACGAACTGCAGACGCCTCTGACGGTGTTGCAGGGCGAGTTGGAACAGGCCATTCAGAAGGCCCCGTTGGATTCAGACGAGCAGCGGCGCGACAACGACCTCTTGGAAGAAGTGCAGCGGCTCAAAGCAATCGTCCAGAAACTCTTGCTCCTGGCACGGGCCGATGCCGGGCAGTTGGCCCTGCATCTGGAGCGGGTGAACCTGACGGCTTTGCTGAGGAACGCCGTCGAGGACGTGAAAGCCATCGCGCCGGAACTGGAAGTGCAGCAACACCTCCCGGCGGACGTTCGCGTAATGGCCGACGCTGATCTGTTGGCCCAGATCATCCGCAACATGACCAGCAACGCCGTGAAGTATAATCGCAAGGGCGGTCGGGTGAGGTTTGGGTTGGCGACCACCGACCGGGTCGCGCGCTTCACCTTGAGCAACACAGGCACGCCGATCCCCGACGACGATCGAGAGCGGGTGTTCGACCGGTTCTACCGCGTGGACAAGTCCCGGAGCCGGCGCGTTGGCGGCGCCGGGTTGGGTCTGAGCCTCGCCCGGGAAATCGCCCGGGCGCACCACGGCGACCTCGTGCTTGAGCCCGCCCACAACGACTTGATCTCCTTCACATTGACCCTCCCGATTGCTTCGTGAGTGTCGTCCCCCCCGCCTGCGATACATGACGTTTCTGTAATTCTGTCGATAGCCTTGTTGTCATCGCAGCGGTGTTTCGTTTGCTGGATGCCGTGATGACTCGAAGAGTCCAACTCAAGTGGCTATCGGCACTGCTGGCGTTGGCTGCAGCGTTCGGGGCGTGGCATCTCCACGCCAAACGCACCGCCGGCGCACCGGCCAACTACAAGACGGCGACAATCGGGCGCGGCGACATCATCCAGACCGTTACGGCCAACGGTGCGCTCAGCGCGATCAAAGCCGTCACGATCGGCAGTCAGGTTTCCGGCATCATCACCGACATCAAAGTGGACTACAACGCGCACGTCACCAATGGGCAGATTATTGCCCAAATCGATCCCGCCGCGTTGCAGCAGCAATTCAACCAGGCCGCCGCCGAACTGGCGAGCGCCCGGGCCGCCCAACAACTGGCGGAATTGAAGTTCGACCGGGCCCGGGAACTCCGCGCCAATCAGCTCATCTCGCAAGCTGACTACGATGAGGCGGACGCCGCTTTGCAGCAGGCCAAGGCGACCGTGCAAACCAAGGAGGCCAACGTCAACAAGAGCAAGGTGGACATCGAACACGCGATCATTTATTCGCCGATCGACGGCATGGTGATCTCGCGGGCGGTGGATGTCGGCCAGACCGTGGCGGCGAGTCTGAACGCGCCGACGCTGTTCACCATCGCGCAGGATCTCCGACAGATGCGTATCGAGGCCGCCGTGTCGGAAGCCGACGTGGGCGGCGTGGAGGAGGGTCAACCGGCGAAATTCTCCGTGGATGCGTTTCCCAACCGGCAGTTCACGGGCCGGGTCACGCAAGTCCGCTACGAGGCAACCGTCAGCCAAAATGTCGTTCACTACACGACGATCGTCGAGGTCAACAACTCGGACCTCAAACTGCGTCCCGGCATGACCGCCAATACCTCGATCACCACCGCCGAACGGAGGAATGTGTTGCGCCTACCGAATGCGGCGCTCCGGTTCCGTCCGTCAGCAGGCTCCCCCGTTGTTGGAGCGATCGACGGGCGAGCGGACGGTTCGCACCGGGTCTATCTGGCGCACGCGAATGACGACGGGCACGTTGTTCTTGTGCCAACCACGGTCCGGGTGGGGATCAGTGATGGTACTTGGACCGAAGTGGTGGAGGGGCTGCGCGAGGGAGACGTGGTGGCCATCGGCACGGTTTCGTCAACGACCAGGACCGCGGCGACGGCCGCCCCGTCCGGCGGCAACCCGTTTGGCAGTGGCATGCCGGCGCCACCGCCGCGATGACAGGTGCTCCCATGCAGCCGGTCATCCAACTCGAAAACCTCGTGAAGACGTACCACGCCGGCGAGGTGGAGATCCCGGCGGTGCGCGGCGTGTCGTTGGAGGTGTTGCCGGGTGAATTTGTGGCCGTCATGGGTGCCAGCGGCTCCGGCAAATCCACGCTGATGAACGTCATCGGTTGCCTCGACCGGCCGACGAGCGGACGGTATTCCCTCGACGGCGTGGAGATGTCGCAACTCGAGGCGGACGCGCAGGCTGACATCCGCAACCGCAAGATCGGGTTTGTGTTTCAGAACTTCAATCTGCTTGCCCGCACCTCGACCTTGGAGAATATCGAGTTGCCGCTGTTGTACTCCCGTCCGAGCTTGTGCCGACAAGAACAGCGCGCCCGGGCGTTAAACGCATTGGCGATGACGGGTTTGACGGACCGGTCCGCTCATCATCCCAACCAACTCTCCGGCGGCCAGCAGCAACGGGTCGCCATCGGCCGTGCGCTGGTCAACAGGCCGGAACTGCTGCTGGCTGACGAACCGACCGGCAACCTCGATACCCGGACCGGCATCGAGATCATGGGCATCTTCCAAAACCTCAACCGCATGGGCCTGACGATCATCATGGTCACGCACGAGCCGCACATCGCCCGTTTTTGCCAGCGGACCGTGGTCATGCGCGATGGCCACATCATCAGCAACGATCCGGTCCAACATCGCTTGGATGCGACGTCGAAACTCGAGCAAGAACGCTTGGCCCTGCAGCTCGCGTCATGATTCTCCCGGTCCTCTATCAGATCGCTCTGCGGGCGCTGCGCCGCAACGCGCTGCGGTCGTTGCTGACGATGTTGGGCATCGTCATCGGCGTTGGGGCGGTGATTGCCACGGTCGCCGTGGGCAACGGCGCAAAAGCGCGGGTCGAAGCGCAGATTGCCGCGCTCGGCCAGAACGTCATCTTGATCATGTCGGGCAACGCCAACCGCGGTGGGTTCGGGATGGGATTCGGCAGCGCCCCGTCGCTTACGAAACAGGACTACGACGCTCTCCGCCAGGAAATCACCGGGATCACGGGCGTCAGCCCGGATGTTCGCGCCAGCGCGCAGGTCGCCGCCGGCAGCCAAAACATCAACACCAGCGTGTTCGGTGTGAGTGAGGATTACCTCCAGATCCGAACGTGGCCGCTGGCTGCCGGCGCAAATTTCACCGCTGGCGACGTGCGGTCGGCGAACAAGGTTGCCCTGCTTGGCCAAACCACGGCTCAAACGCTCTTCGGCGAGGGAGATCCCGTGGGCCAATTCATTCACATCGGCGACGCGTCATTCAACGTTGTTGGTCTGCTGGCGTCTAAGGGGATGGCCATGATGGGGATGGATCAGGATGACGTGGTGCTGGTACCTTACACCAGCGCGATGATCCGGTTGACCGGCGACACGACCTTCCGCTCGTTCTCCGTCCAGGCCAGTGCGCCGGATGTGGTGGACGATGTGAAAACACAAATCGCAGAATTGTTGCGCCAGCGCCATCGCATCGCGGCCGGGAAAGACGACGATTTTCACATCCGCACCCAGCAAGAAATTGCTGAGACGGCCACGGCCACCTCCCGGGTGATGACCGTACTGCTGGGCGCGATCGCCGGCGTGTCGCTCCTGGTGGGCGGCATCGGCATCATGAACATCATGCTGGTCAGCGTCACCGAACGCACCCGTGAGATTGGCATTCGCCTGGCCGTCGGCGCGCGCGGTCGCGATGTCCTGGCGCAATTTCTCATCGAGGCGGTAATGTTGAGCGTCAGCGGCGGGTTGGTCGGCATCGCTTTCGGTATCGCCGGCGCTCGCATGCTCTCGGCCAACTTCGGCTGGAGCACGTTGGTGTCAGCCAACTCGATCGTAATGGCCTTCGCGTTCAGCGTGGCGATTGGCGTCTTCTTCGGGTTCTATCCGGCGCGCAAAGCGTCGCGGCTTGACCCGATTGAGGCGCTGCGCTACGAATGAGCCCATGAAGTCGATCACCCTCATGAGTTTGCTGCTCGTGTTCACACTGGTGTCGGGTGCTCCCCGGGCACAGGCCGACGAGGCTACCAACCAGGTCAAAACCCTCACGCTGGGCGAATGTATCCAGCGGGCGCTGCAGAGCAATTTGGAGATCAAGTCGGAGCGCATCAATCCGACCATCGGAACCTGGGGCGTCGTGGGCGCGCAAGGTGTGTACGATCCCACGGCAGCCGGTTCGATCAACTATCAGGACTCGGTCACGCCGCAGGATCCCTGGCAACCCACCTTGAAAGAGCAACAGTTGCAGTCCAGCCTCAGCCTCGCGGGGAAGTTGCCGACGGGGGCCACTTACGATTTGTCGGCGGCCGACACACGCCTGTCGGGCAATGTCGTGACCAACTTTCTATTCACGGGCTCGGCTGGCGTGAGCTTGTCGCAGCCGCTGCTGAAGAACTTTGGATTGGGGGTCAACGCGGCCGCCATCCGCATCGCTCGCGCGAGCCGATCGATTGCCATCCAGAACTTCGTCCAACTCGTCATGAGCAAGATGAGCGAAGTGAGCACCGCCTACTACGAGTTGGTGTACGCCATCGAAAATCACAAGGCCGCGCTGGAGACCCGTGAACTCGCCCGGCAGTTGCTCGAGGAGAATCGCCAGCGAGAGAAGATCGGGACCATGTCGCGGTTGGACGTGATCCAGGCCGAGTCCGGCGTTGCGTCGAGCGAACAGAACGTGATCCTCACCGCGCGGACGATCAAGGACAACGAGAACACGCTGAAGCGGCTCATTTGCCAACAAGTCGGCGAATTCCGCGGGCTGTCGCTGGTACCGGTGAATTATCCGGTGGTGCAGATGATTGCGACGGACGTGGCCCGGAGCACCCGCACGGCGCTGCAGATGCGCGCCGATTACCTCAGCGCCAAGCACGCTGTGGAAAAACAAAACATCCTTGTGCAATTCAATCGCAACCAACTCTGGCCGGAAATTGACCTCCAGGGCAGCTATGGCTTGAATGGGCGGAGCCGCGACGGATTTGACAACTTGGTTGATAACACGGCGGGTGGCGACCATCCAGCGTGGGCGGTGGGCATGGCCGTCACCGTCCCGCTCGGAAATCGGCAGGCCCGGGCCAACTACCACACCGCTCAATTGCAGGCGGAGCAACAACTGCTGTCCTTGAAAGAGCTCGAGCAGGACATCATCGTGCAGGTGGACAATGCCGTCGGTCACGTGGAAACCAACCTGAAAAGCGTCGAGGCTGCGGAAGCCGCCAATCGACTCGCGCAGGAATCACTCGACGCCGAGAAGGAAAAACTTCTGGCGGGCACCTCCACGACCTTCCTGGTCCTGCAGGCGCAGTCACAGTTGGCCGCCGCACGGTCCGCGGAAATCCGGGCGCGCGCCGATTACAGCGAATCACTTGTTGCCCTGGACCTGGCCGAAGGCACGATTCTGCAGAAGAACAACGTCGTTCTCGATGAGAAATTCTAAGGTTCTTTTTTTGCTTCATCCTTCAGCGCGCATCGTTCATCCTTCGACCCGTGCATCCTGACTTTATTCGGATCGGCTCGCTCGACATCCGCACGTATGGCGTGTTTGTGGCGCTCGGCTTTTTGGTTGGCCTCTGGGTGGCCGCTCGGCGGGCGCCGAGCGAGGGGATCAAGCCCGAGCGGGTGACCGACCTCGGTGTGTGGCTGGTCGTTTCCGGAATGGTTGGCGGGAAACTGTTCCACATCATCTTCTTCTGGAATGAATTCATTGCCGGCTGGCGTGCGGAGGGGTTGCGCTCCCTCCGCGAAGGATTTGTTTTCTACGGCGGCTTCATCGTCGCGACGCTCACCGCGGTTGGCTACGCGCGGATGAAACGGCTGCCACTCGCGAAGCTCGCCGATGTTTTGGCGCCGTCGATCGCGCTCGGCCATGCGTTTGGACGCCTGGGCTGTTTCTTCAACGGATGCTGTTATGGCAAACCCTGTTCGTTGCCCTGGGCCGTGACGTTTCCGCCGCCGCATGTTATGGCGGGCATTCCGGTGCATCCCACGGAACTCTACGAAGTGCTCGGCAATCTGGCCATCTTTACTGGTCTGACGGCGATCTACCGGCGGAAATGGTTTGATGGCCAGATTTGGTGGCTGTACGTGCTCAGCTACGGAGTGCTGCGATTTGTCGTCGAATTCTTCCGGGGTGATTACGAGACCTATTATTTCGGCGTCTTTACGATTGCCCATTTCTTTGCCGGAGCGATGGTCGTACTGGCGCTCATCGGGCTGAGGCTATGCAGATCATCGCGGTGACCAGCCGAAACCGCGGCAACCGGCTCGATCGATTTTTGCAGGCGGAATTGCCCGGGCATTCGCGGGCGTTTCTGCAGAAACTGATCGGCCAGGGCCAGGTGTTGCTGAACGGTCGACCGAGCAAGGCAAGTTACAAGGTGCGCGAAGGCGACCGCATCAGCGTCGAGATTCCGCCACCGCGGCCCCTCCGGGCCCGACCCGAAGAAATCCCGTTGGACGTCCTGTACGAAGACGACGATTTGATCGTCATCAACAAGTCGGCCGGCCTCGTCGTGCATCCTGCCGCCGGGAACTACGAGCATACGCTGGTCAATGCACTGCTGCATCACTGTCGCGGCCAACTCGCCGGTATCGGCGGCGTCGAACGCCCCGGCATCGTCCACCGTCTCGACAAAGGCACGAGCGGCTGCTTGGTCGTCGCCAAGACCGACTTCGCCCATCAAGAGTTGATCGCGCAATTCAGGTCGCGCAACGTGAAGAAGATCTACCGGGCCATTTGCTGGGGCAAGCTCGAGAGACCAAGCGGCCGAATCGAAACGGTCATCGGGCGCAGCGAACGCAACCGCAAGAAGATGTCGGCCCGCGTCGCGCGTGGCCGGCCGTCGCTGACTGAATATCGCGTCCTGAAACAATGGGATCGATTTGCACTCGTCGAGCTTATATTGCACACGGGCCGCACGCACCAGATTCGCGTCCACCTGGCGCACATCGGACATCCCGTTGTTGGCGACGCCGTGTACGGTCGGCCCCGCTCGGCGATTCTGGTTGCCCGGCCGTTGTTGCATGCCTATAAACTCGGTTTCACGCACCCGCGGACCCGGGAGTTCAAGGAATTCACCGCGCCCGTGCCCGACGACATGGTGACATTGTGCGAGAGCTAAACACGATCATCGACGAGACGATTCAGGCGTTGGAGCAAATGAAGCGCTCGGGCGTGACGCACGTCGTTGTGTCGCGTGGGACGTTGCGCCAATTGGGGAGAGCCGAAGACGGGGCCGGGGGGATCGACGGGACGGCAGTTGCCGCGGCGGCCCGAGAACTGGCCGTCTTGCAGGCCCGTGCCACGGCCTGTGTGCTTTGCCAGGAATTGGCGCGCTGCCGCACCAGCGTCGTCTTTGGCGGTGGCAGTCCCTGCGCGGAGATCATGTTCGTTGGTGAAGCGCCCGGACGCGACGAAGATATTCAGGGCGAGCCGTTCGTCGGCCGTGCGGGCGAGTTGCTGACGAAGATCATCGCGGCGATGGGGTGCAAACGCGAGGACGTTTACATCGCCAATGTGCTCAAGTGTCGTCCGCCCGAGAACCGCACGCCGCTGCCCCATGAAGTGACAAATTGCCTGCCGTACCTCATCTCACAGATCGAACTCGTCCAACCGAAGGTCATTGTCGCCTTGGGAGCGACGGCTGTACGCGCGCTGCTCGACGTCCAGCTCGGCATCACCAAAATGCGCGGCCACTGGTACACGTTTAGAAACATCCCGATCATGCCGACCTTCCACCCCGCTTACCTACTCCGAAATCCCGCTGCCAAGAGAGAGGTCTGGGAGGACATGAAAGCTGTACTGGAAAGACTCGGACGGGAGGCGCCCGCCGATAAGCAACGAAGTCGTACCTAGCCCGACTCGACCGGAATCTTTGGGTATTGCCGAAGGCACCCGGCTTGTTGGCGCGGCCTGCTACGTAGGAAGCAGTGGACCTGAGTCCGCAGTGACGCTGATGGGTCTGTTACCCGCCGCCCTGGCAATCAGGATCCTCATTGTAGTAGGGCGACCCAATGCGTGAAGACGGCCTGTCCGATTCGTCGAAGGGCGGGCAAATGGGTGTGCGCGTTGAGCTTGATGGCGGCCCCGTTGAGGCCGGTCGCCCGGAGTTCGTCGCCGAAGGTTTCGACCATGGCGCGGACCTGCGGGAAGGTCACTTCCAAATGGAAGAGCAACCCGTAAGCATTGCGTGCATAACGAAAGGCCTGATGCGCCGTACGTGAGGATGAAGCGAGCAATGTCGCCGCACGGGGGAGATCGAAGACGTCGCCATGCCAATGAAAGGCCGTAAATGACTTTTGGGCACCCGCAAACAGGAAATCGCTGCGGGCAGATTCGCTCAGGGTAACTCGGTTCCACCCGATTTCCTTGGCCCTTGCCGGATAGACCCTTGCACCGATGGCTGCGGCGAGGAGTTGACTGCCGAGACAGACGCCGAGGATTGGCTTTTGGCGGTTCAAGGCATGGTCGATCAACCGGAGTTCATTGCGCAACCAAGGGAAGTTAACCTGCTCGTACACACTCTGGGGTCCGCCTATAACTATGAGGCCGGCGGCCTCGCCCATTTCCTTCGGAACGGGTTGTCCCTCGAAGGAGCGAATGTAATGTGGCGAGATGCGAGCATGTTTCAGCGCGTCGGCAATGATTCCCAAGCTCTCACAATCGGTGTGTTGAAGCACCACCACGCGCTTTGATGGGTGTTCCATGATCGAACTGACACTCTAGCACATCGCGCAGCATGTATTAATGGCGCGTGAGGTGTGATTTACCGAAGCGCAGCGTGGGGAGACGACTGGTGAATGCGTGGAGCCAGGTCGTACCGAGCACGAGAAGGTTTCTCTGGTTGCTAAGCCGGGGCCGAACGAAAAACACTGGACGATATTGGGGCTCCGTCGATCGAGGGGCAGTGGCTGAGAAGCGCGATTGGCGGTAAGTTTCGATGCAACTGGGGTATTGCATTTCGGATGGGCGTATGCTAGCCTACTTTGCTAGTGTCCGTATAGGGAATGCTTCCAGAGTAAGAGGAGCATAGGGGTTTTGTCATGGGTGAAGAACGCGAGATGAGCACCGACTCCAAAGAAATGGTGATGAACTCGGCGTTGTATCGCGAGTTTCTTGCCGAGCGCGAAGAGATTTTGCGCCACAAGTGGATTGAAAGTGAGAAGTTGGGGTACGATATCGGGTTTGAGCGGGCGCTGCTGGATTGGATTGTGAAGCATCGCTCGAATTGGAGGAAGGCTCGCAAGCAGTCGCGGTCGTAAACGAGAGCACAGAGAAGCACCTTTAAGTTGGCACCGTGAGGCCAACAAGGAGCGACGGTGGAAGAGCAAGGCAATTTGAGGATGCCGTTTGCCCGGTTCGGGCAAGCGGCCTTTTTTGTGTCGTGAGCGCGGTGGTCATGGATGCCGCGACGCTGGGTCGGGCCCTGGTGCGGATGGCCCACGAGATCGTCGAGCGCAATCCGGAGCCCGACTCGCTTGCCTTCATCGGTATTCGCACGCACGGCGTACCGCTGGCGCAGCGACTGGCGATGGAGGTTGGAGAAATCCTCAAACGCAAGTTTTCGGTGGGTGAAATCGACATCTCCATGCATCGCGACGACCTCGCGTTACGGAATGCCCCGCCGCAGGTAGGGCCGTCACAGATCGCTTTCGACCTGACCGACAAGACGCTGGTGCTGGTAGACGACGTGTTGTTTACCGGCCGCACGATCCGCGCGGCGATGGACGAGATTAGTGACTTCGGGAGGCCCCAACGGATTCAACTGGCGATCCTGATCGACCGCGGACATCGCGAACTACCCATCCGGCCCGATTACGTGGGCAAGAACGTGCCCACGGCGCCGGACGAGCGGGTGCGGGTCCGGCTCGCAGAGATCGACGGTAAAGACGAGGTGGTGATCGAGCGATGACGGCGACGGCGTGGAAACACAAGGATCTGCTGGGCATTCAGGAGCTGTCGGCGACCGAAATTAACCTGCTGCTCGATACCGCGACCGCGTTCAAACAGGTTGGTGAGCGCCCGATCAAGAAAGTCCCGTCGTTGCGCGGCAAGACGATGGTGAATCTATTCATCGAACCGTCAACGCGGACGCGCACGAGCTTTGAATTGGCGGCGAAACGGTTGTCGGCGGACGTGATTAACATCACGGCAACGGCGTCCAGCATCGTCAAGGGCGAGACGCTCAAGGACACGGCCTTAAATCTGCAGGCGCTCAACGCAGACATCATTGTCATTCGTCATTCGGCGGCCGGCGCGGCGCATTTCCTGGCGCGGCTGCTGAAGGCCAGCGTGATCAACGCCGGCGACGGTGCGCACGAGCATCCCACCCAGGCGCTGCTCGACGCGTTCACGATCCGCGAGAAAAAGGGGCGGATCAAAGGGCTGAAGGTCACCATTCTCGGCGACATCCTGTACTCGCGTGTCGCGCGGTCGAACATCTGGCTGTTGACGAAGTTGGGGGCGCACGTGACCTTGGCCGGGCCATCGACACTCGTGCCGCGCGTGTTTGAGGAATTTGGCTGTCGGGTCACGTACGACGTTGAGGAGGCGATTCGCGATGCGGACGTGATCAATCTGTTGCGCATTCAACACGAGCGGCAACGGCAGACGATGTTTCCCAGTATTGGTGAGTACACGGCGATGTTTGGGTTGAACAAAGAGCGTTTCACCCGGACGAAACCCGACGCGTTGATCATGCACCCGGGGCCGATCAACCGGGGCGTCGAAATTGACAGCGAGATCGCGGATTGCAGTCGGTCCGTGATCCTCGAACAGGTCACGAACGGGCTGGCCGTGCGCATGGCGGTGCTGTTCTTGTGCTCGGGCGGCAAGCCTGCCGCGGAGGGAGCCAAGTGAAGCCACTGGTGATCAGGAGGGGCCGGGTCATCGATCCTGCCAACGGCGTGGACGAGGTGCGGGATGTATTTGTCGTCGATGGCAAGATCGCGACGGCGGCGGCACCGGCCGCTGAGGAGATCGACGCCAAGGGCAAGATTGTCGCGCCCGGCCTGATTGACATGCACGTCCACTTGCGCGAGCCGGGACGGAGCGACAAGGAGACCATTGAAACCGGCGCGCGCTGCGCCGCCCGGGGGGGATTCACTTCGGTCGTTTGCATGCCGAATACCACGCCGGCGGCGGATAACACCGGAACCATTGCGCTTATCAAGCAACGCGCGGCGGAAGTGGCCTGCGTGAATATTCTCCCGACCGGCGCGATCACGAAGGAATTGAAGGGCGAAGAACTGGCCCCCATCGGCTCGCTGAAAAAGGCCGGGGTGGTCGCGATCACCGACGACGGTCGTTGCGTGCAAAACAACGAACTCATGCGGCGGGCCGTGGAATACGCGAAGATGTTCAACGTTCCCGTGCTCGACCACTGCCAGGATGATCATCTGACCGCGGACGGAGTGATGAACGACGGATACTGGAGCGCGGCGCTCGGACTACGGGGCTGGCCGTCGATCGGCGAAGTGGTGATCGTGGCGCGCAACGTTCTCATCGCCGAGTTGACCGACTGGCATATCCACTGCCAGCACATCTCGTCCGGGCGCTCCGTACAACTCATCCGCGAGGCGAAGAAATGCGGGGTGAAAATTTCGGGCGAGGCCTGTCCTCATCATTTCACCCTGACTGATGAGGCGGTGAAAACATATGACACGAATTTCAAAATGAATCCGCCGTTGCGGACCGAGTGGGACCGCCAGGCCTTGCTTGAGGGGCTGGCGGATGGGGCGATTGAGATCATTGCCAGTGATCACGCGCCCCATTGTTCGTACGAGAAGGAAGTGGAATTCGATTGCGCGCCGTTTGGAATCTTGGGACTGGAAACCGAATTGGCATTATCGCTCGAGTTGGTTCGCAAAAAACTGGTGGGGCTTTCACAGTTGATCGAGAAGTTCACGGTGAACCCCGCACGGTTGCTTCGACTCAACAAGGGCACGCTCTCGGTCGGCGCCGATGCGGACATTACCCTTATCGATCTCGACCGTCAGTGGACATATGACGTAAGGGAATCCGCGAGTAAGTCGCGCAATTCTCCGTTCCACGGCTGGAAGCTCAAGGGCAAGGCCGTCGCGACGGTCACAGGCGGCAAGATTGTCTGGCGGGAGAAGTGACTCCGCACAATGGCCACCGACCTCAACGGCGTCTTGGCGCTCGAAGATGGAACGGTGTTCCGAGGCGTTGGATTTGGCGCAAAGGCGACAGCCTGCGGCGAGGCGGTGTTCAACACCTCGATGACCGGCTATCAAGAAATTCTTACCGATCCTTCGTACAAGGGGCAGATCGTGGCCATGACCTATCCCGAGATTGGCAACTATGGGGTGAATTCGGCCGATGTCGAAAGCTGGCGGCCACATGTGGCGGGGTTCGTCATTCGTGAGTTGTCTCCCGTGGCCTCCAATTGGCGATCGGAATTCTCGTTGCCTGACTACCTCGAGAAATACGACATTCCGTCCGTTCAAGGAATTGATACACGCGCCTTGACGAGGAGGCTCCGCGTTGGTGGCGCGATGAAGTCCTGTGTTTCCACTGAAGGCATCAGCGACAACGAAGCAATTTCCCGGGCAAAGGATTGGAAAGGGATCTTGGGGGTCGATTACGTAAAGGAGGTAACGCACCGCCAGCCGTTCGCGTGGGACCCCGACGGGAAACTGAGTCAGCGTTGGAAGATCGAGCGTCGCGCCAGCGGAGAAATGTGCTATCTGGACGCGCTTCCTGAGGCGGAGGTCCCAATCGTCGCCTTCGACTTCGGGGTCAAGTACAATATCTTACGCAAGCTTCGACAGTGTGGCTTTCGCGTTCAAGTTGTGCCAGCAACTGCGACACCTGAGGAGGTGATGAGCTATAAACCACAGGGAGTGTTCTTGTCGAATGGCCCTGGCGACCCGGAGGCGCTGGATTACGCGCACCGCTCGGTCCGCGCCCTTATTGGTGAGGTCCCGATCTTTGGCATCTGCCTTGGGCACCAGATTCTCGGCTTTGCCTTCGGTGGGAGCACGTTCAAACTGAAGTTCGGCCACCGGGGCGCCAACCAGCCGGTGAAGGATTTGACCACGGGCAAGGTTGCCATTACCTCGCAGAATCACGGCTTCTCAGTGGATCCGAAGACCTTGGGGACGGCCGATGTAGAAATCACGCAGATTAACTTGAACGATCAGACGGTCGAAGGGATGCGTCACAAGAGGCACGCGGTTTTCAGTGTTCAATATCACCCCGAGGCCTCACCAGGCCCTCACGAAGCCGATTTTTTATTTGACTATTTCAAGGCAGCTATCATCGCTTGTCACGGGCGGGGTTAGATGCAAATGGTTTAATTGCCCAGTTCGCCGGCCCGTTTGAGCCAGACCAAGAGTATCGCTATGTCCGCGGGCGTAACACCGGAAATCCGGGAAGCTTGCCCGATCGAATCCGGCTTGTAACGAGAAAGCTTTTGTCGAGATTCGATTCGGAGCGCTTCCATCTTCTCGTAATCAATCCAATCCGGTAAACGCTTGTCTTCAAGTCGACGAAAGCGGGCGATATGCTCGATGTCCCGTGCAATATAGCCGGCGTACTTTACTTGAATCTCGACCTCCTGTTGGACGTCTTCTGGAAGGCGATGATCCGCGACGGGTAGGGACCTGTAGGTTACTTCTGGACGCGAAAGAATTTCCGCGTAAGTGGAGCTCCCAGCGCGGGCTTTCCGCAGCCGCTCGATTTCGCCGCTCACTTGCTGGCGCTTCGCCTCAAAGCGGTGCCAGTGGTCGTCCTTTACGAGGCCTACGGCCCTGCCAAGCGGTGTCAGCCGCATGTCGGCATTGTCCTGGCGAAGGAGGAGGCGGTATTCGGCCCGAGACGTGAACATCCTGTAGGGCTCGTCGGTGCTCTTGGTAATGAGGTCGTCGATAAGCACGCCGATATAACCATCTGCCCGGGTGAGTGTTATCTGCTCTTTGTGTCGAGACTTGAGCGCGGCGTTGATTCCCGCGAGGAGCCCCTGACCGCCCGCCTCTTCGTAGCCGGATGTTCCGTTGATCTGCCCAGCAAAGTAGAGGTTTTCGACGAGTTTCGTCTCCAAGGTAGGATGCAGTTGATGGGGGAGGCTGTAGTCGTATTCAATTGCGTAAGCAGGACGCATAATCTCCGCATTTTCCAACCCGATGATCGTGTGAATCATCTCCACTTGGACTTCCTCCGGAAGGCTTGTTGAGGCTCCGTTGACGTAGAACTCATCTGTCGTGCGTCCCTCGGGTTCGAGGTATATTTGGTGTCGCTCCTTTTCTGCGAATTTGACGACCTTGTCCTCGATGGATGGACAGTAGCGGGGCCCGACGCCCTGAATTTGGCCCGAGTACAGTGGAGAGCGATGGAGGTTTTTACGGATCGCATCCCGGGTCTTCTCGGTCGTGTATGTGATATAGCAGGGCAATTGTTCCACGTGGAACGTCTTGGGCGTGCGGAACGAGAAAAACGGAATCGGGTCGTCCCCGAGTTGTTTGTCCATCTTCGAGAAATCCACTGATCGACGGTTCAGGCGCGGTGGGGTGCCTGTCTTCAGGCGCCCGAGTTCGAAACCTAGGTGTTTCAGACTGGCGGAGAGGCCATAAGCAGCCGGTTCTCCAGCCCGTCCAGATTCGATCTTGGCCTCGCCGATATGAATCAGCCCCCGAAGGAATGTGCCCGTCGTGACGACGACGGATGAAGTTTCATAATAAACCCCCATCTTTGTTGCGACGCCTGTGACGCGACTGCTCTCAACAATCAGCGCTTCGATCATTGCTTGCTTTACATCGAGACCTGGTTGTTGCTCGACTATCCATTTCAGCCGGAACTGGTAGGCCTTTTTATCGCATTGGGCGCGTGGCGCCCAAACAGATGGTCCCTTCTTTGTGTTGAGCATTCGAAACTGAATGCCAGTCTGATCGGTATTAACTCCCATTTCGCCGCCCAATGCATCGATCTCTCTGGCCAAATGCCCTTTCGCAAGGCCGCCAATCGCAGGGTTACATGACATTTGCCCGATGGTGTCGAGATTGGCTGTCAGTAGCAGTGTTTCGCACCCCATCCGCGCACTGGCGAGCGCGGCCTCGCTCCCCGCGTGACCGGCCCCGACTACTATAACGTCGTAGCGCTTGGGATACTTGAACATGCGTCCCTACTTGCCAATGCAAAACGTGCTGAAGACGCGCTCCAAGATATCGTCGGTGACCGTCTTGCCAGTAACTTCTCCGATTGCATCAAGGGCCAAGCGTAGTTGCTGGGAGACGACCTCGATCGGATCGGCATTCGTCATACTATTTGCGCACAATGTCAATAAATTATACGCGGATGATAGGGATAGTCTGTGGCGCTCGTTAATTGCAACAGCTGTTTCGCTGCTCCCTGCCGCGCCGGAGAATGCGAGTTGGGCGAGCTTCTGACGGAGATCTGGCAGGCCTTCGCCGGTGGTTGCAGATAACGGAATTGCTTCGTAGTCCGTGAATTCTGTGGGCAACCGGAGGCGCCTGGGGAGGTCGGCTTTGTTAAGGACGAGTATGGCGCGCTTGTTGGTGCAGTGTGTGGCGATTTCGTGGTCAGCGTGACTGAACGGGCGAGATGTGTCGAGTATGTGGAGCACGAACTCGCTGTGTTCCAGTGCGTTGCGGGTGCGGCGGACTCCGATTGTCTCGATGCGGCCCCTGGCATGGCGGATCCCGGCCGTGTCAATGAGGCGGAAGGGAACACCGTGGATATTTGCCAACTCCTCGACGGTGTCGCGTGTAGTACCAGGAACGGGCGTAACGATGGACCGATCTTGACCGAGCAAGGCGTTAAAGAGGCTGGACTTTCCAACGTTAGGACGACCGACGATTGCTGTTGTTATGCCTTCGCGGAGGATCTTTCCTTCGCGAGCGGTAGCGAGAAGTGACTGAAGAAGCGCAAGCGCAGTTTGCATGTCACGCAGCAGGCTGTCGCGTGTGTTGGGAGCGATATCCTCTTCGGGGAAGTCTATGTGGGCTTCGATGTGGGCGAGCATCGTGATGAGCCGCTCCCGCAGGTCGTTGACCTTTGCGGAAAGATGACCTTCAAGTTCGTGGACGGCGAGTGTGTGAGCGCGGTCTGTTCTTGCGCGAATCAGGTCCATAACCGCTTCAGCCTGCGTGAGATCGATTCGGCCGTTGAGAAACGCACGTTTCGTGAATTCACCGGGCTCGGCAAGTCGAACGCCGTTTTGGAGGCACAGCGAGAGAAGCTTCCTGGCGGTCAGGATTCCGCCGTGGCAATTGATTTCGACGGTGTCTTCCTTGGTGTATGTGCGAGGGGCGCGCATGACGGTGAGCATGACTTGGTCGACAACTTCGCCGTTCGTGCCGGCGGTTCCGAAGTGAATGGTGTGGGAGGGGAACTCAGAGGGCCTTCCGCGAGAGGGATGAAAGAGTTTATCGGCCAGGTCAAACGCGCGGGGTCCGGATACGCGAATGATCGCGATGCCGCCTTCACCAATAGGGGTGGAAATTGCCGCGATGGTGTCTTCCATGTTTGCCCCCGCCCAAGGGCAGGGTGAGAGTATAGCAGGGGCGGAACGAATTTCAATGGACGCGAGTGGCTGGCTTGAGGGCCAGGCCGAAGACGTCAGGCGTTGGCGAGGATGCGGCGCGACTCGTCGAGGAAGATACCGCGGAAGTTCATCTTCAATGCTTCAGGATTGGTCGCCTTGGCGAGCGCTTCCTCTTCCGTGATCATCTTGGCCTTTACGAGTTTATAAAGGGATTGGTTGAACGTCTGCATGCCCTCATCCGTCGCGGTCTCGATCGCCGGGAACAGCTTATCGAGGCGATTTTCCTCCATTAGCTTTCGGACGGTTGGCGAGTTGAGCATGATTTCAACTGCGGGGACGACGCCGCCGGCGGAGGCGGGAACGAGCCGTTGGCAAATGACGGCCTGCAAGGTCGCTGCAATCTGACGTCGCATTTGATCGCGCTCGTGGGCTGGGAAGAAGTCGAGGATCCGGCCAATCGCAGAATACGCCGTGGTTGTATGAAGCGTCGTCAGGACAAGGTGCCCCGTGTCGGCGGCGGCCAGCGCCGCCATAAACGACTGGCTATCCCGCATTTCGCCGATCATGATCACGTCGGGGTCTTGGCGCATTACATGGACGAGGGCGCGTTCGAAGCTCAACGTGTCCAAGCCCACTTCACGTTGTTCGATCACGGACTGCTTGTCTTCGAAAACGTATTCGATGGGGTCTTCGAGCGTGATAATGTGGCACTTCTCGTTCTCGTTGATGTGCTGAATTATCGCGGCGAGGGTGCTGGATTTGCCGCAGCCCGTGGTTCCCGTGACCAAGATGATGCCACGCTCGGCGGATGCGATCTGGCCCAAGTGCTCGGGCAGGTTCAGTTCCTTGAACGACGGCACGTGGGTTTTGACAAAGCGCATGGCAAATGTCAACTGTCCGCGTTGGAAGAAGACATTCACGCGAAAGCGGCCGAGCACGGGATCGATGTACGAGAAATCCGCTTCCTTCTCGCGCTCGAGCCGGGCTTCCAAGTGTTTGGGCAGCATGTACCGCACGATTTCCTCGACTTGCTCTCGCGTGGGCGGATCGACTTGGACGGGAAACAGTTCGCCGGAGATGCGGATGGTCGCGTGGTGGTTGGGTTTTACGTGGACGTCGGACGCGCCCATATTGACGGCGAATTTGAGGAGACTGTGCAGGTATTCCATAAGTTAGCGTGAGATCGAGATGCTGAGAGGGGTCAGGACGGAAGGAGCGGCACTAAGGTGAGCCTGCGCTCGCTTGGGCAGGTCGAGGAACAGCAGCACCACCTCGAAACCCCTGCCCTTATCGCGGTGCGCGCACTGCACGACGACGCCGCGACAGTCGATGTCGATTGATTGATCCCTTCGCGCGCCCGGATTGGGCAGGCGCATCTCCACGCCAACTTCAGTCCATTCGGGCAGGTAGGTATCGGTTGCGAACGTGATGCCCTTTGGACTCAGACAGAAGACCTTGTCGAGAACGGCAGCCTTGCGGGAACGTCTCCCTTTCAGCTCCGCGTCGAAAACACCTGAAACATCTCTTCTGGTCGCACCCATGTCGTCTTGTGTCCAGACTGAGCGCCAATCTAACATCGCCTCTGGGCAGTGTCAATGACCTCGGACAAATGTGTCGATAACAAGTGATATGTCCGCTCTGAATAACAAGTGAAGTGTCCGCTGGGGCGGGTTAGGGATAACGGCCTCAAACAGGAGGCCAACCGATGGGGGACTATCCCG
>Ga0335081_10000397_pt1 | contig 79169 bp, 59 predicted proteins | sample Lox_Sample_35_FD_206713 | JGI IMG/M metagenome (GOLD analysis project Ga0335081, IMG submission 206713) | Soil microbial communities from Loxahatchee National Wildlife Refuge, Florida, United States - Lox_Sample_3.5 | ecosystem: Environmental > Terrestrial > Soil > Wetlands | place: USA... | reverse complement strand
CCATCACGGAGGCGCGCAGGGCGGGGGACGGCGCCTGTGCGAGCAGGCGACGGTAGAGGAGCAGCTCGTCGACCTGTTGGGTCGCGAGCTCGATCTCCATCGTCAGGCGCTCCGCCGTCCAATCGCACGGGACCTGGCCGTCGAGCGGCAGCTCGTAGACGTCCAGGTACTGTCCCCGGGCACAGGTGAAGACCAGCCGCTCGGCGCCGGGCGCAGGGTACTGGCAATTCCGCGATGCCTCGGTCAGCTGCTCGGGCATGGCGGCGGCCGCGCGGGCCGGGGCGTCGTCCCGCTCCGACGGGAAGCGCACCCGAAACAGCACTCCGTGGTCGTTGGCGTCGATGACCCCATCGCCGTTCGAGTCGCTCGGGAACTGCGCCACGTAGAGGTAGCGGCCGTCGCGAGCGAACGCCGGCTGCCCCGTGAGCCCGGGCAGGTCGAGCTGCAGCGGGACCGGCGGGCCTGGATGATCAAGCCGCACCGCCTCCAGATGGGAGCCGGCGTGGGCCGCAAAGGCGGGGCCCACCCGTTGCGCGTAGCGCTCGACCGGGACGTAGACGAGCCAGCGTCCGTCCGGGGAGATGGCCGGGCTCGTCAGGTTGTGTTGCGGCAGGAGCGGCCGCCCCCGGAGCGTCCCGCCGAGGGTCACCTCCGCCACGCCCAGATCGCTGGGGATGGAAGGTCGACGGACGAGCGCAATGCGCTCGCGGTCGATCCACTCGGCCTGCAGAGCGGCGGAGTCGTCCTCGAAGCAGCGTCGCTCCCGAGCGCCGGGAAGGTCCCGCACGCACAGCTGTCCGTCGGCGCGCTCGCGAAAGGAGATGTAGAGGAGCCACCGACCGTCCGGGCTGACCCGCGGCCAGGTCACGTCGGCTCCCTCGTCGAACAGGAGCCGAATTCGTCCGTCCTCCACGTCCTCCTGGAAGATCTCGTTGGTGGTGTTGCGGTTCGAGATGAAGTAGAGGGTCCGACCGTCAGGGGAGAGCTGGCCCAGGTAGTGGTCCGCGATGCCGACGGTGATTCGCTGGGGGTGGCGCATTCCCCCCGCGAGCTCCTCCTCGCCCCGGGCCTGAGCCGCGGCGCACGGCAGCAGGAGAGCGGCGAAGAGCGGAGCGAAGGCTCGGACGGTCAGCACTTTTTCTCCTCCCAGGACCCGTCCTGCCGCTGAATCCAGGCGCCGCACACGACGCCTTGGAGATGCACCTCTCGCCAGGTCCGCCGCAGCCCATCGGCAGACGCGTCCGGCCTCTCGGTGAGCATCCAGCGCCACAGCTGCGCCCGGGCGCGGTTCACCCTCTCGATGAGCACCACCGACGTCGCGCGGTCCGCGAAGCCGCGACAGGCTCCGTGGGTGTCGGCGAGCAGGCCGTCGCGGCCCTCCCCGACGCAGTGAAGCCTCAGCAGGGCGTCGATGCGGTCGGCGTCCGTCAGGTCGGCCTCGACGACCAGGGCGGCGGGCTTGAGGCCTAAGGCCTCCAGCTGGGCCGGGGTCAGCGGGACCGGCCGGGGCACGATGCCGGAGCGGGTGAGCGACCGGTCGAGATCGTCGAACGATCCCGCCGCCTGCTGCTCCAGGGCGGTGGCGCGGTCCACCATCACGATCTCCGGAGCGCGAATGCACCCGGCGGCCGCGAGAACGAAGGGAAGGAGACGCCTCATGGCTCCTCCGACTTGGGCAGGGTGGCGAGCATCTTGTCGATGAGCGGACCGGTGGGAATCCCGCGCAACTCGTCGATACTGATGAACTTCGCCAGTCCCCCGAGGTTCACTCGCATGCTGGCGAAGCCGTGGTCGAACCCGACGCGGACGTTGTCGGGATAGCCGAAGGAGAGGGCGTTGCGGATGCGATTCGTGGCCGCGTCGATGCGGTGTGGGTCCTGGAGGTCGAGCAGGTCGAGGAGGTGGCGCGAGCCAATGCGGAGGATGTCGATGCGCCCGTCGATGCTTCGCTCCGCGGCGGACACCACCAGGGCGGCGTTGCCGTCGAAGGGCTCCCCGTGCGACGACAGGACCCCCGTCGCGCGCACGTGCAACTGGAGGGTGGACTGCATGCCCTCCCAGTGGAGCACGCACCGGCCCGTGACGCGCCCGCCGCGGGTTCCCATCTCGATCTGGTTGACCGAGATGATGTTCTGCTCGACCTTGAGGTTGCCGGCGACGGGGGCGGCGTCGAGAAACGGGCTCGCGACGCTCCCGATGGAGAGGAAGCTGTTGCGGCTGAGGAGCGGGTGCTGATCGGTGAAGCGGTGCAGCGAGTAGGGGTTCTCCTCCGTCCCGCGCAGGAGGGTCACCTGCCCTCCCTCGACAGCCACGTCGGCAGTGACGGGGATCTCGCCATCGAGCGCCTCGATGGCGACCCCGGCGCGGGGGAGGCGCAAGTGGACATCGTCGAGGCGCAGCGCCGCCTGGGTGCGGAAGACCACCAGATCGGAAGAGTCGATCCGCAAGGTCACCGCGACCTGGCCCCGGCCCTGGAACGTCTCGGGTTGCGTCCAGGCCCGCGCCAGATCCTGCTGCATCTGGCCGCGCAGCGAGAGGCGACGTCGTTCGAAGCCGAGGTCGACCCCTCCCCGGAGCTCGAGGCGAGTCCCCGCCGCGGCGTTCTCGACGTGGAGCTCGGAGAGTCGCACCACCCCATCGGCGCGCCGCTGTGCCGCCATCCTCAGCTCGAGGCCGCCGACCGGGTAGGCAGCGAGGTCGTGGCGCAGGGCGCGGATGGCGAGGTGCTCGGAGACCTCGGCGTTGCCGTCCGCTAGGCTCCCTTCGAAGATGGCGGAGAGGTCGTTGGCGACTCCGCTCGCCTCCATCTCCTGGAGCCCCTTCGTCAACTTGAGCTCCTCTGCCCGGAAGGTGCTCCGGATCCCGCGCCTGGGCCCCTCCCTCCAAAGCTCCGCTCGCCACACCGCCTGGGGCGCATCGACCTCCACCTCCGGCCCCTGCCAGTGGAGCTCACGCGCGCGAACCTCGAGGGTGCCATCGCTACCCGCCGTGACGAGCACGTGCGGCAGCAAGCGGAACTCCCCGGAGGTGCCGACGTGTTCCACGACGCCCGAGAGAAATCCGTGGGCAGCGAGGTCTACCTCCAGCCGCGACACGTCGATACGGTCGAGACCCGGCACCGACGACAGGAGCCACGCCAGCGGGGACAGCTGGGCGAAGTGACCGTCGAGGTCGTATCGGAGGCCGCGACGCTCGCGGTCGAGCGAAAGCGATCCCGACAGGGATGCCGTCACGCCGCTCCCCGCACCGAGGCGGAACCGCAAGGAGGGCACCCGTCGATCGAGCTCGGCCCAGGCCTGGAGGGCGGTGCCCGAGCCGACGTCCGAGGATCCGCCGTCGGGAGTCAGCCAGAGCTCGCCTACGGCCGTGTGGCGCCAGAGATCGCCGTGTGATCGAAGTTTGAGCCGGGCCTGTTCCGCTCGGACGGAGCCGAACTCCAATCGGTCGAGGCGCAGGTCGGCCTGCTGCTCGATGCGCGGGTTCTCGGAGCCCAGGCCCTCGACCCGTCCCGTCACCGAGAGCATCGCGGTCGCCGGCCTCGCGCCCGTGCCCTCGACCGGCGGCTCGACCCGCTCGGCCGTGATTCCGCCTGCCTCTGCAGAAAGCGAGAAGTCGACGGCATCCGGATGCTTGTCGACGCCGAGCGACGCCCGGAAGCCACCGTGCTCAAGGGCGGCCTGCACCGTCATCCGCGTCGCGCCCGGTCGGCCGGAATCGAGCACTGCGTCGAGCACGCGCACCTGGAGGCGTGCGGGCGCGCGCGTGGCGAGGTGCGAGGTCGAGTCGTAGAGGCGGAGGAGACCGAGCAGGACGTCTGCCCGGGCCGAGTAGGGCGGGCCCCCCCGCAGCGGGGCGTCCAGGCGGAACCGCACGGAGGTCGCGACCGCACGGCCTTGCGGGGCGCGCGCATTCAAGGAGGCGGCCTCGCCCTCGATGCGAACGTCGCCCTTCGCCGAGAGCGGCGACCCCGGGTCGAGGCGGAGCGCGCTCGCGCGCGCCTCCACTCGCGCCCGGGGCAGGTCGAGCTCCTCCGGCCCCTCCAGGCGCAGCAGGTCGACGACGGCAGCCGCGGAGCCGGACCACGCCCGATCGTCTCCCTGCGACGCGTCTAGCCCCAGGTCGACGGCGCGTGCCGCCACGCGCCGGCGCCCCGATGACAGGCCGAGACCCCGCAGGGCCAAGGAAGCGTGCCCCCCGCTGTTCCCGACGCGCATCACCCCGTCGGCGCTCGCGAGCGAGACGGTCGTCCCGTTCGCAAGGCGCAACCTGGCCCGGGCGAGCCGGGCTTCGGCGGCCGCGGTTCCGCCGGGGGAGAAGCGCGGGGGCAGGGCGACCTCGACGCCTTCGGCGCGCCAGGTCAGCTCGCCGCGCTCCACCTCGAGGGGCAAGACACCGGCGGGAGCCATCCCGAGAAGTCGGCTCAGGTCCGCGGCTCCGCGGGCGCGGCCAACGACGACCGCGGCGTCCGGGGCGTCGGGAAGGGTGAGCCTAGCCTCCAGGGTCGCGGTCCCGTCGGCGGCGCGCGCCCGCTCCACGGAGATCTCCGTCTCCCCACGGTCGGCGTCGAAGACGGCAGCGGCCTCGACGTGGACGACCTCGCGCACCGGAAGGGGCGGCGTCAGTTCCTGGGATCGGACGCGCAGGTCCAGGCCGGCCGAGGCCCCCGCGGGCCGCAGCTCTCCCGTGACCCACAGTTCCAACGTGGCGGTTCCACGCCTCTCGTCGCGAACCATCTCGAGTTCGAGCGGAAGAGGCGCGCTCGGGGACCCGGCGGAGGCATCGAGGAGCCATGCGCCCGCTTCCCTGCGCGCCTCGAGCCGCGCCCCGAGCCCGCGCACCGTGAAGCGGTCCGGCCGCATCCGCGCGCGCGCGCGCACCCAGGTCACCTTCATGCCCGAGATCTCGATCCGCTCGCAAGGCGGCGCGGCACCGAGGGCTTCCCTCGCCCAGCGCGATCTCGGAAGGCCGGGGCGCGACGGCTGCGGGCGCTCGGGACCGGCGGCCGGCCCGAGGGAGTCGAGGGAGGTGCGGCCGCTCTCGTCCGACGCGACAGTGACCTCGACGCCGTCGAGACGGACGCGCTCGAGCTTGGCGCCGCCGCCGAAGAGCGAGGAAGGGGACCAGACGACCTCGATTCGGGCGACCCGGGCGAGCTCGGGAGCGACCTTGCGGAACTCGGTCGGGCTGCTCACCACCAGGTCGTCGATTCGCGCCCCGGAGAGCAGCTGGATGCGAGCGGCAGAGTAGTCGATGTCGAGGTTCGCTTGCGCCCGTACGAGTCGCTGGATCCGGCTTTTCAGCCAGGGCCGGTCGAGGCTCGCCAGGACCACGTTCGCCGCGACGGCGGCCACGACCGCGACGGCGCCCAGACCCAGGGCAGCGCGCAGCGCCCACCGCCGCAAGCGCACGGCGGCGGTGGACGCGTCGGGCGATGGGGGGGTATCGGCGGCGCTCATCCGTACGCTCCCCGGGGCGCTAATGGCCCCGGGGAGCTCCCAGCGTCGCCTACCCAGGGCTGGCGCTCAAGCTCGCTGAGCGACCGGTGTCGACCCCGAAGGGTGCGGGGGGGGGCTCGGAGGCCGCAGGGGCGCCGCGGCCGGTAACGGCGTTAGGGTAGCCTTCGCCGGCACCGGCCATCGATGCCCGAGCGGGGGTCCCCATGGAGCTCCACTATCGCATTCTCAACGTCTTCACTGTGGCCGGGGACCGGCTCTCCGGCAACCCGCTCTGCGTCTTCGAGGACGGACGCAGCCTCGAAGCCGAGCGCATGCAGGCCCTGGCGCGGCAGTTCAACCTTTCCGAGACAACCTTCGTCCTGCCGCCCGAGCGGGCCGACTCCACCGCGCGAGTTCGCATCTTCACGCCGAACTTCGAAATGCCGTTCGCCGGTCACCCGACCTTGGGGACGGCCCACGTCGTGCGGGCGCTCACCGGCGCTCGCGACCTCGTGGTGCTGGAGATGAAGGCCGGGCTGGTGCAGGTGCGCGCCGAGGGGGACCGCTGGACGCTGCGTGCTGCCAAGGTCCCGGTGACGCGCGAGCCCATGGCGAGCGCCGACGCCCTCGCCGCCATGGTGGGTCTGGCGCCCGGCTGCGTCAGTCGTCCACTATGGGTGGACACCGGGGCCGAGCAGCTCTTGCTCCGGGTGCGGAGCTCCGCCGACGTGCGCGCGGCACGACCCGAGCCCGCTCCCTTCCTCCGAGACGCACGCGGTTCCGCCGGAGGCGAGGCCATGGCCTACGTCTTCGCCGAGGTCTCCCCGGACGACGTGGAAGCCCGGTTCTTCTTCATGGCGGGTGGGAGCGTGGCGGAGGATCCTGCGACCGGGTCGGCCTGTGCCAACCTGGGTGGATGGCTCCTCGCCACCGGCACCCCCGTCCCTGCGCGGCGCCGGGTGACGCAGGGGGCGCAGGTCGGTCGCCCCTCGCTTCTCACGCTCGAGGTGGACGGGGAACGCCGGATCTACGTGACGGGGGAGGTCGTGGAACTCGGGCGCGGGTCGATTCGCTTTTGATCCCGGCCCCGGCGGCGCCCGCAGCCCCCTCAGGGAGCGCAACCATCGACTCGAACAGGGGTTTCAACCGAGATGAGACACCTGCCCCCCGCCCTGTTCCTCTGCGCCAGCGCCTGCGTCGTCGCCGCGCGCCCCTATCCGCCTCCTCCGAGGGTCCTCCCGGCTCCAGAGGCGGTCGCGATCGCCGCTCACTATGCGCGCGCACACGGGCTTCTCATCGACTACACCCAGAGCGCCCACCTCGACCGGTACACCCGCTGGCACGTGAACATCGGCGGCGCCGGCGGACGGGACCGGGCAGCCGTGACCCTGGACGGATTCTCGGGTCGCGTGCTGGCGGCGCGGCTCTGGGGGCCACAGGGCGAGGTTGCATCGCCCGTCCCGCCTTCCCCCGCGGGCGCCCCCGCTCCGCGCGAGGCGGAGCCCCAAGCTGCCATGCCGCCCTCGGCCGCTCCCGAGGCGCCACCTCCCCCCCCTCCCTTGGCCCCGCCACCTCCGCCGACGGGCTAGGGACTTGCGATCCCCGATGGACCGCGGAGAGTCGATCGAACCACCGAGGAGCCGCGGCTCGAACCGGCCGGTCCGGCGTCCACCGAGGCCTGGCGGAAACGGGCCTACTTCTGGGCTGCGCCTTGGCCGGTGAAGCCGCGCTCGAAGCTCGCGAACAACTCCCTCGAGCACTGGTCGGCTCGATCGTCGATGATGCGCACGTAAAGGGCTCTTCCATTCGCGTCCAGGCTGCTCGGCGACTGGTCCCAGGTCTTCGGGAACCCTCCGTCGCAGGTGTCGCGCCACAGCACCCTGCCGCTCCCCGGATCGACCAGAGCCGCCTGGACGTTGAACCACGGAGAGTAGGTGAAGAAGCAGCCGACGAGGAGCCATTCAGAGGTCCGAAAGACGAGCACCGGAGTGGAGCCGAACCTCTCCGAGAGGGTCTGGGGGCTGCCCTTCACGACCTCCACCGCCTCACCCTGGAAGGGAAGGCGAGGGCCCGTCCTTCCAGCGAGCGCGAGGAAGTCCCGCGCCGTGGCGCGGGCGGGGTCGTCAGGAGGAACCTGCAACGACTTCGTCCAGTCATCCTGGATGTCCTGCCAGATGTCGCCGGCCGCCCGGAAGCGTGCGGCGTCCTCGAGCGAGGCGAGCACCACGTAGCCGGTGACTCCCCTCTGGAGGGCCAGTCCAGTGGACTCGTCGGGTGTCCAGTTCATCGACCCGCCCCCGTGTTCCCAGGTCTCCCGGCCGATGTCGCCAGGGCAGTACACCCAAGGTGCCGGGGACTTCTTGTAGGCGACGGCGATCTCGGGAACCGACGCGAGTTGGGTCGCGTCCCGTCCGGAGAGGGGGATGGCCGGAGCGCAGGCACAACCGAGCGCTGCGGCGCTCACCAGCAGGGCGGATCGCGTGGTCATGTGGCACCTCGCCCTTTCTCCACACGCATAAGCCCGCCCGAGCGCCAACCCAGGCCCCAGGTGGGACCCGGGCCGGACAGGGCCGGGCTTTCGCGCGCACCCGACCCCAAGCCGGGAAAGGGTTCCCGCAAGGGCGGCACCGATGCCGCGATCGCCCCGGCGGGGGCACGGCTGCACCGTCGAGCCCCTTGCATGCGCGAGATCCGAGCAGCCGAGCGCGCCCGACTCGTGGATCGGCTCCGCGACCTCGACCCCGAGCTCGTGACCCGGCGCGCACCCAAGCGGAGCTACCCCTCCGCTCCCCGCGGCAGCGGCTCGCGGCGGGGATCAACCCTGAACGTCCGCGCCCTTCAAGCGTGGGAGGGGTGGCCCGCCTCTACGGCGCCGACTCGAGGAAGCGCCTCAGCGCGCTCCTCACCGAGCGCTCCACCCGCACCGGCACCGCTTCGTCCCCGGCCTGGCGGCAGAGGCTGAGGCTTGCGCGGAGCGCCTCGCAGCGGGAGGTGCAGCGAGGACAGTGCCGGAGGTGCTCTTCGAGCTCCTTGCAGACGTCGGAGCTGATCTCCCCCTCGAGGCGCTTCGAGAACAGCGCGAGGACGTCGGGACAGGGAGGGCCCGCCCCCGAGCTCGCCGGCTCCGGGATGCCGAGCAGCGGCGACAGGCGCTCCCGGACCGCCAGGCGCGCTCGGTGAAGCCGGCTCTTGACGGCTTCCACCGTCAGCCCCAGTACCTCGGCCACCTCGCCGGCACTCAGCCCCTCCACGTCGCGGAGCACGAGCACCTCGCGGTACATCGGTTCCAGTCCTTGAATGGCCGATCCGAGCGCGGACTGCAGCTGCAGGCCCGAGACGACATCCTCCGGCCCCCGGGCCACGTCGGGCGCCTCCAGGGCCTCTCGAGCGGAGTCGTCGAGCGACTCGAGGTGCTGCGGCGCGAACTTGCTCGTCCGGTGCTTCTTGATGCAGAAGCTGCGTGCGATGGCGTAGAGCCAAGTCGCCACCGACGACGCCCCCCGGAAGCCTTGAACGTTCCGGGCTGCCGCCAGCAGGGTTTCCTGCAAGACGTCCTTCGCGTCCTCTTCCGCACCGCACATCTTCATGCCGAAACGGTAGACGCGCGCCTGGTGCCGCTCGAGGAGTTCGTTCACCGCCGCCCGATCCCCTTGCTGTGCGGCGTGGAGCAGTTCCTCGTCGGTCCTCGCCATATCTCCTCCCTTAGCCGACGCTCGCGGCGGGCTCAAGCGCCAAGGGGCGGCGCCCCGGCGCAGCGAAGGCGAGGGAGCCGTCACGAGCCGGGGGCGGGCACGTGCGTCTCGCCGCGGCGGCACTTGTATCCCGGAAGGGAACGCACCCGGTGGCGCGCGGGCCGGAAGGGTCCCGCCTTGCGTCGGGCCGCGTTCCTCAGCGCGACTGCAAGAGCACCTGTGGCGCAGTCGTCCCGGGGCCCATCACCACCGTCTCTTCGCGTTGCCGGAGGCGGAGAGCTTCTCGAGCGCCTGCACCTTCTCGAAGTCGAGGATGCTGGGAGTGACGCTGCCCGACACGATCTGGTTCTAGTCCGCGATGCCCTTGGACTCGATGGCCCGCTGCTCCGCCTCCTTTGGGGGCTCAAGGGACAGTCCCAGCCGGGTACTGCTTCGAACGGAAGGGGGTGAGTGCAGGGCTCCGACGAGTCGACCGCCGAGCGCCCCGGCGCGCTCGCCTCCACGGTCCGTGCGCCGGACGGTCGCTGGACGCCTTGGGTCTCGAAGGGAGGTGCGCTCCACCTCTGGCCTTGCTTCAATGGCGGATGCAGCCCTCGATCCTGCAGCGAAAGGACCTCACCATGACTCGCTCTTCGATCCCGCTCCTCAGGTCCTGGACGGCCCTGGGGCTGCTCCTCTGGGCGGGCGGCGCCCGCCCGGATTCCGGTTCGATGGCGGCCAGCCCGGAGCCCAGCCCCGAGGTCATCCACGAGCTCGATCGAGCCATGGCCCGGCTCGCCGCCAAGGTCTCGCCGGCGGTGGTGCAGGTCCAGGCGACGGGGTACCACCCGCCCGCGGCCGCGAGCCCGTGCGAGCCCCTCATCGTGGCGCGCCAGCGCAGCATCGGCTCCGGAGTGATCGTGGACCCCGGCGGATACATCGTCACCAATCACCACGTGGTCCACGGGGCTCAGCGGGTCCAGGTGCTCCTCCCCGGCTCCACCGACGCTCCCGGCGACGACGACTCGGCGCGCCGCCTGTTCGAAGCCACCGTCGTCGGCAGCGAGCCCGACCTCGACTTGGCCGTGCTCAAGATCGACGCCCGCGGGCTCCCCGCACTGGCACTCGACTCCGCGCGCGCGGTTCACAAGGGCGAGCTGGTGTTCGCCATCGGGAGCCCAGAAGGGCTCGCCAGCAGCATCACCATGGGAATCGTGAGCTCGGCGGCCCGGTCGGTGGAGGGCCCCGGAAAGGCCATGAACTTCATTCAAACCGATGCGCCCATCAACCCGGGGAACAGCGGCGGCCCTCTCGTGAACGCGAGCGGCGTTCTCGTCGGCATCAACGCCTTCATCGTGAGCCTGTCGGGCGGCAGCCAGGGCCTCGGGTTCGCCATCCCCTCTCCCATGGTTCGCCTCGCCTTCGATGGGATTCGCAAGCACGGCCGCCTGCAGGTCGTCGAGGTGGGCGCGGTGAGCCAGAGCATCACGCCGATCCTGGCAGCCGCCCTCGGCCTACCGCGCAACTATGGCGTCATCGTGAGCGACGTCGCTCTCGGGGGCGCTGCTCGGGCAGCCGGCGTCGAGCCCGGCGACGTCATCGTCTCCCTCGACGGAAAACCCATCGACAACATGGCCGACCTCACCAGCGCTCACTACCTCCACCCACTCGGCGAGCCGGTGCTACTCGTTCTGCTGCGCGGCGATCGCCGACTCTCGCTCAAGATCGCCGCGCCGGAAATGTCCCCCCCGGCCGAGCAGCTCCTCGACCTGGCCAGCCCGGAGGCGGGCATGGTGCGAAGGCTCGGGATCCTCGGGGTGGACGTCACTGCCAAGCTGCACGGGGTCATCCCTCCCTTGCGGGTGGGAAGTGGGGTGGTGGTGGCGGCGCGAACGCTCGACGCGACCCGGTTGGACACCGGCCTGCTGCCCGGCGACGTCATACACGCCGTAAACCGCACCGGAGTCGACTCCCTCGCCGGCCTGCGGCAGGCGATCGGCGCAGTCAAGGCCGGAGACCCGGTGGCGATCCAGATCGAACGCCAGGGCAAGTTCATGTACCTCTCGTTCGAGATGGAATGAAGCGACGGGGGGCAGCGGCCGCGGGTCCCGCCGCCGTGGACCGGCACGAGATCCTCGGCCGCGGCGGCGGCCGTTCCGGGTGCGGGCGCCGCGGACCGCCGGATAGCCTCTGATGCCTCCGCCCTCCCCTTCGCGGTACGCTACCATCCGTCCATGCTCGCCGACCTCGATGCGACCGCCGCTCGCGCCGCCTCCCCCGACCGGACCGTGCGGCCGGCCTGGTTCGCCACCTACGCACTCGCAGTCGCCTTGTGGGTGGGTGGAACTGCGGTCTTCACTTTCCTCGTCACCCCCATCCTCTTCCGCTCCTTTCCCCGCGACCTGGCGGGCGCGATCGTGGGCGTTCTGCTGCCCGCTTACTTCCCCAGCGTCCTCGCGATATCGGCGATCTCGCTCGTCGCCTTTCTGGCCGCAACGAGGGACCGCTCGGGCGCGTCTCGGCGGCTCTCGCTCGCGCTGCTCTGCGCTGCTCTCGCAGTGAGCGGTTGCGTCTACTTCAAGGTCTACCCCGACGCCGTCGCGGTGAAGCGGCAAGTCGCGTCCTTCGAGCGGGAATCGCCGGACTCCCCGGCCCGAAAGGAGTTCGCCCGTCTCCACGGGGTGAGCATGGCTCTGAACCTCTTCGTGGTGGCGGATGCCGTGGCCCTCGTCCTCCTCTTGCCAGCGGTGGGGCGAGCCGGCCTTGAGAGGCGTTAGCCCAGGGCCCGGCCGCTTCCAGGGGTGAACCTCCCGCGCACGCGCGCCTGCAACTCGACCCGCAGGGCCAGCATGAGTGGAGGCAGCGGCCCTCGGGGCCGCCGGGTGATTAGGGAGCGAGAGCCAAGAGGAAAACGGCTCCGGAGGAGGCGAGCGAGCTGCTCAGCGCGCCCCGGTAGCGCCCGGGCGGTCCGGCGAGGGCCCATGCGTCCGCGCCGCCCAAGGAGTCGCTCCCGTTCGTCTGCTCGTCGAGGAGAGTGAAGTCCGCCGATGGCGCGTATCGGTCCGGGCTCCCGTAGGAAGCGGCCAGCGCACACAGGAGCAGCACCTCCCCGGCGCGCGTCGTGGCCACGCTGCCCGCGCTGAGCGGCGCGGCCCGGGCGTCCGCTTGGGCGAAGGAGTCGAGGACGGGCGACCCCGTCACCTCGATGGCGAAGAGCACGGCCTCCCAGTTGGAGAGCGCCGGCGTCTTGTCGAGGCTGAAGGTGTGACCCTCGCCCCCTCGGCAGTGGCTGCAAATGAAGGCCCGCAACTCGCCCTGGTCGCTGGCGTAGCGCTGAGGCACGCCGATCTGGCCGTAGCGATTGCCCATGTTGTCGTGAACCGCGGCGAATGCCGTCTCCCCCACGATCCCCGCGCCCACGAAGAGGATGAAGGTGCTGCCCGAGACCTGCGTCCGGACGGGAGCGGTCGTCATGGGATTCGTACCGCGACCCGCGACGTCGGCCTTGAACGTGTGGGCGCCGAGAGCAGCCCGGTGGACGCATCGGCCACCGGCGCAGCTCATTCCCGCGTCGCAGCGCATCCCGCACCCGCCACAGCTCTCGACGTTCGTAGCGGGGTCGATGCACGCGCCGCCGCACGTGAGTCGCCCGCTCGCGCACGGGGCCGCCCGCCCGGCCTCGCCGGGCGGCTTGCCCGCGGGGGATTGCGCGCCCGCCGTGCAAGCGAGCACGGTCGAGAGGGCGAGCCGGAGAACGCCCCCCAGCCTTCCGAGGGGGCGAAGTCCGCGGCTGGACGCGAGCGAGTGTCCGTCGGTCGATTTCACCGAGGGCAACCGTGGCGGGTCATCGATGGAGGTCGCGATCGCCTTGACCCCTCCCGATCCACGCATTTCTCATGTCGGCCGGGAACCTAGCCGTGGTCGCTGTCCCTCTTGGGATATGGCTCGCCAGCGGCGGCCAGCGCGCGCTCCTTGGCGCGTGAGGCGGCCTCTGCAATCCTGCCGGGATGGCAATGGCCAGCTGGACGATTCGGCCTCGGAGGAAAGTCATGATCCGATCCTTCTCGCTCCTCTTGCTCCTCGCAACCCCCGTCGCAGCCGAGGGCCCGACACACGCCTCCGGAGACGCCGCCCTGCTCACGATCTTCCTCAGACATGACCAGTCGAGGCCGCTCGCTGAGCTCAACGCTCAGCTCGAGAAGAACGGCTGGTATGCCAAGTTCCCACCCGCCGGGGTCGAGGTGGTGAGCTGGTACGTGATGATGGGGATCGGCCAGGTGGTCACCCTGCGGGTACCCCCGGATCGGCTTCGCGACGTCAACCTCGCGGTGGAGAACGCAGGGTGGGGAGCCTACCGGACGGACTTCTACCCGACCTACGACTACAAGCCCGTCTGGGACGAGATGCAGCGAAAGCGCAAGTGAGTTGGAACGACCGCTTCCGGCGCCACCGGTGGCCTCGCCCGGGGCGATCCTCAATAGCGAAACTCTATGGGCACCTTCACGTCCGGGTGGAGACTCCGCATCACCGGGCAGGTGCGCGCCACGTCCTCCAGCCGCGCCTGATCCTGCGAGCGGATCTCGCGCGGCATCTCGATGACGAGCACGAGCTCCCCGATGCGCCGCGGCGGCGGAGTCATGCGCTTCTCGACGCGGGCGCGCGCGTTCCCGAACGGAAGCCCTTCCCGCTCGGCCACGAGCGCCATGGTGGTGAGAGCGCACGACGCCAGCGCGGCACCCAGGAGGTCGGTGGGCGAGAAGCTCGAGCCGTCGCCGCCGTTGTCCTTGGGCGGCACGGTCGTGAGGACCGTGCCGGAAGGGCCGTGCGCGAGCTTGCAGGAAAGGCGCGTGAGTTCCGCCGTCATCGGGACACCGGACATGTGGCCTCCTCTTTCGTCCCTCGGGGTATAGCGTATCCGCAAGCTTCCCGTCGAAGCGGCGCCGGCTCTCTCGCCGTCCCGCCGACTCCGAGCCGGAGGACCCCGCTCCTGCGTAGCCGCGCCAGCGGGGAGCGGTCGCTACTATGCCACGTCCCCGCTGACCGGAGAGGGCCCGCGCCGGCGAGCGTCGAGCACGTCCCGCACCATTCGCCCCAGGTCCTGGGGGGCGAAGGGTTTCGCCAGGAACGCCACGTCCCGTTGCTCGATCCCATGCCGGATGATGGCGTCGTCGGTGTAGCCCGAGACGAAGAGCACCTTCATGTCCGGCCGCCGCACCCGTAGCCGGGTGGCGAGGTCGCGGCCGCTTCCGCGGCGCAGCACCACATCCGTGACGAGGAGGTGAATCGCGCCAGGATTGCGCGTCGCCACCGCCAGCGCCTCCTCGACCGCGTCCGCCTCGAGCACTTGGTAGCCCAGCCCCCGGAGGACGCGAACAGCCGAGGACCGCACCTTCGGATCGTCCTCCACCACGAGAAGCACCTCCGAGCCCCCTTCCACCGCCCGGACCTGCTCCTCGACCGCCGGCTCGGCGGCCCCGCTGGCGGACGGGAGATAGACGCGGAAGGTGGTCCCGGCACCGACCTCCGAGGACACGAAGATCGTCCCTCCCGCCTGCTCCACGATCGAGCGGCAGGTCGCGAGGCCCAGGCCGGTACCGCGTCCCTGGCCCTTGGTGGTGAAGAACGGCTCGAAGACGCGATCCCGGACCTCGGGCCCCATCCCGACTCCGTTGTCCGTGACCTCGAGCAGGATCCATTCCCCCGTCGCCGTCGGGGACGGCAACCGCGCCCCCGCGGCCGGATCGTCCCGGCCGTCCTTCACCCGGATAGAGAGCACGCCTCCCTGCGGCATGGCGTCCTGTGCGTTCACCGTCAGGTTGACGAGGACCTGCTCCAGCTGACCCGGGTCGATGAGGACGAGGTGCGCGAGATGCGGCGCCTCGATCACGAGCTCGACGTCCTCGCCGAGCAGGCGCCTCATCATCTTCTCCAGGCGGCGGACCAGTTCGGCGACGTTCACTCGCTGGGGCTCCACGACCTGCCTGCGCGCGAAGGCCAGCAGCTGTCGGGTGAGGGAGGCGGCCCGTTCGGCGTCGTCGAGGACCTGATCGAGATCGGCGCGGGCTGGTTCTTGAGGCAGGAGGCCCTGGCGCGCCAGGTGCGCGGAGCAGACGATGGAGGTGAGGATGTTGTTGAAGTCGTGCGCGACGCCGCCCGCCAGGCGCCCGATCGCCTCCATCTTTTGCGACTCCACCAGCAGTGCGCTGGTCCGGAGGTGCGCGGCGGCCTCGTCGCGAAGCGCCAGGTTCGCCCGCCCCAGATCGCGCTCCCTCACCAGCGCGGCGTCGAGTGCCTGGCGAACGGTGAGACCGAAGCGGTCGAGCAGGACGGCGATGATGCCCATCACTGCAATGGTCGCTCCCGGCAGGGTGATGGCCGGGACCGAGGCGGGAAGTGGCCCGCTCGACCACAGGTAGCCTGCGTCCCGCAAGGCAGCGACGACGACGGCGGCCGCCGCCGCGAGGAACCCGAGCCACAGCCAGCGGCGCCCGAGCAGGAGCGCCATGGCGGTGAGCGAGATGGCGAGTTGGAGCAGCTCGTATCGATTGAACTCCAGCCCCAGCAGGGCGAGCCAGAACAGGTAGTTGGCAGAGATCCCGACCACGAGCAACCGCCAGGCGATTCGGGTGCGTCCGAGGCGCAGCAGGAGGACGCTCGTCGCCACGATGACGAGGTTGACGGAGTCGCGGACGAGAAGTGGCGTCGGCGCACCGACCTGCACCCCGCGAAACAGCCCCACCCCCAGGGCCAGCGCCGCCACCAGGCACGCGGTCTGGATGGCGAGGGAGTGGGTGCGCTCGAGCGGATCCGACCCCGGCATCCGATTCAGCCAGGAGGTAATGCGCGTCCGCACGCCGGGGCGACCTCCAGGGGGATCGTCGCAGGGGGGCATGGAGCGGGCTCCATGAAAGCACCCCTCGATCCGCGCGTCGAGTTCGTTCGACCGCTCGTTCACACCGGGGGTGAGCCATTCCGCGCGCCGCCCCGCGGCCTACGGTTCGGCACGCGGTGAGTGGCGGCGGGCAGGGCCTCCGGCGCCGCCGGCGCCTTCGCATTAGGTAGTCCCCGTCAGGCCAGCCGCGAGGGAAATGCATGCACGCACACGAGCACGAGCACCTTCACACCCACGAGCACACCCATCCCGACGGGACGGTTCACAGCCACCCGCACACCCATCGCCACGTCCACGAGCACCAGCACGCGACGGGGAAGGAGCAGGAGCACGGGCACTCGCACGAGCCCGGCCAGACGCACGACAAGAGCCCGGACCACGGGCACGGCCACTGAGAACGCCTCGGCCTGCCCGGGCGCGCGGTGGAGCCCTTGCGGAGAAGCCTTTCCGCCTGCAGGGGTCGCGGCCGAGGCGGAGCCCCTCCAGAACGCCCCCCAAACGGGCAAGTAGCGCCTGAACTCGGAAATCATTAGCATTTCCATCGTGATCTTCGCCGGACGACGGGCGAGCGACAGGGAGCGGGCTGCCCGGCGTGGTGCGGCCCTTCACCAAGCCGAGAAGCACTTCGGCCAGGTGAGCAGCACCGGACTCGCGAAGCTCTGCGACCGGTGCAACCGAATTGGCTGGGTCTACCAGCACGCCGGTGGGGAGTTCGTCGTGGTCTGGGACGGGCCCGGGCACCGGCCGGACCGCCCCGACATGAGTCGCGTCGCGGAGCGAGAGCTCTTCAGCCCGGACTCCGGCTGCCACTACTGCCATCCCCTCGTCGCGACGCAGGGCAGCTTGAGCGGGGCCCGTGAACCGGAAGAGGACGGCGACCGGAACGCGCTGTAGCGCGGCCGGTTCTCCCTCTGACTCCGCGTGCGACCCCGGGTTCTTGTCGCCCCGGCGAGCCGACTTGGGTAGGCTCTCATCGTCGGTCCTCGCGGACTGCCACGAGCCTCGATCCGGGGGGGAGACCATGAGAGCGCCCATCCCGCTGCGCGCCGGCGGTCTGCTCGCACTGTTCCTCGTCGCCTCCGCCGTTCCCCGCGCCCTCGACGTCTGGCGGCCCGTGGACGGCACCACCTGGAACACCTGGCGCGAGGTCGACGTCGCGGCCATCGCCCGGAACTTCTATCGCGAGGGTGCGAACCTCCTCTACCCGCGCATCGACTGGCGCGGGGACGGGCCGGGGTTCGTGGAGTCGGAGCTCCCGCTCTACCCGTGGACGATCGCCGGGATGTACCACCTCTTCGGGTATCACGAAGAGCTCGGGCGTCTCCTCTCCTTCGGTCTGGCGATGGCCAGCAGCCTCTTCTTCTTCCTCCTCGCGCGCAGGCTTCTCCCGCCCGCGGGCCTGTGGGGGGCGCTCGCCTTCTGGGCTCTGAACCCGCTCGCGGTCCGGATGGCGACCTCGGTGCAACCGGAACCGCTCATGGCGATGGCGGTGCTGGCGGCGGTCTACTTCTTCACCCTGTGGCTCGACGAGCCCTCTCTCGCGAACTACTCCCTCGCTCTCTTCTTCACGATCCTGGCGGTCCTAGCCAAGCTGCCCGCCCTCTACGTCGGGGTCCTCTTCGGCGCGCTCCTACTCGATCGGGTCGGCCTGCGCACCTTTGGCCGCCTCGACGTGTGGGCCTTCGCCGGTGCGACCCTGGTCGCCACTCTCCTCTGGTACGTGCACGCCCGGCACCTCTACCTCACCTACGGCAACTCGCTCGGCGCCTCGAACGAGGCCTACCGGTTCATCTCCTGGTCGGGGTTCTTGGGCAACGCCGCCTGGACCATTCCCGGGAACCTGCGGAACGAGATCGCGGGCGTCTGGACCGCGCCCGGAGCCCTCTTGGGCGCCCTCGGCCTCCTCGCCTCCCGCGGCCGCACCCGGCGTTTGGTGCTGCTCTGGCTCGCGGCCCTCGGCCTCTTCTACCTCGTGGCGGGGCGGACCACTGGCCAGGGGTGGGCGCTCTACTACCACATCGCGAGCGTTCCGGCCGCGGCTTTGGCCGTGGGACTCGGGGTCGATGCCGTCTCCCGGGCCGCCGGTCGATGGGAGCCGACCCTTCCCGGGGCGCGACTCGGGTCGCTCGTGTGGGCGGCCGCCGTCATCTCTGGCTTCCTCGTCGCCGGTCTGGCAAGGAGATGGGCCCTTCCCGCGCTGGCGGCGAGCACGGCGGTCGTTCTCGGCGGGCTCGTCTACCGAGCGCTGGCCCCAGCTCCGGCCGCGGGAGAGGGCGAGGCGCAGAAGCGGAGCCTGGGCCTGGGCGCGCTCGCCCTGCTCGGGTGCCTGCTCGTGGGCAGCACCTTGACGTGGGAGGCGTTCCGCACCGCGAGGGGAGCCGGTCCCCGTTATTTCGCGGAGGTGTACGACTGCGCCCGACGCTTCGCCGGGAAGGTGGAGCCCGGGGCCCTCGTTGTGGCGAGCGGGGGCACCCCGACCACCACGGGGGCGCAAGCTCTCGACGCCCCCTACTTCTTCTTCTGGCTCGACCGGAAGGGCTTCAGCCTCACCCGTCATTCCCTCGACGACCTGGAGGGCTTCCGTGCCCGCGGCGGCCGGTTCTTGATCGTCGAGCGCGAGTTCCTCGATCGGTCTCCGGGGTTCGAGGATTCGCTGCGCCGGCGCTACCGGCACCTCGACGAGTGCGGCGGCAGCGGCCTGTTCCTCCTCGCCTCGCCCTGAGCACACGCCCGGCGGCGGAGGGACCTCCGAGCACGGTCGTCTCGCCCCTGGCAGGGATATCGAATGGCCGACCCGATCGGGATATTCGTGCCGGGGATCCGCTTCCTAAGTCTCTGGACTGAGGACTCGAGATCCCCAGCGACCGAGAGGAGCGATTCGTGCCGACCAGCCCATCGGGAATGAAGATCGCGGTCCAGAGGAACGGCCCCTACCTCGTGAGCGGCGGCGTCCCCCTGGCCAGGCAGACCATCGGCGTGAACGAGCAGGGCGAGTCGAGCGAATGGGTCGAGAGCGAGGCGCGCGCGGGCGAGAGGCAGTACGCGCTCTGTCGCTGCGGCCACTCCAAGAACAAGCCGTTCTGCGACGGAACGCACAAGAAGGTGGGCTTCGACGGGACCGAGACCGCGAGCCGCGAGCCCTATCTCGATCAGGCCGACGAGCTCGACGGGCCCACCCTCGCCCTCACCGACGCCGAGAGCCTCTGCGCCTTCGCCCGGTTCTGCGACGCCCAGGGGAAGGTGTGGAGCCGGGTGCAACAGCCCGGGACCGAGTCCGCCGCGATCGTGAGGCGCGAGGCAGGCAACTGCCCGAGCGGCAGGCTGGTGGCGTGGGAGGCTGGGAAGGCCCTCGAGCCCGCCTTCGCCCCCTCGATCGGCGTGGTGGAGGATCCGGCGGAAGGCGCGAGCGGCGGGCTCTGGGTGCGTGGAGGGATACCGGTCGTCGCGGCCGACGGGTTTCCCTACGAGGTGCGAAACCGCGTGGTGCTGTGCCGGTGCGGGGCCTCGAAGAACAAGCCATTCTGCGACGGTTCGCACGCGTCGGTGAAGTTCCGGGACGATCGCTGAAGGGCCGGTCGGCCGGGCGCCCGCGCCTCGCATCCGCGCCTGGGCGGCGCGAATGGCGCGGGGGCTACTCTTGCCCCGGGAGCGACGGGCCCTGGATGCGCGGGTTCCTTGACTCCGGTCCCCGGCGGATTCACGGTGAGATCGAAGGCCGGTTCTGGGGATGGCACGAGGGAGCACAGCCGAGGCGCAAAGCTCGCCGTCGACGCTCAAGCCGTCGGGAACGGCGCGCAAGGTCCTGTCCCTCTTCGGCTGGCAGGTCGCGGTGGAGATGCCCCCGGGGCCGAAGTGCGTGGTGATCGTCTACCCCCACACGTCCAACTGGGACTTCGTCGTCGGCTACCTCGCGAAGCTCTCGGCGGGGCTGCCGCTGCGGTGGGTAGCGAAGCACACCCTCTTTCGCTGGCCTTTCGGCCCCCTGCTGCGGCGGATGGGTGGAATCCCCGTGAACCGCGGGGCCAGCGCCGGGTTCGTGGAGGCCTTGGTGGCGGAATTCGACCGCAGGCAGCGGATGTGGCTCGCCATCACCCCCGAGGGGACCCGTTCCCGCACCGATCACTGGAAGTCGGGCTTCTACCGCCTCGCCCTCGCCGCGCGCGTCCCGGTGGGGCTTGGCTTCATCGACTACGGCAGGCGGCGGGTGGGCATCGAGGCGTATCTCGCCTTGACGGGCAACGAGGAGGAGGACCTCGACCGAATTCGCGCCTTCTATGCGGAGAAGGTGGGCAAGTATCCCCGACAGGCGGGCGACATCCGCTTTCGCGATTGAGGCTGCTACGCGCCCCGCGGGAGCGGGTGGGCGGGTCGTCTTTGGCGCCAGCCGCGCCCCGCGCCCCCTATTCTTCAGCACTTCCGGCCCTTTGGATGCAGAGCACCCAAAGGGGCCCCCCCGCCTTCGCCCTTGCCCGAGTCGGGGGCTCGGGGGTGTTGAATGTGAGAGTCCCCTGGGCGTCTAATGAAGGGGGTGAAGGTATGAAGACATCTCGATTGCCTCTCGTAGTTGCTCTTTCGCTTGCTCCCGTCCTCGCCTTGCCGGCCGAGGAGGGCGCGGACGACTCGGTGCAGTGGGCGCAGGCGATCGACGCCAAACCGCAGCCCGTCCAGCCGTCGACTGCCGCTCCCACCACGCCGCCTCCGGCGCCTCCGGCAGAGGTCCCGGCGCCTCCGGCAGATCAGTCGGCTCAGGCGCCGCAGGAGCAGGGGGTTCCGGCCGGGCAGTGGGTCTACACCTCGCAGTACGGCTGGCTGTGGATGCCCTACGGCTCCAACTACACGTACGTGCCTCAGAGCGGCGCCACCCCGGACATGTACGTCTACTACCCGACGGTCGGTTGGGCGTGGGTCGTGGCCCCGTGGATCTGGGGCTGGGGGCCCATGCCCTACTACGGAATCTACGGCTGCGGCCGTTACGGCTGGTACGGCTACGGGTACGGGCACTGGTACGGATACGCGGGTTGGCATGGCTACCCAGGCTGGTACAGCCACGCGTACTGGCAGGGCGGCTCCTGGCACGGTCCCGGGGGTCACCCCTACCCCGCTCCTCCGCGCGCCGGCTACGCTCCCGCCGCCCGCGGCGCCTACGCTGCCCCGGTGCGCACGGGCTACTCCGCGCCCGCGCGGAGCGGTTACGCCGGCGCCGGAAGAGTCGGGTACGCGGCCCCGAGGAGCGGCGGCAGCTGGGGTGGCCACGCCGGTGGCGGCTACAGCGGTCACGCGGGCGGTGGCGGCTACAGCGGTCACGCAGGCGGTGGAGGCTTCGGTGGCCACGGAGGTGGCGGCGGACATCGCTAGAGCGAGGCGCCTCGCCGGCTCGTCCGGCCGCGCTGCGCGCCCTCCCGGGGGAGGGCGCTTCGTTTTCTCGCCGCGGCCGGAGCTCCCGCCCTCAGGGCGGGCCCCGTCCACTCCGGAAGTCGCGTGAGTCCTCCCGCGCTCCTTCACCCCGAGACGGAATTCCTGACGGAGGAGGCAGCGCTCCCCGCGCGACCCTGCGCCCGGGGCCGGGCCGCGACCGGTGTGAAGTCGGCGGGGCGACCTCCTGAGGTGGGAGGAGGGTCTCCCTCCGCATGAAGGGGGCGGCCCCAGATCGCGCCTCGAAGATCCGGGCCGTGGTCCGGGTGGCGACCGGGAACTTCCTCGAGATGTACGACTTCATGGTGTTCGGGTACTACGCCCCCGCCATCGCCCGCGCCTTCTTCCCGAGCCAGAGCGACTTCGCCTCGCTCATGCTGTCGTTCATGACGTTCGGTGCGGGCTTCCTCATGAGGCCGCTCGGCGCCATCTTGCTCGGCGCTTACATCGATCATCGCGGACGCCGACGCGGCCTCCTGTTGACGCTCGGGCTCATGTCGGTCGGGACGCTCTCCGTGGCCGTGGTGCCCGGGTACGAGACTCTCGGTCTGGTCGCTCCGCTCCTCGTGGTGGCCGGCCGCCTGTTGCAGGGCTTCTCGGCCGGGGCGGAGCTCGGAGGGGTATCGGTGTACCTGGCGGAGATCGCCACGCCCGGGCACAAGGGCTTCTACGTGAGCTGGCAGTCGGCGAGCCAGCAGGTCGCGGTGATCTTCGCTGCATCACTCGGGGTGATCCTGAGCGGGCTCTTGTCGCCCGAGAAGATGACCGCCTGGGGCTGGCGGATACCGCTCTGGGTCGGGTGCAGCATTCTGCCGCTCCTGTTCGCCATCCGCCGCTCCCTGGAGGAGACGGGGGAGTTCCTGGCGCGGCCGCGCCGCCCGCCCCCGTCCGAGATCTTCCGGTCCCTGCTCGGCAACTGGCGCGTCATCGGTCTGGGCGTACTCCTCGTGACAATGACGACGGTGTCCTTCTACACCATCACCGCCTACACCCCCACGTTCGGGAAGGAGGTGCTCCACCTCTCCGGCGTGGCCAGCCTCGTCGTGACGCTGTGTGTGGGCCTCTCGAACCTCTTCTGGCTTCCGGTGATGGGTGGCTTGTCCGACCGGATCGGGCGACGGCCCATCCTCGTCGCCTGCACCCTGGTCGCGCTGGTCACCGTCTACCCGGCGATGGCGTGGCTCGCCGCCCGGCCGTCCTTCGGCCACCTCCTCGCCGTCGAGCTCTGGCTCTCCTGCATCTACGGCAGCTACAACGGCGCCATGGTCGTCTTCCTTACCGAGATGATGCCCGCCGAGGTGCGCACCGCCGGCTTCTCGCTCGCCTACAGCTCTGCGACCGCCCTCTTTGGCGGGTTCACCCCCGCCGTGAGCACCTGGCTCATCCACGTCACCGGCAACCGCGCCATGCCCGGGGCCTGGGTCTCGTTCGCCGCCGCCTGCGGCTTGTTGGCCGCCGTCCGGCTCGGGCGCGGGCAGGCCAGCGAGCGCGAGGCTGAAGCGTAGCGCGAGCCCCGCACTCCTTCGGGGGGACGAGAGACGGCAAGGGCCGCGTTCGATCGCGCGCGGCGAGGCAGGCGACCCGTTCGCGTCTGCGCTCCGGTGAGCGCTCCACCGGGCGCGGCCAACATGCGCAGCGCCGGTGCGCCGCCGACACACCTCTGCCCACGCGCGCCTCTCGATGAGTCCCCCGTTCCTGGTAGTCGCGACCTGGTTCGGGCCAGAAGACAATGGCTTCGCCGGCCCACCGAGCGCCGGGACGCGCCTTCTCGGAACGTCAAACATCGTCAGCGAGGTCGACGTGGAGCTCTGGTCGCTCCCGGTGACATCTGGAGGATCGCAACTATGAACCTGGTGCGCGCCATCCTGCGCCGACCCTGGGCGGACCCGCTCTCGATCCGGGTCGCGCTCTGCGCGGTCCTCGTCGCCGTCGCGGGGCTTCCCGCCGCGGCCGCGGCCGAGACCCCGTCGCCCGCCGAGGCCGCCCCCGCCGCTCCGGAGCGCCTCAAGCTCTTGGGCGTCGAGCTCGACGTGGGCTTCCCGGACGGCGCCGCGCTGTCGGTCGTCTATCGACCCTGGTACTTCCTGCGGCTCAACGCCGGGCCCGCCTACGACCTGGCCGCCTTCGGGGTTCAGGGCGGCGCGACCCTCATACCCTTCCACTTTCCCATTACCCCCACCCTGACCGGCGAGGCCGCCTACTTCGCGGGCGGCAACGTGAACAAGCAGCTGGCGCGCTGGAACGTCAGCGCACCGAGCGCGGTCCAGCCGCTCCTCAACGACGTCGGCTACAGCTATCTGTCCTCCCAGCTCGGCCTGGAGTTCGGCGGGCCGGAGGTGTTCGTCTTCTACATTCGCTTCGGGCTCGCCTGGATCTTCCCGAACGCCAGCGGCACTGCCACCACCACCAGCGGCACCGCCACGGTCACCGTGAACGGGATCCAGGGTCGATTCGCGGCCCCCACTGGCAACGTCGGCTTCGTCGTCTACATCTGGTGAGCGCCATGAAGATCTCCCCTACCTTGACTCTCGGCCTCCTCGGCTTGCTCGCCGCCACCGGGTGCCTGAACGCGGACTTCAAGACGGCGCAGATCTGCGCCACCATGCCGGATCAGATCCCGGGGGTGCCCGCGGGATTGACCGACTCGGTGAGCTTCACGACAAACCTCGACCTGAGCGGCCTACCGAACCTGAACCACTCCGGCCTCTCTGGCACCTTGCTCATGCAGCAGCTCCAGCTCAGCACCTCCGACCTTCCCCAGGGACTCGGCTGGGTGCAGGCGGTGGACGCCACGGTTCTCGGGGGCAACGAGGACCTGGCGCTCACCTGTACCTACACCGCGCCCGCGGACCCGCTGGCCTCGCTAGACTCGATCGTCGTTCCCTGCTCCGGCCCCAACATCTTCCAGTCCATCCAGACGTCCAACCAGCTCTCGCTGAAGATCACCCTGACCTCCACGAGCCTCCCGACGTCCGGCTGGACCGCCGACGTGGGAGCCTGCTTCTCCGCGGAGATCATGGTCGACTACACGAAGCTGTGACGACCGGCGCCGCTGCCGCCGGAACCCGGCCGAATCGACTAGGTCGAAAGAGTGGCGCCGGACGAGGGGGCATCGCCCTGCGATCCCCGGCGCCGACGGGCGGGAGCGCCCCGACGGCGCCCATTGCTTTCTCGATCGCCGTTCACGGGAGGCCTAGAATCGGAGCGTGTTCATCCCTCTTCCGCGGCCGCGAGGAGGCCGCGCGCGCGCCCCTTCGGCGGCGGTCGCGGCGCTGCTCTTGCTCGCCGCCGGGTGCCGGCCCCGCGAGCCCATCAAGGTGGGGTTCGTGGCGAGCCTCACCGGCCGTCACTACGACCTCGGAATCTCGGCGCGCAACGGGCTCGCGCTCGCGATCGCGCAGATCAACGCCGCCGGCGGGATCGACGGGCGCCCCATCGAACTCCTCGTCCGCGACGACCAGCAGAACGCCGACGCCGCCCGCCGGGCGGTGGCCGACCTCATCGGCGACGGAGTCGTAGCCATCGTCGGCCACGCGACGAGCGCCATGGCCGAAGCGACACGCTCGCTCGCCGACGGGGCCGGCGTGCTCATGCTCTCGCCCACGGTCACCTCCTCGGCCTTTCGAGGCAGCCACCCGCACCTAGTCTTCCTGAGCCCCTTCACCACCGCCACCACGAAGGTGCTCTCCGACTACCTCGCACGGCAGAATCGGATCCGAAGGGTGACGGTCTTCTACGATCTATCGAATCGCGCCTACAGCCAGGCGTGGCACGACGACTTCCGCCAGCAGTTCGAGGAGCAGGGCGGCCGCATCACGATGTCGGTGCCATTCACCTCTGGTACCGTCGCCTCCTACGCCGCGCTCGTCGCCGAGGCGCTGAAGACGCCCACCGACGCGGTGATGGTGGTGGCCAACTCCCTCGACTCCGCCACCATCTGCCAGCAGGTGCGCAAGATCGCGCCGCAGATGCCCATCCTCGGCGCCGAGTGGGGGTTCACCCACGACCTGGTGGCCCACGCCGGCCCAGCGGTCGAGGGCGCCCTCTTCGTCCAGAAGGTCAACGTCGACGACACCTCGCCAGCCTTCCAGGCGTTCGTCCGGGCCTACCGGGACCGCTACAACCAGCCGGTGGATTTCGCCGCCGCCCTCAGCTACGAGGCCGGCTTCATCCTGGCCGAGGCGCTGCGCCGCGACCCCCGCCGGTCCGGCGTCCAGCAGGCCCTCCTCGACATCGGAACCTTCCACGGGCTCCAGGGGGACATCCACATCGACCGCAACGGGGACGTCGCCCGGCGCCAGTTCCTCATGGCGGTGCGCGGGGGGCGCGCGAGCGTCGTCGAATGAGGACCGGCGCCCTTCGCAGCCTCCGGGTCGAGCTCACCGCCACCTTCGTGGCCGTGGCCCTCTTGCCCCCTGTCCTCCTGGGGACCTTCGGATTGCACGTCACCCTCGCCCAGCTCCGGAGCGACGCCGAAGCGCGCAGCCAGCGCATGGCGCTCGCCATCTCCGGCGAGGTGAGCCGCTACCTCGAGTCCCACCTCCTGGCGTTGCGCATCGTCGAGCTAGGGATCGAGAACCGGGGCCGCGCCCTCCCGGGCGAGTTGGAGCACCAGGTCGAGACCCTCCTCAAGGCGGATCCCGCCATCAAGACCCTCCTGGTGCTGGACGCGTCGTCGCGGGTGACGCACATCGCCCCCTTCGACGGCGACGTCATCGGCGTGGACCTGTCCGGACAGCCCTTCATCCGCGACGCGCGCGCTCGCGGCGAACCGACCTGGTCCTCGGTCACCATGTCGATGCAGACCGGTCAACCCGTCGTGGCGCTCACCATCCCGGGGCCGCGCTACTCCGTGGTCGGCTACCTCGACCTCGAGGCCCTGGAGCGCATCGTCGAGCGCACGCGGGTGGGGGAGGTCGGGGAGGCCGCGGTGTTCGACCGAACGGGAACCGTGCTGGCGCACCGTGACCGGCGCATGGTGCGGGAGCAAGCGAACATGTCGGACCTGCCTCTCGTCCACGCCGCACTGCAAGGGCGCGAGGACACCTCCGACTACGTCGCCGACGGGCGCGCCTTCCTCGGCAGCACCGCCAGCGTGCGGCCGAGCAACTGGGTCGTGCTCGCCTCCGAGCCACTCGACACGGCGCTGGCGCAAGCGGAGCACCTGAAGCTGCTGCTCATGGCCGCCTTCGGCGCGGCGGTCCTGGCGGCCATCGCGAGCGGGCTGCTGAGCGCTCGCCGGATCGTCCTGCCCATCGAGTCCCTGGCGGCCCGGGCCCGCCGGATCGAGGAGGGGGACTACTCCCCGGCGCCGCCCGCGCCCCGGAGGGCGTCCTTCCCGGAGCTCGATGCCCTCGGGCGAGGCATCGACACCATGGCGGTGGCGGTCGCGGAGCGCGAGGAGGCGCTCGGGCGCTCCGAGCGCAACTACCGGAGCCTGGTGAGCGCTCCGGTGGTGGGCATCGTCCGGTCCCAGCTCGACGGGACCATCCTCTTCGCCAACCCGGCCTTCGCCCGGCTCGTCGGCGCCCCCACCGCCGAGTCCCTGCTGGGCTCGAATGCCGGCCGCTTCTACCGGGACCTCGCCGACCGGGAAAGGCTCGTGGCGCAGCTCCACCGCTCCGGCCAGGCAGCCAACTTCGAGGTCGACTTCGTCACGCTGCGGAACGAGCCCCTGGTGGTGTTGCTGAACAGCGCGCTCGAGGGCTCCACCCTGACGACGGTCTCGGTGGACATCACCGACTTGAAGAAGGCGGCGCGAGACCGCGAGCGGCTCGAGCAGCAGCTCTTCCACGCCCAGAAGCTCGAGGCGGTCGGCCGGCTCGCGGGCACGGTGGCCCACGACTTCAACAACCTCCTCACCGCCATCCTCTCCCACGCCTCCCTGCTCGGGTCAGCGCTCCCGCCCGGGGAGGCGCGCGAGGACCTGGCCGGCATCGTCGACTCCGCCGAGCGAGCCGCCCAACTGGCCCGCAGCCTGCTCGCATACGGGCGAAAGCAGCCTCTGCAGAAGCGCTGGCTCGACGTCCGGGAGGTGGTGGGCTCCGTCGAACCGCTCCTGCGCCGGCTCACCGGGGAGACCGTCGAGCTCACGGTCGCGCTCCCCGAGACCTCCCTCGGGGTCGTCGCCGACGCGGCTCAGATCGAGCAGGTGCTCTTCAACCTGTGCACGAACGCCCGCGACGCCATGCCCGGCGGCGGTCGGGTCGAGCTGGCGGCTTGCGCCGCCGAGCCGACGGAGCAGCAGGCGCAGGAGGCCGGGCTGCCTCCGGGCGGCCGTTTTGTCCGCATCGACGTGCGGGACAACGGCGAGGGCATCCCGGACGAGGTGCGGGAGCTGATCTTCGAGCCGTTCTTCACCACCAAGGGTCCCGGCAAGGGAACGGGGCTGGGACTCTCCATCGTGAGGGAGATCGTGGAGCAGCACGGGGGCCGCGTGGCGGTGAGGAGCCGGCGCGGCGGCGGCTCGACGTTCTCGGTGTACCTGCCGGCGGTGGAGGGGTCCCCGGCTCCGGCGCTGGCGCAGGTCGCGCCTCTCCCCCTGCGGGGTGGGCGCGAGACGGTGCTGCTCGCCGACGACGAGCCGAACGTGCGCCGGGCGCTTCGCGCCACGTTGCAGCGGGCCGGGTACAGCGTGGTGGAGGCGGTGGACGGCGAGGACGCGCTGCGCAAGTTCGAGGCGCACCGCGACGAGGTAGCGCTCTGCCTGCTCGACGTCATCATGCCCAAGATGAACGGGCGTCAGGTCTGGGAGGCCATCGTCTCGATGAAGCCGGGCACCCGGGTACTGTTCGCGAGCGGCTACACCGCCGACATTCTCGACAGCCACGGGGTCGCCGGCCCTCTTCCGGCGGTCATCCTGAAGCCGGTGGCCCCGCCCGAGCTGCTGCGGCGCGTGCGGGAGACCCTCGACGCGGGCGCATAGCTCGCCCGCGCCAGAGCGGAGGCGGGCTGCCGCCGGCCCGCAACTCAGGCGAGGTTGTGGAAGACCCTCTGGACGTCCTCGTCCTGCTCGAGGGCGTCGACCAGGGCCAGCACCTCTCTCGCCGTCTCCTCCGGGAGCTGCACCGGGTTCTGCGGGACGTATTCGGACTCGGCGGAGATGAGCGGCAGCTTCCGCTCCTCCAGGGCAGCCTGCAGCTGGCCGAAGTTCGCGAAGGAGCAGCGAATGACGAGCTGCTTCTCTCCCTTCTCGCCCTGGCCCTCGCCCATCTCGTCGAGACCGTGGTCGATGAGGTCGAGCTCGAGGGCGTCGAGGTCGAGCCCCTCCGGAGAGAGGCGGAACACGCCCATTCGCTGGAACTGGAAGGCGACGCTACCCGCCGTCCCGAGCTTCCCGCCGTGGTCCTTGAAGTGCATGCGGATGTTGGCCACCGTGCGGACGACGTTGTCGGTGGCGGTCTCGACCACCATCGCCACCCCGTGCGGCCCGTAACCCTCGTAGAGCACCACCTCGTACCCGGTGTGCTCCTGCCCGCTGGCTCGCTTGATCGCCGCCTCGACCTTGTCCTTCGGCATGTTGGCGCCGCGAGCGTTCTGGAGGGCTCGCCGGAGCGCGGGGTTGTTGTCGGGGCTCGGGCCGCCGGCCTTCACCGCAATGGCGATGTCCTTGCTGATGCGGGTGAAGACCTTCGCCATCCGGTTCCATCGGGCGAACATCGTGGCCTTGCGCGTCTCGAAGATGCGTCCCATGGGTCGTTCTCGGAGTTGTGCCGAGCACCTCGTGTGCCGGGAGGCGGGTTATCTCACCGACGGCGTCCCTGCGCCAGCCCCGCGGAAGGCCGGGCCGGGCGAGGGGCCGGAGCCACCGGCATTGGAACCGCGGCCGGCGGAGGCTATCCTCTCCCCGGAGCCAACGATGTCCGACTGCCTGTTCTGCCAGATCGCCGCCGGCGAGGTCCCGGCCGAGGTCGTGCTCGAGAGCCCGGGCGCGCTCGCCTTCCTGGACGCCTTCCCGGCGGCTCGCGGGCACGTCCTCGTGATCCCGCGGGTGCACGCCGAGTCGTTGCTCGACCTCCCCGACTCATCGGTCGGCGATCTCTTCCTCTCCGTCAAGGCGACCCAGGCCATGGTGGCCAAGGCGCTCCGGCCCCTCGGCATGAACGTCGGTTGGAACCACGGCCGGCCCTGCGGCCAGCACGTCCTCCACCTGCACGTTCACGTGCTTCCCCGGTTCGCCGATGGAGGGCGGGGCGTGCAGGCGCTGGGATCCGGCGGCGACCGCTCAGAGATGGCGGCGCTGGCAGCGGCCATCCGCTCGGCACAGGGTTGAGGCCGCCTACCCCGCGATCTCGTCCAGGGCGTCGCCGAGGACGCGGGCCAGGTCCACCCAGGACCTCTGCAGGGCGTCTCCTTCCGCGGCGGCCTGCTGGGTCGCATAGCTCCTCACGCGCTGTGGCGGGGCGCCCGGGCCGCTGGAAGCGCTCTTCTGCGGCGCGAGGAGCGCGGGCAGGGTGAGGGTGCGGGCCGCTTCCCGGAAGCGGTGGGCGAGCTCGCCGACGAACCGCGCGTGCGCGTCGCCGAGGCTCTCCATCCCCTCTTCCAGCCGGGAGGCCACCCTCCGCATGACGGCCGCGAACCGGTCCGGTTGGTCCCGGTGCAGCTGCTCCAGCCGGTACACCGCGCCGGCCAGGTCGGAGATGTCGGACACGCCGCTCGCGGGCGTCGCGCTCGAGCGGTGCCGGGGCGCGCCGCCCTCCCCCTTGCCGCGGGCGTCCGGGTCGCCCGCGGACGCGGCGTTGCCCTTGGCCTGAGGGCCGAGAGGCTCGGGCTGGGGTAGCCCATTCACTCCAAATACGGAAGTCGCCACCGCGAGCGACCTCCTTCCGCTTGTCCGGCCTCGACGACATCAGGACCCGCGAGCGCCGTCAAGAATCCTCCCGCCCGGCGGGGTCCGCCTCGGCGAGGAGGGGCACCGAGGGGGGCCTCCTCCGCCAAGCCTCCGGCCTACTGGGGGAGCGCACGGACGGCGGAGAGCGCCTCCGCCAGAATCTCCTCCTCCGGCTGATCCCCCCGGATGACGAGGACCTTCCCCTTCGGGAGCTTGGGAAGCTCCGCGAGGTAGAGCTTCCGCTGCCGATCCAGGTCCGCGGGCGTGAAGGTCGGCTGCAGAGAAGGCCCGAGCTCCTTCGCGGCCACGGCCGGGGCCACGTCGATGAAGAGAGTGAGGTCGGGAGAGAGCTCTCCGCCGGAATCCACGCCGCGCGCCCGGGCCTCGAGGACGTCCAGGCCCTCTCCCCGCCAGTCGTGCCCCTTGAGGCGCGCGTAGACCTCGGACGATAGGGTGAAGCTCTTGCAGAGCACGGTGCTCCCGCCCGCCATCGCCTCCCGGGTCACCGAGCACACGCGGGCGCGCGAAGCGAGCTCGAAGAAGTAGTCCGCCAAGAAGAGACCGTACCTCCAGCTCGAGTCGAGCTGCTGGGCGCCCATGAGCTGCGCCCGGCCGCTGTCGGGGCTGTCGATCTCGAACACCTCCAAGCCCTGGCTGGCGAGGGCCTCGCGCAAGCGGTCGACCAGCTGGACGATGAGCCTGCCAGAGCCGTAGATCCCCTCGAAGACGACGAGCCTCCCCTTCTTCATCTTCCGCTCCTTGTCCGCGACGTCCTCGTCGCCGCGCAGGTCCCTGCTGCCCGCTCGGCGCGCACGCTGCTATCTAAGACCGGCTCCCTCGATGGGCCGCCGGGCCGTCACACCACCGCCTTGAGAAACTCTCCCGTCGCCGCCCGCCGCTCGCGCTCGACCTCCCGGGGATCGACCTCGACGAACTTCTCGTCCGGGGTGATCTTGAAGAGGGGCTGGCCCTTCTGCACGATGGTCCCTTCGCCACCCTGGATGAGGATCCTGTCGATGGTCCCGGAGAAGGGCGCTCGCATGGTGTTGAACATCTTCATCACCTCGATGATGTAGAGCGGCTGTCCCTTCTCGAAGTGCATCCCTTCCTGGACGAAGCGCGGGCGCCCGGGGGCCTCCTGGCCGTAGTACATGCCGCCGCAGATCGCCACGATCTCGTCGGCCTTGGTGGCCGGAGGCGGCGCCAGGACCTTCCGCATGCGCGCCTGGAGCTCGGGATCGTTCAGGTAGTCGGGGATGGTGACTCCCAGGTCGTCCTCGACCCGGAAGGCGAAGAACTCCACCTTCTCCGCGATCATGAAGAGCAGCCCGATGAGCTCGTTACCCGCCTCGTAGGCCTGGTGGGCCGAGCGGATCCTTGTCCAGGTCTCCTCGTCGTACCCGCCCTGGGGGGATTCGCTCTCCAGGATCTCTGCCAGCTTGTAGAACTCCTCCCGGCGGAGGTCGAAGGCGCGGCGCAGCTCGGCGTAGAAGCGGATCGACCTCTGCAGGAGCTCATGGTCATGATGCCAGATCACCTCGGCCGGCGGGGCCTTGGGATCGTAGGCCATGTTCAGGTAGTCGTAGGTGTCGTTCAGCACTCCGAGCGGGTTTCGGATCCAAATGATCTTGCCGTTCTCCACCCGGTAGTGCTTCCGGTTCAGGCTCAGCCACCCCGCGAAGAGGTGCGGGTCCTCGAGCAGGCGCTCGATGGGACGGGTGAGCAGCGTCGCCTTGCGATCGAGCACCTCGGAGATGGCCTTGGCGATCGACGGATCGTCGGGGCTCGCCGCCCGCTTCGCGTAGAGCTTCTTCATCTCCACGAAGGCCGCGCCGGTGTCGAGCTTGCTGGCGGCCTCCTTCAGGCGTCCCACTAGGGTGAGGTAGGGCACCACGAAGCGGGTGGTGGGCTTGGCCATCACGTTCTGCCCGATGAACCAGTTCACCAGACCGTAGTGGAACTGCAGGTTCGTGGCCAGGTTGATGCCCCGGAGACTCATGGTGCCGAGGACCTTGGAGAGGTGCTGGTAGCTGCTCAGCCGGTCCTCGCCCTTGGTGAGCAGGAGCGCGATGTTCGAGTCGTAGGCTCCCGCCACTCGGTACCGCATGAACATCCCGGTGTCGGGGTTCACCAGGCTGATCCCCTGATCGTCCCGGATCTCCCCTTCGATCGGCATCGACCAGAAGCGGATGAGCCCTCCGGCGTGCGGGGAGAGCGAGGCGTCGGTCGCGTTCAGCCGGGCTTCCGCGGCGGCCCCGAAGCGAGCGACGCGCTCGGGCTTGGGGAGCCGGTCCTTGTGGCGAGCGATGAGCGCCATCGCCTCGACGAGCGACTCCACCATGAAGAAGTCGCTCTTGTCCGCCGGGTTCGCGAACTTGAGCGCGTAGCAAAGCTCGGTGACGCGGTGCTCGACCTGGATGCGGGTGTTGACCTCCATGAAGTAGTAGCGGTCCCGGTCCACGATGCACTCGAACGTCGAGGCCGAATCGAGGCCCACCGCCTCGCCGAAGCGAGCGGCGTCGTTCTCCATGCGCTTCAGGATCTCCAGATCGGTGGCGAGCGCCGCCGCCTCCTCCTTGCGCCCGGCGGCCTGGGCCTTGCCGATCGCGGCCGCGAGCCCCTCCTGCGTCACCGACACCTCGAGCAGCTTCTGCTCGTGCATCTGCAAAGAGCAGTCGCGTCCCCCGAGGGATATGCACCACTTCCCGTTGCCCAAGAGCTGGATCTCGTTGTGGCGGGTCTGCTCGATGTTGAGCTCGATGAGGACGTTCTTGTTGTCCCCGACCCCGTTCGCCTTGACCTCGTTCAGGACCTCGCGCACCAGCGCCGGGGCCTCGGCGGCGGCCTCGGCGATGGCCGCGGCGCTCGGGCTCTTGGAGGCGAGCAGGGCCCCGCCCAGGATGCGCTGTCCCTTGCCACCCCCGCCGCCGATGGCCTTGAGGCGCACCCGGCTGGCCGGGTACTTCCGGAACATCTCGGTGACCTCGCGCTGCACCTGCGCGCCCAGTTCGTCGATGGAGAAGAGGTCGATCCCCTTCGCGTACGAGCCCATGAGCACGTGGTCGGCGAGGTCCTCGAGGGAGAGCTTCTCGTCCGCGAGCACCTTCTTGTCACAGGGCAGCCGCTCCGCCTCGACCAGGGCGAGGAGCTCCTTGCGCGTGGGGTGCTTCGCCACCAGCGTGCGCGCGGTGACGTTGTTGATCCCGGGCGTCACGCTCACCCCCACCTCCACGGCGGTGCGCTTCGCCTCGTCCTTCTTTCCGGCTCGCGCCTGGGTGACGGAGTTCGGCCCGATGAACTTGAGGCGGGCCTTCTCGATGGTGGCGACGAACTCCTCGTCCTCGGCCATGAAGCCGTAGCCGGCGAAGATCGAGTCGTAGCCATTGTCCCTCGCGATCTGCACGATCTGGTGCATCCGCTCGACGCGCTCCTCCTTGGTGGCGCCGGTGTAGTCGGGGACGCGGTGAACGCGGCGGTTGTCGGTGAGCTGGCGGAGCTCGGGGGCGAGCGCGTTCGGGTAGACGATGGAATCCTTCTCGGACAGGAGGATCCCGTAGTGCGCGATGCCCATCTCGTCGAAGACGTCCATCGCCTCCTTGCGGATGGGGCCGCGGCAGACGATGAGGGGCTTCAGGTCCTCGGACGCGAAGGATCGGACCCAAGCCGACGGCGACTTCGCCAGCCGGCGATCCCGGTGAACGAGGGGGTTGGTCGAGTAGTAGTCGTTCGGAGCCATCGATCGATCTCCAATCCGGATGGGGGGGGATTCCGCCGAGCGGCTCAGTGGAACTCGCGCTGCGGTCCGGTCATGGGGCCCGGCTTGTAGTGCCGGAGCAGGAAGTGGAGGTTCTCGCCCAAGACCTGCCTCAGGTCGGTCGGCATCACCAGGGAGGAGATGGAACCGAGCGCCAGCCCTTCCTTCGGGTTCATGAGCTCCTTCTCGTAGCGCCGGTTGAGGGCGGCCTCCTGCTGCCGGAGCCACTCCGCCGCCTCCTTGTCGGAGTCTCTCTTCGCGGCGTTCGCGTCCGTGCCGGTCTCGGTGCGCTTGGCCACCCCTTGCTTCGCCATCTCAGCGGCCGAGCCCCGGATCTTGCGAAGCTCGTCCTTGTAGACGAACTCCTTGCCGGCCGGCCCCATCACCGCAAGGCGGGTGGTCGGCAGCGCCAGCACCAGGTCGGCTCCGGTGGGGTAGTTGTTGTAGGAGGCGTACGCGCCGCCGAAGGCGTTGCGGAGGATGAGCAGGATTCGGGGGGTGCGGACATCCACGATCGCGTCCAGCATCGATCGGCCCGCCTGCACGATCCCCCGAGCTTCCTGCTCGCGGCCGGGCAGGAAGCCAGTCGTGTCCTCCATGAAGATGATGGGAATGTTGTAGATGTTGCAGAAGCGCACGAAGCGGGCGATCTTGAGCGCCGAGTCGCAGTCGATCTGCCCCGAGGCCACGGCGCTGTTGTTGGCCACGAACCCGACCACGTAGCCCCCCAGGCGCCCGAAGGCGGTGACGACCTCCTTCGCCCGCTCGGGCTGCATCTCGAAGTAGTCACCGTAGTCGCAAACCTGCTGGATGATGATGGAGACGTCGAAGGGCGTGTTGAAACCGGTCGGGGAGTTGAAGGCCTTCTTGAGCAGGGTGTTGATCTCCCAGGTCTTCCGGTCGAGCGGGTCGCTCGTCTCCTGGAAGGGCGGTGCGACCGAATTGTTGTCGGGGACGTAGCCGAGCAGCCGCACCGCCTGGCGGAGCGCCGCGAGCTCGTCCTGGACGGTGAGGTCCGCGACGCCGGAGGCGCCGTGGACCTTGGGGCCGCCGAGCGCCTCGGGGCTGATGTCCTCGCCCAGCACCGACTTCACCACGCCCGGCCCGGTGAGGCCGAAGAAGGTGTCGTTCGGCTGGATGACGAAGCTGCCCTGGCGGGGGAGGTAGGAGCCCCCGCCGGCGTTGAAGCCGAACATACACATGATGGAGGGGACGACCCCGCTGATCTTCCGCAGGGCGGTGAAGGCCTCAGCGTAGCCGTCGAGCCCTCCCACCCCCGCCGGGACGTAGGCCCCGGCGCTGTCGTTCATCCCGATGAGGGGGATCCCCTTTTCGCCGGCCAGCCGGAAGAGGCGAGCGAGCTTGTTCCCGTTGGTGGCGTCCATCGAGCCCGCGCGCACCGTGAAGTCGTGCCCGTAGCAGGCGACGTCGCGGCCGTTGATGTTGAGCAACGCGGTGACGAGTGACGCGCCGTCGAGGTTCTTCCCCCAGTTCTGGTAGAGGACCAAGGGCTGCTTGTCGCTCAGCACCCGGATGCGCTCCCACACCGTCATCCGCTTCTTCCCGTGCTGCTTCTCGATCTGATCGATGCTGACCGACCGGATGGGGCGCTGGACGAGGTCGTAGCCCTCCTTCATGGCCTCCTCGTATGGGCCGGCAGCGCGCGAGATCTCCCCCGGAATGGTGAACTCCACCTTCTCGGGTGGGTCGAGCGGGTTCGTCAGGGTGGGCTTGATCGCCTTCTTGGACATGGGCTCGTTCCTTGTGGAGGAATGCGGCTACCGAGTGCACCGCGCGTCGCGTCGCCGCGGTGGGACTGGCGGCGAGCTGACTTCAAGGGAGAAGATGGCGTGAACCCCTCGTCCGGACGCGTGGGACAGGCATCCTGACAAGGCCTGGCCTCCGGAGCAAGGCCTTCCTGGCGTTCGGCAAAGCGGACCGTGCGGACCCGGAATGCCGCACAGCGTCGCGAAATCGCGCGCCCATTCCGCGCTTGACGGAGCTACCGGCCCCGACGACGGGAGCCGAGCCGCCTTGAGCGGCACCAGACCGGGCAAGGGCGCCCCCGTGGCCCCCCCCCCGCGACTCCGCCCTGGAGCGCGCCGACGTGGGCGGCGCGAAAAGGTCAGTCGTCCGACTTCTCGAGCTCGGAGAGGATCCGAGCCAGGTCCTCGTCCCCCGGCTGGATCTCGAGGACCTCCTCCTGCGGAGACCCCGGCGGCGGTCCTTTCGCGGGCGAACTCACCGCCGGCGCACGAGCGCCCCGCTGCCGCGGGGGCACCGGCGCATCCAGGACGCTCGCGTCCTCGAGCCGGGGTTCGGGTTCGGGCGGGCCTGAGAAGGGCTCGCGCCATTCCCTGCGCTTGTCGAGCCATTCCCGGTATCGCTGAAACGTCCAGCAGCCCTCGTTGCCACCGGTCTCGAGGGCGGTCTGGAGCTTGAAGAATTGCCCTTGGCGGACGATCGCTTTCACGCTCTGCGTCGCGAGCGCCACCTCACACTCGGCGGCTCGGGTGTTCCACTCCGGGAGGTACCGCAGGCGCTGGCAGACGACGGCGACGAGGCAGTCCGCCAATTGAGCGCAGACCCCGCCTTGCACCTCGGCCGGGAAGGCGCCCACGATCCGCTGCAGGGCCTCGGCTGCGCTGGACGAGTGCAGGGTGGTGAGGACGAGGTGACCCGTCTCGGCGGCGTTGAGCGTGAGCCGCATCGTCTCCGCGTCCCGGAGCTCCCCCACCACCAGGACGTCGGGGTCCTCGCGCATGGCGTCGTAGAGCCCCTGCTCGAAGGTGGGGGTGTCGCGGCCCACCTCCCGCTGCCGGATGAAGGACTGGCGGGGGGCGAGCACATACTCGATGGGAGACTCCAGGGTGACCACGTGGCGCGTCTCGCGGGCGTTCACTTCCTGGACCAGGGCGGCGAGCGTGCTCGACTTCCCCGAGCCGGTGGGCCCGCTGACGATGACCAGGCCGTGGTGGGGCCTCACGAGGCGGGCCAGGTCGGGGTGGAGGTTCAGGCGCTCCAGGGTCGCCTGGAAGGCCGCCAGGAACCGGATCGCCAGGCCCACCCCGCGCGAGGTGCAGAGCACGTTGATGCGACAGCGGACGCCCTCGAGCGTGCGAGCCAGGTCGCAGGAGCGGCGCTCCAGGAACCCGGCCCATCGCTCCTCCCCCACCAGGGCGCGCGCCATTTGCGAGAGCTCGCGCCCGTCGATCGGGTCGCCGACGCTGCGCAGCTGTCCCCGCACCCGAAGGCAGGCGGGGAGTCCCGACTCCAGGTGCAGGTCGCTCGCCTGGGCCGCCTTGGCCGCGCTCACCAACGCGCTCAAGCGCTTCTCGCTCACGGCCCGAGTCTATACGGGTCGGGCCGCCCCGGCCCGTCTACTTCGGCTCCTTCGCCCCGCTCCCGCGGGCCAGCGAGGCGACCGGCCGCACTGCCCGGAGGCGAAGAGCCCTCCGCGGTGGGCGCCGCGCGCACAGCGGCGCACCCGGTGCCCGGATCCCCGTCTTTCGGGATTCGAAGGCTGGTGCCACAATGACCGTGCGTGAGCCCACCGCCGAATCTGCTCGTTCGCGCCCCGACGGAGGAGGGGGCGCGGCTGCGGGTGCCCCTCACGGTCTTCGCGCTGGCCGCGCTCGGGATCGTGGTCGCCGGCCTCTTCCTGCACGACTCCATGCGAGAGGGAGCGCGGCGCCGAGGCGCCGCCGAGCTCGACTCGGTCGCTGCCCTCAAGGTGAAGGCCATCGCCTCCTGGCGGGCCGACGGCGAGAAGGACGCCGTCTACGTCGCCTCCTACCCCTTCGTCACCGAGGTCGCCGCCCTGCGCACGCTGCGGCGCGGGGTGACCCGCGAGCACGCCGAGGCCATCCTCGACAACTTCCTCGTCCGCCACGGCTATGACCGGCTGGCGCTCTTGACAGGCGACGGCCAGCCGGTGCTCGAGTCGGTGGCGACCGAACGGCCCTCCCCCCCGTACGACCCCGCGCTCGTCGCGCTCGCCCTCCGCAGCCCGGGCCCTCAGTCGGCTCTCGTGGCCGACCCGTCCGAGGGGTCGCCGCGCCTCGACATCGCCCTCGCCGTGCGGGACAGGGCCGGCGACCCGACCGCCCTGGTGTACGCGCGGCGGGACGCGGGCCCTTTTCTCGCCTCGGTCGTCGGCAGCTGGCCGGTCCCGAGCGCCACGGCCGAGAGCGTCATCGTTCGGCCCGACGGAGACGCGGCTCTCTTCGTCACCGAGCCCCGGTACCTGAGGGGCTGGGCGCTCAAGACGCGGATCCCGCTCTCCGACCTCCGCCGCGGCGCCGTGCGCGCGGCGCGGGGAGAGGAGGGGGTGTTCGCGGGAGTGGACTACCGCGGCACGCCCATCCTCGCCGCGGCGCGGCGCATCCCCGGATCGGACTGGAGCCTCGCCACCCGCATGGACCTCGCCGAGATCGAGGCGCCCATCCTCGGACCGGCGGTGTGGATCGCGGCGTTGCTGCTCGCCCTGCTGGTCGCCTGCGGAGTCGCCCTGGCGCTCTGGTGGCGACACGAGGTGCGGCAGCATCGCGCGCTCACCGACGCACGGGACGCCCTGGCGGAGAGCGAGGAACGCTTCCGGCTGGCCCTCTCCGGCACCCACTACGTGTGGGACTGGGACCTCGCCGCGGGACGCCTCTCCATCGACGTCCCCGCAGGGGAGATGGGGATCCCCAACCCCCTCCTCACCGGGGACGCGCAGGAGGTCCTCGGCGCCCTCGCCCACCCGAGCGACCGGCCGGAGGTCTGCGCCCGGCTCGAGAGCCATCGCTCCGGGGAGGCTCCGCTCTTCGAGGCGGAGTTCCGCACGCCGGAGTCGGCCGGGGGCGTGCGCTGGCTCCTCATGCGGGGGCGCGCCAGCCAGCGGGACAGGCGGGGCGGAGCCCGCCGCGTCACCGGCGTGATCTCGGACGTGACCGAGCGCCGGAAGCTGCAGGCCCAGCTCGAGCGCTCCGAGCGCATGGCGAGCCTGGGAACGCTGGCCGCCGGCGTGGCCCACGAGATCAACAACCCTCTCGCCTATGTGCTCGCGAACCTCGACTACCTGCTCTCTGAGGTGCCGGCGAGCGGCCCGGTGGAGCCCGATGTGGCCGATGCGCTGGCGCAGGCGCGGGAAGGGGCGGTGCGCGTGCGCGACGTGGTGCGCGGCCTGCAGCTTTTCTCGCGACCGAGCGCGCGCAGCCGGGCCCCCGCCGACATCGGCGAGGAGCTCGCCGCCGCCATCCGCATCGCGGACAACGAGATCCGGCACCGCGCCCGCCTCCAGGTGCGGATCGGGCCAATGCCCCCGGTCTCCGTCCACACCCACGAGCTCGGCCAGGTCTTCCTCAACATCCTCCTCAACGCCACCCAGGCGATCCCGGAGGGGAAGGCCGCCGACAACGTCATCGCCGTCGACGCCGGCACCGAGCCGTCCGGCTGGGCCCGCATCGAGATCCGCGACAGCGGCGCCGGCATTCCTCCGCACGTGCTGCCCCGCATCTTCGAGCCCTTCTTCACCACCAAGCCGCCCGGCGAGGGATCCGGCCTGGGGCTCGCCATCGCGCACGGGATCGTCACCGACTCCGGGGGCCGGATCGCGGTCGAGAGCGAGGTCGGGCGCGGCACCACGTTCCGGGTGCTGTTGCCGCCGAGCGGACCGGCCGAGACCCCCGGGGCGCGGCCCGAGGTGCGAGCGCCGGAGCGGCCGCGGGACGCGCGCGCCCGGGTGTTGGTGGTCGACGACGACCCGCTGGTGGCGCGCGCCATCTCGCGTGCGTTGGGGGGCTCCCATCACGTCGTCACCGCCCCATCGGCGGCCGACGCGCTCGCGCGGCTCGAGCGCCGCGAGCGCTTCGACGTATTCCTCTGCGATCTGATGATGCCGCAGATGACGGGGATGGACCTGCACGAGCGGGTGAGCCACCTCGACCCCGATCTCGCCGCCCGCTTCGTCTTCATCACCGGGGGAGCCTTCACCGACCGGGCCCGGGAGTTCCTCGCGCACGCGCCCAACCCCTGTGTCGAGAAACCCTTCGACTTCACCCTCCTGAGGGAGGTGGTCGAGCGCGTCGCGGGCGAGCCGCGGGCCGCCTGAAGGGGGCGTCCGCGCCGCCCCGTCCGGGCGAGGACGGCTGCGCCCCGCCGCCTTAAGAAATTCAGTCCATGGCCCAAAAGCTCGTCCTCACAGACGATGAGTGGCGCAAGCGCCTCACCGCCGAGCAGTACGCCGTGCTCCGGAAGGGCGGAACGGAGCCGCCCTTCGCGGGCTGCTTCGTGGGGACCAAGGACCCCGGAACGTACGTGTGCACCGGCTGCGGCAACCCGCTCTTTCGCTCAGGCGAGAAGTTCGAGTCGGGGACGGGGTGGCCGTCGTTCTCCCGGCCCGTCTCGGCCGACGCAGTGGAGACGTTGGAAGACCGCTCCCACGGGATGGTGCGAACGGAGGTGCGTTGCGCCCGCTGCGGCGGCCACCTGGGCCACGTCTTCCCGGACGGGCCGCCGCCGTCGGGCCTGCGCTACTGCATGAACTCGGTGGCGCTCCGCCACCTCGCGGAAGGCGAGGCGAGCGAACTCGCGCATCGCTAGCTAGCGGTGAGCTCCCTGCACCCGGCCCGAGCCGTCCCGCAGGATTTGCGAGGCGCAGCCCTCGCCGCCTGCCCGACGGCGCCCAACTCTTCGCCGTCGTTCGCGAAAATCGTGGGGGACCCACCCCCGTGTTGGCTTGCCGCGTGCAGGAGAGCCGCGCGGAGGCGAGATGGCAATCCGAATCACCGACGAGTGCACGAGCTGCGGCGCCTGCGAGGTCGAGTGCCCCACCGCAGCCATCCGCGAGGGGGACGACCACTACGAGGTCGACCCGGAGAAGTGCGATGAGTGCGCCAGCGCCGGAGGCGAGGCCTGCATCGCCGCCTGCGCGAGCGATGGGATCGTGAAGGAGTAGGAAGCCTCGCTCCGGCAAGAGTCCCGGGAGGGCCGGGCGGCCCGAGACCAGCCTGCCGTTCCCGCATGCCCAGAGCGCCGGTGACTTTTTTTCCGAACTCAGCCGACCCAGGGTCTCGCCGCACCCTGGCCTGAACGTGAAGATCAGGGCAACTCTCGCGGCACTCGGCTCGCATCGTCTCGAGCGCATGAACTACTCGTGTGTGCAAAGAGCGGCAAAGCTGCTACTCGCGGCCTGTCTCGCCGCGCTGCCCCTCGGGGCCCCCTTGGCCGGCGACGGCGGCGACCTCGAGGCGGTGAAGGAGCGCGGCGTGCTCCGCCACCTCGGGATCCCCTACGCGGGATTCGTCACCGGGAGCGGGGACGGAATGGACGTCGAGCTCGTGCGCCTCTTCGCGCAGCGGTTGGGCGTCCGCTACGAGTTCGTCCAGACCGACTGGCCCGCCGCGCTGCCCGACCTGACGGGCCGGCAGGTCTCCGCCAAGGCGGCGGACTTGGGGCGAGCGCCCGCGAGCCCTGTTCGCGGGGACATGCTTGCCACCGGCCTCACCATCCTCCCCTGGCGGGAGCGCGTCGCGACCTTCTCGACCCCGGTCTTCCCCACGCAGGTGTGGGTGGTGGCCCGAGCCGACTCCCCGGTTCAGCCCATCAAGCCGTCGGGCAACGTGGAGCGCGACATCGCGGCGGTAAAGGTGCTCCTCGCCCGGCGCTCCGTGCTCGGCGTCTCCGCCACTTGTCTCGACCCCTCGCTCTACCAGCTCGAGGCGACCCAGGCACAGCTGGTGCTGAAGAAGGTCCGGCTCGACGAGGTGGCCCCGGTCCTCATCAACGGCGAGGGCGAGCTGGCCCTGCTCGACGTCGCCGACGCCATGATCGCGCTGCAGAAGTGGCCGGGCCGCCTCAAGGTCATCGGCCCGATCAGCGTGCGTCAGCAGATGGGGGTGGCCTTCCGCAAGGAAGCGCCCCACCTCCGGGAGGCGTTCGACGCCTTCCTGACCGAGGTCCGTCGCGACGGCACCTACCGTCGGCTGGTGCAGAAGTACTTCCCGGAGGCCCCCATCTACTTCCCCGACTTCTTCATCGCCGCCCGGTAGGAAGAGCGGCGCGGGCATGTCTCCCCTCACGCCAGCTCCGTCGCCAAAGGGCAGCGGCAGGCTGGCGCGGCGCACCGGTGCCGTCGTCGCGGCCGGCGTGGCGCTCGTGGGCATGGTGGGCTACCTGCTCGTCCTCAACTACCGCTCCTCCCGGACGGTGCGCGAGAACCTGCTGCGCCAGCACGTGCAGCAGGCACAGCTCCACGCGGTGGCGCTCGGGAACCTCTTCTCCGCGGCCGATAAGGACATCCGCAACGTCGCCGAATCCCGAGAGGTGGCCGCGTTCTTCGAGAACCGCGACCTCGGCATGAGCATGCAGTACGGGCTGGCCCTGAGCCTCGTGCCCATCCAGGAGCGGCTCGCCTCCTTGGCCGAGCCTCCCGGCGCCGACCCGGAACGCGCCTTCCAGCGCGTCGCCCTCCTCGACACCGACGGGACGCCCCTGGCCGACTCGGCCGGCCTCGACGGCACGCCCTGGGTGGAGCCGTTCGACCCGGAAGCCATCCCGGACGGCGTCCGGCTCTCGCCCGACGGCCGCCGCCTCACCCTGTATCGGGCCTTCTGGTTCAAGGGGCGCTACGCCGGGCACCTCGTCGCCTGGCTACGCCCCGACGCCGTGCTGCGCACGCTGGAGCGCCTGGCAGGCTCGGATCGCTTCTCGTTCTACGTCCTCGACGCCGAAGGGCGCGCCTACCGGCCGGTCGGGCACGACCCGGCGCTCCCGGTGCTGTCGCGGCGAATCCAGAGTATCCCGACCGACGGGCGAATGGTCGAGGTGTCGGGCGACCGAAGCGACGAGGAGTACGTCGCCATGCGCGTCCCCGTGCCAGGGCAGCCCTTCTCGCTGCTCGACGTGGACCGGGTGTCGGACCTCGTCGGCGACCTCTCGCCCACCGCCTCCGCCGTGAACCTGACGGTGGCGGTGGCCGCCGTCCTGGGGGTGGTGCTGCTCGCCGTGTTCCTCAACACCAAGAGTCTGGTGCTGCAGGCGCGTCTCGACGAGTCGCTGCTGCGCGAGCAGGAGGTGGCGGAGAAGCACAACGCTCTTCAGCGCGAGGTGGCCGAGCGGCAGCGGCTGCAGGCCGCGCACGCCCTGCTGGCCGTGGCGGTGGACCAGGCGGCGGAGGCCATCGCGGTCACGGATCCGGCCGGGCTCATCGACTACGTGAACCCGGCCCTGGAGCGGATCACCGGTTTCTCGGCCGCGGAGCTCCGCGGGCGCCCGCTGGTGGACCTCTACGGCGGCCCGGGCTCGAGCGGGGTCACGAAGGAGGTCATGGACGCCCTGGCGCACGAGCCCATGTGGAAGGGCGAGATGACAAGCCGCCGCCGCGACGGGGCGCCCTTCGACGCGCATATCATCATCTCCGCGGTCCGCGATCCCGGGGGCAAGATCGTCAACCTGCTCCTGGTCGGGCGCGACGTCACCGAGGAGAAGCGGCTGCGGGAGCAGCTGCGCCACCGGCAGAAGCTCGAGGCGGTGGGGACGCTGGCCGGCGGCGTGGCCCACGACTTCAACAACCTCCTCACCGCCATCAACGGCTACGCCGGCCTGGCGCTGGAAGGGCTCCAGGACGGCGACCCGGTGAAGGAGGACATCGCCGAGATCCAGCGGGCCGGGGCGCGCGCAGCCGACCTCACCCGCCAGTTGCTCGCCTTCAGCCGCAAGCAGGTGTTGAAGCCCCAGGTGGTGGCGCTCGACATCGCCATCGCAGGCGTCGAGAAGCTCCTGCGTCGCCTCATCGGAGAGCACATCGAGCTCAGCACGCCGCGAGGCGCGGGACTGTGGCGCGTGCGGGTCGACCCCGGCCAATTCGAGCAGGTGCTCGTGAACCTGGCCGTCAACGCGCGTGACGCCATGCCCAAGGGCGGCCGGCTCACCATCTCCACCGCCAACGTGGTCCTCAGCGAGGCCGAGGCGCGCCGCTACGCCGAGGGGGCCCCGGGGCCGTACGTGCGGCTCACCGTCTCCGACACCGGCCTGGGCATGGACGAGGCCACCCTGCCCCACGTCTTCGACCCCTTCTTCACCACCAAGGAGCAGGGCAAGGGGACCGGCCTCGGCCTCTCCACGGTCTACGGCATCGTGCGGCAGAGCCGCGGGTTCCTCGGGGTGCAGAGCGAGCCCGGGCGCGGCACCACCTTCGAGATCTTCCTGCCCCGCGAGTTGGCGGAAGCGGAGCCGCTTCCCTCTCCCGTCCCCCAGGTCCTGCGCTCGCGCTCGGGAAGGGCGGCCGAGACCGTCCTCGTCGTCGAGGACGAGCGCCAGGTCCGCAACCTGCTCCTGTCGCAGCTCTCCGCCGAGGGGTACACCGTCCTGGCCGCAGCCGACGGCCGGGAGGCGCTCGCCCTGGCGGAACGTCACGGGGGACAGATCGACGTGCTGCTCTCCGACGTGGTGATGCCGCAAATGGGGGGGCCGGAGCTGGCGCGGGTCTTCGTCGAGCGCCACCCGGAGACGCGGGTGGTCTTCATCTCCGGCTACGCCGACGAGGCAGTGGCGCGGCACGGGGAGCTCGATCGGGCGGCGGCCTTCGTTCAGAAGCCATGGCAGTTCCCGGAGCTGGCGGGCGTCCTGCGGCGGGTGCTCGACCAGCGCCCCACGTCTTGATCCGTCGCGTGCGGGCGCCTGCGAGCGCGCGTCCGCTGCGGTGTGCCAACGACGCACCCCCGCGGATTTGCACAGCCGTGACAGTGGGGTGACACAGGCCCCGTAGAGTGTTCGGGACCGCTTCGGCGGCGAGGGAGATCACCATGTCCAGCGTTGCTCACAGCCTCGAGTGCCCTGACGCCGCCCCGGTCGAGCGCCTCGCGCCCGCCCCCAAGCTCAGTCGGGCCGCCATCGCCGACGTCGTCGGTTCCGGGAAGCGCCTGCTCGTCCAGGGAGGCATGGGGATCCACGCCTCCGACGGCCTGGCCGGGAAGGTGGCCGCGGTGCGGAGCGACCGCTTCGTGGGGGTGGGCACGGTCTCGGCGGTGATCAAGACGCCGGAGCACCTGCGCGCCGAGATCCGCCGCGCCAAGGCGGAGGCGCCCGGGGGCTTCGTGGGCGTGAACATCATGGCCGCCATCAACAAGGCGGACTTCGAGTTGCTCACCAAGACTGCGCTCGACGAGGGGGTCTCCTTCGTGGTCCAGGGGGCCGGCATCTCCCGCGATATCCTCCGCTGGTGCCGCGAGGCGGCGACGCCCTTCGCCGGGATCGTCTCCTCGGGGCGGCTCGCCGCCATGTACGAGAAGTGGGGGGCCGAGTTCCTGGTGGCCGAGGGGGCCGAGGCCGGCGGCCACATCGGCGATATCGACCATCCCCTGCCTTCCCTGGTGGAGGAGGTCCGCGCCCACACTTCGCTCCCGGTGGTGGCCGCGGGAGGCATCGACGCTTCCGACCTGGGGCGCTACTTTGCACAGGGGGCGGTGGGAGTTCAGCTCGCCACCCGCTTCATCGCCTCGAGCGACGGCGACCCGCACCCCAACTTCAAGGCCATGCACCTCGGCAAGGGCGGCGACGACGTCGCCATCATCACGAGCTGCGTGAAGGGGATGAAGGCCCGGGCGGTCCGGAACTCCTTCACCGACGGGCTCGCCGCCGGCAGGTCCTTCCCGCCCAGGTCCAAGGCCTGGTTCTTCGGCCCGTCGGGCTACATGGGCCGCAAGAAGGCCTGCATCGAGTGCCTGGCCGAGGAACTCTGCAAGTGCCGCACGAGCAACTTCCAGGAGAGCTTCTGCATCACAGACGCGCTCCTGCGAGCCGCGATCCTCGGCGACCTGGACAAGGGGCTCTACTACACCGGCCAGAGCGTGACCCGCATCCCGGACGAATCGGTGGGCGCACTCAAGACGGTGGAGGAGATCGTCCGCGACCTCGAGTCGGCACTCCGGAGCTCCGAGGCGCTCGCGGCTCGACCCTAGCCCCCGGGGTCAGGGGCCGGTGCCGATCGCCCCGACGGGACAGGTCACTCCCGTCCCGCCGTGTCCGCAGTAACCGTCGGGGTTCTTCGCCAGGTACTGCTGGTGATAGGGTTCCGCGTAGTAGAACTCCCTCTCGTCCGCGATCTCGGTGGTGATCGGGCCCAGCCCGGCGCGGTCGAGTTCCGCCTGGTACGCCTTTCGCGACCCCTCGGCCAGGCGGCGCTGCTCCGGCCCGTGCGCGTAGATCGCCGACCGGTACTGCGTCCCCACGTCGTTCCCCTGGGCCATTCCCTGGGTGGGGTCGTGGGACTCCCAGAAGACCTTGAGCAGGTCCGGGTAGCGAACCCGCTTCGGGTCGAAGACCACCCGAACCACCTCGGCGTGTCCGGTGCGGCCGCTGCAGACCTCCTCGTAGCTGGGGTTCGGAGTGGTGCCGCCGGCGTAGCCCACCGCCGTGACGTACACACCCGGCGTCTGCCAGAAACGGCGCTCCGCGCCCCAGAAACAGCCGAGCCCGAAGGTGGCCACCTCGAGCCCCGCCGGGAAGGGCGGCTCCAGGGGCTTCCCCGTGACGAAGTGGCGCTCCGCGACCGCCATCCGCTCGGCCCGCCCGGGGAGCGCCTCCTCCGGCACGACCATGCGCGTCTTCGCGAACATTCCCATCGGTCCGGTACCTCGGGGCGGCAAGAGGGCCGCCCTCGCACCTCTTAACAGCGGCGCCCCCGCTCGGCACCCCGCGCATTGGCCTAGTCAGCCGGCGCCGAGCCTGCGCTTCGCGTCCGCGACGCTCGGGTCCTCGCCGGTCTTCTTGATCGTCAGGAAGGCCCGGAAGGAATCGGCCGCGGCCGGATTGCCGAGACCCTGGTACGCCCGCCCGAGGTGGTACTTCACGAGCGGGTAGAGGCGGTAGGTGGGGCTGGTGTTGTGAAAGGCGTCGGTCGCCTCGCCCCGGCGCTTGTCGCATCCCTCGAGCTCGTCCTGCGCCTGCGTGAAGGCGCTCGCCTCCTCGTAGGCTCGCCCGAGGGTGCAGCGCGCCAGCCAGGTGTCGGCCCGCTGCACCGCGCTCTTGAACCGCGCCACCGCGTCGGCATAGCTGCGTCGCCGGAGGTCGGCGGTCCCGCGCACCAGGTCCGCGTACATCCGGGGCTCGGCCTCCAGGCGCCGGTCGAGCTCGTCGGCGAGGGCGCGCGCCCTCCGGTCCTCTCCGGCGCGCGCGAGCACCATGCCGGCGGCGAAGATCACCGCGTCGTCCTTGCTGGCCTTGAGCGCACGCTCCGCGGTCGCGGCGGCCTTCGACCCCCGCCCGAGCGTCAGCTCCACGTCCGCCAGCATGCAGAGCTTGCGGCCGGCTGCGTCGCCCGCCTTCCCGGCCAGGTCGGCCTCGATCCCCTTCTCGAGGATGGCCCGCGCGTCCGTGAGGCGCCCCTCGTACATCGCCAGGTCCGCGAGCCCCTCGGCGGCGGCCGAGGCGCCGTCGCCCCCTAGCGTCGCGAGCCGCTGCCAGGTGGCCACCGCGTCGTCGCGGGCCCCGGAGGCGATCTGTGCCAGTGCCAGGCCGACGTAGCCGTTCACGAAGGCGGGGTTGAGCTCCAGGACCTTGCGCTGCTCTTGGACGGCCCCGTCGAAGTCGCCGACGTAGGTGGCGAAGAACCCCACGTTGTTCCGCTGCGGCACGTTCTTGGGAGAGATCTCGACGGCGCGCCGCCCCATCTCCAGGGCGCGCGCGAAGTCCCCCTTGAACTCGTAGGCGATGGCCAGGTTGGCGGGGCCGGCGTTATCGGCGGGGAACTGCCGCACCAGGGCGGAGAAGGACTCGATGGCCTTGTCCGGGTCCCGCTGGAACAGATACATGAGCCCCCGGCTGCGGTACTTCTCCCGCTCACTCATCCGGTCGGTGTGGGCCATGGCCTGCTCGAAGTACTTCTTCGCCTCCTCGTGGTGCCCCCGGTTGTACTCGATGACCGCCAGCCCGGTGGACGCGCGGCCGAGCCCGGGATCGAGCCGGAGCGCCTCCAGGTAGTGCTTGGTCGCCTCGTCCCATTTGCCGCTCGAGGCGAGCGTCATCCCGAGCGCGTACTCGTGCGCGGCCTCGAGCGACGCCGCGCTGAAGGTCTCGCCCTCCTTGAGCTGGACGCTCTCGGGGGTGGCGTCGCCGAGCGCGGTGCGGACCTTGGCCGCGAGCAGCGTGGCAGCCCCGAGCACCCCCTCCTTGCCGGGCACCTCCTCGGCCGCGCTCACGATCGTCTTTCCCGTGAAGGCGTCGAGCGCGTGCACCGCCACCCGGTAGCCGCTCCCCTCTCGCTCCACCCGGCCGGAGGTGACGACCCCGATGCCCTCGCGCTGAGCCACGAGCCGGGCGCGCTTCTCCCCCAGGCCCGCGCCCTCCAGCTTGAGCTGGTCGGCGATGCGCTTCGCGTCGGACCGCTTGTAGGAGGAGATGAAGGAGGCCCCCTCCATCGCGAGGCCGAGGGCCGGCTCCAGCGTCCCGTCGAACACCCCCTCGCCGGTGCGGTTCTCGAAGTCGGCGATGAGCACCGCCTGCGCCTTGGGAGGCGGCTTCGGCGGCCGGCTCACGACCGACCAATAGCGCCACCCGGCCATCCCCGCCGCCACCACCGCCATCACGCCGATCACCGCCCAGGTCGGCTTCTTCAGGACGATGCGCCGCTCCGGGCTGAACAGGGAGGTCTTTCCCGGGTGCGCCGTCACCGCCTCCCCATGGCGCAGCGGGGCGATGTCGAAGTGCCATGCCAGGAGCAGGTTCAGCGGGAAGCCGAGCGCGCCCAGGACGATGCAGATGGTGAGGATCCGGTGCGGGAGCTCCAAAATGTGGACGACGTGCTCGACCCCCTGCAGGAGGGCGAACACGGCGATGAGGTAGGCGAGTGCCGCCCGAGGCACGCGCCGCTGCTGCAGCTCGGCCACGAAACCGGCCAAGGTCAGCTTGGGCCTCCCGGCGGCCTCCGCCGGCACCCCGCTCTTCCCATCTCGCCCTTCTCCCTCACCAGACATGGCGCGTCGCACCCGGGTCTCGGAGGAGCCTAACCCAGTTTGCCGCGTCTTTCCCGTTCGAGGAGCGACTCGCGTCCCGCTCTCACTTCAGCTGGACGATGGTCACGATCTGCGGGGTCTGGTTGTCGGGCGTGTAGATGACGTCGTAACACCCCTTGCTCGGCGCCGCGGCGGTGCCCCAGTTGAGGACGTGCTGGTTCGCGGTCGTGTCGTAGGCGTAGCTACTCCCGCTCGCCACCCCCGTCGCGGCCGCGTAGAGCGTCACGACCGGTGCCCCGCTCGCCGGGTTGCCGGCGCAGCCGGCGTCGTAGACCGCCTGCAGGGAGAGGTTGGCGCTCGCCCGGGTGACGTAGGCGCCGCTGGGAGTGACGAGCTGCCACTTCACCGCCACCGTGCTCCCGTACTTCTGCGCCGCCGACCGGGACGGCTTCGCGAGGCTGCCGGCGGTGGCGAGGGGCTGGAAGAACCCCTTGCAACTGTAGTTCTCGAGGACGGTCTCGCTGAGCACGCTCGAGGTGCTGGCGGCGAAGCTCGCCGATCCGCCGTAGACGGCGGTGAAGGAGTGGACGCCCTCCTGCAGCGAGGAAGTGCTGAAGGTGGCCACCCCGGAGGCGCCGAGCGCGGCGCTTCCCAGGACGGCGCTCCCGTCCTTGAAGGTCACCGTCCCGGTGGGAACCCCGGCGGACGACGTGACGGTCGCCGTCAGGGTGAGGGGGGTGAGCTCCAGGATGGGGTTCTTGGAGGAGGTGAGCGCCGTGGCGGTCGCCGCCGCGTTGACGACCTGGGTGAAGGCGCCGAGGGTGGCGCTCAGGTAGTTCGTGTCGGCGGTGGTGAAGAGGGCGGTGAGCGAGTGCTGCCCGCCGGAGAAGAGCGGGACCACCAGCGAGGCGGACCCGCCGGAGAGTGGAACCGCCGCGCCGAGGGCCGCGCCGCCGTCGGTGAAGGTCACCGTCCCGGTGGCGCCGCCCGCCACCGTGGCCCGGAGCGTGACCGACTGCCCGTAGGTGGAGGGGTTGGCCGACGAGGAGAAGGTCCCGGTCGCCACCACCGCGTTCACGACCTGGCCGAGCGGGGCCGAGGTGCTGCCGGCGAAGTTTCCGGCCAGGTCGCCGAGGTAGGTGGCGGTGATGGAGTGCGACCCACCCACGAGCCCGGCCGCGGTGAAGGAGGCGGTGGCGCTCCCGATAGTGCCGGCAGCGAGGGTCCCGGTGCCGAGGAGCGTCGTCCCGTCCTTGAACTGTACGGTTCCGGTCGGCACCCCACTTGCCGGCGGCTGGACCGCCACCGTCGTGGTGAAGGTGACCGGCTGGCCGTAGCTCGAGGGGTTCGGTGCCGCGGCGAGCGTGGTCGCGGTCCCCGCCTGGAGGACCATCCCGGCAACCGCGCCCGAGGGCGCGCTCGCCGCGAAGTTCGCGTCGCCGAGGTAGGTGGCGGTGATGGAGTGCGAACCAGCGCCCAGAGCGACCGACAGGGTGGCGGCGCCGCCGACGAGGCTGACCGTTCCGAGCGACGTCGACCCGTCGTAGAAGGCCACGTTGCCGGTGGGGGTGCCGGCGCCCGGCGCCACGGCCGCCACCGTGGCGGCGATCGACGTGGCCTGTCCGTAGGAGACGGTGGCGACGGCGCCCACCGTCGTGGCCGTCTGGGCCTTCGCGACGGTCAGGGCGACGGAGGCGCTGCTCGCGGCCAGGTTGGCGTCCCCGGGGTAGGAGAGGCCGAGGACGTGGCTCCCGGTGGCGAGCGCCGAGGTAGAGATGGTGGCGGTGAAGGAGCCGCCGCCCCCGGTGAGCGTGGCGGTGCCGAGCGGGGCGGTGCCGTCCGCCACCTGGATCGAGGCGGTCGGCGTCCCGGCGCCCGGCGCCGCGACCGTGAGCGTCGCGGTGAGCGTGACCGCCTGGCCGTGGACCGGCGCGGTCGGAGAGGCCTGGGCGGAGAGCGCCGTGGAGGCGAGGTTCACGGTGAAGGCGATGGGGCCGGAGCCGCTGGCGAGGAAGTTCGGGTCCCCGGAGTAGACGGCGGTGATGGCGTGCTTGGCGACCGCGAGAGCCGAGGTGGTGTAGGTGGCGGAATTGCCCGCGAGCGCGATCGAACCCGAGATCGCCTGGCCGCCGTCGGCGAAGACGACGGTCCCGGTGGGGGCCCCGGCGCCGGGAGCCGTCGGGGCGATGGTGGCGGTGAACGTCACCGGTTGTCCCGCCACCGCCGGGTTCGGCGAGGCGGCGACCGAGGTGGCGGTGCTCGCCGGGGTTACCTGTTGCGAGAGGCTCGTCGACGCGCTGCCGGCGAAGCTCGAGTCCCCTCCGTAGGTCGCCACGATGGCGTGCGACCCGACCGAGAGCGGAAGGGCGGTGGTGAGCGTCGCGGTGCCGCCGGCGCCGAGCGCGACGCTGCCGAGCAGGTTCGAGCCATCGGTGAAGGAGACCGTGCCGGTGGGGGCACCGGCGCCGGGTGCCGACACCGCCACCGTGGCGGTGAAGGTGACCGGCTGGCCGTAGACCGAGGGCGCCGAGGAGGATGCGACCGAGGTGGCCGTTTGCGCCAGGGCCACCACGTCGGTGACGGCCGCGCCGGTGGTGCTCGGGTTGTACCGACTGTCACCGCCGTAGCTCGCGGTGAAGGAGTGGGTTCCGATCGCCAGGGCCGGAAGGCCGCCGGAGGGGAGGACGAGGGTAGCGCTGCCCGAGGCGAGGACGACCGTCGCGAGCACGCTCGACCCGTCCTGGAACGTGACCGAGCCGGTGGGAGCCGGGGAACCGGCCGCCTGGCCGGCCACCGTGGCGGTGAGCGTCACCGCTTGCCCGAAGACCGAGCTGGCGGTGCTCGCGGCGAGCGCCGTGGTGGTGGGCCCAGGAACCACGGTGAGGGTGACCTGCTTCGTCACCGATCCCGGCGGACTCGACTGGTCCGTCACCTGCAGGCCGAAGGCGTAGGAGCCGGTCTGGGTGGGGGTCCCGACGAGCTGGTTCCCGCTCAGCGTCAACCCGGGAGGGAGGGCGCCGATGACCGCCCAGGTGTAGGTGCCCTTCCCGCCAGCCGCCTGGAGGGTGGCGTTCGCGTAGGCCACGCCCACCTGGGGAGTGGGAAGGCTCGAGCCGTCCGACTGGATGAGGAGCGCCGTGGTGACGGTGCCGCCCGCGTGCGCGATCACGGCCGGGGCGATCTGGGAGGTGAGCTCGGTCATGGCCGGGACCGAGAGCACCCCTCGGAGCGTGATGATGGCCGTCTCCCCGGGGGCGAGGGCGATGGTCGCGTTCGTCCCGCTCGGGTCCGGGATGTTCGCGTTGATGGCCGTCCCGAAGGGGACCATGGCGGGGCGGATGTCGTCGATGCTGGCGGTGATGACGGGGTGAGGTTGCTCGAGCAGCTGGCACTGGTATCCGAGCGGGGTGGTGTAGTTCTTCGCCAGGATGAGCTGCAGGGGTGTGCTCGGCGCGCTGCCGACGATCTGCACGTGGTAGGAGGCGGTCGTGTTCCCGGTGTTGGTGACCGCGTAGCTGGCATCCGAGATCGACGCGTTGGACAGGTTGGTGTTCGAGAGGTTGGTGTTCGACAGGTTCGTGTTGGAGAGGTTGGTGTTCGACAGGTTCGTGTTGGAGAGGTTGGTGCTGGCGATGTCCGCGTTCGAGATGTGCGCCGCGGACAGGCTGGAGTTGCTCAAGTTGGTGTTGGAGAGGTTGGTGTTCGAGAAGTTGGTGTTGGAGAGGTTCGTGTTGGAGAGGTTGGTGTTCGACAGGTTCGTGTTGGAAAGGTTGGTCGCGGACACCGTGGTGCTCGGGGCCAGCGACGGCGAGTAGATCTCGAGCAGAGCGATGTTCTGCGAGTTGGGATCGGTGCCGTCCGGCTGGACCAGCGCCGGGTTCGACCCGGGAGGGTTCAAGGTCACGGAGCCGGAGAGCCCGCCGGCGACGAGGGCACAGGTCGGAGGGATCGCCCCGAGGCAGCCCGCCGGGTTGGCCGGGTTGACCTCGGTGACCGTCACCGGGATGGTGGCCGCGGCCGTGGCCGAGGTGGCGAAGAGCGAGCGGTAGACGACGGAGTGCGCCGGGATGGTGACGTCGAAGCTGAGCAGCGAGACGCTGTCGTTGCGAAAGGAGGCGGTGACCCCCGAGGGCGGCGAGGCGGTGAAGCGGAAGTAGCGGTCGACGGGGGTGGCGTTCTTCGCCGCGACGACGAAGGCGCGGGTGACGGTGGGACTGAGCGGCTTCACGTTCTGCGGGCTCGTCACGAGCAGCCCGCTGGTGATGCGGCTCGTGTAGATGTTCTGGTTGCGCGTCCCCTCGTACCCGGTCACGCAGGTAGGGGTGGTCTGGCTGGGGTCGAAGACGCTCGCCCCGCCGCCGCCCGGCGGCGTGTACTTCGTCCAGTCGCCGTTGGGCGGCGGGCGCACGTCCTGGTTCGAGGTCCAGACGGCGTGGAAGACCGGCGCCGAGGTGGGAGCGGTGTTGAAGCTCCATCCGCCCTGCCCGTTGGGCACGAAGGCCGGGCCCTGGATGTCGATGTAATCCCCCATGAACGCGGTCGTCCCCTGCGCGAACATGGGGAGGTTCGGAGGGTTCACCTGCAGCTGCTGCAGGAACAGGAGGTGCCCGCTCGAGTCCGCGACGGGAATCGCCCCCGCGAATCCGGGAGCCGTCTCGCCCGGCACCTCGTCCCCGCGCTCCCCGAAGGGGAACTGGGTGAGGCGGACGGAAGCGAACGTGGGGTTCGGGCCGGCGGCGGCCTGGGCGACCCGGACGTCGAGGGTGTGGCGCAGCGAGAGACCGGCGTCGTCGATGGTGGGGGTGTAGACGAGCGCCGGGTTGCTGACGAGCTCGCCCAGCGGCCCGCGCTCCTCCGTGTAGAAGCCCCCGTTCGTCCCGAGCTGGAAGGGATTGTTCGGGTCGAAGTATCCGCGGGTGTGGTCGAGGTGGCTGTCGTAGTAGACGAGCATCAGCTGTCCCTGCGAGAAGGTCAGCTGCGGCATGAGCTGGTGGCCGCGCGTGAAGGTGTTGCCGTAATCGTCGACGACCGGAGTGGTGTCGGCGGGCGCGGGCGTGGTCCACCCGTGGCAGTCGTCGAGCAACTCGCTCAGGACGAGCGGGACGTACACCGAAGCCGTGGTGATGGCCACCTGGGTATCGCAGGGCGACCCGGCCACCTGGTAGGGACAGCTCGCCGGGCGCTGCGGCCAGGCGACGTGGGCCCAGCTCCAGATCCCCGTGGGGTCGACGGAGATGGCGACGGTGGGGAAGCCCTCGGCGCGGAAGGCGGATAGGGAGCCGTCCTGGTCCGAGGGGATGATGTTCGCGAGCACGCGCGGCTTGGTGAAGGCGAGGCCCCGGAACGAGCGAGCCACCATGATGGCGTCGGTCTGCGTTCCCGACGCGTAGCGGCGCCAGGCGAGGTAGATGAACCCGGTGACCGGATCGATGGCGATCGAGGCCCCCTGATTCAAGGTGCTCGTGGCGTCGTTCACGGTGACGGGCGCGCTCCAGGTGACGCCGCAGTCGCTCGAGCGGCTGAAGACGATGTTGCTCGACGTCGTCACGTTCTCGTTCGTCGAGTTGGTGATCTCGGTGTAGGCGAGGTAGATGTTCCCGCTCTTGAAACTCTGGGCCGGAATGCCCTTCGCCGGGTTGGCGGGGATGGTGCAGGTCCCGGAGAGGAGTCGGGGCTTGTCCACCGCGAGCCAGGGCTTGTCGACGAAGTAGGTCCCGCCCGCGGCGACCTGGTGGGCGTCGATGTACTTGACGGGGTCGGCGTTCTGCGTCACGTCCCCGTTCTCCTTGTTGTTCAGGTCGATGAAGCGGGCGACGAAGACCTGGCCCACGTTGCTGCCGCGGTTGAAGGTGATGCCGCTGTAGTAGAACATGCCGTTCGGGCCGGCCCGGACCACCGGGTCCGCGGCGGCCGAGTTCTGGTGCAGCGGCGAAGCCAGCGCGTCTGCCGAGGTGTCCTGCGGGTAGCCGGGCAGGAGGACGCTTTGCCACGTCTGCCCGCCGTCGAAGGACTTGAAGACCCCGAGCCAGGCGTCGCCGGTCTCGTCGGGGGAGTTGGGATTCGGCAGGTCGACGCTCCGGTAGTCGTTCGCGCCCGCGAGCAGGTGGAGCGGGTTGGCGGAGGAGACCGCGACGGAGGGCTCGTTCTGGCGCTGCAGGAAGGGGTCCCCGCCCGGCCACTGCACCCCGGACACCATGTTCACGTTCTCGCCCGGAATCTGCGCGGCCGCCCCCCCGGGATGCGTCACCCCGACCGAGAGGAGCGCTGCGAGCGCGAGTCGAGAGGACGTCACCTTGGCGAGGCTGGAGCCCATGCGAATACCCCCAGGGGATGTAGACCCACGGGATTCACCGACGGACTCGTAGTACGCAACGTTAAAGCGGCGGCCCTTCTGGGGCGCAAACGACGACTTAACGTAAGCAGTGCGACCCCCTACGGCACGAGCTCTGCGGCTTCGCCTGGCCGGGGGCGCGTCCGGCTCGCCTCGCCGGAGAGGTTCGACGTTCGGCGGCCCTCGGGCCGGCCCGGCACGCAGTGCGTCAGGCGGAGCGGGGTAGAGACCCCGACACTCGGAGGTGACTAACGCGAGCCAACCCTCTTCGCGCTAGGCGGGCTGTGACTTCTGGTACCTCAGGCTCGCGCTCGTCTGCATCGCCCTGCCGTCGTTCAAGACCGCGGCGTCCACCACCTTGCCGACGACCATGAGGTGGTCCCCGACCTCGCCGATCGCCACGATCTCGCAGTCGAAGTAGGCGAGCGCCTCGGCAAGGATGGCGGCGCCGGTCGCTCCGTCTCGGGTGGGAACGGCCTCGAGCTTCTCCTCGCTCGTCATGCTCTGACGCGCGAAGTACCCCGCCAGGCGCTCCTGCCCCTCGCGCAGCACGTTCACGGCGAAGTTCTTGGTGCTCTTCAGGAAGTCGACGCTGTAGTGGCGCGCGTCGACGGCGATCATGAAGTGGGGCGGGTCGAAGGCGACGGGCGCAGCCCAGGAGACCGTGAGGGCGTTGTCCGCCCCCCCCCTCCCCACCGTCACGACGCTCACGGCGAGCGGGAACTTCCGCAGCACGTCGACGAACAGCTCCGACTTCATGGGTTCCTCCTTCTCGCTCCACCGGAAGGGCCCGCCCGCGCGAACGGGCCGCGCGTCCCCGCCGGAGCGGATCGAAGTTCCGGCGTCGCCGGGCGCCTCCGCGACCCTCTCATGACGGTGAGGTAATACCGGGCGCGACGGGAGACCAGCCCATGTGCATCGTCGGCGGCGCGGCGCACCCTGGCCGCTCCGGAGACCCGAGGACCCCGCCGGGACCGGGTCGGTGCGGGGGCCGCGCGCCCGCGTCGGCGCGGCGCCGCCCTCAGGACTCCTGGTAGAGCCCCTCGGCGAGCACTCCCAGCATGCCGGCCCGGAGCGAGCGCGGGTCGACCGGGGTGAGACGCCTCTCCATCTTCCTCGTCAGGATCCGGCGGTGAACGAGCGCGTCCAGGCGGTCGGAGATGTAGCGGAGCGGCTCGTCGCGGAAGGCCCAGTTGAGGTGGTCGAGCCGGCTCAGGTCGAGGAGGCTGGACCAGGACCGGAGCGTCTTTTCCCCCGCCGCGTTGAAGTAGTCCTCGAAGTAGGAGAGGACGAGTTCGCGCAGGGTGCGGTAGACGGGTTCGCGAAAGCGCAAGCCGACGAAGTTCGACTTCGCCACCGCGCCGTAGTGACCGTCCTCCCGGAAGACCGCGAGGACGTGATCGTCGTCTCGCACCGCCCACATGTCGAGGAGAAGCGGCGCGTGGCCGATGCGGCGCAGGGCGAAGGCACCAAAGACGGCTCCGTCGAAACAGTTCGCCTTCCCCTCGCGCATGACCCGGCGGGGGCAACCGGGATCGTCCTCCGGCCGGTAGGCGAGCTCGTCGAGGTACGCCTGGATGCGCGCGGGGGAGGAGAGAGCGCGGAGGAGCCCGCGCTCCGCCCTCGTCAGGACCTCTGGGGAAGCGGGACGTGCCGTCTCTTGGCGCCTCATGTCGGGTGGGCCTCCTCGCCTGGCGGAGCGCACTCTTACACCGCCTTCCGGGACGGTTTCCACCGCGGAGTGCGCCCCTGCCCCGAGGCCGCGCCGCAGGGCGGGTCCCCGACCCGGGCGCGGGATCACTGATTCCAGCTCACCCCGACGAGGATGCTCGGCACCAGGAACGCCTGGTTGATAGCGGCGTACGCCGAGGAGAAGGTGTAGTTCGCCTTCGGGTTCACGCTGTAGCCGTTCGACGAGTAGGTGGTGTCGTGCCCGTAGAAGGTGATCACCGGGTACCAGTCGAGCCCGGCCGTGACGGCGAGCCCCCAGTGCTTGGAAAGCGGGATGGCGCCGCGAACCCCGGCCCCCACGCCCCAGTTGTTGGAGGTCACGGTGAAATCCTCGTTCCCCCCGACGTAATGGAAGTCCCCGCTGTAGAGGGAGAGGCGCGGCCCGAGGAACACGCCGGTCTGCTCCGTCCCGGAAAGGTGGAAGAACCAAATGACGTCCATCCGCAGGTCCCAGACGCTGGCGCTCGTCTGCGGGGTCCCGTTGGTCGCGTCGTTCACGAAGACCGCACGCGCCAGGTACGGATCCCCGGCGCTGACCCAGGTGATGCCGACGCCCAGGTCGAACCCGATGGGCAGGTTGTGGAGGAGATTGCCCACCGTCCCGAGGGCGCGCAGCCCGAAGCCGTTCTGGTATCCGGCGTACCCGTCGACCGACAGCTCCGCGCCCCTCGCCGGCACCGCAAAGAGGCATGCGACCGCGAGGAACAACGCTCCCGATCCGTTTCTCTGCATTTCGAGTGGCCCCCTTCCGATGCACTGGTCGTGCACCGCGCCCCACGGTGAAGGGACGGCGGATGGGTGTCAACGGAGCATTCCTGCGCGCTTGTGCGCGCGCGGCTCCTGACGGATCCGCCCGGAGGAAAGGGAAGACCCTGGCTCCCTGCGCCCGCGAGGGGTGGCGCCCGGAGGCGCGGAATCCTCGCTCGCGGACCCGGCGCCGGGCGCGACGACTACCGGCGCACGTTGGTGGCGAGGACCTCCTGCGCAGGCATGTGAAGGTCCTCCCGCAGGCGCCGCTCCTCGCGGCGGACGCGGCGCGGATAGGAGAGGAGCACGTCCGGGACCTCGCCCACCGCCCGCAGGTACGACGACAGTCGAGTCGGCCCGGCGTTGTAGGCCACGAGCGCGAGATCGGTGTTGCCGAAGGCTCTCATCATGCGCCGGAAGTAGCGGACTCCGGCGCGGACGTTGAGGACAGGGTCCTGGGCATCGCCGAGCGCAAACCCGCCGTCCCTGGCCTCGCTCTCCAGGGTTCCCGGCCGGAGCTGCATGAGGCCGAGCGCTCCTCGGTGGGAGACTGCCTCCGGCTCCCAGCTCGACTCCACCTCGATGATGGCGAAGACCAACACCGGATCGAGACCGGCGGCGGAGGCCTCCTCGACGATCACCGACGCGAGGCAGGCAGCTCCCTCCTCCCCGAGCTCGGGCATCCGACGGAGCGCCTCCGCCGCCAACCGCTCCTCGATCCCGTCCCTCGGGCTTTCCGCCACTACCTCGGGGGCGTGGAAGCTACGCCGCGGCGCGGGAGCGCCGATGTCCGTGACCAGCGGCCAGCCGAGGCCCGCCGCGACGATGAGACCCGCTGACAGCCGTTGCAGCCAAGTGCGTCCTTGTGTGATTGAAGCGCCCACGGTTCCCTCCTCTCGCCGATGCCGCGGCTCGCGCACTCGCCGCGGCCCACCCATACCGTCGACACGACCCAAAAGGATTACACTCTTCACTGCTTTTCATAATCGCGGGACCACCAATCCGATAGTAATTGGCACCATCTGAGTTGTCATGTATTCACGGGAGGTGATGACATTCTCACGACCCAATGGGATGTAAGTAATCCTTCCACAGTGCTTTCGGCGATCCCTGTGCGACCTACACCCACCGTCGCTCGACGCGCGTCGAATCACCGACTTTGGGCGGCGCGGCGTTGTGCATTCTCGCCTTCCTCCGCTAACTGAAAATCCTCCGTGCCCGGGACTCGACAACTCGAACTCTTTCCTGGCGGAGGGAACCGGGACGAGGGGCGGGTCGAGCCAGTCGAGCCTCTCCCGGAGTACCTCGCCCTCGCCGCGCGCATTCCGAAGGGCCTGCGACTCGGCACCTCCTCCTGGTCGTTTCCCGGCTGGACCGGGATCGTCTACCGGTATCCCGCCGACGAGTCCGCGCTCGCGCGCGTCGGCCTCGAGGCGTACGCGCGCCATCCGCTGCTCCGCGCGGCAGGGATCGATCGGACGTTCTACGCGCCGCTCCCGGCGGCGGACTTCGAGCGCTACGCGCGTGCGGTTCCGGAGGGGTTCCGCTTCCTGGTGAAGGCCGCACAGGACTGCACGTTTCCGGCCTTGCCGAGCGGGGGAGCGCGCGGCACAGCGGGCCGGAACCCCCGCTTCCTCGAACCCTCGTTCGCTCGCGAAGAGGTGGTGGGGCCGGCCCTCGAAGGGCTCGGGGCGAAGCTCGGGACCCTCCTCTTCCAGTTCCCTCCCCTGGGACGTTCAGTGACGGGCGAGCCCTCTGCCTTCGCGGATCGGCTGGGGCGCTTCCTCTCGGTCCTGCCCCGCGGCCCGCTCTACTCGGTCGAGATCCGGAACCGGGAACTGCTCGGCCGGGCCTACGCCGCGGCGCTCGCCTCGACCGGGGCGGCCCACGCCTTCACCATCCATCCGGCCATGCCCTCGCTGGCCGAGCAGGCGGCGCTCCTCGGGGTCGAGAGCCAGCCGGCCCTGGTGGTGCGCTGGATGTTGGGGCACGGACGCGGCTACGAGGAGGCCCGCGACCTCTACGCTCCCTTCGACCACCTCGTCGCCCCCGACCCTGCCAGCCGCCGATCGATCGCGTCCCTGGCACGGGCCGCGCTTCGGGGCGGGAAGGAGGTCCTGGTGGTGGTGAACAACAAGGCCGAGGGGTCCTCTCCCCTCTCGGTCGTCGAGCTCGCGCGCGAGCTCGCCGCCACGGGCGGCTGACCGCAGCCCGGCCGGGCCCGCTCGGATCAGCGGGGCAGCTTGCGGGGCGCCGCCTCCGGCGCCGCCCCGACCTCGTGGTGCGCGAGCCCTTCGAGGGCCGTCACCAGCGCCGAGTGGTCGCGCTTCCCGTTCCCCGCCGCCGCGCAGGCGTTCATGAGCTCCTGAGCCGTCGCGGTGTTGGGCAGGGACACGCCCAGGGCGCGCGCCCCGGCGAGGGCCAGGCCCAGGTCCTTCTGGTGGAGCTCGATCCGGAAGCCGGGATCGAAGGTCCGCTTGAGCATCCGCTCGCCGTGCACCTCGAGTACCCGCGAGGCAGCGAACCCTCCCAGCAGAGCCTGGCGGACGCGGGCCGGGTCGGCGCCGGCCTTGGACGCGAACACCAGCGCCTCCGCGACCGCCTCGATGTTGAGCGCCACGATGATCTGGTTGGCGACCTTGCAGGTCTGTCCGTCTCCGCTCGCGCCCACCAAGGTGACGTTCTTCCCCATGCGATCGAAGAGCGGCTTCGCCCGCGCGAAGGCGCCCTCGTCGCCCCCGACCATGATGGTGAGGGTGGCGTTCTTCGCGCCCAGCTCCCCCCCGGACACCGGGGCGTCGAGGTACTCGCAGCCGAGCGACTGCACCCGGCCCGCGAAGCGCTTCGTCTCCAGCGGCGAGATGGAGCTCATGTCCACCACCAGCTTGCCCGGAGCGAGCCCCTCGGCGACGCCGCCCGGCCCGAAGAGCACCAGGGCCACGTCCGGGGTGTCCGGCAGCATGGTGAAGACGATCTCGGCCCGCTCCGCCACTTCCCGAGGGCTGGCGCACGCCTGCCCTCCTGCGCCGACGAGCTCCGGTGGGACCCCGCTCCTCGAGTGAAGGTGAAGCCGATCTCCACCCTTGAGCAGGTTCAGGGCCATGGGCCGGCCCATGATTCCGAGCCCGATGAATCCGATGTCCATGGGTCTCCTCCCGGTTACATCGCCCGCCAGGGCCCGAACCACGCCAGGCCGGCCCCGGTGGCCGCCGCTGGCTTGTACTCGCAGCCCACCCAGCCGCGGTAGCCGATCCGGTCGAGGTGGCCGAACAGGAACGGGTAGTTGATCTCGCCGGTCCCGGGCTCGTGGCGCCCGGGGTTGTCGGCGATCTGCACGTGGCCGATCCGGGAGAGGTTCGCCTCCAGGGTGCGCGCCAGGTCTCCCTCCATCACCTGCATGTGGTAGGCGTCGTACTGCAGCTTGAGGTTCGGCGCGCCCACCTCCTCGAGGAGGGCGATGGCCTGCGCGGTGTGGCAGAGGTAGAAGCCGGGGATGTCGCGCGTGTTGATGGGCTCGACGAGCAGATCGATCCCGGCCCGGGCAAGCTCGGCGGCGGCGTAGCGCAGGTTCGCCACCAAGGTCTCTCGCAGCTGGCCAGGCTCCGCCCCCGCTGGCGCGATCCCGGCGAGGCAGTTGAGCCTCGGACAGCGGAGCGCCCGAGCGTACTCGACCGCCAACCCCACCCCCTCCCGGAACTCGCCCTTCCGCTCCGGGTGGCAGGCGATTCCCCGCTCCCCCTTCGCCCAGTCCCCGGCGGGAAGGTTGTGCAGGACCTGCTCGAGTCCGTGGCGCGCCAGCCGCTCGGCGATCGCCTCGCGCGGGTGGGAGTAGGGAAACAGGTACTCCACCCCCCGGAAGCCGGCTCGGGCGGCTTCCCCGAAGCGATCGAGGAAGTCCACCTCGTTGAAGAGCATGGTGAGGTTGGCCGCGAACCTGGGCATGACGCCTCCTCTCCCTCCCGGCGAGCCGCGCCCTCCCCCGGCGCGACGAGCGCAGGGATGTTGCACCCGGGGCGTCGGCGGCGCAATCCGGACCCGTGGGGCGAGCGCGGTTGCCCCGGCCCGGCAATCCCGATAAGAGCTCCGCCAGTGAGGGAGAGGAGCCGGATGCGGCCCGCCAGGGACTTTTTCGAGCTGGCGCTGGCTCTCGCGGTGGTCGCCTCGCTCATCGTCGCCGCGCTGGCAGTGGTCGCTCCCTTCGGGCTCATCCTCCTCTGGGCCCTCTTCATCACCGTCACCCTCTGGCCGGTGTTCGGGCGCGTCACCGCACGGGTCGGCGGGCGCCAGAATCTCGCCGCAGCGCTAACGGTGCTGCTCCTCGTCGTCGTCCTCATCTTGCCGGTGACCCTGGGAATCGCGGCGGCCCTGCCGAGCGTGCGCGCGGCTGCCAAGCTCCTCGCCGAGCCGTCCACCTGGCGCCTGCCCCCGCCGCCCGCCTGGGTGCGGCAGATCCCGGCGGGCGGCGAGCAGTTCCACGGGACCTGGGAGGCGCTCGCCCAAGACGCGGGCGAGGTACTCCAGACTTATCGGCCCGAGGTGGCTCGCGTCGGGACCTGGGTCGTCGCCCGGGTGCTCGGCCTGGGCCTCACGCTCGTCCAGCTGCTCGTCGCCGTCGTCATCGCCTGGCCCATGCTCGCCGGAGGCGCGAGCGGCGTGCTGCTCGCCCGCCGCTTCGCAGACCGGATGGGCGGAGCGCAGGCGGTCGGGCTCCTCGACCAGGCAGCGTACACCATCCGATCGGTGTCCCTGGGAGTCGTCGGCACCGCCCTCGGCCTCGCGACGCTGCAGACGGCTGGGCTGCTCGCCGCCGGCGTGCCCCACACCTCGCTCCTCGGTCTGCTCGCGTTCGTGCTCGCCATGGCCCAGCTCGGGACGAGCCTGGTATGGGTGGGGGCGGCCATCTGGCTCGGCTACAGCGGCCACCCCACCTGGGCGGTCCTGACGGTGGTGTGGGGGATCCTCATCAACAATGTCATCGACGGCGTCGTGAAGCCCTTCCTCATCAGCCACCACACCGGCCTCCCGCTCACCGTCATCTTCCTCGGGGTGATCGGCGGCCTGCTCGCCTGGGGGTTCGTGGGGGTCTTCCTCGGGCCCACCGTGCTCGGCGTGGCGTGGACGCTCCTCCGCAGCTGGCTCAACGCCACGCCGGAGCGGGAGCCCGCGGGGTGACGAAGGTCGACGCGCCATCGCCGGTGTGGGCTTCGCCGCAGCGCTCGTTCGCCCACCGCGTCGAGTTCGTCCGCACGCACACCGCCCTCGCCCCGGTCCCGCTCGTCCCGGAGATCTCGGTCCACCAGGCGACGGAGCTGACCCCGTTGTGGCACGCCACCGCCGCCGACCTCAGCGGCTGGGACGAGTCCCCGTTCTGGGCCTTTCCCTGGGCGGGCGGACAGGCTCTCGCCCGGCTGCTCCTCGACTCCCCCTCCACCGTCCGCGGGCTCTCGGTGCTCGACTTCGGCACCGGCGGCGGCGTCGTGGCCATTGCGGCCGCGCGCGCAGGAGCAACGAGGACCTTCGCCTGGGACCTCGACCCCTATTGCGACGCGGCCGTGCGGCTCAACGCCGAGGCGAACGGAGTAGCGCTCGACTTCCGCTGCGGCTCCCCCCTCGGCGAGGACGCCTCCGGCGTCGACCTGGTGCTGGCGGGCGACGTCTTCTACGAGCGGAGGCTCGCCCGCGACTTCCTCGCCTGGTCCCGGCGCCTGGCCGCGCGGGGTTGCCGGGTCCTGGCCGGGGACCCCGGGCGAATCTATTCGCCGGCGGAGGGCGTCGCCGAGATCGCCCGCTACGAGGTGCCGACGACCACCGAGATCGAGGACCGCTCGCGGATGCGCACCCGGGTCCTCGAGATCCTCCCCTGAAGCGCGCGCCGGTCGCCGACCCCGGCGCGCAGGGCCTCGACAGGACCCAACCGGGGGACGCTCCCGCCTCGGGGCGGAGGGCCCCCGCCCCGCCGCCCGGCGAGCATGAGGAGTCGACGGTCCGTGGATAGATGAGCGCCATGCGCCACGAGCAGAGCCCCCGGGACATTAGCCCGAACCGGATGGACGCCTTCACCGACGGGGCGTTCTCCATCGTCGCCACGCTCCTGGTGCTCGAGGTGCGGGTGCCGCAGATCCGCGAGGGGCACTCCCAGGTCGAGTCCTGGCGAGCCTCGCTCGCGTCGCCCCGTCTCTCGTCGCCTTCGCGCCTCAGCTTCCTTACCATCGCCATCTACTGGCTCAACCACGAGCTCGTCAGCCAGTTCGTGCCCCGATACGACCGTCGGTCCCGGTACTGGAACCTGCTCCTCCTCTTCTGCATCTGCCTCATTTCCTTCGTCATCCGCTTCATCGCCGAATACCCCCTCGAGCCGGTGTCGGTGATGTCCTACGCTGTGGTGATGCCCGCCTGCGCGCTCGCCTCCGATGGGACGTTCCGGTACGTCGCCTTCCGGAGCGATCCGATGGACGGCAGCGTCGACGAGAGCAGCGGCGGCGCTGCTCGCGCACCACCCGCGGCGCGGAGGTCCTGTACCCGCTCGCCATCCTCGCGGCGCTCGTGAACGTCTACGCGTCCCTCGTCACCTACCTCGTCGCCCCCTTGCTCTACGTGCTCCTCCCGAAGGCCACCCTCCAGGTGGAGGAGCGGTGAACTCGCCGCGCCAGCGGACGAGCGGAATCGCACCGTGACTTCCGCTCGTCAGGGAGCGCCGGCCGCCCCGCCGTCCACCACCTCGGCGAGGGATTGCAGCATGCGGTAGGTGAGCCCCCAGATGACGAGGGCACCCGCGTGGACGCTCGGGAGCCGGATCGTCGCTCCCTCGTGCTCGTAGAGGAACGGTCGCTGGCGCGCCGGGTCGAACAGTTCGGACAGCCTGAGCCAGTGAGCGCTCGCCACCTCGTCCGAGCACCGCAGCGGACCGATCGGCCCGTGGAGCGCGAACACCCAGGGCTGGATGGAGAGCTCGAGCGCGAGCCGGCGCCCGACAGCCTGGATCTCGTCGAGCCCACCGAGGAGATCGGCGGCGGTGGATAGGTCGAGTCCGACCTCCTCGGCGGTCTCGCGAATGGCGGTGCCCACGGAGCTCTCCCCCGGCTCCGCCCTGCCACCGGGGAAGGCCACCTGACCCGACCACGGGTCGTCGACCCTCTCCGCCCTCTGGATGAAGAGCGCCTCGAGACCCGCCTCGACCGGGCGGAGAACGATGGCCACGGACGACCGGTGCGGGAGCGGCCTCGAGAGCCTCGCCGGGGAGCGCGCCTCGAGCGCCCGCCGCACGGTGTCGATGCTCACCGGGATCACGCTCCGGAATCCTAAGGGGCCGGTCACCGCCCGGTCCACCGGCAGATCTCGCGACTCCCCCGGAAGCCCGGGCTGGCGACCGGCGGGGTCGGGACCCGCGCCGATCCTCGACCTCCCAGTTGGGTCCTGGGGGGCGCCAGGGCGGCGACCGGGCGGACGAGTCCGGCCCGCTTCCTTAAGAGAGGATGCAACTGGCTGTCAAACCCCCGAGCGGCGTGTGCTCCAGCCAGGAGGGAGCTCGGTCAGTGACCGCTGCGCCGGCCATCACCCGTCACCGCGTCTCCCGGGGGAATCCGAAGGGCGGTGCCCCGCTTCGGGACAGCGTCCCTTTGGCCGGCTCTGCCGAGGAGGTCCCATGGGTGGCGTAGCCCTCGTCTCCTTGCTGTCCCTCGCGACCCTGCCCTCGCCGCTCACCCTCGACGACGCCCTGTCGATGGCGGCGAAGCGAAACGCCGAGCTGGAGGTGGCGCGCAGCGACCGGGACGTCGCCGACGCCGAGGTGCGCCTCAGCTACCAGGGCATCCTGCCCCGGCTCGACCTGAACGGCAGCTTCGGGTACCAGTGGGAAGGGGAGCAGAACCAGGTGCAGGTGGTGCAGAACGTCCCGCCGCCTCCCCCCTTCGTCCGGGAGACGGTGCTCTACGGCGCCAACTCCTTTCCCCAGTACCAGCTCGGGCTCAATTTCAGCTGGACCGTCTTCGACGGGCTCTCCAGCTGGAACCTCATCGCCTCGAGCCGCGCCAAGTCTGCGGCGGCGAGCCACCAGTACGACGAGGACTCCCTGCGGGTGGCCTTCGAGGTGACGAGACGCTTCTACGATGTCGTGAAGCAGCAGCGCGCCCTCCAGGTTCGCAAGGACGCCGCGGCGCTCTCCGAGGAACTGGTGGGGCGGGCCGACGCGCTCTTCCCCGCCGGGCGCGGCACCAAGGCGGACACCTACAACGCCCGCGTCAACCTGGGGAACGATCGGATTGCCGTCCAGGTGCAGAGCGCGGCGCTGGTGCGCGCCCGCGCGGACCTGGCGGTGGTGCTCGGCCTCCCTTCTGACGCCGGGCTCGAGGTCGTCGCGCCGGGCCCGGTCGCCGGCCCCGGCCTCCCGCCGCTGGACGAGCCGCCCCCGCTGGCCGACGCACTCGCGAAGGCCCTGAAGGCTCGGCCCCTCCTCTCGGCCCAGCGGCTCTCCACCCAGGCGGCGGAGCTGGACATCGCCCGGGTGCAGGGCGAGTACTGGCCGAACGTCTCGCTGCAGGCGAGCTACACCAAGTCGACCCCCGAGCTGGGAACGCACTACGGCCTCTTCGTGCCCGGGACCCAGTACACCGCGGTCGCGCAGGTCGTCCTCGCCTGGAACCTCTACGCCGGTGGCGAGACCCGCGCCAACGTGGAGAAGACCGAGGCCCAGGCGCGGCGGGCGCGGGCGCTCCAGGAGCAGGCCCAGCAGCGGGTCTCCTACGAGGTGACCAGCACCCGCGAGCAGGTTGTCGCTCTCGTCGCGTCGGTCGCGACGGCCCAGGAGATGCTCGACGCGGCCGACAAGGGGCTGCGCTTCGCGCGGGACAAGCTGGAGGCGGGCGTCGGGAGCCAGCTCGAGGTCCGGGATGCCACGCTCAAGCTCGCGCAGGCCAGGCTCACGGTCGTCGGCGCCGTGGTCGACCTGGTGGTCGCCCGCGCCGACCTGAACCGCGCCATGGGTGGGACGCTCTAGGCGCGGGAGCCCGCTCACCCCTCGTGTTGGGCCGCGATCACGGTCGCCGGGACGGTGTCGAGGAGCTTCCACAGGGCGGCGGCGCGGATGGGGTCGATGTTCGACATCGCCTCGTCCAGCAGAAGAAGCTTGCGATCGGAGGCCACCGCCGCCGTCAGCGCGATGAGCTGGCGCTGGCCGCCGGAGAGGCTCTTCCCTCCGGGCGCCACGAGGGTCTGGTACTTCATGGGCAGCGACGCCACCAGGGAGTCGAGCCCGGTCTGCTTCGCCGCGTGGAAGAGCCTCTCGGCCGGGGCCCCGCCCGACAGCAGTCGCAGGTTCTCGAGGACCGACCCGCTGAAGAGATGGACGAACTGGGGCAGGTAGAGGATGTCGTTCACGGCGGCCTGGGGGCTCGTCCCCCCGATGCTGATGGTGCCTTCCTCGGGGAGGTACAGGCCTGCGAGCAGGCGCAGGAGGGTGCTCTTGCCGAACCCGGACGGCCCGGTGATGAATTGCTTCGCGCCCGCCTCAAAGCGGGCGCAGTACCCCTTCGCGATCCACGGGCGCTCCGCTCCGTAGCGGAACCAGACGTCCTCCATCACCACCGGCACGGCGCGCGCACCCCCGGCGGACCGGCGGGTGCTCCTCTTCTCGGGGGCGGTCCTCAACACCTCCTGCGTCTTCTCGAGCTGGGGCCGGAGCAGCGCGAAGAGGAGGCGGGCGCGGACCAGCCCGAAGACGGCCCCGAGGAAGCCCGCGCTCAGCTGGACGAAGGCGATGAGCGTGCCCGCTTGCAGCTTGCCGGCCAGGATGAGGCTCCCTCCCCAGATGAGCAGCGCCGCGTAGAGCCCTTGCCTGAGGGTGTCGAGGCCCACGTCGCTCCAGAGGCCGGCGCGCTGCCGCCGCAGCGAATGGGCCTGCTCCCCGCGGAAGCGCTCGAGCCAGCGCGAGAGCCCCTGCTCCTCGGCCGCGGCGGCCTTCACGGTTGCGATGCCGGCCACGAGCTCGGAGAGGTATCCGCGCTCGCGCGCCTGGGCCTCGATCTCCCGCGCCTGGTGGCGCGCCTGGGCGCTCGCCACCGCGGTGGCGAGGACGGCCATGGCGGCGGCCACCGCGATGACGAAGAGGGTCGCGGCCGGGAGCATGGCGGCCATGGCGATGACGAAGCACACCGCGGTGACGCCGTCGAGCACCGCCGCCAGGACACGCTCGGCGAGCACGTCGCGCGCACCGCTCAGGCCGGTGAAGGCCTGCAGCCGCTCGCCGAGGGTCATGCGCTCCAGAACCGGGAAGGGAAGCCGCAAGAGGTGCTCGAGGAGCCCGCGCTCGCTCGACACCTCCATCCGCGTGACGATGAAGAGCAGCACCCTCTCCCGGACCCATCCGATCCAGGCCTGGAAGGCGGCCACCAGGACGATGCCGACGGCGACGAGGCGCAGGGTGGAGAGGGCGCGGTCCGGCAGCGCCCGGTTCATGACGACGCCCGTGATCTCGGGCACCGCCAGTCCCAGGAGCTGGAGCAGCAGGCTCGCCGCGGCCAGGAGAACGAGCGTGCGCCGGTGGTGGAGGAGCAGGACCTTCAGACGGGCCCAGAGCCCTTCCCCGCCGGGCAGTGACGGGGAGACGTCGAGGACGTAGCCGGAGAGCTCGGGCGCGAGCTCTGACAGGGCGACGGTGCGGAGGCCCGCGGCGCCCTCGATCTGGGCCGTGCCCCGGCCGCGTTCCCGCAGCACCACCCACGACCCATCTCGGAGCTGGAGCAGCGTGGGGGCGTCGAGGTAGGCGAGCTCGTCGGCCTCGATGATCGCCGGCCGCGCCTGGACGCCGACCCTCGCGAGCGGCTCCACCAGGGCCTCGCCGGAGCCGCCGGGGTCGTGCGCCTCGCGGAAGGCCTGCAGGCCTCCCTCGTACCCGTGGAGCCGGAGCAGGCGCCACATGGCCTCCACGGCGCCGAAGCCCTTCCACGCGGGGGAAGCCGCTCTCGACGAAAGCGAAGGGACGCCCTCCCTCTCGCCGGCCCCGGCAGGACGGCCGGCGGCCGGGGCGAGCCTAGGCATGGGCAAACTCCTTGGCCTGCACGAGCGAGCGGAAGATACCCTCTCGGCTGGCGAGCTCGTCGTAGGTCCCCTCCTGGACGATCCGCCCCCCGTCCAGCACCAGGATCCGATCGGCGTCCCGGACCGTGGCCAGCCGGTGGGCGATGAGGATCCGGGTGCAGCCCAGGCCGGCCAGGTTGGCGTGGACCTGTCGCTCGGTGTCGAGATCGAGCGAGCTCGTCGCCTCGTCGAGCAAGAGCACCGCGGGGTCGTGGGCCAGGGCGCGCGCGAGGTTCAGGCGCTGGCGCTGGCCGCCGGAGAGGACGGCCCCGTTCTCCCCGACCCGGCTCGCGTACCCCTCCGGCATGGCCTCGATGACGTCGTGCACGCAGGCCAGCCTCGCTGCCGCCCGCAATCGCTCCAGCGGGATCTCCTCGTCGTTCAAACTCAGGTTCGCGCGAACGCTGTCGTCGAAGAGGAAGGTCTCCTGGAGGACGACGCCCATCTGCACCCTCACCTTCCGCAGGTCGAGCTTGGCGAGGTCGCGACCGTCGAACGAGATGCTTCCGCTCGACGGCAGGTGCATCCCCAGGAGCAGTCGGGCGAGCGTCGACTTCCCGGCGCCGGAGGGGCCGACGATGGCCACCTTCTCGCCGGCCGCAATGCGCACCGAGATGTCCTGGAGCGTGGGCGCCTCTGTGGGCGAGTAGGTGAAGCTCACTTCCCGGAGCTCGATGCCCCCGGCCAGGCGACCGGGGTCGAGATGGCCGGAGTGCTCGGGGGGGGTGGTGAGCACGTCGTCCAGCCGGTCGAGGTGGTTTCCCAGGTACTGGAGCTGCCCGACGGTCTCGAGGAGTGACTCGAGCGGCGACAGGAACAGGTTCTGCAGCACCAGGAAGGAGGCGAAGGTGCCGATGGTCATGTGCTGCGCCACCACCTCCTCGCCGCCCACGAGGAACACGAGCGCGGTGCTGAGCCCCTGCAGGAGGACCGTGGTGTGGCCGGCGAAGATGCCGAGCTTCCGGCGCTCGAGCGCGCTGTTCACCCGGCCGGTCATGCGGTGCGCCCAGCGCTGGACCATGCGCCCCTCGGCGCCGCTCGCCTTCGTCGTCTCCAGGCCGGTGAGCGCCTCCAGCAGCGCCCCGAACTCCCGGCCGGTGGCGGTGAGCTCGGACGCCATGGCGAGCTGGTTGCGCTCGCGCAGGGCGAGGAGGAGAGCGACCCGCACCAGGCCGAAGCCGAGGATGAGGAGGCCGAGGCGGAGGTCGAAGGCGAGCATCAACCCCGAGTAGCCGAGGAGCAGGAAGACGTCGAGGAGGGCCGAGATGGACTGGCTGCTGAGAAGGTTCTGGATGGTGGCGTTGCTGTAGACGCGCTGCACGAGGTCGCCCGCCTCCCGCTGCGAGAAGAAGCCGAGCGGGAGGTGCAGGAGGTGCCGGAGGAAGCGGTTCATGAGGGTGAGGTCGAGGACGTTCCGCAGCCCCTGCACGACGTAGCTCCGCACCAGGGCGAGGAGGGCCTTGGCGAGGACCGCGGCCGCGAGCGCGAAGCACAGCCCCCACAGCCAGGCCCGCTGCTGCGGCACGACGACCCGGTCGAGGAGGATCTTGGTGGAGACGGGGAAGACGAGTCCCACCACCTGCAGGCCGATGGAGGCGAGCAAGACCTGCAGCAGGCTGGGGAGGGATTCGCGAAAGATCTCCCGGTAGCGTGCCAGGCTCGGGCGGGTGCGGGGGCGAGGGCGAAGCGAAGGCGTCGGCGCGAGAGCGAGGGCGACGCCGGTGAAGTGGCGCCCCATCTCGTCGAGCCCCATCCTCCTGCGCCCGGCGGCCGGGTCGACGAGGTGGGCGTGGCGCGGGGTGAGACGCTCCAGGACCACGAAGTGCTCGAAGTCCCAGTGGAGGATGGCCGGGAGCGACAGCTGGTCGAGCTGGTCCATCTCCACCCGGACCCCGTCGACGGAAAGCCCGTATCGCCGGGCGGCCCGTGCGATGGCCGCGGCGTCGGCGCCGTTTCGCGAGACGCCACACCGCTGCCGAACCTCGGAGAGCGGAGCGTGGTGCCCGTAGAACCCCAGGACCATGCTGAGGCAGGCGGCTCCACACTCGGTGATCTCGATCTGCGGCACGTACCTGACGCGGCGACGAAACAGGCCCACTAGCGCATCCACCGCTCGAGGGGGTTGAACAACAGCGTGGCGAGCTTCTGCCGGCGCAGGGTGTAGCGAACGTTCATCAACGTGCCCGTGCGCAGCTTCACCTGGGCGGCGTCGGCGGGTCCGGTGTCGGTGATCTCGAGCTCGACGCGATAGCTCGGCCCGTCCAGCTTCTGCTCCTCGCCGAGGGCGTCGTGCACTTCGGCCGGGGAGGCGAGATCGTCGCCAATGCGCACCACTCGCGCCCGGAGCGTGCCGTATTCCGCGTGCGGCAGCTGGTCGAGCTCGAGGTGGACCTCGTCCCCGACCTTGACGAAGGCCCGGTCCCGCTCGGCGAGGAACGACACGACCTCGATCGGCGACCCCTGCGGGATGAGCTTGCCCACCACCTGCCCGGCCTGGACGGTCTCTCCCACCCTCACCAGCAGCGCCTCGACGGTGCCGTCTTCGGGGGCCACGACCAGGCTCTGGTGGGCGACGACGCTCAGCGAGTCGCGCTTGTTCTGCGCGGCGCTCAGCACCTGCTGCCGCTGCCAGAGGTCGTCTTGACGGCGGCCCTCCATGGAGGCGAGCTCCTGGCGGGTCTGGTCGAGCGTGAGCTCGGCGCCGCTCAGCTGGCGCTGGGCCTGCGCCAGCGACTCTCGCCACTCTGCCACTGCCATCTCGCTCACGAGCCCCTTCTTGAGAAGGTCCATGTCGGCCTGCAGGCGGCGCTGGTAGTAGGCGGCCGAGCCCTTCAGGCTCTCGATCTGTTCGCTCAGCCTCCTCGAGCGCGCTCTCAGGTGCTCGACCTGCTCGGCATAGTGCCGGTCCTGCTGGATCGCCATGCCCGAGTACTGGGTCCGGACCGCCTCGTACTGCCGCTCCGCCTCGAGGAGCTGGGCCTGGACGTTCGGGGATTCGACCCGGAGGACGGTGGCGTTGGCCTTCACCCGCTCGCCCGACCGGGCCTCGACCTGCGCCACGGTCCCGGTGAGCTGGCTCGTCAGCGGGCGCACTCCCATGGTGGGGCGAATGATGCCGCGCCCTCGCCCGGTCACCTCCACCTCCCCGACGAACGAAGCCGCGACCGCCACCGCCAGCGCGGCGACGACCGTCCACACGAGGACCCAGGTCCACGGAGGGGACACGCGAACGATCCCCCGTCCCTCCTCGGACGCGAGACGATGCTGCATGGCCTCCCGCCGGAAGAGCCCGGTGCTGGCCTTCGGCTTCGGCTCCTCGACCACGTACAGCAACTCGGTCTGTGCCCGCGGGCGCGGGGACTGCGGGGCCGCGTCGGCTGCTCGGCTCTGCCCCTCGGCGCCCGTCGTCTTCGAAGCGACCCGCACGGGGGCCAGGTGCGACGCGCGGCGCAGCGTCTCGAGGAAGGCCTCCCGCTTCCGGGCCCTCACCACCTCGGGGTCCAGCACCAGGGTTACCTTGCTGCTCGTCGTGGCCCCGCGCATGTCGACCTCCTGCGCAGATGGACAGCGCGGCCGGGGTGATCTGACCGGATGCCGCGCGCCCCTTGGCGATGGGAAGCGACCTTGCGATGCGTCGCGTCACGAGAGCGGCTCGGCCACCCGAAGTAAGTGGTTTTTCTCCAGCGCCGGTTCCGGTCGGCCACGCGGGGCTCGCGCCACTCACCGTGGAAGGCGCCTGACGCTACCCTCCAGGGGCTGTCGGGTGGCAGGGGCGGACTCGCGCCGGCCCTTTCCCCAGGGCGTCGCGCCGGGCAGCGGCCAGGTGCGCAAAGGCGCGCCCCTTCGGCCGCGCCGTGCATCTTCGAGCGTTATATTCCAGTGCCGATGCCGGTCTGCGAGAAGTGTCACCGCGAGGCGGTCACCGGGGCGCTCTTCTGCGTCTTTTGCGGTGCCAACTTCGCGCCCGCAGCCGCGGACTCGAGCGCCCCGGATCGCTTCGTCGGGCAGACGCTGAAGGGGATGTACCTCATCCAGCAAAGGATCGCTGACGGAGGGATGGGCCAGGTCTACAAGGCGCTCCACATCGCCCTCGACGCCCCGTTCGCCGTCAAGATCGTGAAGCAGGGCCTGCTCTCCGACCCGGGAGTCGTGGGGCGCTTCCAGCGGGAGGCGCGGGCGGTGTCCAAGCTGCGCCACCCCAACGTGGTGGCGGTGACGGACTTCGGTCAGACCGACGACGGCACGCTCTTCATGGTGATGGAGTACGTCTCCGGCAGAAGCCTGGCGCGCGTGATCGCGGAGGAGTCGCCGCTGCGCGAGCACCGCGTTGTCCACATCGGGGCCCAGATATTGTCGGCCTTCGCGGAGGCCCACGCGAACCAGCTCCTCCACCGGGATCTGAAGCCCGAGAACGTCATGATCGAGTCCCGGCGGGACGCCGCGGACTTCGTGAAGGTCCTCGACTTCGGCATCGCCAAGCTTCAGATCGCGGGCGCGCCCGCCTCGACCCTCACGCGGGCCGGGCTCGTGTGCGGGACCCCGGGCTACATGAGCCCCGAGCAGCTCACCGGCGGAGACCTGGACGCGCGCAGCGATCTCTACGCCGTCGGCGTGGTCCTCTACGAGATGCTGACGGGCAGGCTGCCCTTCGACCCCGCCACGCCGGTTCAACTCGCGCAGAAGCAGATGACCGAGGTCCCGAAGGCGCCGAGCGCGCTCCGCCCGGGGCCGGTCTCTGCGGATCTCGAGGCACTCGTCCTCCGGGCGCTCTCTCCGCAAAGGGAGGACCGGCCGCAGAGCGCCGTGGCGATGCGCGAGGAGCTCCTGCGCTGCTCCGTCCAGCCGCCACCGCTTTCGGACGATCCGGCGGAGTGCGGGCCGACGATCGTGCTGCCGCGCCGGTCGCCTCCCATCGGGAGGCCGCGAGAGACGCCGGGCCGGCCGGTGGTTCCCGACTCCCAATCGACCCTGCAGCGCATGACGCCGCGCGGCACGCCCGAGGCCAGCCGGCCGACGCCGACGACGGCGATCATCCCGGATGTCCTGAAGACCATCGAGCGCCGCGCCGTCGCTTTCCTCGGGCCCGTGGCGCCGTTTCTCGTGAAGAAGGCCGGAGCCACCGCGGCAAGCGCCGAGGAGCTCTGCGAGATCGTCGCCACTTTCATCCCTTCCGAGGACGACCGGACGGAGTTCCTGAAGGGCTTCGGCGCAGCGAGGGCCACCCCGGCGCCGGTCGAGCCCAGGCCCCCCACGGCGGTGGTCTGGGAGCCGGCGCTCCTCGATAGGGCCCGCAAGGCCCTCGCCGCCCATATCGGGCCGGTGGCGCGGGTGGTGGTGAAGCGAGCCTCCGCCGTGGCGCGGAGCCCGGAGGATCTGTACGCGCTCCTCGCCCGCGAGATCCCGAACGAGCCGGATCGAGCGGCGTTCCTCCACTCCCTCGAGAGCGCTGACTCCGCGCCCTAAGCCGGAGGCAGCTGGCGGCCCCAGGGCGCCTTGGCAGCCCCCCCATTCCGCTGCGGGTGCATCCACTTGCACCCCGATGGGGCAATGGGCGGACCGACGCGCCCCGCTATGGAAATGGCCTCACCCGCTCCCCGGGGGTCCGATGCGACTGCTCGCGAAGTTCAGCCTCATCTTCGTCGTCGTCTTCGGCGTTGGGTTGGGTCTCGCCGCCTACCTCTTCGACGATCTCCTGCAGAAGGCGGCCCGCGAGGAAGTTCACGACCAGGCGGAACTGATGATGGACACCGCGCTCGCCATGCGGAGCTACACGCAGGAACAGGTGAAGCCCGCTCTCGAGGAGTCCTCGAAGTCCCGCGGCCAAGAGCTCTCGCAGGACGACGTCTTTCGGGAGATCTGCGCCCGCAAGGGGTTCGGGACGGCGAAGCGCGTGTTCCGGCCCCAGTCCGTCCCGGCCTACTCCGCCACCGAGATGTTCGGGTACCTGAGGAAGAAGTACCCCGAGTACGCCTACAAGGAGGCCGCCCTCAACCCCACCAACCCGCGGGACCGGGCGGTCGACTGGGAGGAAGACATCATCAAGAAGTTCAAGAGCCATACCGACATGCCGCCCTTCGACGGGGAGCGGATGACGCCATTCGGGAGGTCGCTGTACCTCGCGCGCCCCATGCGAGCGGCGAAGCCCTGCTTGCAGTGCCACTCGACCCCGGGAGAAGCGCCGGCGGAGATGTTGCAGGTGTACGGCAGCGGCAACGGGTTCGGCTGGACCGAGGGGGACGTGATCGCCGCCCAGATCGTGTCGGTGCCGGCGTCGCTCCCCATTCAGAAGGCGGACCGCGCGTTCCGGCAGCTGATCGTGTCGCTCGCCGTCGTCGGCCTCATCACGCTCGTGGTGCTCGACACCCTTCTCTACTTCGCCGTCATCCGCCCGGTGAGCCTGCTCGCGGCGCGCGCAGACGACATCAGCAAGGGCCAGATGGACATGCCGGAGCTGCCCATCCGCGGGCACGACGAGATCTCGGTGTTGGCGACCGCCTTCAACCGGATGCACCGGAGCCTCGCCACCGCGATGAAGATGCTCGAGTGAGGGCCCGAGTCAGCGGAGGGCCCACCAGGCGAAGAGGGCGAGGACGACGAGGGCTCCCGCGCCCAGTCCGGCGAGTAGGAGGAGCTTCCTCCTCTCGGTGCTCCGCTCCTTCTTGGCGAGCAGCTGAGCACCGTGGAGCTCCTCCTCCTTGTCGAGGAGGAGGTCGACGAGCTGGGTGTTGTCGAAGTCGCGCTGGATGGCGAGGAGCGCGGTCAGCCAGGCGTGCCCGTCCGCCGGGCGCTGGCCCGGGTCCGCGGAGAGGGCGCTCCGCAACAGCGCCCGGAGCGCCGGCGGCGCCTCCAGGGATTCCACCTGCGGCTTCGCTCCCTCGTCGAGCACGGCACTCCAGCCCTTCGTGACCCGATAGGGCAGCTGGCCACAGAGCGTCTCGTAGAGCATGGCCGCCGCCGCGTAGACGTCCGTTCGGCTGTCCTGAGGCCCGTCGCGCCATTGCTCCGGGGCCATGTAGGCGGGGGTTCCGACGGCGCGGAGGTCCCCGGCGCCGAAGACGTGCGAGATGCCGAAGTCGAGCACCTTGGCCCGCCCGCCGGTGCACAGGAAGACGTTGGCGGGCTTGAGATCGCGGTGGACCACGTGCGCCGCATGAGCGTGGTCGAGCGCCCAGGCGATCTGGATCGCGATCTCGAGCGCCTCGGGGAACGACAGTCGCCCGCGCTGCATGCGGGACTGCAGGGTTTCGCCTCGAAGCAGCTCCAGGATGAGGTAGGGGCCGCTCTTCCAGGTGCCAGCGTCGTACAGGCTGACGATGTTGGGGTGAGCGAGCTGGGCCACGGCCTCCGCCTCGCGCTGCAGCCGCTCCTGCCGGAACATCACCTGGGAGTGGCGCCCCGGCCGCACCGCCTTGAAGGCCACCAATCGGCCGAGCTGCACGTCCTTCGCCTCGAAGACGATGCCGAACTCTCCCCGCCCGAGCTCCCGGACGAGCTCGAAGCGCCCGATCCTGGCGCCCGGGAAGAGCACGTCCCGCCAGTCGTGTCCCCCCTCCTCCACCGGAGCGTGCGCCAACTGCTGCATGAGGACGGTGATGCTCCCCGGCCTGACCTTACCGGGCTCGGCGGCCGCCCCGGAGGGGGCGGGCGCCGGCGCCCCGGCCGCAGGGCGCGCCGGAGGCTCCCGGATCGCAAAGGTCAACCGGAAGGGCCCGATGACGACCTCGCCGTCCGGACCGACCGCGGCCGCCTGGTGCGGAACCAGGTCCTCGCCGTTCAGGATGGAGCCGTTGGTGGAGCCGAGGTCGGTGTAGCGGATCTGCCCGGCCTCGAACTCGATGAGCCCGTGCCACGCTGACACGACGGGGCTCGCGATGGGCAAGTCGTTCCGACCGCTCCTCCCAAAGCGGACGGGAGAGCGGCTGAACGCGTACTCGACCTTCGAGCCCGTGTCGGCGTTCTCGACCCAGACTACGAACGGATCCAACTCGTCCCTCGCCGGCCAGCGAAGCGCCCGCATCGCGCTGCCTCGATGCGTCCACCGATGATCGCATGCTACCGTTCCGCTCGACCGTTCCGCAAACCGCACCGGCTGCGGGCTCCCGGCCCGGGAAGGTACAGGGATGGCACGGGGAGTACGCGGTGGCTATGATCGCGCCATGTCGATCGAGGAGCGCGTGCAGGAGCGCCTCCGGGCAAACGACACGGCGGGGGCCGCCACCGCCGCGCTCCAGGAACTGGGCCCGAACGTACTCGGCTACCTGCGATCGGTCCTCCGGGACGAGAGCGACGCCGCCGACGCGTTCTCTCAGTTCGCCGAGAACGTCTGGAAGGGCCTCCCCTCCTTCCGGTTCGACTCCTCGCTCAAGACCTGGGCCTACCGGGTGGCGTGGTACGCGGCCTTGAACCTCCGCAACGAGGCGTGGCGGCGGCACGGGCGCCAGTTCGCGACCGGCGAGGCCTCGGCGCTCGCGGAGGAGATTCGCACCAAGACCGTGGTCCGGGTCGCGCGCCAGCAGCAAGCGCTCGACAAGCTGCGGCAGTCCCTCTCGGTGGAGGACCAGTCGCTCCTCGTCCTGCGCGTCGACCAGGGGCTCTCGTGGGCCGAGATCGGCGACATCCTGTCGGAAAGCGGCGAGCCGGTGCTGCCGGCCACGCTGATGAAGCGGTTCGAGCGGCTCAAGGATCGCCTCACCAAGATGGCGCGGGAGCAGGGACTCGTCGACTGACGGCGCCCCGGGAGGGCTCGGTTGCGGATGGCTGGCGCCCCTTCGAGCTCGGAAGCGCCTGGGCCGCCCGGCTCGCGCCGCAGGAACGGCGGCATCGCGTGGGCCTTCTGGCGACCGGCGTCGGCACTGGCGCTATTCGCTGCCTTGGGAGCTCCCCGCGCGGTAGCCGCGCAGGCCTGGAGCGCCGCCCCTAGGGCCCTCGTGGTACGGGACGCCATGTTCGAGCAGGCCAAGGCGGCGGTGCACGCCCTGCGCGTGGGCGACGGCCCCGGTCGAACGGTGCTTCTCGTGAAGCGGGTGCCGGTCGAGGAGGCCCTGGACCTGAACGTCGAGAAGGCGCTGCAGGAACTCGACTCCACGTCGGCGCAGCCCCGCTTCCTCGAGAGCACGCGCAAGGCGCTGCGGAGCCACATCGGCGACCAGTTCCGCGCCGAGAACGTCTCTGCCTATTGGTACGTCTACGGGACCGCCCCCAACTTCGCGGAGGCGCTGTGCCAGGCCTTCCCGGACGGGGCCGGCGCTAGCCCCAGCCGGGGTCACGTCATCCGCGCCACCGCCGAGGACGAGCGGGTCATGTTCAGCGCCACGGCGCTGCGCTGGGAGGGGCACCCGGTGCGCGCCCTCTCCCAGCGGACGAAGGCGGAGCTGCTCGTCCTCGACGATCCCACCGGGCTGTCGGGACCGCTGTCGAGGAGCGGGAAGCTTTCGGTGAAGGCGGTCCTCGAGGTCGATATCGCAGGCCGCGACCTGGGAGCGGTCCGGGACCAGGTCCGGGCCCTCCTCGGCCTCCGTGGCCTCTCACTCGGGGAGGTCGCCGTGCTCGATCTGCTGCCGTCGTCTCCGGAGGAGGCGAGGGCCAGCGGCTTCGAGCCCCCGCTCGGCGGGGAGCTCGAGGAGTCCGCGAGGCGGCTCGCCGCGGTCCTGGCCCGGCGCGGGATGAAGCAGGACGAAGGGCGGGTGCGCTCGACCGACGCGCTGGTGGGCTCGGCCAACGTCGCCAAGGCCCAGCGCAAGCGCGTCCTCCTCTTCGCGGGCGCCGACAAGGACGGGGCGAGCATCCGCATCCCCGGGCAGGCCGTCGCCCTCACCGAGGCGGACGTGCGCCGGATGGATCCGGACACCTCCTTCGTGGCGGTGCTGTTCGAAACGGCGGCATCGCGAGCCCGTCCCGACGCCTTCGCCTACCTCGGGGCCGTCTCCGCGGGGAGCGCCTCTCCGCTCCTGGGGCTCGCCCTTCGCCACGACCCCTCGAAGGGTCAGCGACCGTTCGCGGAGGTCGACGTCGGGGGCCCGAGCAGCGTCCTCGCCGTCATCCGAGAGGCGGCGCCGGCCACCCGGGGCGCGAACAAAGCAGCGTTCGCGCGCCTGTACGAGTTCGACGCGCGGGCGCTGGCGGACGCGATGCGGGCCCGGGCGCCGACGGCCGACGAGGGGGCGGCCCCGGCGAGAGCCGAGCCCGCTCCCGCTCGAGATGGCGGGCCCTGAGCGGGTCCGTCCCCGGCCCTAAGCGGCGGGGGCGCGACCCACGGATCGCCGATCGCCTCTTCTGCCTCGGGCCGCCCCCGACATCGCGAAGCCTCGGCCACGAGGCTCGGCGGCGCCCTCCCCGTTCTTGCCCGCGGCCGGGGCCGCCTGGA